>Ga0316197_10001126_pt1 | contig 19116 bp, 13 predicted proteins | sample OudBiesiAoxic_MG_FD_204939 | JGI IMG/M metagenome (GOLD analysis project Ga0316197, IMG submission 204939) | Coastal sediment microbial communities from Oude Bieten Haven, Netherlands - site A oxic | ecosystem: Environmental > Aquatic > Marine > Coastal > Sediment | place: Netherlands... | reverse complement strand
TCGGGCTCGTGGTCGTCGCGATAGTGGTCGTCGCCACCCCGGTCCTGTACATCGCCAGCTTCGTCGCCGGCGCGTGAACGCAACCGGATCGGGTTCTGGCACCGTGTGACCGCGACCATCGCCTCGTCCATTCGCCGCCCAGTCGAGGATCCCCTGATCCACCGAAGGAATCCGCGGCCCGCTGGCCACCAGAGCTGGGCCTGGCGACCTGGTGTGCTACCGACCCGGACTGCCGTCGCCGTAGCCCCCGCCGGACCCATCCGGACAGCACGGTGCTCACCCGCACCGGGCTCAGACAGCCGTATGCGACAGACAGGCTGGACCAGCGTGGTCGGATGCCGCGCTGGCTGGGCCGGGCGCGGGTTGTGCTCGGCCGACACCTCAGATCCGAGAAGGGACACACCATGACACGCACGTGCACGACGACCGCGAGACGGCTACTGGCCGCTACCACAGCAGGAGTTGTCAGCCTGGCTGGTCTGGGAGTCGGGCAGGCGGCCGCTGCCTCGATCGACGAGCCGATCGTCGACGGGCTGGTCGGCCCCCTGTCGATCGACGTGGACCGCCGGGGCAACACGCTGGTGGCCGAGACCTTCCGGCAGGCGATCTCGAACGTGTCGACCTCGGGCGAGGTGAGCGAGGTCGTCTCCGGGGAGCCCGTGGTCGCCGTGGACCACGGAGCGTTCGGCGACATCGTCTACACCGTCAGCGGTGATCAGGGGTCGCAGCTGAAGCGGCAGACCCGGTCGGGCCGGCAGGACGTGCTGGCCGACCTGCTCGCCTACGAGCAGTCGACCAACCCCGACCAGGTCAACACCTACGGCCTGGTCGGCGCATCGGATGGGTGCGTCACCTCGTGGGAGGCCTTGCGGGCCAGCATCCCACCGGAGGCGCCGCCGGAGGCGCAGCTGCCGCCTGCGGTGTACACCGGCGCGGACATCGTGGACAGCAACCCGTACGCCATCGCCGTGACACTGATCGGCACGTACGTGGCCGACGCCGCCGCCAACGCCATCCTGCACGTGGACTGGCGGGGCCGGGTCAGCACCGTCGCCGTCCTGCCACCCCAGCCGGCCACCCCACCGGCCGGGTTCTTCACCGCTGTCGACGAGTCCCTCGCAGCGTGCGAGGGTGCGCGGTACGTGTTCGAGCCGGTCCCGACCGACGTAGAGATCCGCGGCCGCACCCTGGTCGTGTCCACACTCCCGGGGGGTCCAGAAGACCCGAGCCTCGGCGCCCGCGGCTCGGTCTACACCGTCGACCGGTTCACCGGCCGGACGAGCCTGCTCGGGGGTGGGCTGCTGGGAGCCACCGACGTGGCCGTCTCCCCCCGCGGGACGGTGTATGCCACCGAGCTGTTCGGCAACCGCGTCTCCCAGGTCACCCCCTCCGGGCCGGTCACTGTCGCCGAGCTTCCCGCCCCGGCCGCGGTGGAGTGGACCCGCGGACGGCTGCTCGTGGCCGTCAACGTGTTCGACTCGGGCACCCTCACCACGGTCACCCCGTGACGGCGCGCCACCCAACACCATGACCGGCAGCACCGCCCTCAACGTCGTCGTCGCCGCGCTCATCGTGGCCGGGCTGCTGGCCACCATCGCCAGCTGGGCCCTGGGCGGGGGCCGGCTCAACCGGCGCGCCACGACCGACCACCAGCAAGCCCTCGACCACCTCCAAATGATACGGACCGCCCACCCGGGGGGTGTCCTGCTTCCTCGGATGCTGCGCACCTGGTCCGCCGTGACGTGATCCGCAGACACGGTTCGCTGCGACAGCACGAGTGCGAAGGGCCCCACGACTGGCGACGCCGAGCTGCTGCTCGCGGCCGTGTCACTCCGCCGCCTGTCACGGCATGTCCGGTCGGCGCGTTTCATCCCTCAGCCATTGGGCCTTCAAGCGTCGAGCCCGTCTGATCACTCCGGGGTGCCGGCCTGTGTGGCCGGCCGGTGGCGCCGAGTCAGCCTTGCGGTTCGCCGCAGGTCCGCTCGTTGAACTCCGGCGGCCAGGGCGCGGCTGTCTCGCCGTGCTTGGAGAACCGGAAGTCGCACCGGTCGCAGCCCCAGGCGAGGGTCTTGGTTCGCTTGACGCCGATGCCCATGTTCTTGGCGACCACGTACTCGAGGTCGCAGATGTATGGGCAGAGCTCGTCGGCGTGCTGGGCGTGGAGGTATTTCACGTTGCCGCACGCGGTGTGATCGAGCCCGAAGTCGAAGGTCTCCCCGTCGCCGTCGAAGCGCTCGGACACCCAGTCTCCCGGGTACTCGCGGGCCTGGGACTTGAGTGCGGTGGCCTCCTCCCGCCACTTCCCGAGGCGGGTGAACCGGAACCTGCCGTACCCGTGACGCAGCAGCCGGGGGATCTGCGCCATGTCGGCTTCCATCATCCGGCGCAGCAGCAAGCCGGAGTCCTCCACCGTCCCGCCGTGCCGGAGTACCACCCGGTGCAGCGCCAACCATTTCGACGTGGACACCAGATTGCTGGAGTGGCCATCCCGCCACCCCCCGAGGTAAGGGACCCCGGGGATGAGCCGCCGGTACTCCTCCAGGATCTCCGTCCGCATCACCGCAGCGGTCTGCTCGCCGAAGCGGGCGACCAGGTCGTCAGCCACCCGGGCCAAGGATCGGTCGAGCCCGTTCACCAGCTTGTCGCTCTTCCGAGTCGACTTCGGAGCCGCTGCCTCGGGCGCGTTTCCACTGACCGTCATGAGAGCCTCCCGAGACCATCAGGGACGCCACGTCTGGCGTCCCTTCTGGGCTACCACCCCACGCGACGGGCATCCAGGGTCGACCGGCTCCAACCGGGGCTGCACCTGGCGGGCGCCCCGGAGTAGCGCGCGAAGCAGACCCCAGTCAGCGGCTCGGGGGCCTGTGTCGTTCTTCGCGAGGTGACGCACCCTCGTCGGGGCATTATGCGGGTGAGCGCGTGTTCCGGAACGGTGAGCCGTGCACGCCGTCAGCCCTCCGGCTGACCCAGGATCCTCGGCACCCTGCGCGTCGGCAGACCGCTCAGCTCGGCGATCTCGTACGGCTCCAACCCGGCCATGAACGCGGCCTGCACGGCCTGCTCGACGTCCCCGCCGGTCTCCACGGCCTGGGCAAGCTCGGCGATGGCCCGCGTGCGCATGTCGCCCTTGTCGTCCATGGACGCCAACTCTGCCTGACCAGGCGCTTGCCTGCACGAGTGACCAACTCACCATGCTCATCCTCGGTCTCTCGGCTGCCTGGTAGAACACCCGACAGGTGTGACCGAGCGGCACGCGGAGCCCGTCGGATGCGGGCTGCCGGCTCGACGTCCTCCCGCCCGGTCGGCAGGACGTCCGCGGCTCACGGGCACGTCGGGGTCTGCAGGTACTCCTGGCACTCGGCTGTGGAGAACTCGCGCGCCACCTTCTCGGTCGCGATCGCCATCAGCTCCCCCGGGTCGAGCGTCCAGACTCGCACCAGTCCCTCCGCTACGGAGTGAGTCGCGAGGTGCTGCCCGTCCGGGCTGAAGTCGACGCTGCTGATCTCACCGGCCAGCGTGGGTAGCCGGAGCACGGCGGCCCCGGTCTCGGCATCCCACAGTCGCGCAGAGCCGTCGAAACTGGCGGTGGCTATGAGACCTCCGTCGGGGCTGTACGCCGCGTCCCCGACCCCGGCGGTATGGCCGTCGAGACTGAACAGGCGCTCGCCGGTGCTCACGTCCCAGACCTCGGCAGTGCCCGCAGTGTCTCGCAGGGTCAGCCGGGTCCCGTCTGGGGAGTAGACGGGACCGTTGCCGGTCTCGACGTCCCACACGACCGTGCTGTCGGTGCGCCAGTCCCAGAGCAGGAGCTGGTTGTCGGGGATCTGGCGGTCGTTTGGGAACTGGACGACCGTCACGGTGGTGCCGTCGGGGCTGAACGTGGGTTCCATCAGCCCGTTTCCCTCGTCGGCAAGAAGCTGAGCGGCAAGGCTGCCGTCCTGCTCGTAGAGATTGAGAGTTCCTATCTCGTCCGCCAGCGCCAGCAGCCTGCCGTCTGGGCTGAACGCAGGGCTGGAGACCCATGCGGTCGGTGGCTTGGAGAACGCCTCGTTGCCGTCCCGGAGATCCCAGATGCGTGCGCTGTCGCCCGTCTCACCGGCCGCGAGCAGGCCGCCGTCGGGGCTGACGGCAATGGCGCGAATCTCGTCAGCCCACGTCTCGGTCGAGTCGAGGCGCACCACTTCGGATCTGTCGGCGGTCTTCCAGACTGCGACGCTTCGGTCGGTCGTGGTCGCGAGGGAGCCATCGGGCAGGTACACCGCGTCCCCCCAGGTGCTGGTGTTGCCGGGCAGGTTGGCCACCTCGGCGCTGCCGCCGATCCCGACATCCCACAGAGTTGTCGCGGTGCCCGGATAGTCCCCGGAGACCAGGCGCGTCCCGTCGGGGGAGAAGGCAAGCCCGAACACCCCGCTCGCGATCGACGCGCCCGCGAGCACGAACGACGTGGCCACGTTGCTCTCGCTGACCTCGAGAACCCGGATCTCGCCGTCCAGGCCGCCGGTGGCAAGCCGGCGCGAGTCGGGCGACCACGCGAGCCCGAACACAGAGCTGCCGAAGTCGCTCACGGTGTGCACCGTCTCACCGTTGCGGGCGTCCCGGACGTGAACCGTGCCGTCGAAGCTGGCGGTGGCCACCCATCGGCCATCGGCGCTGTAGCCGACAGAGAACACGATGTCGTTGTGACCGGATAGAGCATGCAGCACCTGGCCAGTGCTGGCGTCCACGACGCGGGCTGCCGGTGCCTCGAAGGTCGCGACGGCCACGGATTGGCCGTCCGGGCTCATGGACGTCCCACGCGGTCCACCGGGCACGTCGACCTCGAGGGTCGTGTCGGCACTCGCGACGTCAACGACACGGACGACTCCCTCGTCCAGCCACGCGGCGGACAGCCGGTTCGAGTCGGTGCTGAACGACGGCCCCCAAACCTCGCCCTCGCCGACGAGCTCGACCACCAGGCGCCCGTCCTCCGGATCCCACACGCGCAGCGCTCCGTCGTCCCCGGTCGTTGCCAGCAGCCCGTCGGGACTGAACGCCACGTCATTGACGTCGATGTCATGCCCGACGAACGAGCTCACGGCCTCACCCGTGACGGCATCGCGCAGATCGACCAGGCCCGATTCTTCGGGTCCCTCGGTGGCGAACACGTCGCCGTCCGGGCTCCAGGCAACGTTGCCACCCACATCGGGAACCACTCGGTCGATCCGGGAGGCGATCACCGCACCGTGCAGCGCCTCGACGGCTTCACGGGCCGGGTCGCCCGAGGCCGTCTGGGACAGCTCGGTGGCCTCCCGGGCGAGCAGCACGGCCAGCTCCGGGTCCTCGGGTGCCGCAGCGCGTGACGCCGCGGCGAGCTCGCGTACCTGCGCGCTGAGGGCCGCGGCGTCGGCTCGCTGACCCGCACCCACCGCCATCGCCCCGGCCACCAGGGCCACCACGAGGAGCGCGGCCACGCCCACAAGCGATGCCCGCAGGCGGCGGTTGGCACGCGTCTTCTCGGCCAGGCGCTCCTCGGCCGACCGTGACTCCTCCTCGGCGAGGTCGCGTCCGGCGTCGAGATAGGCCTGCTCGATCGGGGTCAGATCCGCGGTGGTGTGGGCACGCCAGTCCAGCGCCCTGGCCAGTCGGGTTCCTCGGTACAGCTCGCTGCTGGGGCGGCCCATGGCCTCCCACGAGTCGGCCGCCACCGTCAGGTGGCGCAGAATCCGCTGCCCGTCGACGTCCTCGTCGAGCCAGCTGCGCAGCCGTGGCCACGCCGCGACCAGGGACTCGTGGGCCAGCTCGACCGTCTCACCGTCGCTGGTGACGAGCCGTGCCGCCACCAGCGTCTCGAGCAGGGACTCCCGCTCGATGCTCCCGGCGACCGCCCGGTGGGTGACCGGGCTGCGCACCGCTTGACCGTCCGGGCTGGCCGTGACGAGCCGGAGCATCAGGTCGCGAAGGGCCTGCTGCTGACCGGCGGGCAGGTGCTGGAACAGCGACTCGGCGCTCTGGGTGACCGCCTGACGAATTCCGCCCGCCGTGCGGTAGCCGTCCACGGTGAGCGTGCGGCCCTCCCGGTTCTCCCAGGTCTGGGCGAGAGCGTGGGACAGCAGGGGCAGCGCGCCGGGCTCCCCGGCCACCTCCTGCACCAACAGGTCCACCAAGCCGGGCTCCAGCAGCAGCCCTGCTCGATGCGCGGGACCATCGATCGCGGCGCGGAGGTCCTCCTCGCTCATCTCGCCGAGCAGGTACAGGCCGCGCTCGACGAGCCGGGCGAACCCGCCATGCCCGCTCAGCAGACCGAGCCGGTCGGCGCGCAGCGCCACCACGACACCGGCCCCGGAGTCCGCGTGCCCCACCAGGGTGTCGAGGAACGACTCGCGTTCCCGCGCGTCCTGGCACACCGTGACGACCTCTTCGAGCTGGTCCACGACAAGCACCGTCGAGGTGCGCAGCACGCCGGCCTCGGCCAGGGCCTGCATGGGATGCGCACCCGGGGTCACCACAGTGACGTCGCGGCCGTCGCGGACGAGTCCAGCCCCGACTCCGGCCCGCACGAGCGACGACTTGCCCGAGCCGGACGGGCCGACGACGGCGAGCACGTTCTGGCGGCTCAGGACGTCCCGACACGCTGCGGCGGCGGCATCGCGGCCGAAGTAGTCCTCGGAGTCGTCCAGGTCGTACGGAAGCAGCCCGCGGTACGGGCACTCGCCGGAGACGGCCGAGGGGTCCCGGTCGGGCAGCAGTGCCGGATCTTGCTGCAAGATGGCCTGCTCCAAGGCCACCAGCTCGGGGCCGGGATCCAGACCCAGCTCGGCGACCAGCACGGCCCGTGCGCGCTGGATGGTGGCCAGCGCCTCACCCTGACGCCCTGCCTGGTACTGCGCCCGGGCGAGCAACCCCCACCTTTGCTCGCGCAGCGGCTGCTCCGCCACCAGCGCCGCCGCCTCAGCCAGCACCTCTCGCCAGCCACCGGTCTGAAGCGACGCGTCCACGCGCAGCTCCTCGGCGTCACGACGCAGCTCCTCCAGCCGCTGCGCGGCTGCCGTGCCCGGTTCCCAGCCATCCAGCTCGGCGAAGGCTGTGCCATGCCACAGCCCCAGCGCGTCGGTCAGGGCGAACTGGGCCCGCTCCGGCTCTCCTAGGGCCAGCAGCTCGCGCCCTCGCTTCACCGCGCGCTCGAAGCCGACCGCGTCGATGTCGTCCGCCGCCACTGTCAGCGCGTACCCGTGCCCACTGGTTCGGACGGCCTCCGAGCCGAGCACCTTGCGGATGCGCACCATGCAGCTCTGAATCACCTTCGGCCACGTCGCCGGTGGTGCCTGCGCCCACAGCGCATCGGCCAGCTGGTCTGCGCTCACCGGCTCGCCCGGCCGCGTCACCAGGGCCGCGAGCACCACACGGTCCCGCGGAGCGAGCATCTCGCCGTCGCCGACGCCGTCCACCGACAGCGGGCCCAGCACCTTCACGCGCACAGGGCGAGAGTCGCGGAGTCATCCGTGCTCGTCAACACCATGTTTACCGCAGCGATACCGGGCGCTGCCCCGCCGACACCGCCGTGCGGGACAACAGCCACGTCCGATTCCGCAGAAGGAGGATCACCATGGCTCCCACCGCCATCACCCGCAGGACGATCGCACGAGCCGGCGCAGTCGCGCTCGTCGTGGGCGCGCTGGCGTCCGCCCCCAGCGCCGCCAGCACAGACGCCGGCCGGCACGTCAGCCCGGCCACCGCCGAGCGGCTCTATGTCGAGTGCATCGACGGCGCACCGACGAGCCCCGACGCCCACGAGCACTGGGTCGTCGAGTGCCGAGAGCACTCCGCTGCAGGGCTGGGCTGACCACGCAGGCGAGGCGTGCGGCGTGTCGACCCCCGGCGCGAAGACGCCGATGTCGGCCGTGGTGAGGCCTGCGAGCGGACCGAACGAGGCAGCAGCCGGGACCATCGGTCTTTGTGTTCTGCAGCGGAGCGCGCATGCTCGAAGTGACTGCTCCTGCGTCCTACCGCGTAGCGTCCCGCTCGCGGGGTCGGGGTGTGCCCTTCCGCCAGTGACGCACTCACATGCCGCATGTAGTGCGTTCGTCGCCGTGCCGCGAGTAGGGCGATTCGCGGCGCTGTGACGCGGGTCCTTCCCATCGCTGCCTGTCGTGCGAGCAACACTCGCTGTGTCGTGCATGCCTTGCGCTGGGCGGCTGGTTGGCGTCGGTGGTTGGGCGCCGCCCTACTTGTGCTGGAGCGCGAGGTCGACGGCCTGGTTCGGGGTGCCGTGGAAGGCGGGGCCGTGTCCGGGGATGACGACGTCGGCGCTGAGCGGGCGCAGTCGTTCCAGCGACGCCCGGGCTTGGGTTGTGTCGGTGTTGAAGAAGTCCGGCAGCAGCTGAGGGCCGGGCGAGGTGGACAGCGCGTGTTCAGTCATCAACGCATCCCCGGCCACCAGCACCCCCTGATCGGGCAGGTGCAGCGCCGCGTGTCCGGAGGTGTGGCCCGGTGTGTGTACCGGTAGCGGGTGGCCCGGGACATCCAGCGCGCTCGCACTGTAGGTCTCCACCGCGCCGAGTCGCTGGACCTGCGCGGCCTTCAACCCCGCGCCAACCTGCACGAACCAGACCACGACGCTGGGCCGCCATGCCATCGTCAGCAGCGTCGGCACCGACACCTGTTCGACGTGCTCGCCGGTGGCGTTGGCCTTCTCCTGCTGATGCACCCATACCGGCTTGCCCAGCTGGGAGCGGAAGTACTCCGCGCTGCCGAGGTGGTCCGGGTGAGCGTGGGTGAGCACGACGGCGTCGACGTCGGCCGGTGCCCGCGCGATCTTCTCCAGTGACGCGATCACCCGCCCCTTGTCTCCGGGATAGCCGGTATCGACGAGGGTGACCCCGTCCCCGTCGACGATCAGGACCCAGCAGACATGCTGAGCCCGTGCTTGCCACACCCCCGAAGCGACCTCCATGACTGACACGTCCACGGGCCACCCCCAGACTTCGCGCGAGCGGGATCCCGCTCCTCACTTCCCTGGCTACTCCCTTCAGGGTTCGCGGTCCAGGGGCGCGGGCCACCGAAGAAGGCCGGCAGCCAGCACGCCCCCATGGGACAGGCCAGCACGGCCCTGGTCACATCGCTGCTGCCACCCTTCGCGGCCCTATGCCTACGACCCCAGCGCGACGAACGCGCCCCGAAAGGCATCGAGGCGGGCGGTCGACTCGCGGCGGTATGCCGCAGGCCTTCCGCGCGACGACTTCGCCGCAGGCGAGGCTGCGGCCGTGCCCGGCCGGAGCTGACAGCCCTGGCGCCAGCGCGTTGAGCTGGTTGTGCAGCCGCTGCTGGATCACCTTGCGGTCGGGCACCGGTCCGTGACGATGCCGAACACCGCGCGCAGCGTGTCCCTTGCAGCATCCTGCGCCCACGGTCGGCCCGCACCTTGCCGGGCCATGTAAGTCAGGCGTCGCACAGCCCCGGTCGTCGGTCTTGAACCGACCCGAAGCCCGACCGAACTCGCTGGTGCCACACCGTACCGTTCCTCGTGCCGGAACTGGCTCGTGACTGGAGCGACCGAGCGGTAGCGTCGAGAAGAGAGTCCGTCGTCTGCGCCCGCCGGGGCGGGGTGCAGGGCCTCGCAGACCCCGAACCGATCAGGAAGAGGGAAAGACGGCTCTGCTGCGTTGGTCGATCGCAGGGCGTGAGGGCTCGCCCGACGGGGGTCGCGGTCAGATCGCTGCCTGGAGATCATCGAATGCGGTGGCGAGTCGAAGCGCGGGTGTCGCGTCGGTTCCGAGTTCGTAGTGCCCGCGGCGCGGGTTCTGCACGAAGGCGTGGCCGCGGATCAGCACGCTCGCCGTTCGGTTCGTCTTCAGACCGCGCATCGGTCGTAGCCGGGCCTTGAGCCGCCCGTGATCGCACTCAACACGGTTGTTGGCGTACTGCTCGGTGGCTAGAGGCAGACGTCCAGACGACCCTGCCGCGGCCCGCCGCCGTGGACGACGTGGCCACGCGGTGCCCCGCGGTTCACGGGGTCGGGGGGAGTCGGGTCCAGGTGCTCTGCTCGTGGGCGTGCTGCCGCGCGCACTATGGAGAACAGGACTGGTCCCGTGGGAGGGAGAGTGGTCGCAGTGGCCCGTGGTGAGGACTTCTGCCAAGTGCCTGAGCCTGTGCAGCGGTGCACCGTCGCAGAGGAGGACGGCTGGTTGCCGGTCTACTTCCACGACAACGCCGTCTTCGGCTCGGTACACATAGCCTCGTTCGAGGCCGTGGCAGAGGCGATCCCGTCGGAAGCGATCACGCCGGTCCGGCTGCCGCGTGGTCGTTGCCTGGTTGGGATCCTCGCGTTCCGCTACGGCCTGGTGACGTGGACGGCCGCAGACGGCTCCGCACTACGCAAAGCGCCATTCGGTGAGGTGGCCATCGCGTGTCCGGTGTCGTGGCACGGCGAAGGACCCGACGTCTCGGCCCGGCAGCGTCTACGCGGGTTCGTCCTGCAGCAGCCGGTCACCGCATGGCGACCATGTGACGATGGGTGGCAGCTGTTCGGCTACCCCAAGTTCGTCGCAGACATGGAGTTCACCGAACGCACCCGGTCCCGCAAGGTGCAGGTCACCGAAGGCGGGCAGGAGCTCCTCAGCCTCGAGGTGCGCCGGGGCGGCCCAGCGGCCACCTTCGACCAGAACGGACTCATCTACACGGCGATGGGCACAGATCTGGTTGCCAACACGGACAGATCGCTGGGGCGCCGCCAGGTCCGGCTCGGGCGTGACATAGGGCAGTTTCACGCCGGTGACCACCCTGTGGGTCGAGCGCTGCAACGCCTCGACATCTCACCTCGACCGATTGCCGTCGTCAACTACCTCCAGCACAGCTCGAGCATCAGCGAACTCGGACGCCGGGTAGGCGCGTGCACGCCGTACGACCGATACGCCGGACAACACAGACCCCTGGGGCGCTACACCGTCACCTACCCCGGCGTGGGCACCATCGACCTGAACGCGGAACCCCGCTAGGCCCGCCGGCAACCGCCAGCATCGGCAACAAGCCGACAGTCACCACCATGCGCGGCTGCCGCAGCACAGCACCGATCAGCGCCGTTCCAAGCTGCAACCGGAGACGCACTGGTTGCGGCCACCCGGTGGTTGTTTGTCGCGACGCCGGCTGGGGGCGGCGACCGGCCGTCGTGACGTTGGCCCCTGACGTTGGCCCCTGGCGGGCAGTAAGCCCCGACCAACGCCCGACTCTCGGCTGTGCAAGCGATACTGCGCAAGGCGCGCGACGACGAAACCGGAGTGACCCACTTCGGCAGCCTGCGGACGCAGTTCACGGGCTTCGGGTCGGGGCTAGCGTCGGCTGGTCCGGGTGCTCGACCGTGCATGCGGCGGGCTCGGTGTCGGCCGGTTGGAGGTCGCCGCGTGAGGTGACCCATGTCCGGTGCGACGACTCTGCTGCCGTTTCAGTCGGCGACGATGTCTTCTGCCCAGGTGGCGGCGGTGTCGTTCTTGGCGCGCTACTCCGGGCGGACCCACGCCTTGTACGCGTTCCAGCTGCGGGAGTGGTTCTCCTGGTGCGAGGGCCATGGGTTGGATCCGCTGGTCGGGGTTCAGCGGGCTCACGTCGAGCTGTACATCCGCGGTCTCGGTGAGCGGGGGCTGATGGACTCCTCGGTGGTCACGATGATGCACGGGGTGTGCGGATTCTGCCGGTTCGCGCACATCGATGGGCTGATCTCAGCGGACCCCGCGGTCTATGCGCGGCTGCCGAGGGTGCAGCGTGATGAGTCCCGCACGCAGGACTTGGACCGGCTCGAGCTGATCCGCTTCCCGCAGGTGGCGCAGACCGTCAGCGTTCACCACGGGGCCCTGGCCTACCTGCTCGGCATCAACGCGCTGCGGGCGTCGGAGGCCGCGGCCGTCCACGTCGAGCACTACGCCGACACCCTGCGCGGGCACCGCGTCCTGCACCTGATCGGCAAGGGCAACAAACCGGCGACCATGCCCCTCACGGTGCCGGTACTGCGGGTCCTGGAGGCCTGCCGCGGCCAACGCACCTGCGGGCCGCTGGTGCTGCGACCGCTCTCCGGCAAGCCGATCAACCGCCGCGACGCCTACCGAATGGTGACTCGGGTCGCGACAACCGCCGGGATCCCCCGCCACATCAGCCCCCACTCGCTGCGGCACGCCGCGATCACCAACGCGTTGGACGCCGGCGTGCCGCTGCGCGACGCGCAGATTCTGGCCCGCCACGCCGACCCGAGGACAACTGAGCACTACGACCGCGCCCGCGGCAACCTGGACCGGCACGGCGTCCACTTCCTCACCGCCTACGTCGCCGGAGTCTGACGACACAGGGCGCACCCGCGTCGCTTCCGCCCAGTAGGGGCCTATGGCGATACCGGATCATGCGGCCGGGAGTCGGGCTTCGAATGCGGCCCGGGGCCATCTGCCCTGGCCCAGCTCGAGCCCTGCATGTGTTCAGAGATGTCAGAACCCGGCGGACAAGCGGGGTGGCAGTCATGAGTCCGCAGGCGGAGCCGCTTGCCCCGAGTATGAGAGGCAGGCAGCAGAAGCGCTCACTGAAGCCTTCCTGTGGACGGTCAGCACCATCGTCCCGGACGAGGCACGACGACGCCGACTACCAACCCTCTTCGACTGGGCCATGCAGATCGCCCCGATCGCCGGGCGGGTCGTCGAGGCAACGCCCAGCGTCATGGCCATCAACATGTGCTGGCTCACCGACGACGAGACCGAGCGACTGGGCGACGACCTTGGCGAAGTCCTCCGCACGTACGCGGCGCAGGAGAACGTCCCGGGTCGGCGCCGAGTGCGGCTGAGCACGCTCATCCCCGACGGCGGGTCCGCTGACCAGCGCCGCCTCGCCGATCAGCCCTGACCCGGGCGCACGTCGACCAGAACTCCACTCCACGACGCTTGGCATGTGGCAGCATCCCCGAAACGCATCGGCAGGGGGTGCTGAGGTGATGAGACGGCGGGCCGTAGTGATGCTCAGCCTTCTGGCGCTCACCGGTGCCTCCTGCGCCCAGGACGCCGATTCGGACGCGCCGGCCGAGGGACGCCAGGGCGGCACCCTCTACCAGCTCGACTCGGCCGAGCAGTTCTCGCAGCTGGACCCGCAGCGCATCTACGACTCCGGCGTGTACGCATTCGCAGTCAGCTTCCTGCATCGGTCGCTGGTGATGGTTGACCCGTACGGAGGGTCCGACAACGGCCTGCTTCCCGATCTCGCGACCGACACAGGTCGACCCAGCAGCGACGCCACCGAGTGGGAGTTCACGCTGCGCGACGACGCCACGTGGGAGGACGGCTCGACCATCACCTGCGCGCACGTCGCCTACGGCGTCTCCCGCACGTTCGCCCAAGACGTGATCACCGATGGTCCGGTGTACGCCATCGACCTACTCGACATCCCGACGCTCGAGGACGGCTCGTCGGCCTACAAGGGTCCCTACTCAGGAACCGGTCAGGAGCACTTCGACCGAGCCGTCAGCTGCGACGGCGACACGATCTCCTTCATGCTCAACCGGTCGGTGGGGGACTTCAACTACGCCGCGTCCATGCCGGCTTTCGGGCCGGTCAAGCCGGAGGCCGACAGCGGCGAGGGCTACACCGAGGCGCCGCTGAGCAGCGGTCCGTACCGGATTGAGACCTACGACGTGGGGGATCGCGCGGTGCTGGTCCGCAACGAGGGCTGGGTCCCGGAGTCCGACCCGCACCGACCTGCCTATCCCGATCGGATCGTGCGGCAGTTCTCGGTCGACCCGCAGGTCGCAGACGAGCGCGTGATCAGAAGCGAGGGCGAGGACCGATACGTCCTCGGCGCCCCCGTGCTGCCCCCCAACCTCGAGCGAATCTTCACCGATCCCGCTCTGGCGGACCGGCGCTGGGACGTCCTCGACCCGGGGGTCTTCTACATCGCAGTCAACACCGCCCTCGTCCCTGTCCTCGAGCATCGCCTCGCGTTGATGGCGGCGCTGGACAGGGAGGCAATCTTGACCGCGCTCGGTGGCGAGTTCGCCGGTGACGAAGCGGACGGGGTGGTCAAGCCGACCTTGGAACGTGACTACGCACCGACGGGGCTGTGGTCGGGGCTCCTGGGTCGCGAGATCCCCGCTACGGGCGACCCGGATCTCGCACGCAAGCTGATCGAGGCCTCCGGCGAGCCGATGCCCGACCTGGTGTACGACTTCCCAGCCGGGCAGGAGAAGGAGCGGGAGGTCGCCGCCTTCATCGAGGCGATGAAGGCGGCGGGGATCTCCGTGACGGCCAACCCCATCCCCGGGGCGCAGTACTACGGCACAGTGCTGCAGCCCGACACGCAGAACCACCTCACGTGGGCTGGGTGGGGACCCGACTGGGCCAACGCCTCCACCGTGATCCCGCCGCTGTTCAGTGTCAACGGCGGCTTCAACCTCTCGCGCGTCAACGAGGGGGGTGTCGAGGATGAGGCGTTCCAACAGGCGATCGACACGGCCCGCCGCGAGACCGACCGTGACGCGCAGGCCGAGATGTGGCAAGACCTCAACACTCGGGTCGTGGAGCTGGGCCTGGTGATCCCGACGTCGTTCAGCCGCAATCAGGCACTCTGGGGCTCCGGGTTGGGCGGGGTGCAGTACTCCCCGACGTGGGGTGGTGCCGTCTACAAGGACGTCTACATCGCCGAGGACGGCGAGTAGGCAGGGATGAACGGCATCGCAGCGTCCCCCTTCGTCGGACGCGACGAGGCGTACGGCGTGCTGCGCTCTCGCCACGCGTTGGCTGAGGCCGGGTCGCCGCAGTTCGTTCTCGTCACTGGAGAAGCCGGGATCGGCAAGACGAGGCTGGTGTCGGAGTTCGCGGCCGGAGTCGAGGAGGGCTCGCTCGTTCTGGCCACGCACTGCCTGGAGCTTGCCGGAGCCGAGATGCCCCTCGCCCCCGTCCAGGGCCTGATCCACCGGGCCTACCGACGGCTTGGCGAGGACGCCCTGCGCGCGGCGGCCGGCCCCTACGGCTCCGACATCGCCGCCCTCGAACCCGCGCTCGGCACCGCGAACGCCGCGGTCGATCAGCTACGGCTCTTTGCCGCCGTCCGCCACGTGCTCGAATCACTGGGCCGAGACTCGCCGGTGGTCGTGGTGGTCGAAGACCTGCACTGGGCAGACCAGCCGACGCTGAGCCTGCTGCGCTTCTTGGCTGCGACAATCGACGAGGCACCCGTGCTGCTGCTCGGCACCGAGCGCACCGGCGGCCACAGGAACCCTGACCTGACCGAGATTCAGCGCCTGCCACGAGCGTTGGCCCTTGCGCTTGACCCTCTCCCAACGATCGACGCGGAGGCGCTCGCCTCCGCGCTGGCCCAGCAACGGCCAGGACTCTCCGTCGATGCGGCGTCGATCGCCGAGCGCAGCGGCGGCAACCCGCTGTATGTCGAGGAGCTCGTGGCAGCAGGCTCGGAGCTTCCCTCGTCGCTGCGGGGGCTTCTGCACGCCCACCTCGATGGACTGTCCCGGCCTGCTCGTGAGCTGGTCGAGCTGGTCTCGGTGGGCGACCAGCCCGTCCGCTACGACGATCTTGTGTCGGCGAGTGGGCGACCGGCCCACGAGGTCGACGACGCGATCGCCGAGGCGCACCGGCACCACCTGCTCACGACGTCCGGCACCGACCGGCTGAGACTGCGACACGCTCTACTCGGGGAGGCAGTTCGGGTCGACCTGGACCCCGGCCGCCGGCGGTCGTTGCACCGCGCGTGGGCTGACAGCATCGCGCAGACGACGAGCCCGCGGAACCCCCACGCGGCCTTGGCGCTGGCGCGCCACCGCGCAGAGGCCGGCGAGCCCTCCGCAGCACTGCAGGCAGCACTCGACGGAGCGAAGGCGGCTGAGGCCCTCGACCTGCACGACGTCCGTGCGACGCTGCTTATGCGCGTGCTCGAGATGAAGGCCACAGACACGGGCGACATGCCCACCATCGACGAGGCAGAGATCCTGCGGCAGGCCGCCGCGTCGTGTGATCTGGCTGGGCTGCCGGGGGCAACGGATCTGCTGGACAAGGCCATCAGCCGCGTCGACCCGAGCAACGTCGACCTGCTCGTTGACCTGCTCGTCGCTCGAGCAGCAGCGGAGGGTCGCAGTGGCAACCCCGAGATGCCCGCGCTGGAGCGAGCGCTGCAGGTCCTGCCCGACGAAGGCCACGACCGGGCTCGGGGGCGGGTTCTGGCCGAGTGGGCGGACTACGCGGTCACCGACTTCCGCGCCGACGAAGCGCTTCCGAAGGCGCACGAGGCCGTGCGACTTGCGCGCGACGTCGGTGACCTGGCGACCGAGGCCCTGGCCCTGAAGTGCATGGCTGGTGCGGTGGCACTCGACGATCCGGAGCGGTCGCTGGAGCTGTCCAACCAAGCCATCGACGTGGCTGACCGCGCCAAGGCCTACGACGTGATGGTCGCGACCATGATGAACTCCGACAACACACGGGCCGAGATGCTCGGCCGGTACGAGGAGTCGATTCGTGCCAACGAGGGCTTCGTCCGCCTGGCACGACAGCGTCACGTCGAGCACAAGGCCGCGTGGCTGCACACCTGGTCGGCTGCCAGCGCCTTCGCTCTCGGACGGTTCGACGAGATGGAAGACCATCTGCGCCGGGCCGAACGCTGGCACCCCGACCACGAGACCGACCTGTACGTCCCCTTCTTGCGGGCGATGGGTGACCTCGTCCGGGGCGACCCCGCGCGGGCGCGTGCGTTCGTCGCCGATGCACCGGCCGCGCACCACTTCCAGTTCACCACTCCCATCACGTGGGTGCGGTCGTGGCTGGCCTGGCTCGACGACGGTCCCGACGAGGCCGCGGTCATCCTGCTCCCCGACGTTCAGCGCCGAACCGAACCTGGCAAGGAGCGCTACCTGATCACCGAGCCGCAGACTCTGCTCACCTTCGCCCGATACGTCCGGCAGGCACGGGCGGCGCAGGACCCCTCCCATCCCGCGACCCGCGTGCTGGCACACGCCCGGGACACCATCACCGAGAAGATGCCGGACCGGCCGCTGGCGGCGGTCCTGGACGCCACCCTGGCTGAGTTCGACGGTGCGGACGCAACGCAGCGGTGGAGTGAGGCAGCCAAGCGGTTCACCGAGGCCGAGGGTCCGCTCTACTGGCGCGTCGACACCTTGATCCATCTGGCCGAGATCACCCCTGACCGAGGCGAGGCTCGAGACGCCTTGGACGCCGCCGAGCGCGATGCGCTGGCGATGAACGCCCAACCGCAGCTTGACTGGATCGCTGCCGCGCGCCGGCGGCTGTCCGACCGTCCCGCTCCGGCCGGCCTCACCAAGCGCGAGGTGGAGATCCTCGACCTCGTCGGGCGCGGGCTGACCAACAGCCAGATCGGTGAACACCTGTTCATCAGCCCCAACACAGTGGGCGTGCACATCTCCAACATCCTGACCAAGACGGCGACGACCTCCCGCCTCGAAGCGGCTGCATGGGGGCGGGACCACGACCTGCTTCACCCCTGATGGCTACCCGCCGAAGCCTTCGCACTGCCCCGACGCCGTGCCCTCGACGGTCACGTCGGTCCCGATCGGTTCGGGAGAGTTGCCCTCGCAGCTCAAGTCGCCACCGATCGTCGTCCCATCCAGCACCGGTGACCGGCCGAAGCTGCCGCTGAGGGTCACCGAGCCGGCAACGTCGCTATTCGCTAGCAGCGGCCCCGTCGGTTCGTCGTCCACAGATCCACCGCCAGAGGAGTCGACGATCGACACGTCGCCGCCGATGGTGGCGCCGTTGAACTCGGTCTGTCCGCCGCTTGGAGTGCCAACGACGTCGACGCTTCCCTGGATTCTTCCGGGGAGAGCGAACACCCCACTGCACTCGTCGCACAGCAGGTCGCCCTCCAGCGTGGGCGTGCCCAGCTGGTCCGACGTATCGTCCTGGTCCCCGAGGCCGGCGAGGTGCCCAGCGCCGCTCACCAGGATGTCTCCGGTGACCACACCACCGGGGTCGACGACCGCGAGCGCCCGTCCACCCTGATTGACGACGACATCTCCGCTGACGGTGCTCCGGATGCTGCAGACGATGCTGGGGTCGACGATGAGGGTGTCGTACACGGGCTGCTCGACGACATAGACCGAGAGGCCGTCGAAGCCCTCGCTGTCTTCCGGCGGTGGCTCGTCGCTGGCCACGCCTACGTCAGAGCACAGCGTGCCCTTCGCAGGCTGCGTGGTGGCCTCGACCGAGGTCTCCGCCGAGGTTTGGTCCGGGGTTGGTTCGGCGGCTGCGTCATCGTCGATGGATGAGCCACACGCCGCGACCACCGCCATGACGGTGGCAGCAAGAACAGCCTTCTTGACCATGGGTGAAGCCCTTCTGGACGTGAGCGCGTCGTCCCGGAGGCCGCTCGCGATACTGCTGGCCCGTCTCGGATCGGGACCGCGTGGCGGGCTCCTTGCGCACTCGGTGGGTTGCCCGGCAAGACTCCTCGCGCAGACCACTAGCGCACATCACGAGCCGCTCTTCAATTCCAGCGCCCAACTCTTTACCCGGACGTCAAGGTCACGACCCGCAGGCTTGGCGGGCTCGCTCGCCTGTCAACGGCCAGTCTGTGGTCCCCGCTGGCTGGCCCACTGAAGGTTCCCACCCTTCGCTGGTCTGCAGTTGTTCGTGGATCGAGGTCCTCCTTCTTGGATCGGGCTTGTCATCCGGTGGGTGTCCGTCGGTGACGACGACGTGGGCGTGGTGCAGGCGCCGGTCGAGCATCCCGACGGCGGTTGTGTGCTCGAGGAGGAACGTGCCCACGACTCGAACGGCCAGTGCTAGCCGTTGCCTAACGAGCCCCGTTCGTAGACGGCGGCGACGAACCGGAGCAGCTTGCGCCGCACCTTGCTTGCGGTGTCCAACGAGCCGAAGACCCGAAGTCAGGCTTACCCAGACTCGGGTGGGCCAGGCGTGTCGCTTCGCCGCGAAGGACCCACCGACTCGGGTCTGCTCGCGCGCGCATTGTTCGCGCGTGGTGCGTTGAGCCGCGGCTTCAAGCCGGGAGGCCGCGCTGCGTTGGTGACCTTCGGGGCCAGGCGGGCCCGACGTGGTGTCAGCCGATTCCCGCGGAATGGGGTTCGCGTCGCATGCCCCATCCGGTCGGTCCGCCCTTCCCCAACGGCACCTGGTCAAC
>Ga0316197_10001125_pt1 | contig 19117 bp, 10 predicted proteins | sample OudBiesiAoxic_MG_FD_204939 | JGI IMG/M metagenome (GOLD analysis project Ga0316197, IMG submission 204939) | Coastal sediment microbial communities from Oude Bieten Haven, Netherlands - site A oxic | ecosystem: Environmental > Aquatic > Marine > Coastal > Sediment | place: Netherlands... | reverse complement strand
CGGGTTTTCCTCGCGTGGCATGGGTAGGTAGGAAAGTGGCTTGTCGCCGCCAACGTCCAGGGTTCGAATGACCAGCGGACGACCGTCCAGCGCTTCGGAAATGCTGACATAAATGGCAGCCTGCTCATCCTCCGTCGGTGCGGTGGCGCGATCCAGGTAAAGAAACTCGGAACGCAACAATCCAACACCTTCACCTCCGAGTTCAACCGAACGGCGGGCTTCCTGCTCGTTACCGATATTCGCGAATACCTCGACCTGGTGACCATCAATGGTGGTGGCTGCTTGATGGGCGGCAGCCAGGTCCGCTTTCTGTTTGACTGCCTGTCTTTCCTTGAGATTTTTAATCCTTTCGATTTCCGCCTCATCAGGCTTGAGTCGCAATTGACCTTTGCTGCCATCCAATACGACCGTCAAGCTGTCTTCCAGCTCAAGTGCCCTGGGTTCAATACCCGCCACCGCGGGAATACCCAATGCCTGGGCAAGAATGGCCACGTGCGAGGTCGCCCCACCACCTACGGTACAGAAACCCAGCACCCGCTCAGGGTCCAGGCTTGCGGTATCCGAGGGGCTCAGTTCTTCAGCGACCAGGATGCTATCCAGCGGAATTTCCAGCTCCCGGGGGGCCTGACCGGTGATGATGCTCAAAACACGCATGCCGACATCGGTTAAATCGATGGCACGTGCCGCGATCAGTTCATTCTTCAGTTTTTTCAGTCGTTCTGCATGGGTGGTAAATGCACTCTTCCATGAAAAGGCAGCGCTTTTTCCCTTGCTGATACAACTTTCGGCTATTTCTTTCAGGTCCGGGTCATCGAGCAACTCCTGGTGGGCCGCAAAAATTGCCGCCTTTGCAGGATCTGCCTGGGCGCTAACCTCAGCCTGTAATGTCTCTAGTTGCAACCGTGCCTGGTCAAGGGCATCGTCCAGCCGCTGGCGTTCCTGATCCGGGCTTTCACCGGTTTCTTCAACCTGTATTTCACGACGGCGAAGCTGGAATATACGCCCGACACTCAAACCCGGGGAGGCAGCCACACCCAACAGCAGGTTCGGGTCACTCGAACGGGGAATGGGGGCAGGAGCAGCATCCTCGCTGATCTCTATGGTGGCTGGTGCCGGTGCAGACTGAGTACCTTCATCCCCGAGCCCGGCGTTGAGTAGCGGGAAAAGGGCATCAATGGCCTGCTGTGCATCCGCGCCTTCTGCGCCGAGCCGAACCTTGTCCTGATACACCACCTCCAGTCCCATGATGCTGACAACACTCTTGGCATTTGCCTGATCATCACCTCTTTGTAGCCATATCCGCGATTGATACTTTTTAGCCAGGTTGGCCAGTACCGCTGCAGGCCGTGCGTGCAGTCCCGTCGTATTGGGTACGATAATCTCCCCGGATGTGACGCTTTCCCCACCCGACGTATCGACTTCCACCGCTACCGCTGAAAGCTCAAGTGTGAGTAGTAAATCTCTGCCACTTTGGACATAACCACTTTCAGGTAGAAAACGCGATACCCGCTCGCTATTGGTGACCAGCACCTGGGTAAGTAAACTTTTAGCATGAGTCGCGAGAAAGTCGGCATCGAACTCGATTAGAGCCTCACCACTTTTGACGGCCTGGCCTGCTTCAACTTTGGGTGTAAACCCTTCGCCTTTTAGTTGCACAGTATCCAGGCCGATATGCATCATCAACTCAAGGCCATCAGCAGTGGTCATCGTCAGCGCATGACCTGCCCTGTGAACATGAGACACCTGGCCATCACAGGGCGCACAAAGAACCTGGCTGGTGGGATCGATGGATATTCCGTCGCCGACCATTTTCTGAGAGAACACCGGATCCGGCACCTGTTGCAATGGAAGAATGACACCATCCAATGGTGCTTTAAGTTCGAATATGGCCATCAAATTTCTCTTGTTGTTAATGGCACCGGTAAATCAGTGCCCTGCAGTTTTCTGAATATGTTGCTCAAGCTTTAAGGAAAGCTCCGAAACGACTATTGCCTGCTCTGGTTGTTCGGCAATATTAACGCGCTCATCGGGATCGTTATAGTGATCGTACAACATCCTCGCAACAACTTTACCCTGCTTGTCTCTCCACTCGGTGTAATAGAAGCGGTCTGTACGAATGCTGTCACCATCTTTCCAGCGGGGATACACAGCATCTTTTGTCCTGACACCCGGTTCTTTCAGAGTGGGAACAAAGCTGGTGCCATCCAGGTGATCCGGAAATGACAGACCCGATAACTCAACCAGCGAAGGGTAGATGTCGACAGATTCAATCAGGCCTTGAGCAACCTCACCTTGTGACAATCCCGGTGCACGAACGATAACCGGAATCTGGTTGGCTAAATTGAACGTTGAGTGCTTAGCCCACAAACCGTGCTCACCGAGGCTCCAACCGTGATCACCCCATACGACAACAATTGTGTTTTCATCCAGACCCAGACGCTCAAGTTCCAACAGTACCCGACCCACCTGGGCATCTGAATAACTGACGCTGGCGTAGTATCCCTGAATCAGTTTCAGCGCAACATCATCCGGCACGGGTCCTTTCTTATCCGGAATGTCCGCATATTTACGTAATTCGCCCCATGAATGACTGGCTTTATCCGGTGCTGTTTCCGGCAACAAAGGGTTATCTGTCAAAGAGATGCTATCGGGCGGGTACATGTCCCAATATTTCTTGGGCGCATTAAATGGCAGATGTGGTTTCACAAAACCCACTGCAAGAAAAAACGGTTTGCCCTCTTTCTCCAGTGTTTGAAGTGTTTCGATAGCCCGCTTTGCAATCTGTCCGTCGAAATAGGCATCATCCGGGACATCAGCAGCCTCATATGCGGGCCGCAGGCCGTTGTCAGCCACATCATTTGCGATATTTTCCTGTAGCAGGTAGTTACGAAAACTTTCCTGACCACGCTTCAGTCCGCTCTTCGGATGCCATGGCTCCTCGCTCCAGGAAGACAGGGCATCATCGGCGCTGTGTATGATCTTTCCGAGAGAAATTGTTGTATAACCGGCCGATCTGAAATGCGCTGGTAGCGTCGGTATTCCCGGTGCATCTTTATCGATTTTCGAATTAACGCCCACAAACCTGGTGCGTGTTGGCCACAAACCGGTCATAAGGCTTGCCCGTGATGCACCGCAAACAGGCACGCTGCTATAGGCACGGGCAAAGACAACGCCGCTGGAAGCAAGACGATCGATCGCTGGCGTTTGCATATAGGGTTTACCGTAAACGCTTAGTTCAGGGCGTAAATCATCAATGGCGATAAAGAGGATGTTTTTCTGTTGGGTGACGGTGTCCGGTGGAGTGCTTGCCTGTGCATTTCCAGAAAACTGGAAAAGCGTAATAAAACAAATACCCAGCACCGATAAATGAGACCGCATTCTTGAGGTTTTCATGGCAATTTTCTGAATCAATCTACAACTCCCGGCAATGTAAGCTCTGCGTAATCCTCGTTTTCAATCAGGCTGGATCGAGTGGTGACTCGTTCTGTTCCCAATGTAGCCTGCACGTCATAGCTTCCTTTAAAGCCACGAAACTCAGCATGACCCGAGTCGTCAGTCACCAACTTCATGTCTGTGCGCCAGTTCTGGTTGACCAGTGAGTTCCAGACTTCTCCATTGGGTTTCTGTTTACGGTTAAAGTCAAAAAAAGCTGCATCCGGTTTGGAACCTCCCCCTTCGACATACTCAAAGGGCGACCAGTACACCAAACCGGTCATGGCCGGATGGCTGAACATTGCAATCAGGAAATCGGCGGTATAACGGGCCTGTAAATCCAGGTTCCTGGTCTCGAAATCAAACTCCGTTACCTGCAGGGGAAGACCAAGCGTCGCGAATCTATCCAGGGTCCGGAATAGATCCCGTGGTGCTGTGGGGGCAAACTGCTGTGGTATATGCCCCTGGAATCCTATGCCCTGCACGGCCACCCCGTCCTCCAGGAGCCCACGAATATAGTCAAAATAGAATTGCTGATGTGTTTCACTGGGTCGTGTGAGCACGCCAAAATCATTGATATAGCGTTTAAGTCGTGGGTTTGCCTGTTCCGTTAGCCTGAACCAGTCCTTGACCACGTCAGGCCCCAACAAGTCCATGAATTCATGTTCGGTAAAAGGCTCATTTAATACATCCCATTCAATCAAGGGTTCGTCATACCTGGAAACCATCTCGATAATGTGGTTCTCAATCGCTTTCTTCAAAGCTGGCTTGTCATTTCTCAAGTGATGGAAGCGTTTTGGAATTCTTCGGAAACGGGGCCAGACCAGGCAATGACCGCGAACCGGCAGTTGCTCTTCAATACACCAATCCAGACATTGATCAACCACAACGCGCTGGGCATCGTAGTGCTTCCACTTCAAACCATTGGCTATGGTCACGCGGTGGAAGTAACGGGTTGAAATATCGCGATAGAACTGTTGGTGCTCTGGCTCACCCAAATCAAACAGGTATTTGGGATGAATCGCCCCACCAAACCCAAAATGATGACGCTGCATCGAAACACTGACCTCGGCTCCCCGCAAAGGCTTGCCACTTGCATCGCTCACCTTGACCTTGAACTCGGCCTTGCGAAGTTTCTCGATACGCTCCAGGGCTTCAGACCGCCAAGTGGCACTGGCTTCCATACCTTCGTAATGGGTTGCCAGGCTGGCCGGTTGCTTTTTTTTCTTCGCAAATCCAGTTGCGGGCACCAGGGATGCACCGGCCAGAGTGGCCACTGCCCGCAAAAACAATCGTCGATTAATCTCAGTCATGCGTGCACCACCTAGTGAAGTCGCAACAAACCTGTCTTGTTCTTCCTCAACACAATAGCCATTGAGTCCATCAATTCCTGGTTTTCAGGAAGGGCGCCGATATTGCTGGTTTCTCCCGGATCATTTTCCATATCGTAGAGATCACGATAAACAACTTTTCCGTCAGTCGTCAGCCACTCGGTATAGCGATACCTGTCAGTGCGCATGGAATAACCATAGGCCCCTTTGCGTTTGTATTGACTGATGGCGACATTACCCGGATCGAAATCCTGATCATTCAACACAGCGACAAGACTGTCACCCTGTAACCCACCAGGTAACTCAAACCCGGCCAATTCAACCAGCGTCGGATATAAATCCATCAACTCGACCAGCGTATTTGCGCTTCCGGTGCTTTTGCCGGGAACATGGATCAACAAGGGCACACGGTTGGCCTGCTCCATGGTTGTATGTTTACCCCACATACCGTGATCACCCAGGTGAAAACCATGATCGCCCCATAAAACGATGATGGTGTTATCTGCTTTGCCACTGGCCTGGAGTTCCTGTAAAAGGTCAGCAATCAAGCTATCGACAAAACTCACAGCTGCGTAGTATCCGTGGAGAAGTTCGCGTTGCTGGTCCTGAGTGATGCCAGTTTCCAGGTATTGCCCTGCCTCAGCCCCGCTGACCGGCGAAGGTCGATAGCTTCTCAGTTCATTATTGTTGTTCAGGATGTAACTTGCATCGCTGCCGGCCGGGGCGCTCTGGAACGTTTCAAGTTCAAACGAATCCCGCTCGTAAAGATCAAAATACTTCTTGGGTACGACAAAAGGTAAATGCGGTTTTTTGTATCCGACGGCCAGGAAAAATGGCCGTGAATCCTTTGCCATTTCTTTCAATAAGCGAATACCGCGGTTGTTAATATCACCGTCAACAAAGGAACCTGAAGGGGCATCAACTGCTTTAACAGCCAAATTGATACCCTCTTTCTTGTCGGCTTTGCCGACAGGTTTTCTGTAAGGGATACTCCATGAAGCGGGGTCGTCATCGTCACGACTGTCTACATTTCGTGGATCAAAAACCTTGCCCGATGCCGCTGTCTGATAGCCGTTGTTCCTGAAAAACTGTGGCAATGTGACGATATCGGGGCTGACATCCCGCAGGCGTATCTTGAGATTCATCACCCCATTTGACTCCGGACGCATCCCGGTCAGGAGACTGGCTCTTGAAGGACCGCAAACCGGGTATTGTGTATAAGCCCGTGTGAATACCGTGCTTTGCCCGGCCAGCTTATCCATGGCCGGGGTTTGAATCTTTTGATTGCCGTAAAAACCGGCCAAGGGCCTGAGGTCGTCAACCGCGATAAAGAGAATATTGGGCCTGTTCACATTTTGATCTGAATCACAAAAAGCGATATCCAGACCTGAAAACAAAATCAGAATGGCGAGTAGAAACCTGTTGGATTTGGTCATCGGCCTTCTCTATTGAAAATTGAATGTATCGGACAAGTTACCGATCGAAACCTTGAACTCACCCGCTTCAACAACCCGTTGTAAATCAGCATTCACAAACTCGAGGTCACTCGGGTTAAGCTTGAATGTGACGGTTTTCGATTCTCCGGCCTTCAGAAATATCTTTGTGAATCGCTTTAACTTCTTCACCGCTGGACTCAATGAAGCGTAAAGATCACTGACATAAACATCAACGGCATGGTGGCCATCCCGCTCACCGGTGTTTTTAATCTCCACGGAAACTTCGAGCGTTGAGTTCTGATCAATGACCGGCTTATCAAGCTTCAAGCTGGAATACTCAAAAGTCGTATAACTCAAACCAAAACCAAACGGCCACTGGGGTTTGTATCCGCCATAGGTGATCACACTTGGAATAAGTTGCTGAATATCGGCCAGGACACCGTGATCATAAGGCAGGATATCGCCGGTGTACTGCGGATAACTGTACGGCAGCACGCCAGCAGGATTGTAATCGCCAAAAATGACGTCTGTAATGGCCTGTGCACCCTGGCTGCCCGGCTGGTAGACGAGAACTATACCCTGTAACAACGGTTCAATGTCCCGGACGATTCGCGGGCGGCCCTCGGCCAGTACAACGATGACCGGTTTACCGGTTGCCGCAGCTGCCCTTACCAGGGCTTTTTGATTGTCCGGCAGGTTGAGATCATCCAATGCGCCGGGTGATTCGGCATAAGCTGGCTCACCAAGTGCCAGCACGATGTAATCCACATTTTTTGCCCGTTCGGTCAATGCCTCGGTATCATAGTTTGCCGGACTGTCAAATCCGCGCACAGCCTGGTCAGTCGCCATCACTTCAACGTTCTCTTTGCCCAGTTTTTCTGTAAAAACCTTGAATATTGTCTTTGTTGACTTCGGGTAATTTGCCTCTACATTACCCTGCCAAGAGTAGGACCAACTACCATGCAACGGCCCCAGGTTGTGGGCAGCCGGGCCGGCGAGCAACACCTTCGCAGTACCCGGTAGCGGTAGTACATCATTCTGGTTTTTCAGTAGGGTAATGGATTCACGTGCCGAATCCAGCGCCAGTTGCCGATAAGCCGGCAAGCCAAAATTTTTGACGGCGCGGGCCTCGGGATAGGCATTATCAAACAGACCCAGGTCCATTTTTAACTTCAGGATAATCGCTACAGACCGGTCGATACGCTGTTCGCTGACCTCTCCGCTTTTTACCAGGTCAATAAGGTGCTCAGCGAAGGAAAAATCATGGGGCACCATGCTCATATCAATACCGGCTTCCACCGCCATCCTGACTGCTTCGCGTGGAGTTTCGGCAATCCGGTGACGGGTATGCAGACGAATAACATCCTCCCAGTCAGAAACGATCAATCCCTCAAAGCCAAACTGGCCACGCAGCACATCCGTCAATAAATACTTACTGGCGTGTACGGGCATGCCGTTGACCGATGCGGAGTTGATCATGATGGTCGAGGCACCCGCCTCAACCGCCGCTTTGAACGGTGGCAAGTGTTGCTCCCACAATACAACATCGGGTATATATGCGGGTGTTCTGTCCTTGCCATTTTCAGGATCGGAATATCCAACGTAATGCTTCATACACGAAGCGACAGCGGTTTCCGAAGCAAGACCGTCTTCCTCATAACCATTGATGGCCGCAACACCCATGCTCGTTACCAGAAAGCTATCCTCGCCAAATGTTTCCGGAAAACGTGGCCAGATAGGGTTTCTGCCGGTATCGAGTACAGGATCGAAATTCCAGCGCAAACCCGAAGCACGGGATTCCATCGCCGTTACTTTTGCAGCCTGCTTAACCAGTTCAGGGTTGCGGCTTGCGGCCATTCCGATATTGTGCGGAAACAGGGTTGAATCCTTTGTATAAGTCACACCATGGATGGCATCGATGCCGTATAGCACGGGAATGGAAAGATCGTTTTTAAGCGCCTCGTCCTGAATTGTCGTTAGCACCTCGTGCCATTCTTCGACACTCAAGGCTCTGCTGGTTGAATTGAGTATCGATCCGACCTGGTATTGATGCAGGGCCGCATTCAACAGCTCAGGGTTGAATTGCACCTTGTCTTTGACGGTCTTGTCAATAATCACCCCCAGGTTCACCTGGGTCATCTGGCCGACTTTTTGTTCGATTGTCATTGCAGCTAATAATCTGGATATTTTTGCTTCAGCCTCCTCACTGGAATCAGCGAATACCCATGGAGAACACATTAGCGTCATAAGTGTCATAACTATGACGGGGAAATTTAGAAATCTGCTGGTCATATTCATCTTACTGGTCATCCTGCCAATCCATTTCATATCAAGTAGAGCCCTGATGAGCTCTCATTATCGCTTTGCGCGCTTATACGTTGCCCACAAATTCTCTGTTTCTATCAGTTATAGACTATCATTCTAGAGTGTTTGTCAGCGCTGTCAATTATAAAATATTCCTTATCTAAGCATATATTACGCAATATTCGCACACTTTTTCATATTTATTATCAGGCATTATTGACAGCGCTGTCTAGATGAGTTAAATTTTCGTAAAGAATGTAAAGAATTGTAAAGACAAAAACGCTTTTACAAAAGTTGGCAGACAGGTACATCGATACCTGAACTTAAAAATTGACAGTCAAACCGGGAAAACTCATGAATCATCCAGTTAGCATAAAGATTTTTAAACATACTGTACTCGCATTGGCCATTAGTGCCGCCAGTGGCACTTTGCTCGCACAAGACGTCGTAGATGCCTCAGACGACGATATGGTAATTGAAGAAGTCATCGTCACTGGCATGAGAGCCAGCGTTTTGGACGCCCTTGCCAGGAAACGTAACTCAGACCAGATCGTTGATGCAATCTCATCCGAGGATATCGGCAAGCTTCCCGATGAAAATATTGGTGAAGCCTTACAGAGAATCCCCGGAATCACGATAAGCCGGGAAGCGGGTGAAGGCAAAGAGGTCAGCGTCCGCGGTCTTGGACCCTCTCTGACCCTCGTCACGGTCAACGGACAACAGATGGCGAGTACGGAAGGATCACGTGCCGTTAATTTTTCTGTACTTGACTCCAGTATGGTTTCTGCCCTCGAGGTATGGAAATCACCCATGGCAAGACAGGACGAAGGCGCTGTCGGCGGCACCATCAACATCATCACCCGCTCACCACTTTCTTACAATAACACCCGTACCAACCTGAGCGCACAAGGCCAGTATGAGCAACTGTCTGACAAATGGGGCGGCAGATTTACTGGTAATGTATTGACACAAAACGAGGCCAAGACCTTCGGTTTTGCTATTTCAGCCAATTACTCCGATCGCACCAGCCGCTCTGACCAGGTCGTGATACCTGGCTGGACCTTACAGGATCCTTCAACAAATGACTGGAAATCGCGTGGCTGGGATGACCTGGCGGCAGCAAAAGGTCTGGACTACATATACTACCCAATGGATGCTTCCAGCAGGGTGCGTTTATATGATCGCAAACGTTGGGGAATTACCCCGACCTTTCAGTGGCGTCCCAATGATGACCTGGAAATCAATCTCTACGGCCTTTATTCAAAACTGGAAGATCACGATGAAAACCAAACCGCCCAGGTTCGAATTCGCGACCTGGTTAGAGGCAACGGAAGAGACGTCAATGATTATGACTGGGAATTCGATGGCAACGTGGCCAGCTTTTTCGATGCTACAGATGCCAAGCTCGCAAATGGTTGGCGCGGTTACAGGAACATCGCTTCACTTCGCGAAAACTCATGGACCAACAAGGGCGCTAACTTCACCGTCGACTGGAATGTAAACGATACCAACCTGTTGTACTTTGCCGCTGGTACCAGTAAAGGCAAAGGCCAACTCAACACCTATCCTGTCTCCAGTTTTGAGGATTCAGTCGGGTTTTCTGTCGACCTACGTGATGACCCCCGGTTCCCTCAGTCCATTATCAATGGCGGAGGAACAGATGACTCCCTGATGGATCTGCGGACCCTGAGCGTCAATGACCAGGAGAACAAGGAAAAGAAGACCTACGCGCAGATGGACTGGACCGGTGATACAAGCTGGTGGGACGTTGCCTCTTTCCAGGCAGGTGTGAAATACAAAAAAGACACGACCGATCACGTACAGACCCGTCACGTAAGCAACAACGTCAGTTCTGCGGGTTACACCCTGGCCGATTTTGCAAAGATGTGTGGCGATAATACATGTGTTTTCAAGGACTTCGAATACGCGAACGACACACTGCCACCACTTAATGGCTCGTTTACACAGGTCGATTTCGACGAGCTTGAGAGTGCATTCCCACGTGACTCCAGAGAGACGTCGATTCGCTACAATGAATCGTTTAAGGTCTCTGAAAAAACCTGGGCAGGATACCTTCAGGCTAATCTAGATGGCCTGATAGGTAATACCGTCTATCGAGGCAACATTGGTCTTCGTATTTATGAAACCAAGCTCACATCATCCGGTTGGCTGGACCAGGATGGCACCATTTCAGGCGTAGTCGACCGGAAATACAGTGATTTGCTGCCCAGCTTGAACCTGGCCTTCATTTTGAAAGATGACCTGATTTTACGTACCGGCCTGGCAAAAGTGATTTCACGCCCTGACCAGGAGGATCTCGCACTGGCCGGGACTTATAATCTCGCCAACGAAACCGCCCGGGTCGGCAACCCATTCCTCAGACCTTTCAAGGCCCGCACAGCAGACCTTGGAATTGAATGGTATTTCTCAGATGTTGGTATGATTTCAGCTGGCCTTTTCTACAAGGATATCGAATCCTTTATCTCTAACGGTGTCATCGAAGGCGGAATCCCGGTCGATACCGGAGAAGGCATTGTTATCTTCGACGCCACCGGCCCGATTAACGGCGACGGCGGTACCGTCAAAGGTTTGGAAGTTGGTTACCAGCAGATATTTGATTCCCTGCCCGGTTTCTGGGGTGGCTTTGGAACACAAATCAACTACACCTATACTGATAGCGATGTGAGTATCCCTTACTTCGAAGGTGAACTTGTATACTCCATGCCCCTGGAAGAGCTGTCCAAAAACTCTCTGAACTTTACACTGTTCTGGGAAAGCGATAGTTTCTCAGCCAGGATCGCTTATAACTACAGGGACAGCTTCCTTTCCAACCGTGCAAACACACAGGGAAACCCCGTGTTTACGGATGATTACGGTCAGCTGGATGCAGGTATCAACTGGACAATCAATAAGACTTTCACGCTTTCTCTTGATGCCATCAACCTCAACAATGAGGCACGTTATCAATACTTCCTGGAACCAAGCCGTATGCTGGCATGGCGGGCTTCAGGCCGACGCTACACGATTGGTTTACGCGCCAGATTCTAATTTGGTGTTAACAAATGAAGCCGGCAGCGTATAAGACGCTGCCGGCTTTTTCGTATCTGCCTCACTGCTGTCCATTTAGTTCTTCGCTCATGTCGTTCAATACCCGGCGTCTTTAATCATCCCGAAAAAAGACTGTATTTACCATACAAGCGCCACAAGGATGTGCTTGAGCGAGTCCTGAACTAAGGAACTGCATAGCCTTGGCTTCCCGACAGATCAAGAGTTTCTAAATAAAGAAAGGTACCGCACACCCTCTGCTACCCTGTCGAAGCACCAATTTTTTTTAAAACAGGTCAACATCGAGCGCATCAACAAAGGACCCTAACTAGAGGACGGGTGGTTAAGACTAAGCGTGGCAATAGTGTTTCTGCGTAAATTGTATTTACTTGATCTTATCCAGCTTCTCATTCATCAGCGACTGCATCTGCACAAGAACATCCTGATAAGCATCGTCCGTTGCCAGGTTTTCGAATTCATCGGGGCTGGCTGAATAATCGTATAACTCCAGTCCTTCGCTACCCCTGGCCCATTGTGTATAACGAAATTGCGGCGTGCGGATCGAATAACCCATGATTTTCATACCCCGACGTTCAGGCCGGGTCAGATGGGCTGCACTCCAGGCCTGGCTAAGGGCTGTTTTCCTCGGAGCTTCCTGCCCGTTCAGTACAGCTCGCAAATCCTTACCTTCCTGTCGTTGATCAGGACTCTTCAGGCCAGCCAGCGAAACCAGTGTCGGGTAAATATCAAGCAACTCTGTCAGATTATCGGATACCAACCCTGCTGGTAACTGGTCGGGTGCAACAATGACCAGCGGAGCACGTGCTGAGCCTTCAAACAAGTCCTGCTTCTGCCACAGACCATGATTACCCAGTTGATAACCATGATCTGAAACAAAAACAATCAAGGTGTTTCCTGTCAGATCGAGCTCGTCCAATGCAGCGGTGACACGACCAAGCTGTGCATCGACAAAAGAGATGGACGCGTAATAACCCTGGATAGCTTCACGCTTTTGCAGATCTGACATATCGGCCTGGTACTTACGATCTGCCAATGCTGCAACCGGTTTATTGTCACGATCACCCGGCGGTACTACAAGCGGTTGAATTTGCTCCAATGGGTACAGATCAAAAAGAGATTCCGGTGCCACATAGGGTGTATGTGGCCGGTAAAATCCAAGCGCCAGGAAAAATGGCTTACCGGTCTTGTGCGGATTGTTTTCTTCCAGTAAGCGAATGGCTTCATCGGCCCCTATCTCATCGGTATGTTTGCGAGCGCTGTCAGGCACACTGAGCCAACTCAATATTCCACCGAACCTGCGTTTATCTTTTTCCGGAGGGACAATGGTTATGATCTCATCTTCCACCTCGCGATCAACCCCGCTGGGGTTGACCACCAAGTCCCAGGATACAGCGTCATCCAGGCCATCGGTGCCGATATCGGTGGGAACGCCCTGGTGAAACACCTTGCCCACGCGCGCGGTGAAGTAACCATTGTTCCTGAAATGTTGCGGCAGTGTTACAAGCTCAGGTCGCTCGGCACGAAAATGATCCTTTAAAGTCAAGACCTTAATCTGATCCGGGTAGAGCCCTGTCAACATACTGGAGCGGCTTTGATTACACTGTGGATATTGCGTGTAAGCCCGTGTGAATAGAACCCCCCTGCCCGCCAACCGGTCAATACTGGGTGTCTGGACCATCGGATGGCCGTAGCTACCCAGGTCGGTATTCAGGTCATCGACAAGGACCATCAATACATTGGGCGGTAGTTCGGCTACCGGTGAACAGGCTGCCTGCAAACAGACGGCAAGCCCCAGGAAACTACCAGCTAGACGCCTGCTAATCATACCCCTCCTTTTTTGAACTGCCCCAATCGCGCATTGACCGATATTTTCCATTGGTTAAGCATGTCCTCCAGTTCAGTGACCTTTTGCGGATACTGCTGGGAAAGATTTTTCTGCTCACCCGGGTCTTTTGCGATATTGAACAACTCAACACGATCTATGCTTTCGTTATCCAGCGAGTACCACTGAATCAGTTTCCAGTCACCGTCGATAACGGCCGAACTCCGGGTGTCCCCCGTTTGTTTCGGACGGCCAAGTGCTGAGTGCCAGAACATCGGTTTGCGTTGATAGTTTCTCCCCTGCAATGCGGTCAGATAACTTTCACCGTCCCGGTGCATATCTGGTTGCAGTGGCAGGCCCGCCATATCTAAAAATGAAGGATAGTGGTCTGTGCCCGTAACCTGCACCGAAGATATCGAACCGGCCGGTATCTTCGAAGGCCACTTGACGATCATCGGTACGCGGATACCACCCTCGTATAACCAGCCTTTTCCATGACGGTAAGGTAGATTACTTGTGGCCAGGGTACGGTTGCCATTCAACCCGCGACTGGACAGGCCACCGTGATCTGACGTGAGGACAATCACGGTATTTTCGCTCAGATTCAATTCGGTTAATTTGCTGACGATGCGGCCTAGGTTCTCATCAACACTGTCTATCATGGCGGCGTAAGCAGGGTTGTTTTGAACGGTTTTTACCTCACCCGTGCTGTCCACGACCACGTCTTTATCACTTCTGGGGCCGCCATCCTTGATGTTTTTATCAGTGATGATTCCACGGTATTTATCAATCAATGGTTCCGGGGCTTCGATCGGTGTGTGAACGGCGTAATGGGCCAAAACCAGCATAAAAGGCGAGTCTTTTTTCTCTTCAATAAATGTGAGCGCCTCATCTGTCAGCCGGTCGGTCAGGTACTCTCCTTTTTCACCACCCTCATAAGGCTCAAAGCCTTTGCCTCCCTTACCACTGGCAGGTGTTTCATAGGGCAGGAAGTAGCTGGGTGGCGCACCGGATTTACCTGCCATGATATTGGTATCAAAACCCTGGTATAACGGCTCCCCGCCCTTTTTGCCGAGATGCCATTTGCCGATGTAACCGGTTTGATAACCATTCTCTTTAAGAATTTCGGCAAACGTTGTTGCGGATAGCGGCAGGGCGTGCTTTCCTTCTCTCTTGTCTTGGAATCCCGGAATCCCATAACTGGCGGGGTAACGGCCGCTCATCATCGCGAGCCTTGATGGCAGGCAGCGGGGATGCGCAACATAGGCGTTATCAAAACGCATACCGGCGCTTGCCAGTTGATCCATATTGGGTGTCTGGTAAAGGCTGCTGCCATAAACACCAACGTCCTGTCTTCCCAGGTCATCGACAATCAGAAAAATGAAATTGGGTTGTTCGTTTGTATCTGCAAAAGCGCTTAGGCTAAAGCAACTCAGAATGACCAGGGCTAAATACTTCACTTCATCTCCTTTGGACCAGGACCATTGACCGGGGTGTTTAACACCGGAATTATATCGATTTGCCACCACCAGCTCTTTCCGGGTTCAAGTGAGACCACACCCATGCCGGTATTCAGTGAGTTCTGTGTCCCAACCCAGGGCTCAGGGCTAAAAAAACCGGCGCCCGTATCCGCCCACAAATTGAATTGAATGGCCGGCTGTGACGGTGCCGACGAGTTATGGTGACGCAACTGTAACTTCAGACCCGATGGGTCAAATATGCTTAGTTCGGCAGGGTTTTGTTGCCCGCCGAGAGAAACTGAACCGCGCTTTGGTAAATCGCTCAACCTATGCCTACCCTGGAATGGCGAAGGTCTTGTGGCGCCGGCAAAAGCCTTGCTGGCATCTTTATCCAAGAGCTCAGTTAAGCTGTTTTCAAACTGCATTTGTGCAGCCTTCGACCCTTCTATAAGTGGGGCATTGAAAGTGAGATGGTTACCGATAGAAAAGGGCATTTCCGCGTCATTAGCTGCATCGGCCGTCACCGTATACAGCATGCTCAACCTGTCTGCCTGGAGACGGTATTCGACCACTAACTCAAATGCAAAGGGGTAAAAGCGATGTGTTTCATCAGTATCTGCCAACCGCAACGTTATCGATGCTGATTTTGTTGACCAGGATGTCGGCCCGACCTTCCATTTCTGCTTGCGGGCAAAGCCATGGAAAGGCATTTCGTATTGCTTATCACCTAGTTGATAGCTGTTTTTCTGACCTACTTTGATCAGTGAAATACCCGTTGCCGGCCACAATAACGGTGCCTTACCCCGCCATCCAGGCTGATCACTGTAATCCATTGCCCGATATAACAACTCGTGCCAGCTACCATCAAAGAAAACACTAAAGCCGGTCAATTCTCCGCCTTCATCCGGGGCAACCACGACCCTGATACCACCACCATTTTCGAGAGTGACAAACCGCCCTTGCCATTCAGCACTGTAACTCCGTTCGGGCACCTCGGAGGCGACATCGAAAGTGATAAAAACGAGCAACAGCAGCAATGATCTCATTTCAGATCTTTGATGATCAGTGGGTATAGGGATTCTGCCAGCAAGGCTGCACCATCGATACCCAAATGGACCGGGTCATCCGGCTTGTCGGAGCGCAGGTTGGCAGCAGAGCTGACACTTTCGCCGGCAATAAAATGCAAGTTAGAGTCTGTCGCACTCAATTCTTCTTCCAACTGCTGAACCGCAGTGCGAAACGACTCAATCGGCAGGCCGCTCTTTTTTGATACATCCCTATTGGTGTACAAGGGGCTGATACAGAAGACCGGCACATCCGGCTGAGCGGCTCGAATGGCCCTGAGCAGGTCACGGTATTGATCCTGAAACAGTTGCACGCTATCACCTTCGCCGTTCCAGTCGTTATATCCAATCAGGATGGTGACGAGATCGACATAATCAAATGCTGCCAGTGACCGGCCTGCTGCCACCGAGACACCACTGCCACCAACGGCAAGGTTATAAAGTGTATAACCCAGTTTCCTCGACAGGATAAAAGGCCAGGTCAGATGTGTTGCACTACCCTGACCGGTTCCATGTGATATCGAATCGCCTATCGCGACATAAACTTTCCGCTCAAGGCCTTCAGGCTCTGTTAATTGCGAGTGTTTTTCGATTTCAAATGACACTAACTCGATATTTGCAAAGCTAGGCAAGGTCAATTCCCAAAGGACAGGTTTACCACCTTCCCTGTCGTCAATTTCGATGTCCAGACCCTTTTGTTTGGGGTTGAATTTATGACTTTCGATGAATTGACCATCCATAAAAACCGCGAACTCTGATCCCCTGTTCAAGCCCTCTAACGTCCGAAATTTCAGACGTATGGTTGGACTATCCGTTTGAAAGGCAATAACACCACCCGTTGTATTCCTGGCTTTATACGGATTAAACCCCAATACCTGCTTATCCTGTGATAGTGACTCAGGATCGAATCTCGAGAAACTGACTAACCCGGGTTGGATGTCAACGTACCGAATACCCAGGTAGTGCAGGTTTGGGTCATCCAGGCTCACTGTCATCATATCCGGCTCAGAGCCCCACGAAAGAGTGGAAACGATGGCCGCCAGAATGACGATCCCGTGCAAGGAGCACTTTTGAAATTTCATTGTTGCGCCGTCACTTCCGTGCTTTCGCGCCAACCATATCTGACTGCCTTCGCACTGATGCTTGAACCTGCTGGCAATGCAAATGGCTCTGAATATACCTTCCAATGTCCACCGTCCAGTCGATAGCCGATGGAAGCCCCTTCAGTACCACAACCGAGGAAAACACGGCCGTCTTCAAAACGGATAACCGGTTCTGATGTGACCGGTTGCTCCGCATCGGGCCAGAATGTCATCACCATTTCTGCTTCCGGCAACTCACTGAGATCGGCAACCTCCGCCTGCCAGGCTGCGAATGCCGAGCGCATACGCACCAACTCCTCAAGGTATGCAGGATCATCAGCGAGGTTATTGACCTCGTGCGGATCAAACGCCAGGTCGTAAAATTCCTCTTGCGGACGGGGTTTGAACCAGAATGATTGCTGGTCGCTCATGCGCCCTTCATCAAAATAGACCCACAATTCCGCCATCAGCGCCAACTGATCCCTGTAAGCAATGTGTTTCGCTCCCGGCTCACCTGCATGGTAGTTATACAGATACTTGTAGCGCTGATCACGCACCACTCTTTCGCGGAAAGGAAACTCATCCAGACGATCTTTTGAAGCATATATGTACTGTCTATTCTCTTCTCGGTCCGCCATGGTTGGCCTTCCCTGCATATAATCAGGAATCTCTAGACCCGCCCAGGTCAGAATCGATGGCGCGAAATCAAGAAAACTGACCAGACGGTCATCTATTGAGCCAACATCTGAACCTTTTGGGCGCAGGCTATCCGGCCAGCGAATAATCATTGGCACCTTGATACCACTATCGTATATCTCACGCTTGGCACGTGGCAGGCCATCGCCATGGTCGGTCGTCCAGATGACTATCGTGCTTTCGGCCAAGCCGTCGGCTTCCAGCTTCGCCAGCAGTTCACTGACCTGCTTGTCCATCTCAAAGATATTATCGTATTGCTGAGCAATATCCTTTCTTGCCGTTGGCGTGTCAGGATAGTAGGGGGGAACCGACACATGTCCTGGCTTTACAACCGAGGCCAATCCCTTCTTTTGGTTCTTCTTGACATTTTTGTCGAACAACTGGCTTTCATGGGTCGCACCAAAATTGATTAATGCAAAGAATGGCTGACCCTCTTCACGCTGGTTCCAGTCAGGGTTTGCACCCTCTTGATCCCAAATGGTAAACGGGCCTGACCCGGCCCCGAAGCTACTGAACTGATAGTCCAGTTTATGATTGGTCAAGGTGTAATAACCGTTCCGGCGAAGTATTTCCGGATAGGCCTTCACTTCCGGCGGGGGAACAGCCTGATAGGCCTCGGGATTGAAACTGGCCGTGCGCATGTGCTGGCCACCCATGGAAATCTGGTGCATGCCGGTGATATGTGCTGCCCTGCTGGGTGCACAGACACCTGCACTTGTGAATGTATTGGGAAACCGTACGCCTGACGCCGCCAGTTTATCCAGACCGGGTGTCACGGCTACCGGGTCACCGAAAGCACCTACCCGGCTACTCATATCCTCAGCCATCAGGATCAATATATTGGGCTTGCTGTTTTTGACCTGACTGGCATGAGAACTTTCCGGATTACCCTGCGAGATCAATGGCAATCCCAATAACACCATGACGGCAACATAACGAATAAGCTGATTCATCTGTTTTCTCACCGAGCTCCCCAGTTCAAATACCAAAGGCTCTCTGAATCTCAATCCTGGTAGAGGATCAAAAACAATTTACCTACTTCCCGGACCGCTTCTTTTGGTCTCTGAGGCGATTCTCATCACGATACATAAAGTCTCTCAGTCCTTCATCGCCATCCTCTTTCAGCCAACCTGGTGGAAATGACGCGGCCTTGGATCCATTCAGGTTTCGAGAGTGGGCACCCGGGCCCCATTTCTCGGTATACGGGATAACGTGTTCACCTTCATTATTGGCGAGACGCCGATACAACTCTTTACGCAGTTTGACGCGAACTTCCAGATAGTCCGGATCATCGATCAGGTTGATCATTTCCCTTGGATCATTCCGGATGTCATAAAGTTCTTCGGTATCCCAGATGCCATGGTACTGAATCAATTTGTAACTCTCAGTGCGCAGAGCAAAGGTCGTGGGTGTCATGGGGTAGT
>Ga0316197_10001124_pt1 | contig 19117 bp, 6 predicted proteins | sample OudBiesiAoxic_MG_FD_204939 | JGI IMG/M metagenome (GOLD analysis project Ga0316197, IMG submission 204939) | Coastal sediment microbial communities from Oude Bieten Haven, Netherlands - site A oxic | ecosystem: Environmental > Aquatic > Marine > Coastal > Sediment | place: Netherlands... | reverse complement strand
GAGATTGACGAGCGTGGTCGACTTGCCCTCACCCGCCCCACCGCTGACGAGCGTAATCGCGTTGGCGTCGGCGGCCTTGCGGTTGAATTCGATGTTCGTGCGCAAGATCCGGTAAGCTTCCGCATCCGGGCTCATCCCACTCTGCTGGTGCAGAATCCCTACATCCTGAGGGATCACTGCGAGCACGGGCACCTGCAGGTAGCGCTCGACATCCCCCAGCGTCTTCACGCTGGTATCTAGGTATTCGAGGAAGAATGCCAGGCCGATGCCGAACAGAAGTCCGATCCCCGCCCCGATCGCTAGCTGCAGGTTGACGTTCGGCTTCGCCGGCGAGTGCGATGCTTCGGCGCGTCCGTGGATGACGATCGGATGCTGCGAAAACCCCTCTCCGACTTTGGCCATCGCAATCTTCTCGTTCAAATCAGCGAGCAGATTGCGCCGTAAATCGTAGGCATCGCGGGCGGCCAGGTACTCGACGCCGCCCTGCTTCTCCCCCATCAGTTCTTTCTCCGCGCCCTGTTGCATCTTTTCCAGATCAAGGAGCTCGAGCTCCTTGATCTGGATCTGTGTCGCCAGCGCCCCCTTCGTGGTCTCCACCGCCTCGATCAACATCTCCTCTAACATCTCAGCGAGGCCCTCGAACTCGACGATCCTTGGGTGCTTCGCCCCCAGGCCGGTGTCACGCAGGCGGCGCTTCTCCAGCAGCGCGGACTGGTACTCCGGATAGCGCTCTGCTAGGGTCGGGCTCTTCAGACCCAGTTCGACCGCGGCCGGGATCAGTCGCTTGCCGCCAATGTCAGTCAACGCGGTGACCGTCGTGCGCATCCGCGATATCTCGCGCCTCATCTCGTGCAGGTCGACCTTCGCATCGATCAGAATCCGGTCTCCACCACGGTCGATGAAGTCGGGCCGCGCCCAGGAATTCCGCTGCATGCCGAAATCGACGCCCCCGCTCTCCTCGAGCAGTTTGAACATCTCCCCGCGCGCCACCTCCATCAGATGTTCCTGGCTCTTCGCCTGTTGCTCCAGTTCACCGATGCGCTTCACCATCCGCTCCCGATCGAGTTGCTCGCGGCGCTCCTTGTAGCTCTCCGCAACCTGGTTCGCCAAGATGGCTGCGAGTTCAGCACTCGGATCATAGACCTCGATCTCCACCATATCGGACCCGCGCTCCTCGCGCGTCCGGACCTTTCGCGCGAGCCGGGCGTGCGCCTCCTGATCGCTCTGAAGGCCCCACAACTCTTTCAGCATCAGCTTTTTGACAATCCTATCCAGGTTCTCTTTACTCTCCATGATCGCGAACTGCGTCTGCATGAAGGTCTGGTAGGGTTCGAAGTCTTTCGGAGCTTGCTCAAGCCCTTGCGGCTCCTCCTTGTTGATCTCCAAGGTCACCCGGCCGAGGTACTCCTTCGGCATCATGTAGGTGATCACCGTGGCCGTCATGAAGACGAGGAAGAATGCGAGGAGGACGACCCCGTAACGATTGCGGACAACCTGCCAGTAATCGAGGGCGTGAAGTTTGATCTCTTGATTGGATTCGGACATAGCGATGCTCAGAGCGAGTGAGCGCTTGCAGAACGGGCGAAGGAACCATTGGCCGATACCACCGGCCCCCTACGCGATCGGGTGTCCTATCCGCCGCTAGTAAGCAATCGCGAACCGGATGATCGACACCACGTGGATCTATGACATGACGAAACTGTCATCTGTTCGATCTTCGACTGAAAAAAGAATTGCCCGCGTCAGAGTACGGTTCATGGAACCTATCTGCGCAGTCGCAATCATCGATGCAGTTAGCATGCGTCCGTCGCCCACGAGGAATCCGGACGGGTCTCATCCTCCGCTGATCTAGCCGGAGACCTTGAGCCGGAAAAATGTCCGTGGCGAAGCAGACGGAAAACTGCCAGCCGTTCGGTATTTCACCGTCGCCGTCCCATCTCCATGGTTGGTCGTCGATACCATCACGAGCCCACCCCATGCAGCTTCCCAGTTGAGTAAATCGCTGCAGGACTGCAACTCGTAGCTGACGCCAACAGCCGCAAGGTTGACATCGAACTCGACCATCAAATAATCTTCGACGACGCCACCGACATCCAAGGCATCTACGAACAGCGACGGCAGTGAGAAAGCGGAGCGGTCACCGTCGCTGGTCCCAGTCGCATATTCATAGAACGCATTCCGACCATCTCCATCGTCGTCCGCCAAAGGGTCACCGACAAATGGGATCGAATCGGTCCCACCAGGGCTGCCGTGGAGCGCGACACTCGACCTCCAACTCAGCGGGTCATTGTGATCCGGGTTGCTCGTGGGATCGATCAGCACCAGTGAGAACCCGTCCCCATCGGCAGCTACCGGCCACGGTTCAACATCATTGTAGACGAAGTCTTTGATGATTCCGCCACCGGCATCGAGCAGAGTAATCTGTTCGCCATCGTTGCTTAGCGAACCAGCGAACTCTCCTGCCACGATGGCGCCAGAGCTCCCATGGCGGAAATTGAATGCTGCTAGCGTGTCGACGAGGATGACCCGCTCGCCGGGAGCGAGCACCAGCGCATCCGCGGGTAAGGTGCTATCAAATCCAGCAAATGTGATCCCTCCGGTAAACGCTATCCCCTCGAGCGTGATCGGACGGGAGGGGTCGATGTTCATCAACTCGATGTATTCGAATTCCCCGCGGCTGAGGAATCCCGCGGCCTGCTCGGCCACTGATGCTTCTGCTGGCCTGTAATTCATCTCCGAGACCACCAGGTTCTCGGCGGAGGCGGGATCGGCATCGACGACGAATAATCCAGAACTGATCGGGCTCCAGCGCTGGCCGTCGAAGACCCGCGCCCTGATTTCAGCAGATTGATCCAATTCGATCGCAGCCGTATAGATCTGCGCGCTTGGCGATGGGGCATTGCCGGCCCCAGAGGATCCGACCAATTCGGCTGCCCAGAGGGCATCGCTACTCGCCACGGCATCATTGAGCCCGTGGATCGCCAGCATATTGGAACCGCTCTGCAGGGCGTCAATGAACTGGGTCACTGGAAAATCTTCGTACATCTCTGCATCATCGTCAGAATGCCCGCCAGTGGCACCAGAGTCGAAGTCGACTTGTGCCGGAGCATTGGCGCGTGCGATCTCGATCCCATTCAGGTAGGCGACGAAGCCGTCGTCGTAACGCACCCTCAAGGTCAGCTGGCTGAGTCCATCGATCTGCGACTGCGAGTCGACCGCGAACGGGATCCGGATGAAGCAAGAGCGATTGTTGCCGTACAGCTGGGCCTCGAAGTCAAGGTTGATCAACGGGTCGTAACGGTTGTTGCTGCTGCGCTCGTAGCCGACACCCAGCGTCCCTGGCGTCCAGTTGCCAGCATTGGGTGGCGCGGCCGCCCCAGTCCAGTCTCCGACCGAAAGCGAACTTCCCCCATTGGCCAGCGACGGGACCAGCGCCTGACAGGCAGCCCCATCGTCGACGAAAGCGGTTTCCAGACCTGCCGAATTACCCGCAACCCTCGGGTCGCTGCCATCCGTCGTGTAGACGATGCTTGCCCCGCCCCAGCCGTTCGGGTCGGACATCGCCAAGTCGAAGCCTCCTGCAACCTCGCCCCCATACTGGTTGAAGGTCGGCGGGCGCGCGAGCCCGCCGGTTCCCCGCGATTGGGTCTCGATCCAAGCGAGCCGCTGGGTCAGCCAATCCTTCATCCAATCGACCTCCGCCTGATGGCTCAGTCGCGACCCGTAACCCGCAGCGTTCGGCCACACGTAACTACCCAGGATCCCCCAGCGGTCGAAATTTCGTGTGACTGCATTGGGCGTGCCACCGGCCCCATCGAGTTCGTCGTCGAGCCCGTCGATCAATGCCATCATGCTTGGCGTGTCGAACAGGCCACGCCGCAACTCCCAGAACCGGTCCCAGTAGGCGAGATCGAACTCCACGTCCTGAAACATCCGCTGGTACCAGTAGTAGTTCGTCCCGGATGTCTGCGTGTAGTACCAGCCGGTGGGGATCTCCCCCTGTAGATAGTCCGCATTGCCGAGCGCGAGGTTGTAGTCCCACACCGGTAGCGCGCGGATCTTCCCACCCCGATCCTTCGAGAAGTAGGTGCTGATCCTGTAGCCGTCGATCTCTTTGAAGGTCTCGACGAAGAGGTGCATGTCGATGAAACTCGGCACATCGATGAAGCTCGCGTAGCCACTTTCCGGATCGTCAAAGCTCGGGCTGTGGAGCGCGGACTCGAATTCGTCCACGTAGCCCCTGAGGTAATCGAACTGGGCGGAGTTCAGCTGCGCAGGGTCATGCGTATCGAGAGGGACCCCCTCGACCGCGGTGTTCCAGGGCTGGCTGTGCGGTGGCTTGTCCTTCTTGAATATATACCCGCCGGTGATCAGCTCCGGGTCGGTCACCGACTCGTTCAGCTTCTCGACATCCACACGGCCCTTGCTCCGTTTGATCTTCTCCATCACCACATAGACGCCGCGGTAATCGCTCATCGAGACCGTGCCGCCGTTCATGTTGAAGAACAGCTCGACGAATCGTGTGCGCACACCTCCTGCATTGCCGTGGAGCTGGCGGGCGCAATCGTAGACGATCACGTTGCGCATCAGCGTCTTGTCCGAATACGGAGCGTGCAATATCCAATCGGACTCGCTCGGCATTCCGAGGATCGACACGTCCTTGTCCTGATCCTCATTGTTCCAGGTCTCCCAGGCATACTGTTTCTTCGGGAAGCCCGAGGAGCTCTGCCCGCGCACGTGCATGCCACCGCGCCCCGTAAAATCCGGAACCCCGCCGATGCGCGCCAGCCCGTCCGCCGCATCGCGGTCGACTACCACCGTGTAGACATTGCGGAACGGTCGCGGTGCGCTCGGGTTGCTCGCGCCATCGATATTGACCCCGGCGGAATCGGCGATCACGATCGGCAGGTTCGAGGTGAAGTCCCGCACGTCGGAGGCCAGCTCGATCAGTGTGCGGCTCTTGATTTCGCCAGGCAGGCGCCCGGTGTCGAACACCCGCGCGCGGACCGTCGTCGTGTTGCTGATATTCACTGCGGACGAGTAGATCGCCGAGCCTTCGTTCGGCACCGTGCCATTGGTCGTGTAGCGCACCACCGCGGTCGGCGAGAGCGCCGGCAGGATCGCCAGCGTCGTCGACCCGTAGAAGACTCCACCAGTCCGATCAAACTCGACGTCCTCAGCTGGGGGGCCAGCGGCCTGCAGTCCAGAATTCTTCGCCCCCGGAGTCGGGGTCTCAAGGTAGCCGAGCGTGCGCGTCTGCCCGAGCTCCCCAAACGCCACATCTCCAGACTGCACGCCGAAGGAAAACTCGCTCAGGACAGTCGCGCCGTCAGGCGCCACGAGGGCAAGGTAGCCGCCATCTTTTGGCAGGGTGAAATTCGTATGCAGAGGAGCTCCCACAACTGCACGTGCCTTACCCGAGGCGAACACGGTCAGGTATTCGTAGGCACCGATCGTCACCGCTGGCAGCTGCCACAGCACCGGGTTCCCAACATCATTGGTCAGGTAGTGCCCACCCAGATTTAGACTCGAGCCCTGGCCATTGTAGAGTTCGAGCCAGTCTGAGCTATCGAGATCCTCATCGTCGAGGCTGTCCTCGTTGTCGGCGACAAATTCCGTAATCACCAGCCCGCCGGTGGCGATCGGCGTCTGCGTCTCGGTCGTGAATGAAAGATTGTCGAGGTAGGAATTCTGGTTCGCCCCACCGGTGCGCGCAGAGAACGCAAAGCGATCCCCGGCGGAAGGGACGAAGCCAGGTGTCGCCAAGTTGGTCGCCAGGGCGCTGCCATCGAAGTTGAGATCCAGACCGGAGCTGTCCCAGTGCAGGACGACAGAGACCCAATCGCCAGCGGTCGAGCCGTAGTTGTGTGGGAAATTGCCAACGCTCACCCCGTCGGAGAAGACTTCGATCGAAGGTGGATCGCCACCGTTGTTGTAGCTGTCCCAGCCGATGATCAAGCCGTTCGCGACCGCGAACCCGGCCTCCCCACCACCGTTGCCACCAGGGATCGCGCCAAAACTCAGGGACAGCCCGTCAGCCAGACTCCCGCTTCCGCCGATCTGCAGGTTGAAGTTGGCGGTGAATGACTCCAACTCCTGGCCGGGGTCGAGATCCGGCAATTTGAACGACGAGGCGGTTCCCCCCGTCCCGTTCTGGGTCATCCGTAGGTAGCGATCACCTGAGCCCTGCACCGAGGCGATCCCATCATTGCTCGCGATGGCCGAGCCGTCCCCTAGATTCGTGGTGCCTGCAGAAAATCCATTGAAGTTCTGGGAGTAGCCTCCTGATTTGGCCGACGGCACGGCAATGCCACACACGAGTAGCACCGACGCTGCAAATAGCGTTGATTTCATAGACTTGGGGGAATTAGGGGGGATGGGGAGTTCTGAGCCTTCCAGCTGGAGACGCAGTCCCTCTCATACTCTAACCCATTCCTGTCAGGTGCTCAAGCAGCTGCTCGGCAGTGCAAAGGCAGTTCCCGCTCCCGCTACGGGCGGGGACGCCCCGACTCCCAGTCGTCATCGACTCCCAAATCGACTAGCCGCTGGTCGTGTCGCGGACCTGGTAGAAGCGGCGCTCGGTGTCGATCGGAATGCCGGTCTCAGTGAACGAGGTCTGCTCGGCACCGACGACCCCAGGGACCGAGTCATCGAGTTCCTCCCATTCGAAGATATCCGTCGGTAGGTCTGGGGCCGCATAGACGCCGTAGGAACTCCCCTCTTGAGAAACCCAAGTCACCGTGACCGAGATCGTGTCAGGACTCCCTCCCTCACCTGGGACGACCGTCTTTTCAATGCTGAGGATCCTGAAATCCTCTACTCCGGTCCCGATCCGGATCTCGAGGTTGTCGATGATCAGATCCTCTGTCGCCCCGCCGGTGCGGGCACTGAAAACCCAGCTGTAAGAATCATCCCCAACAAAGGTGTGCGGAAGGTTCTCAAAGTTGGCGTCGGTCGTGAGACCTGTCGTGATGAAAGTTGCGTCGGTCGGATTCCACTGGATCTCGACTGGAACCGTCAGGCTCCCGTCGTTCGGCAGGACCTCGCCATCGACGCGGCCATCCGGAAGCACGCCTCCACTCTGAAGGATGGACACCCCAGACTGGTTGTCAGCGTTCCCGTTCTCCCAGGTATCGATCACAAACGAGATCTCGTTCCCAGTGCCATGCCCGGCCTCAGCCGCGCCGTGCCCGTCCGGGGCAAAATCGTTGGTCACCAGATCTGGTATCGCCCCGTAGTTGAACGAAAATCCGTCCGCAGGTGGATTTCCACCCACCGCGTCGGTCAGGGTCATATCGAAGGTGGCCGTCCAACCCGTGGAAGAGCCCGGTAGAGCTGGGATCCTGAATGAGGCTCGGGTACTGCCAGTCGCAGTGCTGGTGAGGCGCAAGGCTCCGTCGATCACCTGGGCGATTCCGTTGTTACTCCCAATGGTTGTCCCATCGCCGAGCACCGTAGCCCCGTCGGGGTAGCCATCAAAATCTTGTACATATCTAGAGGATGGTGCCGGCGCATCCGGCACATTCGGATCCCTCCCGACCCCAATCTCACTGCCGTCAGGAAGCCCATCAGCATCGCTATCCGCGTTGTTCGGATCGGTCCCAGTGTTGTCCTCATCGGTATAGCTGCCAGTGTTGTCCTCGACCCCGTCCAGGTAGAGATCCCCATCGGTATCGGCGATCCGCGGGTTCGTCCCGGTCATCATTGGACTGACATAGGTCCCGCCACCGTCCTCGACATTGTCGTTTAGCCCGTCCATGTCAGTGTCCGGATTGTTCGGGAAGGTGCCGAGCGCAAACTCCTGCTCATTGGTGAGCGTATCCATATCGGGATCACCGTCGGCTCCCATATCTGGATCTCCCGGCACGCCGTTGTTGTTCGGATTGAGGCCGTTGTCATCTGGGTCGAGATCGTAGATGAGCTCCCAGGCATCCGGGAGTTCATCGCCATCCGTGTCCGGCGATCCCGTGATGATTCGGAGGTTGTCGATCAGCACGGTCTCATTGGCACCACCGACGCGGGCGGAGAAGATAAAGTTGTAGTCGTCGTTGCCGGCGAAAGCGGTGGCCACACCAGCGAAATCCGCGTTGGTCAAGAGTCCCGTGGTCGAGAACGAGAGGCCGGCGGCCGGGTGGAATTCCATCACCACCTCGCCACTGACGCTGGTGCCGTCCGCCAGGATCGAGCCGTTAGTGAAGGCGAGATTGGTATCAACACCACCCACCTTCTCGGCGAGGTTGACCCCTTGCTCGGCATCGATGTTCATCCAGGTATCGATCTCGAAAGAGATGTTCTCGCTCACGCCCGCCACACCAGCCATCCCCTCCTCGGCGGATCCGAGTTCCCCCAGCGGGGCATCGCCGTAGTTCAACGAAAGGCCATCAGCTGGCTCACCGTCGCCTGGACCGTCACTGATCGTAAGATCGAAGGTGGCGGTCCATCCGAGCGCCGAATCCGCCAGCGCGGGAATCGAGAAACTGGCGAAGCCCCCAGCAATTCCATCGCGGGTCAATTCGAGTTTTTCGCCCACCACGTTGGCCGTGCCAGCCATCACCGAACCATCACCCAGATCAATGGTCCCGTCGGCGAAGCCGTCGAAGTTCTGTTCGTAGGTGGCGGCACTCAGCTGAGCGGCAAGGGCGATACATGCGGCGAAGGAGCTCGCCAGGAGGGAGAGAGGTTTGCGGGGGGGCATTGGATTTAGGTGGTGGAGGATTCTTAGCTTACGGATGGATCAGTGATAGATCCGAGTGATTTGTAGGGTTCGAGGAGCAGGGGGGAACCAGAAGAACCCACCCCGAAGGAGACAAAAAAGGGGCTCCGATTGCTCGGAGCCCCATTGAATTCATAGTAGAATGCTTGGACTCCCGAGTGACTAGCGCCGGCGGCGCAGCACCAGACTGAGACCGGCAAGACCGAGGAGTGCCACACCCGTCGGCTCCGGAACCGTGGTGATGCGCAGGTTGTCGATGCGGAACTCCTCGTTGGCACCACCTGTCCGGGCGCTGAATGCCCAGCCATAGTTGTCGTCTCCAACGAAAGTCTGAGCGATGTTGTCAAAGTCTGCGTCTGTTCCGAGGCCGGTCGTATTGAAGCTAACTTCGGACGGTGACCATGAGATGGTCGCGGTGCCCGTGAGGCTGCCGCCCTGGTCGAGAACCGTACCATCCGTCCGGATCACACTGCCTGCTCCCAAGATCCCGACTCCTGGAGGGTTGCCAGCGTTGTTGAGCTCCCAGGTATCGACCACGAAGGCGATCTCGGTTCCACCCATACCGGCTTCGGCATTGCCGTGACCTGTCGGGCCGGCGCTCATGGTGGTGAGAGGCAGGATATCCCCATAGTTAAAGCTGAATCCGTCAGCGGGGGGAGCACCACCGGCGGCGTCGAACATGGTGAAGTCAAAGCTCGCCGTCCATCCGAGCGATGAATTCGGCAAGGCTGGGATGCGGAACGAGGCGCGCTGGCTATTCACATTGTCTTCCGTGATGCGCAGTTCACCGCCCTGAACCGAGGCCTGGCCAAGCGGAAAGCCAGCGCCAGCGTCGTCGATATTACTCCCGAGCGTCGTCCCACCACCGACGTCGGTCGTGCCATCTGCGAAGGAATCGAAATTTTGGAAATAGCTGGCAGCCGAGGCGACGGAGCCAAGAGCGAGGAGCGCCAAAGAGGTGCATAGTGAGGATCTTACGGTCATATTTGTGCTTGGTTTGGAGGACTCGAGAATAAATAAATCAGTAATTAATTTACTGTTACTAGGGTTTTTACAATCAGGGAGGGGTTTTGGTCAATCCCAAGTTCCCGCAAAAACCACATGATCCGCGGATTTGGGGGAACCATCCCGCCATCGTGCTCGTGCTTTCACTGCGCTAGGCGGGCATCGACGAAGGCCTGGCCGGATTGATAGATCTCTCGACGTCTCGCCAGATCGGCGGCGAGCTCTTGATCGCCTTTTGCCGTAGCGAGACCGATGGCCTCGCCGATGATCCTTGCAGCGGCCTCATAGTCTCCCCCCGCCGCGTTGGCGGCGGCGAGAGTGTCGAGCAGGTTTGGGATCTTCCCCCCAGTCGAGGTGTGTAGTTCTTGCGCCAGCCGGAGTGCTTTCGATGGATCTCTGACCGACTCGTCGGGATGGGTTGCAAGCAACCAGGCGAGGTTGTTGGCCGCCATCTGGTGCCCCGGTTGCGCGCGCAGAGCAGCCTCGTAGAGAGGGATCGCCCGGACAGCATCCCCTTGGGCATCGAAGTGGGCCGCCAGCCCGAATCGGGCTCCCGCGTGTTCGGGGTCCTGCTCGAGCGCGAGTTCGAATTCACGCCGGGCGGCTGTGCCCTTCCCGAGCCCCGCGTAGAGTTGTCCCAGTGCCTGGTGGCCGTCCGGATCAGACGGAGTCTCCCTCAGGGCGAGCTCGTAGTAATCGACAGCGGACTCCCACTCGTGCTTGGCGATGCTGATCTGGGCGAGGTGTCGCGCGCTCGCGCCAGCCTTGGGATCGAGGGCCAGTGCGCTGCGGAAATGGTAGCTGGCGCCGTCGAGGTCATCGATCTCTAGGAAGATGATCCCATAGCGGTGTTGGATCGCAGCCTCCTGTCCCCGGGCAAGCTGGACGGCTGAGGGATGATCGATCATCGAGCCGCCGAGCTGGGCTGAACGCATCAGCCGCTCCCCGACGCTGCCCGCCGTGTGATCTCGATCGGCGATCACCTGATCGACGGCGACCGGGCCTTTATAGATCACCGAAAGGCGGCCCTGTGGATCGATCAGAAAGCTAGTGGGGACTGGGAGGGGGCGATTCAAGCCGACGACCCGATCATGGAGTTGCTGGAGCGCATCGAGCAGCGGTTTGGTGGCTAGCGTCGCTGGAAACGGAAATTTCAGATCGGCGAGGATGGCGGCCGGATCGCGAGATACGGGTTCCGCTGCCCCGATCCCATCGACGCTTAGCGCTAGGACGTCGATGCCTGCCGAGCGCAGATCGTCCGCCCGATCGCGGAACTGCTCGAGTTCCTTCAAACAGGGGGCGCACCATGTCGCCCAGAGGTTGATCAGTTGGAAGCGATCACCGCTCGCAGGGTTGGCGCCGCTCCCATCCGAGCGCTTGAGATTGATGCGAGGGGCGCGCAAGAGGGTGACGGCAGGAATCCGTGCAGCGCCCCCCGAGCGGGCAGGAACCTGATCGGATGCGGAAAGTTGCAGCGTGCCGAGTTCGCGCGGCTTGATCGCGATGGCGGTCGCGCTGCCCTGCTCCAGGCGGAAACGGCGGTCGGCCTCGAACCCATCGAAGCCCTCCAGAGTTCCGTCCGGCCAGCGGACTTCGACCCCGTCAATCCCGGTGGCAGCCCCCAGGCCGAAGTGGAGCCACTTGCTTGACTGTGAGAGAAAGCCCTCACCCGCGCGCAGACAGCGAACCAGGCGCCCGCCCCCGCCCCCGTCCGGCCCAGCCAGTCGAACCTCGACCCGCGCACCGATGGCATCGCGGTTGCAGCGTTGCCCATCCCCGATCAATTGCAGCGCGAGGTGGTGGTTGCCGGAGCCGGCGTCATTGCGCATCAGGCGCAGCCGCGGTCCGGTGCGGTTCGAGATCCAGAGGTCGAGGTCGCCATCCTGATCCCAATCGCTCACCGCCACCGCGCGCCCGTCATCGGGAAAGTCGAGACCGCTGCCTGCCGAAAGGTTGGCGAAGCGTCCATCGCCAGTGTTGAAGAAGCAGCAGTTGCGCTCGTGGCCGCTGAAGGCGCGGCCGGCATCGATCATGGCGGAAAGCTGGCGGTGGGCGCTCGCGCCCGCTGGTCCGGCAGCAGCCGCGCTAGAACTGAGTGTCTGCGGCACGACCTGCCGCCAGAAGAAACTTCACAAGTCCCCGTTGTCTTCCTCCGCCGAGAGATAGCCGTTCGCGACCACCAGATCCTGCCACGAGTCGTTGTTGAGATCGACAAAGCTGGATCCCCAGGCCCAGCGCCCCAGGTTCACCCCAGCGGAGAGGCTCTGATCCTCGAAGCCACCATCGGCAGCATTGCGGAACAGCGAATTCCCACGTGCGAAGCGCCGGAATCGGCTACGGATCTCATCGCTCTCGCCGGCCTTGAACCTGTCCTGACTGGTGATCCGACTGCCGGCTGCGGAGAACATGTTCGAGACATACAAGTCGATCCGCCCATCGCGGTCATAGTCCCCCCACGCAACCGACATCCCTGAGGCGCTGTCCTCGACACCAGCCTCGGCCGCGACATCCACGAACTGTCCGAGATCATTTCGGTACAGGCTGTTGCGCCCGTAGTCGTTGGCGACGTAGAGGTCCTGATCTCCGTCCTGATCGAAGTCTTCCCAGGATGCCGCGAAGCTCCAGCGAGAGTTGTTGCGATCGAGCCCGACCGCTGCCGTGACATCGCTAAACTCGAAATCACCACCGTTGTGGAACAGCGAATTGGGCGCGCCATTCTCCGCATCGTGATAGACGAAGCGCTCGCCCGCAGCCCCCATCGAGGCGCCGCTATCCTCCTTCACGTACGCGCAGACAAACAGGTCGAGCAATCCATCGCGGTCGTAGTCGGCCGCAGCGATCGAGGCGGTCGAGCCGCTGGTCGGGAGGACAGCCGCCAGCTCGAAGCGCCCGGCGCCCCCATTGCGTGCGAGCACTAGCGCCCCGTAGGTCGCGACCGCCAGATCCTGGTCGCCATCGTTGTCGAGGTCGAGCAGCAGGGCTGCCCGGGAATCCTCGATCCAATCGACGCCCCAGGCCGCGGCTGCCTCGGTGGCGCTGCCATCAGCACGCTGCAGGAACAGCCGGTTCGGCAGGCCAGGTTCCTGACACAGATACAAATCGTCGAGCCCGTCCCCGTCCACATCGCCAATCGCAAGCCCCGGCGTGCCGAAACGGTTCAGCATCGCGCGCACCGGCAGCCGGCCCAACCAGTGGTTCAGCCCGTAGGACAACTGTGAAGCGTAGCAAGCGTTCCCGCCGATGGCCGACACGGTGACATCGCTGAAAAGCGCCCCGCCGCCGCGCTTCGTCGTGCTGCGTTCGAAGTCGCTCACGCGGATGCTCTCGATCCGCAGATCTTCGGCCTCGACCGACCATCCGACGCTCCAGTTCGCGTGCACCTCCACTTTGGCGCTGGCGGTCGGGAACGCCAACGAGAAGATGAGCTCGGTCGTCGCGGCGCCCCCCGACTCGACCACGCGGACGATCTTGAATTTGACATGCCTCCCGCCCCGGCTGCGATCGAGTTGTGATCGCATCGCGCCGAGGCTCTGCGCCAGTTCGCCCCCACCGGTCTCCCCCATCCTTTCGATCTCGACCAATGCGTCTTTGAAAACTGGCACCTGCTGGTCGGGGAAAAGGGCATCGCTCTCAAACCCCGCCGCTAGGAGGGGGCTCGGGTCTCCCGCGTCGAAGAACAATTTTCCCAGTTCCCCGAGTCTCAAATTCGCCCGTTCGCTAAAGGCCTCACTCCCCCACCCGTCAGCGCTCGGATCGTCGATCCGCGACCAGTCGGCAGCCGGATCGATCGGCACTTCGGCGAGAGCTAGCGCTTCGGCGGCCAGCGCTGCCGGGGGCGTCGGCTGGGCAGCGGTGGGATCCGCGAGCGTCTCACGCTCAGGTCGTCCACAGCCCTGCATCAACAGGCTGACACCGGACATCAGGCCGAGAGCTGCAGGCGGAATTCGTGCGAACTTCATCAACGCCAGAATACGCCGTCAGCGCTGATCTGCAAACTTGATCACCATGCGCAGGCGGGATGGGAATAGATTGAATGGGCGCGTGAATCTTGCAAGGCTTGCCACTCATGGATGCACCTGATCCCCCCCAGCCCGAAGCGAGTCCCCGCAACGCGGTCTCGCTCGGATTAGTCTCGCTATGTTTCTTCCTCTCGGGGATGGCGGGACTCATCTACCAGATGGTATGGATGCGCTACCTGTCCGCGGTGTTCGGCACCTCTGAGTTGGCGATCGTCGCCGTGCTGGTGGCCTACATGGGCGGGCTGGCCACGGGGGCGTGGGTGGCATCGAAGTGCCTGTACCGGCTGCGTCAGCCGATCATCGCCTACGCTGTCCTGGAATTACTGATCGCGATCTCGGCCGTCGCGGTCCCATGGTTATTGTGGCTTGCCGGCATCATCCAGATCCGTCTGCTCGGGGGGCAGAGCACACCGCCGGCCGATGGTGGGATCGCCGAGGCAATCGCCCACCTCATACTCGGCTGTCTAGTCCTATTCATCCCGACCGCTTGCATGGGGGCTACGCTACCGATTCTTGCGAAGGGGCTGGTTCATCGTTCGACCCAGATCGGGCGCCGGGTCGGATGGCTCTACGCCCTGAACACCTTCGGCGCAGTCGCAGGAACTCTGATCGCAGCGTTCTTGCTCATCCCCATGCTCGGTCTTTGGAGAGCCTCCTTCATCGGTGTCGGGCTCAACCTGAGCGTCGCGGCCCTGGGTTGGTCGATCGCCAGGGGCAGTAGGACCGGCGGTTTTGAGAGCGCCCCCTCCGAGGCTGATCCGGCAGAGGGAAGGGAGCCTCTTGATATCATCGCACCGGCCGTCCTCTTGGTCATGTTCGCATCGGGGGGCATCTCGTTCATCTACGAGGTGCTGTGGGCTCGCCTGCTCGCCCACGTCTTAGGGGGAAGCTTTTTCTCCTTCGCGACGATGTTAGCTGCCTTCCTCGCGGGGATCGCTATCGGTGGGCTGATCGGGGCGCGGCTGGCGCGTGATGTCCGGAGCTCGTGTCTCTGGCTTGCGGGATTCGAGGTCGCGACCGGCCTGTTCACCGCCACCATCCTGACGGTGATCAGCACGGGCAATATCAGCAGCTCAGATGGATCTATTTTTGCTCAAGCGATGACCTGTGCGATGGTACTGATGCCCGCGACGGTCTGCCTCGGTGCCACCTTCCCGCTGGCGGTACGCTGCCTGAGTGCGCGAGCGCAGGACGCGGGTCCGGTTGCAGGCAAGGTGTATGCATGGAACACGATCGGGGCGATCGGCGGGGCGATCGCCGCTGGCCTCATTATCATCCCCGCGATTGGCTACGCCAGCTCGTTCAAATGGGCGATCACCGGCAACCTTGGACTCGCTGGCGTAGCCCTCGCCGCGATGCGCCCGCCCCCTCGCCCGATGTTGGTCGCCGCGTCGTCCCTCGCCCTGACGGTCGCATTCCTCTACCACCCCAAACCTCCGGTCGGATTGCTGACCAGATCACCGCATGAGAAATCCGAGTCACCCGACACGGACTTGCGACTGCTGCACTTCGCCACCGGCCGCTCGGCAACCGTCTCCGTCCTAGAGCGCCGCGGCAGCCTGATCATTCGCAGCAACGGCCTGCAAGAGGCAGAGATTTTCCCGCGCGGGGCGGAGTCGCTCTCCTACACGCACATCCGCTGGCTGCCAGCCCTCCCCAAGGTGCTGATGCCCGCTGCCGAATCGTTGCTGGTCGTCGGTTTCGGCGGCGGCGCATTGCTAGAATCGATCCCTGCCGGTTTCAAGACCGTCGACGTTGTCGAAATCGAGGCCGAGGTCATCCGGGCCAACCGCCTGGTAGCCGAGCGGCGGGCGATCGATCCCTTTGCCGATCCGCGGCTCAATATCATCATCAACGACGCGCGCGGCGCGCTCAAACTCACCGACCGGAACTACGATGTCATCGTCTCGCAGCCATCCCATCCATGGACGGCCGGCGCATCGCACCTGTACACCCGCGAGTTCCTCAAGCTATCGGCACAACACCTGAATCCGGGTGGGGTATTCGTCCAGTGGCTCGGCTCGAGCTTCGTCGACGAGACCCTACTGGGTTCGTTCTGTGCTGCCGCGCTCGAGGTATTCCCCCACGTCCAGCTCTACCTCATCGGCGACAACTTCGTCATCGCCAGCTCCGACCAGGCGCTCGACGAGCGCCTGTGGTCGAAGGCAGAGGTATTCCACCTGAGCGGCTATCCGAAGCTATCCTACCTCGAGGATCTGCTCGCCGTGCTGCAGCTCGACGAAGCGGGGTGCCGCTCCCTCGCGGCAGGCCATGCACCGATCACCGACGACCGTAACATGATGGCCACCCACCATCTGCCAGGGAAGGATTTCGACGGCGCCCTCAAGCGACCAGAGAACCTCGTCCGGGCCATCGGTCCGTGGCACTTCCTCAACCGCAATCCGGTCCAAGTCCGCGAACAGCTACTCGCCTCCAACGTCGATCTACGCTATCTGACGCGGCTGTTGGGATCCGGTTCGCCAGCCCTGGACAAGGCGCGGTTCTACCGGGAGGTGCTCACCGATGGCGACCGGGCGATTGCCGCTGCTGCAGCCGCCATCAACAGGAATCCGGACCAGGCGAGCGGCCAGCTCGAGAGCGCCGTCGCCTCTGGAGCCGCAGCGGATGCCCGGGTCTCCTTGCTTGCTCTAGCACAGTTCAACTACGCCATCGGCGCGTGGAAGCACCGCAAGGGAACGCCGCTGCCACTCGAGTTTGCCGACTTCCTCGAAGAGAATCCTACCCTCCGGGAGTCGCTTGGACCGCTCGGGTCTGCAGAGCGATCACTGCTCGAGGCGCGCTATTGGGGAGCGACCCGCCAGCCGGATCGACTGCGCCAAATCGACGATGTGCTCACTAGCTTCGATGACCACCGGAGCCCCTGGTTCGAACCTGCCTACCAGTTGCGCCTTGCCTCACTGCTAGACAGCACTGGGAAGACTGAGACACAGAGCGGGCGGGACATCCAGACAGCCACCGATCTGATAGACGAGCTCCTCGCACGCCCGCTGGAGCGCAATCTATCGCTGGTGCAGCAGCGGATTTTCCTCGCGCAGCGCTCCAGAGACGCTGAATTCCTCACCTCGATCGCCTGGATCATTGCGCGCAAGCTACAGAGGCTGCCCGCTGGGGCCAGCGCGGCCATGCGCCAGCCATTTGCGCAGCTACTCGGCGCGATCTTCGCCCCCTACCTCCCGGCGCCCGATCGCCCGACGCCGAGCCTGAGAGATCCAAGGATGACGGATCTCTATTCCGAGATGTGTGCCGAACTCGGAGCTGGAGCGATCCCCGTGCCAGCCGGATCCCTAGAGGCTAACCATCGGCCTTAGGGCTTGCTCGGGAATCCGGGCTAGCTGCAATGGCGCTAGTTTAAGAGTCTGTCGCCGGCGAAAGTGCCCCAAGCATCCCTGCTTGAATGCCCCTATTTTTCAAGCCTCCAAGCAGGGATGCTCGGGCCACGGCTCGACCCGCCACGGCTTAAACTAGCGCCATTCGGGCTAGCTGGCTAAGCATGGGGCTTTCCACCTAGGTGGAGTTTGCTTTGCTTCGTGTACTACTCGGAGCAAACTCCAACGCAGGTGGAGAGTTCAAGGCGAAGCAGGTATGGCCAAGTGATTGCCGAACTAGCCCTTAGTTGCCAATTAGAGTGAACACGCGCAATCGACCGCTATTCACCCCGAACACGATCTCCTCGAGCCCATCGCCGTTGAGATCGAGGTAGTTCAGACACATCGTCGCCCCAGGCACCTGGATGCCGCTGACCGACGGGGGCACCGGCTCGAAGCTGCCGTCGCCGTTGCCCTTCAGGAGGAGCCCAAGCCCACTGTCGTGATGGCCGATCTCTGGCTGGGCACCGTAGAAGTTTTGCCCGAGCAGGCAGTCGATTTTCCCGTCTCGGTCGAAGTCGCGCAGCAGGGCACAGTTGCTGGGAGAAAATTGGGCTTGCCTCGGTAGCGCCCGCCACTCGAAGCGCCCCGAACCATCATTGAGGAGGATCGCCGATCGCAATTCCCGTGCCTCGAAGCGCAGTGCCTTGTCGAGGCGCGACTCGCTGTATAGATCGGCCAGCGTCGAGCTAGCGAAAGCGTTGAAGGTCTTCAGTTTCCCGCGCAAGCTCGGCATTGCCAGGCTGGAGCAGCTCAGACCCCGCCGCGGGTAGCAGATCTCCCCTTCGAACTTCGCCTCGATGATGCGGGACTTGCCACTGTCGTCCATGTCACCGTAGTAGAGCAGTTCGGGCTTCTCGGCGCTGGCTTTGTAGGGGGTGTTCAGTCCCTGGTTGGTCACCACGTAGTCGATATCTCCGTCCCCATCGATGTCGGCGCCATCGATACCGCGCCACCAGCCCAAGTGTTCTGCGAGCCCGGTATCGAGCTTTTCGCTAAGCTGACCGCCGCGGTTGAGGAAAACTCGAGGCGTCCCCCACTCGCAGCACAGCAGCAGGTCGTCGACCCCGTCGCCGTCGGCGTCCGACCAGATCGCAGCCGTCACCAACCCGACTTTCTCCAGCCCGTCGACCGAGCCGGTGACCTCGCTGAACTTCGGTGCACCAGGTTTCGAATCATTGCGCAGCAAGCGGCTGGATGGAGTCTCGGGATACGCGCCCGGGATGACCCGCGAGCCGATGAACAGGTCAAGGTCACCGTCGCCATCGTAGTCGCTCGCCGCAAGGCAACTGCCGCTGTCCCGCAGGTCCGGCAGAGCTCCCGCAGGCGCATTCTCAAATTTCCCATCACCAGCGCCGAGGTAGAGACGGTCGCGCAGGCTAGCGTCCCCCGGTTCACACTCGACGCTCCCGCTAACGACATAGAGGTCGAGCTTCTGATCACCATCGGCATCGAAAAATAGCGGCGCAATGTCCTCGGACTCCCGGTGGTCTTCGAACGGTTTGGTCGTCTCGTAGACGAACTTGCCTGGAGATTGGCTCAGGTAGACGCGTCCGACATCACCCGCTGGGCGGGCCTGATACACGTCCAGATCGCCATCTCCATCAACGTCCCCCCACGTGACCCCCGGTCCGAAGATCGAGTGCTGGTAGGGCAGGAGCGTCTGGCGCGCATAGTCGTCGAAGGGACGCTCGGTCGGAACCATCGCACCGAGGGTCGGTGATACCAGCTCGGCGAACATCGGCTTCCTCGCCACCCGCGGCTTCCACCCAGGCGAGGGCGTCGATGGCTCGGTGATCGTGTAGCGCCTCCCTGGCTGCAGGCCCGTAAACCTCTGCACATGCCCGCGCTGCCAGCGCACCTCGAGTGAGTCGATCACTTCCGCCGCACCGATTCCGAAGCTGAGCTCCGGCGCATTGCTGGAGAGGAACCCGGTAGCCGGGCGCAGGCTACGCACCTGCTCTCGCCCGCCCGCGACCAATCTCACGGTCGCC
>Ga0316197_10001123_pt1 | contig 19124 bp, 14 predicted proteins | sample OudBiesiAoxic_MG_FD_204939 | JGI IMG/M metagenome (GOLD analysis project Ga0316197, IMG submission 204939) | Coastal sediment microbial communities from Oude Bieten Haven, Netherlands - site A oxic | ecosystem: Environmental > Aquatic > Marine > Coastal > Sediment | place: Netherlands... | reverse complement strand
ACAAGCAGTCGAATTAGTTTTAGGTACGAAAGACGGGGGAGCTTTGGGGGCGCCATTGCAAATATGGAACTGGAATGGTAACTGGGATTTATCGGCATATGATACAGTAAAAGCAGATATCTATAACAACTCTAGTGAAGATATCACCGTTAAATTTACCTTAACCGATATTGAAGTTTCTAATAATGGTTGGGGTCCGGGTTATTCATCAAGCCAAGAGTTTGTACTTAAACCTTGTGGTAATAGCATAAACTTTGAGTTAGATGCAACAACAGCAGAAGCTAGCTTCAAAAAAGATAATATTTTAATTGTCCAATTAGCACTGGCAGATGCAGACGTAGCAAAAGCAGGTGAAACACTATATGTAGATAACCTTTTTGCTGATGACAGTGGTAGTAAAGGTGTTGTGAGTGGAGGGTGTAGTGATCCTGTTGATCCTGTAGACCCGGTTGATCCTGTAGACCCGGTTGATCCTGTTGATCCTGTTGACCCAGTTGATCCGGTAGACCCAGGTAACCCAAGCGAAGTTATTCGTTCAGGTGGCGCTTTTGGTGCTTTTGGCCTGATGTTAATGGGTGGCTTATTGTTTTTTAGACGTTCACGTAAATAAGCTCAAATAGAGTGTCGTTTCGGCACTCTATTTATTATGCAGTCAATTGAAAGAGAGAAAGTCATGAATAAAAAAATTTTACTTCCACTACTGGCATTAAGCCTCGCAGGTTGTGGCCCAAGCTATACAGAAACACCTGTTGGTGGTAACCCAACACCACCACCGACAGACCCAGCCCCTGATACACCTATCACCGATGTTGCACGTAGCGGTTATAAAGCATTAAGTTATGACCCGAGCGATGTGCAAAAACTCCCCGTTCCAGCTGCTGTTGCTGAAGGTCAAAAATGGGCTGAAGTGACAGCAATGTCTGATGACTTTAGTTATGATTTTGTAGCTGCAACTGAAAAAACCTATTTTGGCGACAATAAATGGTACAACTTTTACCATGCAGACTGGGATGGCCCAGGATCTACCTATTGGAAACACGATCACGTATCTGTAAAAGATGGAAATTTAGCCTTTAAAGCGTCACGCAGTGCGCGTAGTGATAAACAAGATAAACCAGGCGTTGACTTAGGTGTTATTACCTCTGCAACACAAGTCGTATACCCAGCTTATGTAGAAGCAAGTGTTAGCCTGCCAGACGTTTCTTTGGCAATCGCAGTGTGGTTATTAACTCCTGATGATACACAAGAGATCGATATTATAGAAGCTTACCCTGGCGCAGAAAACGACAATAGTTACTTCTCTAAAGTGATCCATTTGAGCCATCACTCATTTATTCGTGAGCCATTTACAGATTACCAACCTAAAGATAAAAATAGTTGGTGGAAAAGTGAAATTGAAGGCTTTGCAAGCTGGGGGCAATTTGGTTGGAACAGTGGTGACAGACAGTATATGCAAGTCGGAACTTACTGGGTCAGCCCTTTTCATTTTGAGTACTATATTAATGGAGAGCTTGTCAGAGTACTTTACCATAATGCATTTGCAAGCAAAGTAGATGATAAGTGGGAATATACTTACCCTGTTGCAGATGCTAATGGCGATATTATTATTACTGATGGCTTCCAAGATATAAAAGAATATGCAGTTAACAGTGGCGACTTTGACATAGCAACACTCAAAGAAGCTAGTGCTGCATCAAGCGTTTCAGTAATTGACCCTTACAGCTACCAAGCAGGTAAAGGTTTTTACAAGCCCGCTGATATTATCATTAACATGGAACTACAGGACTGGTGGAAAGCAGATCCTACTGATGCGCAACTTGCTGATGAATCAGGTAAAACAACAATGTTAGTTGATTGGATCCGTGTTTATAAACCACAATAACATTTAGTTGCGACTCAATTGATAATGATTGATAGCGATAAACATCACTAAACCATAGCCGCATTCGATCCCGAATGTGGCTTTTTTATCGCCTCAATTACCACTTCCCCGGCACCAAAGGTTAACCACATCAATAAAGTGGTCTTTTAATGTAGATAAAAAATAACAATAAACAATGAAAAATATTTTAAACAGGTGCAAATTGTGTGATTCAAAGCCAATTAAATCATGTATAACACCAAACACGTCACAAAAATAAATGCACTGGTATATAGAATACATAAAATTGGTTACCCAACATGTTGTTGGAGAAATATAAGGAGATAGATGATGTCGATGACAAAAAATAAACTTACCCTTGCACTGCTTACAGCAGGTCTAATGTTCGGTTGTGCTAGTAACGATAATAACAGTGCAAATATCGAAGAAACTAACACACTGATTGAAGCAGGTGTTGGTGCAGTCGATATCGTCGTTACTGAAGGTGAGTTTCTTGGTAAAACAGCAAGCTCTGATACTAGCTATCGAGTGACAGGTGATGCATTAGAGATCACTTTTGATAAAGTAACTAAGTCACAAGCTAATTCAAAATGGCCAAGTATGAAGTTTCATCCGGTCAGTGGGAACTATGATTGGAGCACTAAAAAAGGCTTACTACTTGAGTTAGAAAACAAAGGCACAGAAGAAGCTCGCATTGAGTTAAAAGTTTCTGACAACATAGGAATAATGGGGGCAGCAAAGCATCAACTTGATCTTCCTATCTATTTACCACCAGGTAAATCAAGCATTAATTATTTGTTTGATGGCGCACAAAAAGGGCTTGATGGTTACCGCGGAGGAAGTGAGTTATCACTCAATATGATCGCTGAATTTACACTCTATTCAGTGGGGCCAATCGCAGAGCAAACCATCGTAGTACATTCAATAACTTATTTAGACTAAACAAACAAAACGGGTTGAATTCGTTCAACCTGTTTTCTTCGATATTATATTTTCTTCCCCTCTCTTACTATTCATTAAGCATCAAAAAAAACACTCCATACATAAGATGAGATTAATCTGTTTGTAGTGCTTACATTGATAATCATAAAAATAAATATTAGCCTTAAAAACAACTAAAATGGTTAACCTGTTTAAAATAAAACTATAAAACCTTCGTTTTATAATATTAACATCATAATATAAAATTAATTAAGTGAGCTATTCTACATTAAAATGACAAAAAACACCGTTAACAAAGATCAATATCACCAAATTGGAAAACCAATGTTGAACAAAAGTCAACCAGACAGTTTAATTGATTTATGAATTTTAATTCAATGATGCATTAGCCCACTCTAAACCATAAAGGATTATATTAATTATGAAGCTTCCTTCACAATTCAAATTAAAATACCTGTTATTGTCACTATCAGTCGCGACTATTTCAGCCTGTGATTACACAGAAACCCCCGTTTACCCAGATACGCCAGATCCAGACAAACCGGTAACACCAACCCCTGATCCGGACAAACCAGAGTCATCTTTGCCAGAACAGTTCACTATCGACCAGTATAAGCCATTTGAAGCACTACACACATTTAGTGATGGCACTCAACAGGTACAACTTACAGTCGATATAGAGACTGAATATGCGCATATGAGCTTATATGTGGATAATCAATTAGCAATTGATAATATTAATATTCCAAGCAAGGGTGAAAATGTCATCAACATGCTGCTCAACCTACCAAATGCGGGCGAACAAACATTGAAGTTTGTTGCACGCGGTGGAACAATTGAAGTTAAAAAAGCGATGTTTACACCTTTAGATTTACCAGTGCCTATGTTTAAAGATATTGCAGAAGAGCGCGGTATGATCACCGCTGCAACTTATAAATATAGCGGCCCTGCGGTTGCCGACATCGATAATGATGGCGATTATGATTTTGCTTTAAATAATCATAACTTTGTTTCAACTCAAGTTGTGACAAATAATGATGGCGATCTATCAAACATCAACCCTATTTATGGAGAAGGCACTGTACCTGATCTTCATGGTTCAGCATGGGGGGATTACGATAATGATGGTGATTTAGACTTGATGCAATCTGTCGGTGGAGCGAATGGTACGAGTGACAGTTCTTATGAACTATTAAGAAATAATGGCGATGGTACCTTCACTAACGTTTCTAAAGAAGCGGGTATATCAACCCCTGCTCGAGGCCGTGCTCCACGCTGGGCAGACTTCGATAACGATGGCCACTTAGACCTGTTGTTAGTTAATGCAAAAACCCCCAACACCGACACGCCACAACAACTATTTTATCGAAATAACGGCGATGGCACTTTTACATCTGTACGCGTACCTGGCGTGGAAGAATTTAATGCAGAACGCGTATTAATGCTTGATTACAACCGTGACGGTATTGAAGATATACTGATGGTTTCAAGTTACTCTCCGGTAAGCCTATGGAAAGGTAATGGTGATTTTACTTTTACTGATGTCAGTGCAGAACTACTGCCTGATTCAATCTTAAACGGCAGCAATACCTTTGGTGCAGTTAGTGTCGATGTTGATAATGATGGTCGCCCTGATCTATATTTAGCACGCGGTCTACCGCTTTACCAATTATCAAATAAGTCTATCGATTATAACCCAGTAACAAAATCAGTAGATTTTCGTGACAACGCAGAAAAAGGAACAACGTTAATCAACTTCACTAGTGACGGTGATATTACGTTATCCGAAATGGATATGGTTTTTCGTAGTACCTATACTGGTAATTTTCCTGTTTTCCTAGGTGAAAATAAAGTGCGTAAACCAGTTAAAGCAACTGGATTTCAAGAGAATCAATATCCACCTGAGATGATAGGTGCACCTGAGTCACTTACTATCAGTCAATCAGGTGATGCTGCAGGATGGCCAGAAGAACGAACTGAAAATGGTTTATATATCGGCTTTAAAGATGGTAAATGGATAGCTGAAACTGTTCGAGACGGTGACCTGTTCTGGAATATCGCCTTTAAGTTGGATGAAATAACATCTCTCGATTACGACTGGACACCTAATAACCATAACCGCCGTGATGTATTGTTGCTTAATAAAGAAGATGGATTTGTTGATGCAACAGAAGAATGGAATATTCCACTTGGGGGTAATGCATGGGGTGTAACCTCAGGCGACTTTAATAATAATGGTTGGAATGATCTCGTTGTATACCGCTACGGATTCTTAAAAGAGCGTGTTGCAGACCTATTATTGCTAAATACGGGCAAAGGAAGCTTCCAAGCAGTAACAATGCATGGCGCAAGTGATCCTGAAGATAAAGGCCATGGCGATATGGGGCAAGCCTTTGACTTTGACCTTGATGGTAAAGTGGACATGTTAAATGGATCTGATGAGTTGGGTAAATGGTATTTATACCAAAACCAAATTGAAAATGCGGGTCATTATGTATTAATTGATGTTAAGTACAGTCCACTCAAGAATGTTGACCCATATGGTGCTGAAGTTATTGTAACAACAGAAAATAACAAGGAATATGCAAAACGAGTCGGATCAGCAGGTGCCGTCTTCTCACAAAGCATGCTCAATATCATGCACTTTGGTTTAGGTGATGAAACGGCGATAAAAACTGTTAAAATCACTTGGCGCAACGGTGAAACAGTGACCTTTAATGATATTAGCGCAGATGCTATCTACACGTCCAATAGTGAAGAGACACCAGCAGAAAGCCCAGCGCCAACAGCAGTGATGTTTGACCCTGCGAATAAACGTTTGAGTAACGATGCAACCTATCAACTTGAGCCAATCTTTAGCCCACTTAACGCAGTCAATTCTGTTAGTTATGAATCTTCAGATACGCAAGTTGCAACAATTGATAGCAACGGTCTTATTACCGCAGACGCTACCAATACTGGCATAGCAACAATTACCGTTACATCGCTAGCAACTCCAGCAGTAACAGCGCCGTTCGAGGTAAATGTATCAGATGCAGCTGTTTATGTATCAGATATTGCGCTCAAGGGGGCTGATGACACATTATATGCAGGAGAGTCTATTCAATTAACAGCAGAGCTGACTACCACTATTGCTGATTCCGATGCGGATGATATGTCTGTCACATGGAGTAGTAATGATACTGCAGTTGCAACGGTCCGTGATACAGGTGAAGTGACTGGTGTTACAGCGGGTGCAGTGACCATTACGGCAACTGCAAACGGGTCAGAGCCAGGTCAAGCCGTGGTTGCCGAAACAATTAATTTCGACGTGGCTGTTCGTGAAGAGAAAAGTGGTGCATTTGATGACAATAGCAAATACATGACAACGCACTATACGGATGAACCTTTGGTTGTTACTTTTAATTTCAATGCGGGATCTGGTGACACAGTAAACGCATCAGGCATTAAATATAAACTTCGTGAAATGACTTCTGCTTGGGGATTGGTGAAAGATTATATCCCTGTACCTGGCGCTGACTTGAGCGTCGCTGGAACACAGTCAGGTCAAATTGAAGTCATATTTGATTTGTCAGATGAAAGCGTGACGCCAACAGCAGAACTACCAGAAGGTAACTTCCATTTCTTGTTCTTTGAATTTGATACAGAAGATGGCCAACACCAAGAAAGAGGTATTGGTTGGGCACCAGGACAAATCAATATTATTGAACGCTAATTTGTACTGACTTAGTATATTAAATTAAAGCCAGTTGCTAATAACAACTGGCTTTTTTATGCATAAAGCAATAAAAATTAACCACTTTAATACATTTAATCGTTCAGAGTAAAATAATTTAGTTTACAATAACAAACTACTTACGAAACTCTTAGCGTAAGTAAGCACCCACAAACAGATGAGAGTAAATAGAGTTATACCGTCCCGTATAATAGTGTGCTCAGGGTTTGTTGAGGAAAAAAGATGGAGAGCAAAGCGCAGGAGCAAGTAATAAGTAGGTTATTGTGATTGAGTGCAACATAGCTATTTATTATTTTAACCAGCAATATGCGAATTGGTAATATTACAGTTGAGGCAATATTGAAGGTATAAGCTAATTAAGGGGCCGATACAGAAAGTTTTTATTACCGCTTCTATACTTCTCCTTTTATCTCCTCCGCTGAAACCCACTAACTCGTTATTATTATGTTATGCGAACGAACAAAAGAGTTCATAGCTTTAAATAATGCCCCCGCCCATTTAGTCATACATCAGCTTTTTAAAATCAAATTCTTTTAGTGATTTTCACGCTAAGCATCTAAAAGAAAATTTTTAATAACCCCTTCAAAGGGTTGTACCGCAAAAGCACAGAGGGGAAGTGTAATCAGCCCGATAAAGTTAATTTTAAATACATCCGTTATCTTACCCAATGCACGTAATACCAAACTGATTAAGTATGTGATCTAATTTTTTCGTAGGAAAAATGACTTAATTCAAGCCGTAAGTTTACGTAAAGGGTTGTTTCCTTTATGAAACTTACAACGAGGAAGTAAGTTATTTTAACCAGCCCAAAAGATCAGCGACTTATTCAGATTGGTATAATACACTGCCATGAACGGCATTATACCCACGCACAATAGCAAGCAGGATATAAATAGGCGTAATTGTTGCTAAAGCCTGATAAGTTTCATCATCTAAATCAGGATAAATATTGGCAAGAAAAAGCTCACCGCAGCAAAGATAATCGCGCATAAGATGACGATAAGCATAGTAATACCGGTACTCTTATCAACATTTCTCGGTAAATTTTCAATTTTTTAGAGCCAATAGCCAGACTGTTCATAATAACAGATGAATGCGGCCAAGCGGTAAAACTGCGTACCTGCTTGTATCATGGACATGACTAAAGTGATGGTAACATAAGCATGGATTTCGAGTCGTGAATAAAGCAACATATATACCGTCGCACCAATCGATAATATCGCCACATTTGCTGCAATAGGAAAAATTTCGATCAAATGTTGCTTAATATTTTTCGTCATTGCACTAGGGGCTCTTAGTGTAAGAGAGTGATCCCCCCTTAAGCATAAAACGAGATAAAAGAGTCGAGTTGTAATCGCAATAAGGCTACCAATTGCGTTCCATTAGCAAGCGTTATTTGAATACCTAATATAAAGCGTTGATATGCCCATCCCAGCTAATGATAGCTCCCCGAGAGGCGAGACTGAGAGAGTATCGGTCATCAGCATTGATAGCTAATGACCAAGCAGTCTTAAAATTCTTTTTTATGTTGGATTGGAACGACACAAATTCACCTTAAATTATCACAGCAAACAATTAACAGATATTTTTCACTGATAAACGCTTTATTAACGTTGCTTTAAACAGATTCAATTGTGTTTTTATGGGGTTATTACCTTGCGCAAGGCTGAGTGAAAGTTTGGTTGCTTGCTCGGCCATTAATTCTATAGGGTAACGAACAGTGGTTAGTTTAGGATGTACAAATTGCGCAATCAAGCCATCATCAAAACCAATAATAGATATTTTTTCAGGTACCTTAATATTATTATCATCCAATGTAGATAACGCACCTGCTGCCATATAATCATTATAGGCAACCACCGCAGTAATATTGACGTCTTTAGACAATAAATTATTCATTGCTTGCTCCCCCCCTTGAACATTGGGTTGCTCAAACTCAAAATACTCAGGGTTAGGGGTTAACTGATGTTCACTGAACGCTTTTAAGTAGCCGCGTTTGCGTTGTTCACTATCTTCAATGTGATGGTTTGAACTGATCCAGGCAATCTCTTTATGCCCATTGCGAATCAAAAAATCCGTTGCTAAATAGGTTCCGGTAAAATTATCCAAGGCAATACAGCGGTTAGCAATTTCAGGAATAACCCGATTCATGATAATCATACCGGGTACCTCCTGTGCAAAACTAAGTAACTCATCATCCGTCAATGCTTTGGAATGGATAATTAAGGAGTCGCACCGACTATTAATTAATAACTCAATTGCAGCACGTTCATCATTAGCATTATGGTAACCATTACCAATCAATACTTGTTTATTATTTTCTCGGGCCACGGTATCGATCGATTTAATCATCGAACCAAAAAAAGGATCAGAAATATCCCCCACCAATACCCCTATCGTGTGTGTATTTTTATTCACCAACGCACGCGCATTGGCATTAGGACGATAACCTAATTTACGCATCGATAATTTAACAGCATCAACCGATTTTTGACTCGCTTTAGGTGAATTATTAACAACGCGAGATACAGTAGCGGTAGATACCCCCGCATCTTTTGCTACATCTTTAATCGTTGCCATATTCTTCCTTAAAAATCATTCAAAAGTATTGATATTTTAGATGCTGGTTCAACATGGCGGAGTAATAAAAAATAACCACACACTCACCTACAAGACCAATACCATAAACCTATTAACAAAATAAACATTATAGTTCAACCAGTGGTGACAATAAAACTTTAAATGTAAATAGTTAACAATGATTAAGCCTGTTTATTAGTTTTGTTGTTCTCCCCTTAAGAGACAGGTGCTCAAGTATTTAGTTAGATTCGTAGTATCTATTTGATTCACAAATAAGACCAGAAATCGACATGAAAACAGATAAAAATGAGTTCAAAAAAGGAGAATAAGCATAAAGCGCGGTGTTGAACAAAATTTAAACGGCAAAGATCACAGTCACTCGTCAAAAACAATCAACTAAACATTTTATTAGATTAAACTAACCTGATATTGGCTGTGATTGCACTATATTTATGGCAACAAAAAAAGAAGCAACAGAAAAAAGAAATCCTCCAAAGCAAGAAATGCAGAGGAGGAATCTGACAGTTTTAAACAACAGGGGGTTCCCTTAACCATGGTTTAATGAACTTTTTATTGAAGCATTAAACCAACGCTAAGGTTCAATTAAGCTATTTTGCTTGCTCCTTTTTTTGCTTGGCAAACATAAATGCTTTCTTTTAAACCAGTTTGATTTTCATATTTAGTTTCAATAGCTTGCTTCACAGCCTCTACTTTTTCAGGCAACATAAGTGCAACAATACAGCCACCAAAACCACCGCCAGTCATACGAACACCGCCTTCGTCTCCAAGCTCTTCTTTTACTATTTCAACTAATGCATCTACTTCAGAAACAGTAATTTCAAAATCATCGCGCATCGATGCATGTGATTCTTCCATTAGTTTAGCCATTAATTTAAGGTCACTGTGTTGCAGTGCAGTTGCTGCTTTTAATGTACGATCATTCTCAGTGATCACATGTCGTGCTCGTTTAAATGTAACAGGGTCTATTTTGTCTGCACCCAGCTCTAGTTGTGCTAACGTTAAATCACGAAGTGCTGTAACAGAGAAAGCTGTTGAAGCTTCTTCACACTGAATGCGGCGAGTATTGTACTCACTGTCCACTAAACCACGTTTTTTATTAGAGTTAATGATCATCACCACCATCTCTTCAGGCATTGAAATTGCTGTTGTATCTAAGCTACGACAGTCTAATAATAATGCGTGATTCTCTTCACCACAGGCTGAAATCAATTGATCCATGATGCCACATTGACAGCCCACAAATTCATTTTCAGCCTTTTGGCCATTTAAAGCGATCTGCTTCTGAGTAATATCAAGCTGATACAGTTCTTTGAATGTTTGCCCAATCACAACCTCTAAGGCCGCAGATGAACTTAAACCAGCCCCTTGTGGTACATTGCCACTCACTACAATATCTGCACCAGAAAATTTATAACCCGCATCGAGCAAGCATTTCACGACACCACGAATATAGTTAGCCCACATTTTCTGTTCAACAAATTTAATCTCTTTAGTTAGATCAAACTCATCTTGCTCATTGCCGTAGTCTACTGACACGAGACGCACAATATTATCTTCGCGCGGAGATGCCGCTACCATTGCTTGATAATTAATTGCACAAGGTAAAACAAAGCCATCATTATAGTCGGTATGTTCACCAATTAAATTAACACGTCCCGGCGCCTGAATTATTTGTAGAGGAGTATAACCTAGCTCTGTTTCAAAGGTACTTTTCACAACACTTTGTAAGTCTACTTTTTTAGCTGTCATCATTGTTCTCGCTTTTAAAATTATTAAACGGCACGGAAGTGAACATCGCTCACGGCACGAAGTTTCTCTGCTGCTTGTTCGGGGGTAAGATCTCGTTGGCTTTCAGCGAGCATCTCATAACCAACCATAAACTTACGTACACTTGCTGAACGTAAAAGTGGTGGATAAAACAGCGCATGTAACTGCCAATATTCATCTTCACCCTGCGGCTCTTTAAAGAAAGGCGCATAATGCCAACCCATTGAGTACGGGAATGAACACTTAAATAAGTTGTCGTAACGACTGGTTAATTTTTTAATTGCAATCGCTAAATCATCACGCATCTCAGCCGATAAATCACTCATGCGCGCAACATGTGTTTTAGGTAAAAGAATGGTTTCAAATGGCCAAGCAGCCCAGTAAGGAACAACAGCTAACCAATGCTCCGTTTCAACAACCGTGCGTGAACCATCTTGTAGTTCACTGTTAACATAGTCCACCAGCAGGTTACTTTTATTTTCTGCGTGATAAGCTTTTAATAATTTTTCTTTTCGTTCAATTTCATTGGGTAAAAAGTCATTTGCCCATATTTGCCCATGTGGATGAGGTTGTGAACACCCCATCACAGCACCTTTATTTTCAAATGCTTGCACCCAGACGTACTCTTTACCTAATTCAGTAATTTGCTCATCCCACGTATCGATGACTTGGCGAATACTCTTTTCAGGCAGCTCAGGTAACGTTTTACTATGGTCTGGAGAAAAACAGATCACACGGCTCAAGCCACGCGCGCTTTCTAAACGAAATAGTGGATTACCTGAAGGCTCTGCATCTGGTGTATCGGTTGTTAGTGCAGCAAAATCATTTTGAAAAACATACGTACCTTTATAGTCAGGGTTTTTATCCCCTGAAATACGCGTATTGTTGGCACACAAGAAACAATCGCAATCATAGCTTTTATCACTTGCAGGCTCTGGTTTTTCATCTTGACCTTGCCAAGGGCGTTTAGCACGATGCGGAGAAACTAATACCCATTGACCAGTAAGCGGGTTATAGCGGCGGTGTGGATGATCCAATGCGTTAAATTTTACAGACATAAAAATACCTTAAATAAGTTGAATAAATTTTTGTAAAGGTTAGTGACTATTCACTATAACCATTAGGATTATTAGACTGCCAGCGCCATGTATCTTCTGTCATCTCTTTGAGTGTTCTGGTTGCTTTCCAATCTAGTTGCTCACTCGCTTTTTGAGTATCAGCCCAACATTTTGCGATATCTCCACTGCGGCGAGGTTGAATGTCATATTTAATTGGGTTACCACATGCTTTTGAAAATGCATCAACCATCTCTAACACACTACTACCTTGGCCAGTGCCTAGATTAAAGATATGTAATCCCGCTTTATCGCCTACTTTATTAAGCGCTGCAATATGGCCATCGGCTAAATCCATGACATGTACATAATCACGTACCCCTGTACCATCTTTAGTATCGTAATCGTTACCAAACACCGCTAATGACTCACGACGCCCAACAGCCACCTGTGCAATAAATGGCATTAAATTATTTGGAATACCCTGTGGGTCTTCTCCCATTAAACCTGACGGGTGTGCACCAACCGGATTAAAATAACGCAGTAGTGTGATGCTCCAACTAGGATCAGATGCATATAAATCTTTAAGACACTCTTCGACCATAAATTTACTGCGTCCGTAAGGGTTTGTTACCGCCCCCGTTGGTGTTGATTCAGTAATCGGCACGACTTCAGGATCGCCGTATACCGTTGCAGATGAGCTAAATAAAAGGCTTTTCACGCCCGCTTTACCCATTTCATCAGCAAGTACTAATGAGCCATGTACATTGTTTTCAAAATAATTAAGCGGCTGTTGGACAGACTCCCCTACCGCTTTTAATCCGGCAAAGTGAATAACAGAGCTAATCTCATGTTCTTGAAAAATACGTTGAAGTAACACACGATCGCGAACATCACCTTTATATAATGTCGGAACACCACACTTAAATTTTTCTATTCGTTGTAATACGAGTTCACTACTATTATGCAAATTATCAATAATAATAGGCGTAATACCTGCTTGCATAAGTTGTACGCAAGTATGGCTTCCTATGTACCCGCAACCACCTGTCACTAATACTTTCATTACACTCTCTCCAATCTATTTTTAATTATTACTCTGTAACATGAGCGTTGTTAATGGATAAATAATAGACACAAAAAACATAAATGTAAACGTTTACAAAAAAATATTCACATAATTATATAAAAATGAGAGCGCGCTTATGTTTCACAGGTGTTTAACTAACAATGAGCAGTAATAATAAATATTGGATGGAAATGAAAACTATTAACAACAGGAATTTAGCAGAGTAAACATCATCAATACTACACTCCTATAGCCCTAAATGAAGTGTAGTATTGACCATATAGCACATAGATAAGTGTGCTATCCGTATAAGTAAAAATGTTAATTTACCGTTATCACCTTCACTCCTTCCATGCGAATATTGGTCTCAATTGCTTCCGTCAACTCACTCAAAGGAAATTCATGAGTAACTAGCTTTTCAATGGGGAGACCAATTGCTTTGATCCCTTTCATACATTCGATTGCATTTGGATAATCCTCAGGACTATATGCCCAAGAACCAACAAGCGTGAGTTCTTTATTACAAATATCTAAATGTGGGTTAATGGTTGCTTCACCATTATCAACAAAGAAACCGACCTCACACAAACCACCACCACGTTCCACTAACTTAAGCGCAGTTGATGCTGCGGCAGGCACACCCGTACATTGAAAAACAAATTTTGCACCACGGTTATTGGTTAACATTTTAACTTTGTCAGCTAATGCATCAGCATTATCATACTCGGTAAAATCCAGTGTTTCTGTCGCACCTAGCTGTTTTGCCAATTGCAAACGAGATGCTTGACCATCAATAGCAATAATATTTTGTACCCCTAATGTTTTTAATACTGCAATCACAGATAAACCAATAGGCCCTGCCCCCTGAATTAACACCGTCGATGAAAAGTTAATGAGTCCAGTTGTCTTTGCGCGTTCAACCGCATGAACAGCAACAGCAACAGGTTCAATAAGAATACGTTCTTTCAAACTAAACTCAGAGACATTAAAAAACGTTGAGCCCGGTTTTAATAGTAAATACTCACCAAACCAACCATTAAAACGATTTTCTGGTTGATCCCCCATTAGACCGTAACACCCCATATTTTCGCATAAATTAGTGCGACCAGGAGTACTAATACAAGGCTCACATTCACCACAAGGGATAATACTGGTAATAATTTTGCTACCAATTTCAACACCATTACCAACGGTATCTTTACTAATATCGCTACCTAATTTAACTATTTCCCCCGTCCCTTCATGGCCAAGTACAATTGGCATAATACCAAAGGGATCATTACGATATTCATGCACATCAGTACCACATACACCACAGCCTTCAATACGCACTAAAATTTCATCAGCAGCAATATCAGGCAGTGGAAACTCTTGAAATTGGATATTTTTAAGCGCTGTAAGCACTGCAACACTGGCCTTTTTAGGAATAGTTGTTGTCATAAAATTTACTTCCTCAGTTAAGTTAAGAACAATAGTTTAGAAAAACAGACAGGCTCCAACCTTTAAATAGACAAGAGCCAATCAACCTAAAAAGGCAGATTATCGAATTGAGTTAACAGCTTTAAGGCGATCTAGCACAACACGTTGCACTTCTGGAATCACCTCTTTCATAATCACTGGCGGGTAAGCACTGGCAACATCTTTTGCGATACGGTCATGGGCTTCACGCATATAGGTACTATGAACAATGGTGCCAATATTAATTTTGGCAATGCCCATCGTAATTGCACGCTGAATATCGGCATCAGCAATACCCGTTCCCCCATGCAATACCAACGGGTTAGCAACTGCATTAGCAATCTGTTGCAAACGTTCAAAATGAATTTTTGGCGTGCTTGTAGTAAAGCCATGTGCGGTACCAATACCAACAGCAACAATATCAGGCCCTGCTTCTTCACATAATGAGATAACATCAGCAACCGGTGCGAGATAATCATCTTCACTTTTGACTATCACATCACGCCCCATTATCTTGCCAATCTCAGCTTCAACAGAGACCCCTGCACTGCGCGCATAATCAACTACTTCACGTGTCATTTGAATATTAGTTTTTAAATCACTGTGCGAGCCATCAATCATCACTGAGTCATAACCATCGTCAATCGCACGTTTACAAAGATCCACCGATGTACTGTGGTCTAAATGCAGGTATATTTTTTGATTCGCAATACGTTCAAAACCATCCACCATTTTACGGCATAAGTAAGTGCCATTTAACTCTGCCACAGGTGGGTAAGTCATGGCCATGAAAGGTAAATCAAGTTCGTTAGCCGCTAATGCAACAGCATGTAAGTCATAAATATCATTGATATTAAATCCAGCAAGACAACGTTTTTCAGCGCGATATTGCTGCAATAGAGTGGTTAAATTTGTAGACATTATTTTATTCCAATTCAGTTAAGTTAAGTTAAAAATCAAGTTTTTTTGGCAGACCACGACCCGTGGTTTTAGTATCTGTTGCAGCTAATTCTTCAATACCCGCCCAGTAGTTAAACTCTCTGAGGTCTTCCATTAAATGTCCACGTGCCACAACCCAATGATGATCCAATCCGTAATTCATGACTGAACTCACCACTGATTTCGAAGAAAGTTGTGCAGGTGCTATTTCGCCATAACAGCCGCGATAACGCATTGGAGAGTCAACTAAGTCACCTTCGAAGGCAAAGATCGTTGACGCATGTGGGTATTGATATTTAGCAATAGTGACAGGGCCGGTTTCTTGTAAAAATTCAAACAACATGCCGTACGATGTTTCAGGGTCATAGTTATCTAAAATACTGTGGTTACGCACCTCAAGCTGTGTGCCTTCACGCATTAACTTGGTTGATGTCCCACCGCAATGCCACATGCCTATTTTATTTTCTATATGGTTAACAAAGGAGAAGTCCATTAACGTTGGTAAACCGCCATTCATGGTGATCTCATTAAAGACCACCATGGTCAATAAAGCCCCCATGTCTGATTCATCAGCCACCGGAATACCTAAATCTTGTACCAAAGCACCAGCGCCATCTCCCGAAATGCCATAGTTATCAAACAGCTCAGGCCAGTTTTTAAGTGATACCCCTACATAACCTTCTTTATTAGCGTAATCAGCAATCGCGAGCGCTAAACGAATAGATTTTTTTATCTCATCATACTTAACATCGTTTTTAGCAACCAAAGGGGATGCTAATAATTTTTCAACTAATGGAGCAAGTGCTGCGTCACTAAAATGAGCTTCACCATGTAACCAAATGGTGTGCATATCGATACGATCAACCGCTAAACCAAAGTGTTTTGCAATCGACATTTCATTCAATTCACAATCATAAAAGCCAGGTACACGCATACCACCAACCATTAAAATTTTTGCATGCTTTAAACGAGCTTTAGCTGAAACAGTGCGAATAAAGCGCCCTAATGATTCATTTAAGCTTGCATCACCAGGCTCTTCAAAGATCCACGAATAAGGTACTTCCATTGAAGCAAGGTTGTTTAATAGGAAGTTTTGACCACATAAGCGATTTGCGGTGAGGCTTCCGCCCGTTACCTCAGTATGCGACCAACTTAAAATTGGCATATCGTGATCCATTAGCCAACGGGCCAACAGTAATGCTAAATCTCCTTGAATATAAGAAGCTTGATAAATAATCAGCGCTTTCATCCCATATGCGTAGTAGTGATCAAGCAAAGTCAGCATCTCTTCTTTGGTCTGAATCGGTTCAGCTTCCGCCAGCATTGAGTTCTGCTCTGAAAAAACCTCGGTGACATCTGATACTGCTTGTTTATAAGATTGCTTTGCTTTTTCCCAATCAAAATGTAATTCAAAACCAATACCGATAAAGCCAATAGGTACATTGGCACGATCTATTTGAGGGGTAATTAATGCCTGCATATCCTGTTCAAGAAGCCCGGCACGTTGTGGAAAATTTACTGTCATAGCATTCACCTATTATTGGTCATTTTTAATAAAAGAGTTCACTTCAGCAGCACTTGGAAAGTAAGTGCGTCCACCAAAATAAGTGGCAACAATAGCTGCAAAAGCAGATGCGAATTGCATCATGTTAGGGAGAGTTTCACCTTGCATTAACGCGAAGGTATAAGCTGCATGATAAGCATCACCACAGCCAGTTGTATCAACAACATCAACCTTAAAACAAGGTTGATGAATAATGTTGTTTTGTTGTAGAGCCCAACTGCCATTAGCACCATCAGTCACAACTAACTGAGCAGATGTCATTTTACTGAGCGCCTTTAAGCAACTTTCGGGATCTTGCTTTGCAGCAATAAATTGCGCCGCTTCTAAAGGCAAAATCACATGGCTACCAAGCTCAAGCATGGTTTTAAGTTGCGTTAAGTCGCCTGCTTCCATATCAATAACAGAGGGGATCCCCTTCTCTTTAGCCAAGGATAATAGTGCAATATTTCCTTCCACATCATAACCATCAACGTAAAGCAATTTGCTATTATCTAACCATTGCGAATCAATATCTTGTGCACATAACGCACGATAACCTTTGGTGCTATAAAATACAGTTCGATCGCCTGTGTTCGCATCCACCTCTACTAACGCGGTGGCGGGCACTGCGTTGGCATCATTCAACATAAGTGAAGTATCAACCCCACAACGTGTTAACTCAGAACGTGCAATTTCACTCTGTGCATTTTCTCCTAGGTAGCCTAAAAAGGCAGTGTTAAGTCCAAGGCTAGCGAGTCCGCAAGCACCGTTACCTGCCGGTGCGCCTCCTTGAATGACAATATTATCCACTTCATGTTTACTACCTGCTGTAAACTTTTCAGGTAAAGTAACCAGGAGATCGACAACATTGAGGCCAGATACCACAACATCAAAAGACATTTCATTACTCCAAATACAAAAATAATTAACTTTGTGTAGATTACGCATGATTGGTTAACAACTTTAAGTACTCAATTAGACAATATGTGTACTATTTTACCTTTCTTGTTGCTTAGTAGAGTAAAAACAAAGAAAATAAGAACCTAGTCATACTTTTAGGATTCAAAATGAAACCAATATTGGAGCTAGTTCCAAATAGTGCTCAGCAATCTTTATTCTTTAATCATTATGAGCAAAAGCGTTTTGACTTTCCTTTGCATTACCACCCGCAATGGGAGTTAATCTATCTTGTGGAAGGCACTGGAACTGCCTATACAGGTAATGCAGTACGGCATTTTGTAGCTAATGAATTAGCACTGATAGCCCCCAACACTCCGCATTGCTGGAAAAGTGATGAGCTTGCAAATAACAGTGTTAAATCTGTTTTTGTACAGTGGGATAATCAATTTTTAGGGGAGGATTGGTTAAATAAACCAGAGTTTTCAACGGTAAAAAAAATGTTTGAATCCTGTAAAACAGGACTTTCATTTCCTCAATGTCAAAAATTGGGCGAACGCCTGGTTAACATGCAACATAAAAGTCCTTTTCAACGCATGATAAGTTTTATCGATCTTCTACATGAACTTAGCTTACATGATCAAGTTGAGCCGTTAGGCCAGCAAAGTGCACTACTACCAAGCACCACATCAGACCGACGTATTGAATCTATTTTAAATTATATTGATAAGTTTTATAGCCGCAAAATAATGGCAGATGAAATGGCGACATTAGTGAATATGACACCGGTATCATTTAGCAAATACTTCAAACGCACCTTTCATAAAACCTTCACTCAATTTTTAAATGAATTTAGAGTAAGTCAGTCATGCGGGTTACTTATCTCAACAGAATTAGCCGTTGAAGAGGTAGCTTATCAATGTGGTTATCAGAATATGTCTTTTTTTCATCGCCAATTTAAGATAATCACACAAAAGACACCAAATAATTTTAGAGTGGATTATCACCGATAAAACTATTAAGAAAAGCCTACTTAAAAAAACCGTATTTGATAACATCCCCACTCAAACAACAACCAATCCACATAATTTGGAAAACCAATAATCTACTTTGATAATTAACTGGTCAACAGGCGTTTAATTGGTTTACTATTTATCCAGCAGTTAAATTATACAATTTAAGCAAATATCACAGGCTAGCGGGTATGACAAGTAGATCAATAAACGCTAGTTAAC
>Ga0316197_10001122_pt1 | contig 19128 bp, 11 predicted proteins | sample OudBiesiAoxic_MG_FD_204939 | JGI IMG/M metagenome (GOLD analysis project Ga0316197, IMG submission 204939) | Coastal sediment microbial communities from Oude Bieten Haven, Netherlands - site A oxic | ecosystem: Environmental > Aquatic > Marine > Coastal > Sediment | place: Netherlands... | reverse complement strand
CCTCACCGTAGCCACCACCTTGCACCACCGGTTCGTTTTTCCACGTTATACGGAAAAGATTGACCGGATCCATATCCCAGAGACCGGTCTGCCGCAGTCGTGTTTTTATCTCCTTTGGCACCCTGGCCGGGTCTTTCATCTGGGCGAAAGTCGGCAATATGATGTTACGTTCACGGGCACGCTTGATGCTTTTCCTGAGTACATCCTCACGTCTGTCCGGTATCAGTTTCACGTTTCACCTCCAAGGGTGACATCGGGTATCGGGGTAGTGTCACCCCAGCCCCGTTCAACTTCGTTTTCCCCACCACGCATGGCCCGCAAAAGACCGTCCTGATCTACAGGCAAACTACGCACCCGTACACCGGTGGCACGGTATATGGCATTGGTGATCGCAGCACTGGTTGGAATACTTGGCAATTCACCAACACCCTTGGCACCGTAGGGCCCGCTGGAGGTCGGGTGCTCGACGATATGCGAGACGATCTTCGGTGTGTGGCGAATACCCGGCATCTTGTAACGCGCCATTACATTGGTCCAGGGCAGACCCTGTTCCTGGATATAGTGCTCGGTTAGCGCGTAACCGATACACATGACAATTCCACCTTCGATCTGGCCCTCGAGAGTCAGTGGGTTGATTGCACGGCCGACATCGTGCGCGGCGATCACCTTGCGCACCCTGACCTCACCCGTGCGGGTGTCAATTTCACACAATACCGCCTGGGCGCAGAAACCAAAGGCAAAATGCATATCACCACCGCTCCCCAGGGGCTGGGTCTTCGGGGCCCAGTATTCATACTCGACCATCGTCGGGGTACCGGCATCCACGGCTGCTTTTACCACGGATGCCAGGCTTACAGACTTGCCGGCTGCGCTGAACCGGCCGGCGGCGAAATCAGTTAGGTCCGGGCCACAACCCAGCAAACCGGCAGCAACCGGCGCGAGTTGGTCTATGAGGGCATTTGTCGCGTAGCGGGCCGCATTACCGGTTACAAAAGTCTGTCGGCTGGCGGTGGTGGGCCCGCCGTCCGGACAAAAATCGGTATCTCCCAGTAAAACATTCACACAATTGGCAGGGATACCCAGTTCCTCTGCCGTGCAGGCCGCCAGTACGGCAGGCAGTCCCTGGCCCAGTTCCGCCGCAGTGGTACGCACCTCGGCGTGTACCTTCTCATCCGGCTCGACCCATACCTCGACCTGGGCACTCGATTTATCCGGTGCACCGCCGCCGAGACCGGTGTTTTTGTAGCCAACGGCAAACCCCCATGCAAATTCCCGGTGGTCCTCCCGCCAGGCCCAGCGGAAATCAGTTGCCCGCATATCCTGATCGACCCGCTCAATACATTCGTTCAAGCCGACGCTTTCGCGCATTTTCTGACCGGTGGCGGTTACCAGGCCCACATCCAGTGTGTTCATACGGCGCAGATCAACAGCATCAAGCCCCAATTCCTTCGCGAGGATATCCATGTTGCTTTCCACCGCAAAACAGCTCTGCGATACGCCGAACCCGCGAAAGGCACCACAGGGCGTGTTGTTGGTATACGCGGCAAAGCAGTCCACCTTTACGTGCGGTACGTTGTAGGGACCGGAGGCGTGGGTGGTGGCGCGGGTGAGAACCTTTTCACTGAGGCTGGCATAAGCACCGCCATCACCATACAAGGTGGCCTCCACTGCCTTTAGCCGGCCGTCACGTGTGGCACCCGTGCGAATGCGGATGACCGTTGCGTGGCGTTTGGGGTGGAACAGCAAACTCTCCTGACGCGAATAGAGCATTTTGACCGGACGATGGGTCGTCTCGCTAAGCAGGGCTACATGTACCTGTCCGGCGATGTCCTCCTTACCGCCAAAGCCTCCACCCATCAGGGTTGCAACAACACGTACCTGGTCAGCTTCCAGCCCGAGGGCAGCTGCAGCCTGATCCCGGTCCAGATATGGAATCTGGCTGCCAACATAAATTGATACCTTGTCGTGAACTGCCGTTTCGCCACGCTCGGCAGCAGGGTCGCATATCCCGCCAAAATCGGCAGGGTTGTAACCTGCAGGTACACCGATAGCGCACTCCGGCTCCAGGAACATATGCTCGGTGGTTGGTGTTCTATAGGTCCGGTCAACAATGACGTCAGCTTCTGCAAAGCCCTTGCCAACATCACCTTTATTCACCTTGATATGTTTTAGCAAATTGCCATCGGGTCGGCCTTCATGCACCACGGGGGTGGTCGGCCGGAGTGCGGCCATCGCATCGGTGACCGCGGGCAACGCCTCGTAGTCCACCTCGATCAGGTCCAGAGCCCGCGCAGCTATACTCTCACAATCTGCCGCGACAATAGCCACCGCATCGCCGCTGTAACGCACCTTGTCACCACATAAAACAGGCCAGTCAAGGTCGACTATTCCATGCAGGTTGCGGCCGGGTACGTCCTTGTGTGTCAGTACAGCGCGCACACCCGTAAGCTCGCGTGCTGCACGGGTATCGATCGAGCGAATGCGCGCGTGAGATAAACCTGCGCGAAGCGTGCGCGCATAGAGCATACCGGGGAAATGATAATCATCGGTGAATTTTGCCTGACCTCGAATCTTGGCCAGCGCATCCGGATTGGGTTGCGCCCTGCCCACCTCGTATCCGGCATCGATCGTTTTTGGAATATAAGGTGGAACATCCTGACCGGACGCCTGTTTAACAGCATTGATAACACTTTGATAACCGGTACAACGGCAATAGGTGTCCTTCAGGGCCACTTTGATGTCGTCATCATCAGGTACCCCGCCTGCTGCCTGTTTTTCATCCAGAAGGGCCTTGGCCGTCATGATCAGGCCGGGGGTGCAAATACCACACTGTACCGCGCCATGATCCAGGAATGCCTGTTGCAACGGGTGTAACCGGTCATCCGTGGACAGTCCTTCAATGGTCTCAACATGTGTGCCCGATGCCTTGAATGCGGGATAAGTGCAACTCACAACAGGCGTGCCATTGACCAGCACAGTACAGATACCACATTCGGCCTCGTTACAACCGATCTTGGTGCCCGTCAGACCGAGATCTTCGCGTAAAACCTCGGACAGGAACCGTGACTCCGGAACCTCCAGGTCGATCGCCCTGCCATTAACCTTCATTACTAAACGGCTCATTGTCCCACCCCTTCAGGAATGGCCCGTCCGCTTCGGGCACGCCCGGCCGAACGCGCGAGGATAATCGGCAGATGCGTGCGAATCATTTCTGCACGGTACTCCCGTGTGGCCCTGTGCTTACTGGTACGAAGTGGTACCGAGGCAAGAATGGCATCCGCCGCCGCACTAAATTGATGTAGGTCTGCTGTCGCACCCAGGAGCAGTTCCATCGCAGGCTCAGCAAGGTACGGTACCGGTCCGGCGGGACCCAGACTGATACGGATTGAGGTAATGGTGTTGCTGTCATCCAACTGCATACGCGCAGCCATCGAAATCATCGGCAGCGCCACGCCCTGGGGTCGCATAATACGGGTAAAAGCCGAACCTTCACCTGCCTGTGTGGGTGGAAAACGTAGCCTGGTCAGCAGGGACCGGTGATGGTCAATGGCACTTTTCCCCGGTCCCAGGTATGCCTCCTGCAATGGCATCCAGCGGCAGCCACCGGAGCCGGCCACTTCTATCTCTCCGCCCAACGCCAACAGACCTATACTGCCATCACCTGCGGGCATCGCATGTGCAACATTGCCAGCCAGCGTGGCCACATTCCGGACCTGCGGGCCGCCAATTACACCGCAACCTTCCACCAGGCACGTGCCTGAACGGATAATGGTCTCGTCTTTGACAATCTGTGTATGTGTAACAGCACAGCCAATGACAATTTGGCCATGTTCGCTGCTGATACGGTCCAGTCCGGCAATCCGGGATGTATCCACCATCGCCTCGACCGCCGACGTCTGACCATGCTGTATTTCTAGCAAAAGATCGGTTCCGCCGCCAACGACACATGCGCGTCCATCGTAGTGATCCAACAACTGCACTGCCTCGTCTACAGAGTGCGGTGTGTGGTAATTGTTCCAGCAAATTCTGATTGCAGCATTCCTCTTGTCATTGGCGATAAGTAATCGCTCAGTGAATCCGTCTCCAGAGTCGTGACGCACGCTCCGCACAACGCATGCGAATGGCCTCCTCATCCAGGTTTGGCAAACGACCTTCATCCAGGATCACCTGGCCACGCGCCACGGTTGTGCGTACCGGTGCGAAACCAATCCCGAATAACAGGTGCCCGTAAAAGGTGTCGGCATTCAATGGGGTGAAAGGCAGATATTCGGGAATCATGATGTCAGCCAGTTGACCCGGTGCCAAAGCACCACGGGATTCATCGAACACACGGTTGGCAATGGTCCGGTTGTTTTCCAGCAGTACCTGGCAGGCCTCTGCAAAACCAATGGTAGGATCGCGCAACTCTGTTCGTTGTTGTAAATACATGGCACGGGCCTGTGAAATCAGGTGTCCCGACATGCCATCCGTGCCAACCCCAACCGTGATTCCATGCTTTAGAAAGTCCAGGGCCGGCGCCACCTTGAGGCCATTATTCATATTGGACTCGGGGTTAACCACCAGCATTGAGCCGCTGGTGTGCAGAAACTCCATTTCCTGTGGTTCCAGGTAGCTGCCATGTACGAAAATCGTCTTCTCACCAGGTATACCGAAATCCTGAAACCGATCCATGATTCGCCGGCCATAACGTTCCATCGTCAACCTGGCATCAACCTGGTCCTCGGCCGTATGAACATGGAATCCGGTATCCAAAACATGGCCGATCTCAGCGCACCTTTGCAGGGTTTTTGTTCCAAGCGTCATCAAGGCATGCATACCGAACAGGGCAGACATCTGCCCGTCATTGGAGTCATGGCACTTGCCAATCCATCGCTCGTTTTCCTCGATGCCTTCTCCATCCCGGTTACGGTCAGAGACCTCATAGCTGAGACATCCGCTAAGACCGACTTCCCTGAACGCTTTCTCAAGCAGGTCAAGGCTGCCATCAACGCAGCCTGGCGAGGCATGGTGGTCGATTATCGTGGTACAACCTGCGTGGGCCGCATCCATCAGGGCCAATAGTGCTGAGTAATAGACATCCCCGGCATCCAGTGCCGCGTCGAGCTTCCACCATAACTTCGAAAGAATCTCTTCGAAATTTTCCGCTGGTGAACCCGGCGGGGTAAATCCCCGTGCAAAGGTGGAGTAAAGATGATGGTGGGTGTTGATCAATCCCGGCATGACTATGCTGCCACGGGCATCGATACAAACGTCTGCCGTGCTTCTGACCCTCGATGCTTCACCGACTTCGATGATGAGGTTGTTCTCGATGTACACACTGCCGTTTTCGATGAAGCGGTTAGCTTCATCCAGTGTCACCAGGTGCCCATTGGTGATCAGCAGCGAGTTCATTATTGTGCCCTCCCGATGTGAGGAACACGTCCGGTTTGGAACGGTTCTCTGAGCAGTAGATTCTGAATGGAATCCTCGTTTTAGGCGTTGATCTACATCACCTTGAAGGATATTTAAAAGACTTGGGACGGATGATCATATACGTGTGTTTCAAGTATCATTGACTGCTCTGCATGCATCAGACACCATAAAACAATGACAAAGACTGAATACAAACGATGCTGGTGGTGTGGGGATGACCCGCTCTACCAGTCCTACCATGACAACGAGTGGGGTGTGCCTGTACACGATGACCGGAGTCTATTTGAATTTCTCTGTCTTGAGGGTGCACAAGCCGGTCTCAGCTGGATCACAATATTACGTAAGCGTGAACATTACCGACTGGTCTTTGATCATTTCGACGCGGGAAAAATGGTACGTTACGACGATAAGAAGATCGCCTCGCTGCTCGGCGACGCCGGCATCGTGCGTAACCGGCTCAAGGTGAATGGTTTTGTAAAGAATGCCCGGGCCTACCTTGCCTTGCTTGATGAGGGTATCAGCCTGGACAGCTACCTGTGGGGCTTCGTCGATGGCAGGACAATACAGAACAACTTTCAGTCACCAAAACAGGTACCAGCCAATACGCCGATCTCGGATGCCATGTCAAAAGACCTGAAAAAACGTGGTTTTACTTTTGTCGGCAGCACCATTTGCTATGCGTTTATGCAGGCGGCGGGACTCGTCAACGACCACATAAGTGACTGCTCACGATTTACCCTCCTCGGCGGGACCAATCATTCCACGTAACCCGGGTGAGGGATTTTTCCGGTGTCGATGGACTCTGCGGCCAACGCGGCAGGCAGAAAGGGTAATGACTTTTTCAGACCGTTGAGCAGGGCATACATACTGGCCGCAGGCTCAAGCGGCAGCACGTCACCGTTGCCGGCATTTGCCGAAACCTCAACTTGCTCCGGTTCGAAGGATTCTGTATCCAATCGGGCGCTGAACAAAGGGCCCTGATAATCGAGCTTACCATTCAGTTCGATGCGGTGCGTTTCATTATCCCAGCGCGCTTCCAGCGCCCAGGTATCCGCGCCCCGGAAGACCATAAAAGCATTATCCTGCTCGGCTTCAAATTCGGTCCGGTTCAGGTATAGCCGTGGTTTTTCTTTGTAGGGTTCATCTGCTGTCGGACAGAACGTTGTGCAGTTTCCGCACTCGTTACAGAAGTCAGTTAATACGGCGATCTGGTATGCCTGTCCCACAGACCAGGTTTTGCCCGGTTTCGTTATGATGCCATCGGGCCCCAGCCTCAAATCGGGCAAATGAACCTCAAATGGTTCGGCTTGCCAGGTTTGCAGTGCCAGGTTGGGACAGACACTTACGCATAGGCTGCAGTACTGGTGGCAATCCAGACAGCGTTCTGCCTCTGTTCGTGCCTGCTGTTCATTGTAGGTCAACACCACCTCGTTGGCCTCGTGCCGATCCTCAAGTGGCGTATGCGTTACGGGAACCCGCCATTGCCGGAGACTGCGTTTACGCACCAGGCTGGCCGTATCCAGTATTGGGACCAACGGGGTTTCTGCAGGTGACCGCCCGAGGATTGATGCGGCGATAGCCTTTCCATCAGCAGCGGCCTCGACTATCGAAGACGGGCCATTGTTGACCACATCGCCACCGGCATAAACACCCGGCACCGAGGTCTCAAATGTTTCAGGATTGGCTTTGATGTAGCCCCACCGATTGACCGCGATTGGTTCTTCATCAAAGAAATCGAGAATAGCGTGCTGACTGATAGCCAGGATCAGGGTATCAAGTTGTATTTCAAATTCAGAGCCTGCCAATTCAAACGGAACCTTCCGCCCGGAAGCGTCCCTCTCACCTCTGAATTCCATACGCCGGCACAATAATCCATGTAGCTTGCCGTCACTGCAAAGTAATTGCTGAGGTTTTGCCAGTTCCACCACCTCGATTCCTTCCTCGGCCAATAAGGCAATCTCTTCACGGTCTGCAGGCATTTGATCGATAGTACGACGATAGATCACGCTAATACGGCTGTCAGATAAACGCCAGGCGGTGCGTGCGCAGTCCATTGCGGTATCACCGGCACCGATAATGCCGACATGTTGACCAATAACGGCCGGGTTTCCTTCCCTGGCCCGTCTCAAAAAATACAGGGCATCCATGACACCCTCGCTATCTTCACCTTCCAGGCCCAGTTTCTTGCCCATCTGGGCACCAGCCATGATCACAATCCGATCAAAACCGTCGCGGCGTAATTGTGACAGGTGAAGGTCCCGCCCTGCCCTGACCTCGTAATGAATCTTCACACCGAGTTTCAACACACGCTCAAGATCGCGATTGAAAACGGCCCGGGGAAGTCTGAATTCGGGTATCGCCCCACCGACCATTCCACCAGCGTAAGCGTGCATTTCGAAAATCTCTACCAAACATCCGGCCATTGCCAGTTCGGAGGCCGCTGCCATGCCACCCGGACCCGCGCCGATGATCGCTACCTTTAATGCAATTGGCTGCGGCCGTTCACCCTGCCCCTCTTCCTGTTCCTGGTCCATGATGAAACGCTTGATATCTCGTATGGCCAACGGTTCATCAAGATGGGTACGGATGCAGGTGGGTTCACACAGGTGATCACAGACCCGCCCGAGTGTCGATGCGATCGGGTTGTCGGCCCGGGTCAGTTGCAAGGCCTCCTCATAATCGCCGTTTCTGACCGCATGCATATACTGTGGCACTTTCTGGTTGATCGCACAGCGGTCCACACAGGGTGCCTCGATACAATCAAACAAACCCAATCTACGTTCCGTTTTGCTACGGGATGTTTGAAATGCGGTCTTTTGTAGCCTGCGCTGCTTTGTTGTTTGTTGCGCATAAATGCCTAAATTGATGCGTGTGTTGGCATGGCTATCGTGTGGTGTGGCACCAACAGGGGCAACCCCTGCAAAGGCTCTCGCATAGGCAAACTCCCTGATATCGGCCGCACCCACCGTCATGAAGGCACCTCTGACCAGGTCAATATACTGGAGCAGACGCATGTAACCACCGGTTTTGAGTAGATCGGAACAAACCGTTATCGTCTGCATACCGGCGGCCAGCAGGTCGGCTGCATTAAAACAATCTGCACCGGCTGAAAACGACATGGGTAAATCACCGTCAAACTCATCGTTCAGTTGCCGGGCAAGGTTGACGGTGATCGCATGCAGTGGACGCCCGGACAGGTAACTCATTTTTTCAGCCGGGTTAAATACGGCCCGGGAGTTCTCCACCTCGAGCGTATTGCTGAGTTTTACGCCAAAGTGCAGGTCGCATTGAGCTGCGACATCTTTCAGCGCGTGCAGCATCCTCACTGCATCGTGATATTTCAGATCGTGTTCAAAGGCAACATCCGGCACCACGACGTCAGTGTAACCAAGGTCATCATTCAGTATCTCACGCACCCGTTCGGGGCCCAGCAGGGTCGGGTTACATTTAACATAGGTGTGCAGACCCTGCTCTCGCATCAGGTAGGCACAAATTTTCTCGATTTCAGCGGGCGGGCAACCATGCATTGTAGAAAGGGTCACGTTATCGGAAATCCGGTCAGGTATGTGCACCTGCCTGATCTCTGGATAAAAGCGCGCAACCTGGTCCACCAGCGTCTGCTTGTATGTTGAGCAATCGCGCATCTGTTGCAAAAACCACTGTACGTTTGGTTTTTGAATTCCCGCGAGGTCATATCCGACACTGATATTGAAAACAATACCGGGTACTTCACCGGTGAAACCGAGCTTGTGGTGCAGGGCATGGATCAATACCCAGGCACGAAGGTACTCGTCAAAAGACTGGTGAATTTTTAATTCCTGTGACCACTCGACGTTGTAGCCCTCATCCTGCATATCGATACAGGGTTTGGATACATTGAGCTCATCCAGGGTCTGCACGGTTTTCAACTCGATATAACGCGCACCACACAACCACGCAGCAATGATGTTCTGTGCCATTTGCGTATGCGGTCCCGCTGCTGGGCCAAACGGGGTTTCCAATGCATGGCCAAAAGCGTTGGTTCTGAATGGATCATCATTGCGTGGAACAAAGAAATGCTGTCGCGCAATTCCCAGGATGGAATCACTGGACTCCAGTTCATCAAATACCCATTCGATCAACTGTATGGATGAAATTGGAAAAAATAAGTCAGACATAATTATAGTGAAACAACAATCTCACCGGCCAAAGTCCACGACTCCTCCCGCGCTTTTCTCTGAGATATCAGCTCAAGGTGATGCGCGTGAGGGCCCAATAACGAATCAGAGATTATCTAATTCAAAACCCTTAATTTCTGCACTGTATGATAACGCTTTTATATACTCCGCGACTGCAATTCGCATCGCTTTTGTATGCAGATAATCACGGATATTCGCATGCGCAGTCTCGAATGAAGCCCGCTCACCGGTTTTTTCACCTGTAAAACTGTTTGGGTGGGTTTCATAAAAGCGCCGGCAGGTAGCCTCGTCCGCCTCGGGTACGGTTACATCATGCTCCAGGAGTTGATCGATCAGTGCTTCTTCGGTTTCAGGCGGGGTGATTGACTCAGCATCTTTGCAAAGACCATTACTGGCAGCCTGCTGCAATAACAACTGCCTTATCACCAGTGATTGCGCCGCCATCCGCCAGGCCTGTTCCTGACTCGGAGCAGGATGGTATTGCATCTCCTGCCCGATTTCTGCGTCCGAAACCTCTACTTTATTGACAATAATAGACATCTCAGCGTACTAACCCCTCTTCCTTACGATCTGGTAACCACTACGGGTCAGGTATTGAATGGGCACACTCCATACGTGTACCAAACGGGTAAACGGGAACACGAGGAATATGGTCAAACCCAGGACCAGGTGAATTTTAAAAATGAAAGCTTCACCAATCACAAACGAAGCGGCATCTCCCTGGAAGGTCACCAGGTGCTGTGCCCAGCTTGCCAGTGCAAGCATTGAGGAGCCATCCAGATGCTGCGCGGAAAATGGAATGGTCAGCAGACCCAATACCAGCTGTGCAAACAGGATCAGCAGAATGGGCAGATCGGTGGCCTGGGAAGTCGCCTTGATACGCGCATCAAGCATACGCCGGCGGATCAGCAATATCATGCCAACCAGGCAGATCAGACCGAATATACCACCTGCTGTCATCGCCACCATCTGTTTTGTGCCGGCCGACATCATGAAATGATAGGCCCAGTGCGGTGTCAACAAACCCATAAGGTGACCAAAAAACAGGGCGATGATACCAATATGAAACAGGTTGCTACCCAGTCGCATATCCTTTTTTCTCAGCAACTGACTGGAACTCGCCTTCCATGTGTATTGATCACGGTCATAACGCAGCAGACTGCCGAGAAAGAAAACAGTGATCGCGATATAGGGATAGATCCCAAAGAAAAACTGATTGATGTAGTTTGCCATGTTGATGCCTCCTACCCTGTAGTATTTATCTGCAAACCGTTATCCGGGGTCTGACACCCCCCGCACCCGGATTGATCTGGTTGACCGGCAAATGCCGCCGCTTCTTCCCATTCTTTATCCAGGGCCTCGAGACTGTCGTCTTCCAAAGGCTGTGCCATAACCTCCTGAATTTTTTCCTGGCTTGGTTTCACCTTCGACAAGGCCACCAGTGCATCGAATAACACGGCGTAGGATGAATCCCGCTTATGCAGGCGGGTCGCTATTGTTGCCATGATATCGATCGGTTCTCCCAACAGGGCCACGGCCTCATCCTGGGGACACAGGGAAAGGAACTCCAGGAACAAGGGAATGTAATCGGGCAATTCTGCCTGGTCGATAAAGAGGCCTTTCTCCTCGTAGGCATCGGAAAGGTTAACCATCGCCTGTCCGCGGTCACGGGATTCGCCATGGATATGCTCGAACAAATGCAATGAGTGCGAACGCCCCCGGTCGAAAGTCGACACATACTCTTCCTGCACACTGAACAGATCGCCTGTTTTCATCTTCTCAATGAAAACCTCTACAGCCTTTATCTGTTTCCTGGGCAGAAAGCCCTCTTCAACCAGGGTCGGGCTGAACTCATCCAGGTACGTTATCCACTCCGGCCTGGGGTAAGACATCAACAAACCTAATACTTTAAAGGTCTTCATTTGTCGCGCCCCTTCCCACTGAGGGTATTCTTATGTGTCATATTTCCGAACAGGCTGACCTTGCTGGTACCGTCTGAACAGCCGTTACCAAAGCTGAAACCACAGGAAGACCGGTGGTTAAATGCTATTTCATTATCAAACGGTGTTTTGCCGGCATATTCACGGTGATTGGTCGGAATGACATAACGGTCTTCATAGTTGGCAATCGCCATGGTCTGATACATATCATCCAGGGTTACTTCATCCAGACCAACACGGTCCAGAATCTCTGTCGCGTTGACACCCTCAACGGTACGGGCGCGCATATAGGCACGCATGGCGATCATACGTTCAAGCCCTTCGATAACCGGTTGTTCCTTACCTGCGGTTAACAGGTTAGCCAGGTACTTGACCGGAATACGCAACTTGGTGACATCGGGTATGACGCCGTCACTGGGAATCTTGCCCTGGGCTGCCGCATTCTGTATCGGTGACAGTGGCGGGATATACCAGACCATCGGCAATGTGCGGTATTCCGGGTGAAGAGGAAATGCAACTTTCCAATCCATTGCCATCTTGTAAACCGGTGATTTCTGCGCTCCGGTGATCCAGCTATCCGGCACACCATCAAGCTTGGCCTGCCTGATAACTTCAGGATCATGCGGGTCAAGGAAGATGTCCAGTTGAGCCTGGTATAAGTCTTCCTTGTCGGTAACACTCGCTGCCTCTTCAATGCGATCGGCATCATAGAGCAACACACCCAGGTAGCGGATACGCCCGACACAGGTCTCCGAACAAACGGTCGGGTCACCCGCCTCGATTCGTGGATAACAGAACGTGCATTTTTCAGATTTACCCGACTGCCAGTTAAAGTAGATCTTCTTGTAAGGGCAACCACTGACACACATACGCCATCCGCGGCACTTGTCCTGGTCAATCAGTACGATGCCATCTTCCTCGCGTTTGTAAATCGCACCGCTTGGACAGGACGCCACACAGGTTGGATTGAGACAATGCTCGCACAAGCGCGGCAGATACATCATGAAGGTATTTTCAAACTGACCGTAAATCTCCTTCTCGATGTTCTCAAAATTCGCATCCTTGCTGCGCTTGCTGAACTCACCGCCCAGAATCTCTTCCCAGTTAGGTCCCCAGTGGGGTTTCTCCATGCGCTCACCGGTAATGACAGAACTCATACGTGCAGTCGGCGTCGTTTGTGAAGCCGGTGCATTTTGCAGATGCTGGTAGTCATAGGTGAAAGGCTCGTAATAATCGTCAATCTCGGGTAAATCCGGGTTCGCAAAAATCTTTGCCAACAGGCGGAATTTTCCACCCATTTTTGGTTTGATCTTGCTATTCCTGTTCAGTTTCCAGCCACCATTCCAGCGCGCCTGGTTCTCCCAGTCACGGGGATAACCGACACCGGGTTTGGTTTCAACATTGTTAAACCATGCGTACTCAACACCCTGGCGCGAGGTCCAGACGTTTTTGCAGGTAACTGAGCAGGTGTGACAACCGATACATTTGTCCAGGTTAAGGACCATTCCGATCTGTGCCCTGATTTTCATGCTATAGCCTCCTCGCCAGATTCGACGGGGGTAACACGCCACTCGACCTTTTCAAGTTTACGCACCACCACGAATTCATCGCGGTTGGAGCCTACCGTACCGTAATAGTTAAACCCGTAAGCCAGCTGTGCATAGCCGCCAATCATATGGGTTGGTTTTACCACGGCACGTGTCACCGAGTTATGGATTCCTCCACGGTGACCGGTGACCTGGCTCAGTGGTGTATTGATGATCTTCTCCTGGGCGTGATACATCATGACCATACCTTCCGGTACGCGTTGACTCACGACAGCACGCGCTGCGATGGCGCCATTGGTGTTGTAGAACTCAATCCAGTCGTTGTCTTCACAATCGATCTTGGCCGCATCAACCTCGGACATCCATACACAGGGTCCGCCGCGGCTAAGGGTCAGCAGCAACAGGTTTTCTGAATAGGTGCTGTGAATGCCCCACTTCTGGTGTGGTGTAATCCAGTTCAATACAACCTGCTTGCAACCCTTGCCTACCGAATCGATCACCGGTGTGATCGTCTTGGTATTGATAGGCGGTTTGTAAACACACAGGCTTTCACCAAAGTCGCGCATCCAGGCGTGATCCTGGTAGAAATGCTGACGCCCGGTCAGGGTTCGCCAGGGAATCAACTCGTGCACATTGGTGTAACAGGCGTTGTAACTGACGTGCTCATCCTCCAGCCCACTCCAGGTGGGCGAAGAAATAATCTTGCGTGGTTGCGCCTGGATATCACGGAAGCGGATTTTCTCATCCTGCTTGGGTAAGGCAAGATGCGTATGATCACGACCGGTGATCTTACCCAGTGCCTGCCAGGCCTTGACTGCAACCTGGCCATTGGTTTCCGGCGCCAGGGAAAGCACAACTTCGCATGCATCAATATCGGTCTCAATATTTGGCAGACCTTTGGAAACACCCTCTTCGGTGACGAGCTTGTTGAGACCACCCAGCAGCTTCACTTCATCCTCTGTGTTCCAGCCAATGCCCTTACCACCGTTACCGAGTTTCGACATCAGTGGACCGAGCGAGGTGAACTTCTTATAGGTATCCGGATAGTGACGAACCACTTCGATGTAGTTCGGCATGGTTTTGCCAGGAACCGGGTCGCACTCACCCTTCTTCCAATCCTTCACATCCAGAGGCTGTCCCAGTTCTGCCGGTGTATCGTGCAGGATGGGTAGTGCAACAATGTCGGTTTCCGTACCGAGATGACCTACACACAATTCTGAATAGGTCTTTGCCAGTCCCTTGTAGATATCCCAGTCACTGCGACTTTCCCAGGCGGGGTCAACTGCGCGTGACAAGGGGTGAATAAACGGATGCATATCCGAGGTATTGAGATCGTTCTTTTCATACCATGTCGACGACGGAAGAACGATATCTGAATAAACACAGGTGGTGGACATCCTGAAATCCAGTGTTACCACCAGGTCAAGTTTGCCTTCGGTATCACCTTCAACCCATTCAACTTCACTGGGTTTTGGACCGTCTGTCTCACCCAGGTCCTTACCCATCACACCGTTTTTGGTGCCCAGCAGGTGCTTCAACATGTATTCATGGCCCTTGCCGCTGGAGCCCAAAATGTTAGAGCGCCAGATAAACATGATACGCGGGAAGTTTCGTGGTTCATCGGGTGCCACGCAGGACATGCGCAGGCTGCCGTTTTTCAGGCGCCCGGTAACATACTCGACACAGCTCAGACCCGCTTCTTTGGCCTGTTTGGAAAGCTCCAGCGGGTTTTCTTCCAATTGTGGTGCCGATGGCAACCAGCCCATGCGCTCGGCTCGGACATTACAATCAATCAGGCTCTGGTTTTCCCAGTCCGCCTTGTCTGCCAATGGGGAAAGAATTTCATCCAGTTCCAGCTTCTCATAACGCCACTGGTTGGAATGCGCGTAGAAAAATGATGTGCTGTTCATATGGCGTGGCGGACGGTGCCAATCGAGCCCGAAGGCCAATGGCAACCAACCGGTCTGCGGTCGCAGTTTTTCCTGACCCACATAATGGGCCCAGCCACCACCGCTCTGACCGACGCAACCGCACATGATCAGCATGTTGATAATGCCGCGGTAGGTCATATCCATGTTGTACCAATGGTTGATCGCTGCACCCAGGATAACCATGGAGCGGCCCCTGGTCTTATCGGCCGTATCGGCAAACTCGCGTGCAATCTGGATAATCTGTGCCCGGTCGACACCGGTGATCTTTTCCTGCCAGGCAGGTGTGTACGGAATGTCGTCATCGTAGCTCTGCGCGACCTGGTCATCATCCAGACCACGGTCGAGACCATAGTTGGCCAGCATCAGGTCATAAACGGTAACGGCTTTCACCTCACCTTGTGCAAGTTGCAGGGTTTTAACCGGTACCTTGCGGTTCAATATGCTGTCGTGGTCTGTGTGTGCAAAAATTGCCTGGTCGTGTTCCTTGTTGGCGAAATACGGGAAAGCGACCGGTAGCACCTCGTCGGAGCGATCCAGAAAACTGAGCAATGGCTTGATGTCACTGCCGTCGTGCTGGTTCTTTTCTTCCAGGTTCCACTTACCCTGGTCTCCCCAACGCGCACCGATGGTGCCATTGGGTACGACAACCTGTTGACTGAGTTCGTCAAATACAAGCGGTTTCCAGTCAGAATTATTTTCATGATCCAGCTGATCCGCAAAATCCGAGGCGCGCAGTGTACGTCCGGGTACCCAGCGGCCATCCTTTTTGTCCAGCATGACAAGAAACGGCATATCGGAATATTTACGTACATACTCGTTGAAATATTCACTTTGCTTGTCAACGTAGAACTCTTTGAGAATGACATGACCCATTGCCATCGCAACGGCAGCATCTGTTCCCTGCCGGGCAGGAATCCAGGAATCAGACAGCTTGGCAACCTCGCTGTAATCCGGTGTTACCGCAACGGTCTTGGTGCCCTTGTAACGTACCTCGGTAAAAAAGTGCGCATCCGGTGTACGTGTCTGCGGCACATTTGAACCCCAGGCGATGATGTAACTGGAGTTGTACCAATCGGCACTTTCCGGAACATCGGTCTGCTCGCCCCAGGTCTGCGGGGAACTGGGGGGTAAATCACAATACCAGTCGTAAAAACTCATGCAGGTGCCGCCGATCAATGACAGGTAGCGGGAACCGCCGGCGTAGGAGACCATTGACATGGCAGGGATCGGTGAAAATCCGATGACACGGTCCGGCCCATACTTCTTGGCGGTATAGATATTCGAGGCAGCTATGATTTCATTAACCTCATCCCATTCGCCCCGGACCATGCCACCGAGACCGCGTGCGGCCTTGTAGGCCTTGGTTGCCGACTTATCTTCCATCAGCTGCTGCCAGGCTACTACCGGATCACCATATTGTTCTTTCAGGCTGCGCCAGGACTTCAATAACTGACTGCGAATCATCGGATACTTCAGTCGCGCCGAGCTATACAGGTACCAGGAGTAACTGGCACCGCGCGAACAACCACGGGGTTCATGGTTAGGCAGGTCGGGCCGGGTACGCGGATAATCGGTTTGCTGGGTCTCCCAGGTAACCAGACCGCCTTTGACATAGATCTTCCAGCTACACGAACCCGTGCAGTTCACACCATGGGTCGAACGCACGATTTTGTCATGCGACCAGCGTCCACGGTAGGCCCGTTCCCACTCGCGGGGTTCGTTGGTAGTTATTCCATACCCATCGGAAAATTGTTCAGGTTTTTCCCTGGTGAAATAGGTCAGGTTGTCAAGAAAGTGACTCATAGCTTGCTCCGGAAATCAGGGATTGTGGAATTCCGCGCCTTTGCGCAGATAGAACCACCAGTTAATCAATATGCAAACACCATAAAATGCCGCAAACCCGTACAGTGCGTTTTCTGGTGTAGTGGCCTTTATTTGTTCGCCGAAAACTTTCGGAATATAGAATGCACCGTAGGCAGCAATGGCCGATGTCCAACCCAGAACAGGACCTGCCTGCTCCTTGTTGAACACTTGCGCAATCGTGCGGAAGGTGGACCCATTACCAATACCGGTTGCTGCAAACAGCACCAGGAATAACAATAGAAACGGCACAAAATACTCTTCAGGGGTTGCCGATGAATATGCCTGCTTCAGGTAATAGGCCACGCCCAATGCACTGAAAAGCATTACAAATGAAATAATCTGGGTGACCTTGGCGCCCCCCATTTTGTCAGCGATCATACCGCCCACCGGTCGAATTAGCGCGCCGATAAATGCACCCATCCAGGCATACATCAATGCGGAGGGGCCATTGGGGTTGATCAGGTCATGTGTCATCACACCGCCCACTTCCACGTGCTGATAACCAAAGACAACCTTGATTGCCAATGCAAAGGTTGCTGCAAACCCGATAAAAGAACCGAAGGTCATCGTGTAGATTACGGTCATCACCCAGGTATGTGTATTCTCGAATATCTTGTACTGACGCTTGAGGTTTGTGCCTACCTCACCGGGGATGAGTTTCAACAGTCCAACCGTGGCTATTACTACCAGGAGCAGAACGATTTCCTTGGGAACGTTAAACCCGGAACCATTGGCAGTTTCCGGCAGCATCAGCCATAGGCCGCTTCCGGCTGTGAAAAAGGAGATCAAAAGCATGAAACTGATAATTCCGAACGAGGATATCGGGTTGCCAATATTTGGAGATACGTGTTCGTCACGGATATTGTTCATACCAAACCAACCCGCAAAGGCCAGTGGAATCAGGAACAGTAACCAGACAAAACCGGCGTTTTGCAGATAGGTCTCGGTACCTGCCGGTATCTTGCCAATCAAGGTGCCACTGGAGTTCATCAGGGTCATTGATTCGCCGCCGAAGAGGCCGAATGTCATACTAAGGGGCACCAGGATTTGCATCGTGGTGACACCAAAATTGCCCAGGCCCGCGTTAAGACCGAGCGCCAGACCCTGCTGTTTCTTCGGGTAGAAAAAGCTGATGTTGGACATGGATGAAGCAAAGTTGCCACCACCGATACCCGACAATAATGCAAGCAACTGGAACTGCCACAATGGCGTTTCCGGATCCTGCAAGGCCATACCGGCACCAATGGCCGGTATCATCAACAGGGCCGTGGTGAAAAAGATGGTATTACGGCCACCTGCAATACGTATAAAGAAAGTGCTTGGAATACGCAGGGTTGCGCCGGACAAGCCAGCGATGGCTGCAAGGGAGAACAGTTCCGATTTCGCGTATGGAAATCCCAAATTGAGCATTTGTACCGTAATGATGCCCCAGTACAACCAGACTGCGAAACCACACAACAGGCTCGGAATGGAAATCCACAGATTCCGACTGGCAATAGATTTACCTGACGCGGCCCATTGCTGTTCGTCTTCGGGGTTCCAACTTTGAATATCTTTAGCCATAACGTTCTCCTGACCTCATTTACAATCGCACTGTGTGCAGATTTCTCTCTTCGATAAGAGCACGTGGCTCCCCAACTACTGTATGAACGACTTCTCAGTCACACTTCACTTCCGCATCACTACGTCTGTACCACCACCAGGTCGCCAATACACAACTCAGGTAGAACAGGCTGAATACACTGATAGCGAGGTGGGCAGAACCGGTGGTCTGAATAGATGTGGCGACAAATGCCGGTATGAAAAACAATCCCAATGCGGCAATCGCACTGGTAAAACCTAACGCGACCGATGCTTCAACGGCACCGGCAGCCCTTGCCGCATCCAAAGTTGCTTGATCTTTACCTGCAGCGAGGCGTTCATGCAGGCTCCGGAAAACTGACGGGACAATGTGGAACACCGAGCCGTTACCGATACCGGCTGTTATAAACAGCAGCATAAAGGCCATGAAGAACCCGGTCACATCCGTGCTGCCAGTACCCGATGGCAGGCTCATCAGCACCCAGATTCCCGCCAGAAACATGACAGCAAAATTCCAGAATGTGACCTTGGCACCACCAATCCGGTCAGATAGCCAACCGCCAAGTGGCCGGATCAAAGCTCCTGCCAACGGTCCTGTCCATGCCCATTTCAGAGCCCCTGATTCCGGGAACATAACCGCCAACAGGATCGGAAAAGCCGCAGCAAAGCCGATAAA
>Ga0316197_10001121_pt1 | contig 19128 bp, 18 predicted proteins | sample OudBiesiAoxic_MG_FD_204939 | JGI IMG/M metagenome (GOLD analysis project Ga0316197, IMG submission 204939) | Coastal sediment microbial communities from Oude Bieten Haven, Netherlands - site A oxic | ecosystem: Environmental > Aquatic > Marine > Coastal > Sediment | place: Netherlands... | reverse complement strand
CTTTACAAAATGTTGTTATTTTGTTATAATACTTTAAATTCATATCTAGGTTTTGGGGTGTCGCCCTTGGCTTGGTTTGGATAATTTAATTTTTTAGGAGGAACAAACAATGGCAATGAGAACTAAAGCAGAAATCATTAAAGATTTCGGAAAAACAGCAACAGATACAGGATGTACTGAGGTACAAGTAGCAATATTAACTGAAAGAATCAATCACTTAACTGATCACTTAAGAACTAACAAGAAGGATCACCATTCTAGATTAGGACTAATGAAAATGGTTGGTAAAAGAAGAAGATTATTAGACTATATGATCAAGAAAGATTTAGATGGTTACAGAGCATTAATCACTAAATTAGGAATCAGAAAGTAATTAATTAGACAGGTCTTGGACCTGTCTTTTTTTTATTGTACAAAGAGTTATTATGTTGTATAATTTTGGTAACAGACGGAGGGTGATTAACATTAGTATGATAGAGTTTTTTATAGCTAAAAAGCATATTTTAGAGAGAAAAAGACAGAGTATAATAGCTATATTAGGTGTGGCTATTGGTGTAACGGTACTCACGGTTTCTATAGGAATAGCAAATGGGTTAGATAAAAACATGGTGGATAGCATACTGTCTATAAGTTCCCATGTGGTAGCTACAAAAGATGGAGAAGCCATAGATGATTATAGGGAACTTCAGACACAGATAGAATCAATAAAAGGTGTAAAGGGGGCAGTGCCTCAAATATCTACTCAAGGGATTTTAAAATATAGTGGTGTTTTTGGTTCATATGTTTCAGGAGTAAAGATAAATGGATTAGATTTTGACGATGCTAAGACAGCTATGAATTTGGATAAAAAAATAGTTGCTGGAACAATGGATATAAAAAAACCTACAGAATTTTTGATAGGAAAAGAATTATTTAATCAATTAGGAGCAAAATTAGGAGATAGAATAACTGTGGTCTCTGCTGATAACAGGGAGATGCATCTAACTATAGCAGGAGTATTTCAATCAGGATACTATGAGTATGATACTACCATGATAATAGTTCCACTACGTGCAGTACAAATTTTATCCTATACTGGTGATACTGTTACTAGTTTAGAGGTTTTCTTAGATGATGTATATAGTGCCGAGAAAGTAGCAGGACAGATTCAAATAAAAACTAATATGAGTACAAGGACTTGGGGCGATTTAAATAGGAATTTATTGGCTGCTCTATCTCTTGAAAAAACAGTGATGATCTTGGTATTTTCATTGATAGTTATCATTGCAGGATTTGTGGTATGGGTAATATTAAATATGCTGGTTAAGGAAAAAACAAGAGATATTGGAATAATGAGATCTATGGGATTTAGTAGTAAAAATATAATGAAAATATTTATGATAGAGGGGCTTTTCTTGGGAAGTTTTGGAATTGTAGTTGGACTGAGTATATCAGGGGGGATCCTTTGGTATGTCAAGGATAATGCAATAAATCAAATAACAAATATTTATTATTTAAATAAAATACCTGTAGAGATAACTTCTAAGGAAATATTGGTAATAGTTGCGGCAAATATTGTTATTATATTTTTATCTAGTATCTTTCCAGCTTATAAAGCAGCAAAATTAGAGGTAGTTGAAGCATTAAAGTACGATTAAAAGTTAGAATTAGTTGATATTGAAATAAATTTATGCTAGAAAAAGGCTTTGAAAATAGGAGATGAAAGATGTCAGACGTAATATTAAAAATAGAGAAATTAAATAAGCGTTATAAAGACAAAAAAAGAGATATACAAATATTGAATGACTTGGATTTTGAGATAAATAGAGGAGAATTTGTTTCTGTACTTGGAAAATCTGGGTCAGGGAAAACTACATTTTTAAATATGATTGGTATGTTAGATAGACCAGATTCTGGAAATGTTTATTATGCAGGCCAAAATGTGAGTGTGGCACATAGTTCAAAGATAGACCTTTTAAGAAATGAGATGTTAGGGTTTATATTTCAATTTCACTATCTTTTACCAGAATTTTCAGCTCTTGAAAACGTTATGCTCCCAGGACTTATTGGAAAGAAAAAAACTCGTGAAGAAGTAAAGAAAAGAGCCACAGAATTACTTACAGAGATGCAGTTAGGAGATCGATTAGATCATAAACCTACTGAGTTATCTGGTGGAGAAAAACAAAGGGTAGCTATAGCACGGGCAATGATAAATGAACCTAAGATAATATTAGCGGATGAGCCTACAGGAAATTTAGATGAAGAAACTAGTGAGGTTATTCATGATCTTTTGAGGAAGATATGCAGAGAGAAAAACCAAACTATAATAGTGGTGACTCATAGTACTGAATTAGCAAGTATAACAGATAAAAGGTATCATCTTACCAAGGGTAAATTAGAGTTAGTAGTAGATTAACTAAAAATGGAATTACAGATTAAAAACTTATAATTACTATAATAAAGAGTAATTATAAGTTTTTAATTTGTACGAAATATAACCGAGGGGGGCAAGATGAAAAATTTTGAAGAAATACTATTTAAGGCACAACAGCAAGGAGAAAAAAAAGTTATTTCTATAGCTGTAGCTCAAGATAGGGAGGTTTTATTATCTGTAGAGGAAGCTAGAAACAAAGGTGTAGTAGATGGAATCCTAGTAGGAGATTCTGTCAAGATAGAAAAAATAGCAAAAGAGCTAAATATAGATCTATCTAACTACAAAATCATTGACAAAAAAGATGATGTAGAAGCTGCTAGACAAGCTGTATTAGAAGTATCTAGTGGAAGAGCAGATATGTTGATGAAAGGACTAGTAGACACAAGTGTGGTGCTCAAAGCTGCACTAGATAGGGAAATTGGTCTTAGAGGAGATGGGATACTATCTCATGTTGCTGTATTTGAAATTGAGAACTACGATAGATTATTTTTTATTACAGATGCGGCTATGAATATAGCCCCAGATGTAGAAGCTAAGAAAAAAATAATAGATAATTCTGTAAAAGTAGCTCGTGCTTTGGGTATAGAAATTCCTAAGGTAGCTTGTATTTGTGCTAAGGAAAAAATGAATCCTAAGATGCCAGATACAGTAGATGCACATAAACTAGAAGAAATGAGTAAAAATGGAGAGATAGAAAATTGTGTAGTAGGAGGACCTTTTGCACTAGATAACGCCGTATCACTAGAGGCAGCTAGACACAAGGGGATCGATCATGAAGTAGCTGGAATGGCAGATATTTTATTGGCTCCAGATATCGAAGGTGGAAACATCTTATATAAATCTATATCTTATTTTGCAAGATCTAAGGGAGCAGGATTGATAGTAGGAGCTACAGCTCCAATCATTCTTACTTCTAGAGCTGACAGTGAAGAAACTAAATTAAATTCCATAATATTAGGAGCAATGACAGCAGGGAAATTATAATTTTATAAATGGTTCATAGGGGGGATAAATAAATGAGTTACAAAATATTAGCTATTAATCCAGGATCTACATCTACAAAGATAGCAATTTATGAAAATGAAAAAGAGATCTTTGAAAAAACGCTAAGACACACCAATGAGGAATTAGCACCATTTGAAAATATTTCAGATCAATTGAAATTTAGAAGGGAAGTTATTTTAGATGCGGTATCTGAATCAGGGATAAAAATAGAGGAATTAGCAGCTGTTGTAGGTAGAGGTGGGTTATTAAAACCAATTGCCGGTGGAACTTATGAAGTGAATGAAGATATGCTTACAGACTTAAAGGTTGGAGTATTGGGAGAACATGCCTCAAACTTAGGTGGGAGGATAGCTCATGAAATAGCTTCTACTATATCGAAACCTTCATATATTGTAGATCCTGTAGTAGTAGACGAGTTAGATGATGTAGCTAGAATATCTGGTATTCCTGAATTAGAAAGAAAAAGTATTTTTCATGCATTGAACCAAAAAGCAGTGGCTAGAAGAGCAGCTAAAGAATTAGGAAAATCTTATGATGAGTTAAACTTAATTGTGGTACATCTTGGTGGTGGAATCAGTGTAGGAGCCCATTCAAATGGAAGAGTTATAGATGTAAATAATGCATTAGATGGAGATGGACCATTTTCACCAGAAAGATCTGGACAACTTCCTATTGGGGATCTACTAAAGATGGCTACAAGTGGTAAATACGATCTAAATTTCATAAAAAAAAGAATCAAAGGAAATGGTGGAGTAGTAGCATATTTAGACACCAATGACATGAAAGAAGTTACTGATAATGCTGAAAATGGAGATGAAAAATCAGCTCTTATTGTAGAAGCTATGGGATATCAAGTAGCTAAAGAGGTAGGATCTATGGCAGCTGTACTTTCTGGAAAGGTAGATGCAATAATCTTAACTGGAGGAATTGCTTACTCTAAGAAAATAGTAGGAGATATCACAGATAGAGTTTCATTTATAGGAGAGGTAAAGGTATATCCTGGAGAAGATGAGATGTTGGCTTTAGCTGAAGGTGGCTTAAGAGTCTTGACAGGGGAAGAATCTCCTAAAAAATATTAATCTATATAATTTATTGAGAATAAGGGTTTCCACTATGGAAATCCTTATTTTTATAGTTTAGGAAGTTATATTTATAAGAAGTATTGCCAAAATGCTATTAATTTGCCATATAAATATAGAATTTTGAGATAAAAATTATAAACTATACAAAAAAATAAAAATTTAGATTATGTCTATCTAGATGTAACATCACGTTTTTATTATTATAGAAATTTATTTTTTCAAATTAAAATAGGAAAATCAAAAAAATGAGGTATACTTAAATTAAGAGGAGCTACTAAAACCTCTAAATACATAATTTCTAATAAAGGAAGTGAAGTCTATGAGAATGATTATAAGCGGAAGACATTTAGAAGTTACACCAGGAATAAGAGCACATGCAGAGAAAAAAATTGGGAAAATTAAAAAATACTTTGATCAAATAGCGGAGGTGTATATCACTCTTTCGGCACAAAATGTAAAAACAGGAAAAATTCATACAGCAGATGTATTAGTGTATGTAAATGGTTCTAAAATAAAAGCTAAAGTAGAAGATGTAGATTTATATGCTGCAATTGACGAAGTAGTAGAGGTACTTGAAAAACAATTAACTAAACATAAAGAAAAATTAAGAGATAACAAACATGCTAAAGCTCTTAAGAAATTTGATTATAATGCTGAAACTGGAAATATAACAAGAGAAAAAACAAGTAGAGTAATTCCTACTAAGATAATGGCTAAGCCTATGGAAATAGGAGAAGCTATTTTACAGATGGAGACTATGGGAAAAAAATTCTACATATTTATGAATGCTGAAACAGAAGAATTAAATGTAGTATATAAAAGAAGAGACGGAGATTACAGCCACGTAGAAGCTGGATGGAAATAGAAATAGCTGAAAAGGAGTTAATCACACGATTAACTCCTTTTTTCTTGTTTTTATCACTGTAAATAAACCCTAAATCATGGTATATTTTGATATGTTATAAATGTTAAAAGAAAAAATTAAATTTTTATTTTCGCTATAAGCGATGGGGGGAAAAATGAAAGAACATAAAAATCTAATGGTTCAAGGAACAGCATCATCAGTAGGGAAGAGTTTGATAACTACTGCATTATGCAGATTGATATATAAGGATGGGTATAGTGTTTGTCCGTTTAAATCGCAAAATATGGCACTTAATTCATATATAACTGAAAATGGATTGGAAATGGGAAGAGCCCAAGTCGTACAAGCAGAAGCCTGTGGGATAAAACCAGAGGTATATATGAACCCAATATTATTAAAACCTACTAGTAATAGAAAATCTCAAGTGATCTTAAATGGTAGAGTTGTAGAAAATATGGGAGCTGTAAAATATTCGGAGTATAAAGAAGGATTAAAAAAAGAGATCTTAAAAAATTATGATTATATAAAATCAAACTATGATATATCTATAATTGAAGGGGCTGGTAGTCCAGTAGAGATAAACCTTACAAAGGGAGATATAGTAAATATGGGAATGGCTCATATGGCTGATTCACCTGTAATCTTAGTAGCAGATATAGACAGGGGAGGAGTGTTTGCAAGTGTAGTAGGGACTATGACACTTTTCACTCTTGAAGAAAGAGCTAGGGTAAAAGGAATAGTTATAAATAAATTTAGGGGAGATGTAAAGATATTAGAACCTGGACTTAGGCAACTAGAAGAAATTATAGGAGTTCCTGTATTAGGAGTAGTGCCTTATACAAAACTAGATATAGAGGATGAAGATGGGGTAACGGATAAATTTAAAAGAAAAACGGTAGATAAGGATATAAAAATATCGGTGATAAAATTAAAACATATGTCTAATTTTACAGATTTAGACGCATTTAACTTGTATGAAGATGTATCTATAAAATATATAGATAGAGTAGAAGATTTAGGGGATGAAGATATGATAGTTATTCCTGGATCTAAAAGTACTATAGATGATTTAAAAGAACTAAAAGAAACAGGAATAGCAGAAAAAATAGTGAGATTAGCTAAGAGTGGAACTATAGTATTTGGGATCTGTGGTGGATATCAAATGCTAGGTGGTAAGATAGAAGATCCTAAGAAATTAGAAGGAAATGTTAGTGAAATATCTGGATTAGGATTATTAGATCTTACTACTACTATGGAAAAGTCAAAGAATACCCTTCAATATCACGGTGAAGTATTAACAAATGATGGATTGTTCAAGGGTCTTTGTGGGAACCCAATAAAGGGATACGAGATTCATCAAGGTATAACTAACGGTGAGGAAAAAGGGATCTTTTTAGCTGGAGAAAAATATATAAATGGAGTTATTAAAAACAATATAATAGGATGTTATATCCATGGAATTTTTGATAATACAGAATTTACTCGTGGTTTTTTAAATAATATAAGGGCGGAAAAAGGTTTAGATGGGATAGATGCTACAATTACTTTTAAGGAGTTTAAAGAAAGAGAATATGATAAATTAGCTAAGGTTGTAGAAGAATCCCTAGATATGGAAAAATTATATGAAATAATCGGGATATCTCGTTAATTGAAATGTCAGTCTATAAGTGATATACTAAACTAAAGCCATAATCTTTAGGTTATGCCAAGTATACAGGGGGAACAATGGGGAAAATCATATATATAACAGGAGGAGCTAGGAGTGGTAAGAGTACTCTGGCTGAAAACATAGCTCTGAATAATTACAAAACAAGAACATACCTTGCTACAGCGATTCCATATGATGATGAAATGATAGACAGGATAGATAAACATCTAACCCAAAGGGGAGAAAATTGGGAAACTATAGAGGGATATAAGGATATATCTAAGCTTTTAGAAGGTAAGATGGAAAGTGAAGTAGTTCTCCTAGATTGTCTGACTAATATGGTAAGCAATCTTCTTTTAGATAACCATGTAGATTGGGATATGGTTACTCCTTCAGCGGTAAACAATATGGAGGCTGAAATAATCTTAGAAATAGATAATCTTTTGGCATGCATAGAGTCGCACAGAGGGGATTTTATAATTGTTAGTAATGAATTGGGGATGGGGTTGGTACCGCCATATCCATTGGGAAGATATTTTAGAGATATTTCAGGAAGGATAAATCAAAGAATTGCCGAAAAAAGCCATGAAGCTTATATGGTGGTTTCAGGACTTAAAGTCAAATTAAAATAGAAAATTAATAGGAGGAATGTGATGAAGGGATTTTTACTTCTTTTACAGTTTATGACAAGAATACCTACTCCAAAAATGGAGTATGAACCAAAAAAATTAGGGAAGGCTATGAAGTTTTTTCCAGTAGTTGGAATGATAATAGGTGCAATTTTATATTATTCATTTATAGTTTTAAATCAATTTTTTGATAGCCCAGAGGTAATCGCAATATTGATAATACTAATAGAGATAATACTTACTGGTGGACTACATCTAGATGGTTTAGCAGATACATTTGACGGGATATTTAGTTATAGAAGTAAAAAACGTATGTTAGAGATAATGAAAGACTCTAGGATTGGAAGTAATGGAGCGTTATCTTTAATAATTTATTTTGCTCTAAAAGGAACACTGTTAAAAGAGGTTATATCCATAGATGAATCACCTTATTTTTTACTTGTAATGCCTGTAATCGCAAGATTTAACAGTACTTTAAACTGTGGGGTAGGAAAATATGCCAGACCTAGCGGAATGGGTAAACACATAGTAGAAGAAACAAATATGATAGGTGTAATGATATCATTTGTTATAACAGCAGCTTTTTCATATTATTTTATAGGAATGACAGGGATATATGCCCTTGTAGTAGTGAGTATCTTAGGAATATATTTTGCTAAATTAATGGAAAGAAAGATCGGTGGAATAACAGGAGATACACTGGGAGCTGTAGTTGAGATGTCTACAATAATTGTACTTTTAGTTGGAGCTATAAATGGGTAAATTAGTTTTAGTAAGACACGGAGAGAGTGAATTAAATAAAGAAAATATTTTTTTTGGACATTTGGATCCTAAACTTACAGAAAAAGGACGAGATCAAGCTCTAAAAACAAATAAAATATTATCTAGTATAGACTATAAAGAAATATATAGTAGTCCATTAAAAAGGGCTTTGGAAACAGCTGAGATAATAAATACAAAAAATTACGATTTAAATTTGGTGGAGGAGCTAAAAGAACTGAATTTTGGAATTTTAGAGGGCCTTACCTATGAAGAAATATTAGAAAAATACCCTGAAGCTGCTATGGAATGGAAAGAAAATTGGCAGACATATGATTATCAAACAGGGGAAAGTGTTCAGCAATTACAAGAAAGATCTGTGAGGTTTATAGAATCACTGGATCTATCTAGTGGGAATATAGTCGCTGTATGTCATTGGGGAGTAATAAATTGTATCTTAAGTTATTATTTTTCTGGAGAATTAAACGGCTACTGGAAATTTGCTCCTAATTATGCTGGGATAATAGTTATAGAATTTACAGACGGATATCCAATCTTAAAGGGGATTAATATAGGAGATGTCGATGGGATTATATAAGACAACATTAAATAAAATAAAGCCTTTGAATGCCGAGGTAGCTTTAGAAGCTAAAAAAATATTAGATAAAAAGATGAAACCTTTAGGTAGTTTGGGTAAATTAGAGGAATTGGCTATTCAAATCTCTGGAATAACAGGAAGATTAGAGAATACTATTTCAAAAAAATTACATTTGGTGGCTTCAGCAGACAATGGAATAGTAGAAGAAGGAGTTTCATCTTGTCCTATTGAATATACTAAAATTGTTTCAGAAGCAATGTTATCTAAGGTAGCAGCTATTGGAATTTTGTGTGATACATTGGATGTTGATTTTAAACTGATAGATATAGGAATAGCAGGAGAAATAGATCGTGAATATCCAAATTTATACAGAAAAAGCATAAAAAAAGGAACCAATAACTTTGTATACGAACCTGCTATGACCTATGATGAATGTATAAAAGCCATAGAAGTAGGGATATCTATTGTAGAAGAAAATTTAGATTATGATATATTTTCTAATGGAGAGATGGGGATAGGAAATACTACTACAAGTAGTGCTATTCTCTATGCAATGACAGGAGAAGATTTAGATCTAATTGTGGGGCGTGGTGGTGGACTAAGTGATCATGGACTTATAAAGAAGAAAAAAGTAATAAAGGATGCTGTAGAAAAATATGATCTCTTCAAAGAGGAACCTATAGAGATTCTTAGATGTGTTGGAGGATTAGATATTGCTTGTATAACAGGAATCTATCTTGGATGTGCAGCTAATTCTAAACCAATACTTATTGATGGTTTTATATCTAGTGTTGCAGCCTTAGTCGCTCAAAAGATAGCTCCTGAGACAGTAGAGTATATGATAGCTACCCATAGAAGTGAAGAGCCAGGAATGGCTATTATAAGTAAAACTTTGGGACAAAAAACATTTTTAGATATGAACATGAGATTAGGAGAAGGGACAGGGGCAGTTCTTGCCTATCCAATAGTGACCTCGGCTTTAGAGGTTATGAAAAGGATGAAAACTCCAAAGGAAGTCTATAAAATCTTAGGATAGTAGGGGGAGTGTCGTGAAACCTAAAGAACATTCAGGACATAGAGATAGAATTAAATCTAAAATTTTAAAGAATGGTTTAGATGGATTTTTAGACTATGAAATTTTAGAGGCACTATTATTTTATAACATTCCAATGAAAGACACCAAGGAGATAGCCAAAGAACTATTAAAAGAATTTAAAACTTTGGAAAAAACCTTGAGTGCATCTAAAGATAAGATATTATCATTAAAAATAAAAGGAATAACTGAAAACACCTGTATTTTTTTTAAACTCCTACACGATTTAAATAAAAAAATGTACAAGGAAAAATTTAGCGAACAGATCGTTTTAAACTCTGTAGAAGCTGTATATGATTACTTAAAAAGTAGTATAGGAATTTTAGAGAAAGAAGTTTTTAAAATTATATTCTTAAGTGCTGATAATAAATATTTAGGAGATGAAATTATATTTTTAGGAACAATAGATAGGAGTCAAATATACCCAAGAGAGATAGTTAAACAAGTGTTGAAATATAATGCAAAATCAGTTATATTTTCCCATAATCACCCTTCAGGGAATCCAAAACCATCTCGGGCAGATCTTGAGATGACAAAAAAATTAAAAGAGATATTAGAACCTTTGGAAGTGAGGGTTTTAGATCATATAATTATAACCCCAGAAAAATATTATAGTTTTTTAGAAGAGGGGATTATATAGAGGAGGCTACAATGAATCAATCTAACAAGATGACTATAGAGGAAAAAATGGCTATGAGATTAAAAGAAAAAAATAATAAAGGAACTCAGAAAAAAGAAATAAAAAATGAAAGTCATAAAAATCATAAAAATAAAATGGAAAATAACAAAACAGACGAAAAGAAAAAAAATGATGAGAAGCAAAAAGTAGAAGTTGTAAAAAAAGAAAAAGAAACAACAAATAAATCTCAAAAAATAGTTAAAGAAGAAAAAGAATTTAAAGAAAAAATAAAAGAAGAAAAAATCGAGTTAGCTATGCCAGCTCCTGCTGCGTGTGGGACAGAACCTTGTGATGAAAATTGTATAAAAAAGAAAACAGCTAAAGAGGAATTAAATAAAGATATTTTAGATGAAGAATGGGAAGCCGAAAACAAAGCTTTAGATGCCGAAAAAAAAGAAGAGAAAAAACAATATAAGATTTTGGGGATTATGTTTGAAATAACTAGAAAAAGATATTATTTTGAAGTAGTCGATGAAGTGGAATATGTCGTAGGAGATAGAGCTGTAGTGGATACTGCAAGAGGTAAAGAGATAGGCTTAGTTTATATGGCTCCAAAAATGATGGAAGAAGAATCATTGGTATTACCTTTAAAGCCAGTAATTAGAAAAGCTACTCTAGAGGATAATCAACAGTTTGAAACTCTCAAAGCGGAAGCTGAAAAGGCTAATATTATAGGGAAAGAAAAGATTAAAAAGCATGAATTACCTATGAAGTTAGTAGCTACAGAATTTACATTTGATAAATCAAAATTAATCTTCTATTTTACAGCAGAGGGTAGGATAGACTTTAGAAACTTAGTAAAAGAATTAGCTACTATATTTAAATTAAGAATCGAATTGCGTCAAATAGGTGTAAGGGATGAAGCTAGAATATTAGGAAGTTTAGGAATTTGTGGGAAGGAACTTTGTTGTAGAATTTATATTAATAAATTTGATTCGGTACTGATTAAGATGGCTAGAGATCAAGGGTTAGTAATAAATCCTTCAAAAATTTCTGGTGCTTGTGGTAGATTACTTTGTTGTATTAAATATGAATATCAACAATATGCAGATGCTTTATTAAAATGCCCAAGTATGGGTCAGATAGTAAATGTAGAAAATAGTAGAGGAAAAGTAGTGGGAATAAATCCATTGAATGAATATCTATATGTAGATGTAGAAGGAAAAGGTAGAATGAGACTAAATTTAGATGAAGTAAGTTTTGATAAAAAAGAAGCTAGAAAACAGCATAAATCTAAGAAAAAAACACCTGAAGAAGTAGCTGTGAAAGGGTTGGAAGCAAAATAATGAGAGAAGATGAAAATTTAGAACCCCTAGATCATGGGATGGTTATTTTACAGAAAAAAGATGGATTTAGATTTGGTGAAGATGCAGTTATGGTATCAGATTTTTTTAAACCAACTAAAAATGGGAAACTTTTGGATATAGGGACAGGAACGGGGATAATTTCCCTTATCCTATCTAGAGATCCTAAGGTAGATAATATTACATCGGTGGAGATCCAAGAAGAGATGGCTAGTATGGCTAAAAGAAGTGTAGAAAAAAATGATCTCATAGAAAAAATAGAGGTTCTCAATATAGATATAAAAAAGTTAAATAGAGGGAATACATATGATTATATAGTGAGTAATCCACCATATATGAAAAGTTCCAATGGGAAGGTGAATCTTCATTCTATGAAAGCAATTTCTAGGCATGAAGTCACTCTAAATTTGAAGGAATTGATAGATGAAAGTAGGAGACTCCTAAAACCAGGTGGGAGTCTGACACTGATCTATAGAAGTGAAAGGATGGTAGAACTACTGAATAATTTATCTGAATCTGGATTTTATCCAAAGAGGATACAAAATATATTCAGTGAAAATACTAAAGTTTCTAAACTTTTTATGATAGAAGCTATCAAAGGTAAAAATAAAGGCTTTGAATTTTTAGAGCCATTGTATATAAGATAAAATAGTTCATAATATCTGAAAAATTAGACTATTTATTTTGAATTTTTAGCTAAAAAAAAGAGGCATTGCCTCTTTTTTTTGATTAATCACGTTTCTTTTATTTTGTGGTATAATAGGAGAATAGAAGGTGAAGAAATAATGATATTAGAAAAAATTTCAGAAAATATAATAGAGAAAATGAAAGAAGAAATTGAAAACGCCCATGGAAATGAGGTGTTTTTTCGTGGTATCCTAAATAATGAAGGGTTAGTAGATGAAATAGAGGTCATTGCTAGAGGGAATAAAGGATCGGTCCCAGCTCTCCTCAAGAGGATGAAAAAAAGAGAAGTAATAATTCATAATCATCCCTCAGGATATTTATATCCATCTGATGCAGATGTAGCTGTGGCTTCTATGTATTCTGAGCAAAAAGACGGTGCTTCATATATTGTAAATAACACTGTAGATGATATATATGTCATGGTAGAAGCAAATAAAGTAGAGATTAAAAAGATAGATATAGGACCCTACTTTGAGGAAAAAGGTCTTTTAGCAGGAATATTTAAGGGATTTGAGTATAGAAAAGAACAACTTCATATGGCTAAACATATTGAGGAGGGACTCAATAATAAAACTAAGGTTGTAGTAGAAGCAGGGACAGGAACAGGAAAGACCCTTGCTTATTTGATACCTAGTATAGAATGGGCTATAAAAAATGAAAAAAAAGTAATTATCACAACAAATACTATAAATTTACAGGAGCAACTTCTACATAAAGACATCCCCATAGTAAAAAAATTACTATCTGAGAAATTCACCTATGTTTTAGTAAAAGGAAGGGGAAACTACCTTTGTAATAGAAAGGCGGCTAATATAGGAGTCGGAGGAAGTTCAGAGATCGATGATATGAGTAGTTCTCAAAAAGACCAAGTGAGTTATGTATTAAAGTGGTTTAAATCTACTGAAGCTGGAGATAAAGGAGAGCTTCCATTTGAGGTAGATTATATAGTATGGGAACAATTTATGAGTGAAACAGATATATGTGCAGGGAGTAAGTGTGCTTTTAAAGAGAGTTGTTTCTTTTTAAAATCTAGAGAGGAAAAGAAAAAAGCCGATGTGTTAATTACTAATCATCATATGTTTTTTGCCGATCTATCTATACGAAAGGAAGTAGGATTCAATACAGATTATTCTATATTTCCAGACTATGATCTAGTAGTATTTGATGAAGCTCACAATATAGAAAATGTTGCTAGAGATTATTTTTCTTATGAGGCATCTAAATATTCATTTAATAAAACCATGAATAACATCCACCATATGGGAAAGAAAAAAGATTCTAGTAAATATACAGGACTATTAAATTATTTGAGAAATATAAAATATAAGGGATATGATTCTATAAAAAAAGAGGTTATAGAAGAAATGATATCTCGGCATATAGATCTATCTAATCGTGGAAATGAATATTATCTAAAGGTTATAGAAGCATTTGCAGGGCAATCTCAAGGGAATATTAGTCTTCGTTTGAGAAAGGAAGAACTAAAACATTGGGAACATTGGGAAGCATTGAAAGGCCTAGAAGAGGAGATGCTTCTAACTTATAATGGATATATGAGAAGATTAAAGAGTTTAAATCGTGTAATAAAAGAGATCGATGATGAAACAGGGATAATAAGTGATTTCATAAAATATACTGAGAGGTTGGAAACATATTTTTCTAACTATAATTTTATAAAGGAGATGGATGACAAAAACTTCATCTATTGGATATCTTTAAATCAAAAAAAGAGTAATGTAAAATTTGTAGCGACACCGTTAAAAATAAGTGATGAATTGGATGAAAATCTATATTCTAACTTGGAACATATGGTGTTTACCTCTGCAACTATAGCAATTAATGGAAGTTTTCAATATTTTAAAAAATCTATAGGACTACATGAAGAGGTTTTAGAAAAAATAATTGATTCACCCTTTGATTATGATAAGCAGATGAAGGTATATATTCCAAGAGATCTACCATCTCCTACAGATCGTGGATTTTTAGATGGAATAAAAGATTTTGTAGAAAAACTTATAAAGAAGACAAAAGGGAATACATTTTTATTGTTCACCTCATATTCTACATTAAACTATCTATATTTTATGTTAAAAGATAGGTTAGAAAATGAAGGTTATGAATTGTTTATTCAAGGGCAAGCACCGAGAAATCAACTGGTAGACATGTATAAAAAAAGTAATAAACCTGTACTCTTTGGAACAGCATCATTTTGGGAAGGGGTAGATGTGAAAGGAGATAAACTTAGCTCTGTAATCATAGTTAAACTACCATTTAAAGTACCCAGTGATCCAGTTGTAGAGGCCATCATAGAAAATTTAAATGCTGAAGGGAAAAACGCTTTTATGGAGTACCAAATACCTGAATCAATAATTAAATTTAAACAGGGAATCGGTAGACTTATTAGAAGTTGTGACGATAGAGGTGTAATAACAATTTTGGACAATAGAATTATAAAAAAACGATATGGGAGTCTATTTATAGATTCAATTCCAACAAAAAATATCCATATAAAAAACAAAGATAATATCATATAAGGATGATATTGGAGGCAAAGTTATGAAAAAAATTGAGCTTTTTGGTAGAAGGTTGACAATTGGGTTTGAGAAAAAAGAAAAAATGAAAAAAGAGATCAAAGATATAGAGTATTCTGCAAAAGAAGTAGTCAGTGAAAAAGTAGTATATCTTATCTTAATCTTAGTGATTACTGTAATGAGTGCAAATACATATTTATTTAATGGTCATTTAAAATTAGGAGATGTAGCCATAAGGGATATAGTAGCTCCTACAGATATAATTTATAATGATAGATCTGCTAAGGAAAGAATAATTTCTGAAATATTAGAAAATTCTCGAAAGGAATATATAAGTGTAGGTAGGGTAGAAGAAGAGACTATTCAGAAGGTGAAAGTTTTTTTTGAACAAATAAAAAAAGGAAAAAAAGTAGACTCAGATTTAGCCTATCAAAATATAAATAATAATTTTAACGTAGAAATTTCATCTAAACTTTTCATATATTTTTTTGAAAAATCAGACTCGGATTTAGATGTTTTAAGAGATAAATATTTAAAAGATATAAAATTTCTATATAAACAGGGAGTAAAAAAAGACGGGAATTTATTGAGACTCAATAGTTTATTTGAAAAAATTGAAGATTTAGATTCTTATGAAGAAAGTTTTATAAATTTTTTTATCAAGCCTAACTATATCTTAGATAGTGAAAAAACAGAAGAACTACTCAATGAAAAGATAGAACAGGTTAAAAATGTTTCGGTCCGTATAAATGCAGGGTCGGTAATTTTAAAAAAAGGTGAAGCTGTTTCTGAAAGTAAGGTAGTCATATTAAAAAATGCAGGACTTTACGGTAAAACAAGTAAGGTAATAAAATTTATGGGAACACTTATCTATCTATTTATATTATCTATAGTATTCAAAAATATTTGTATGAAGTTTTTGTTTGATGAAATAAGAAAAAAAAGTTATTATAGCGCTATAATGCTTTCAATTGCTGTGGGGATAATATCTTTTAGGGTTATAGATCCAAATTGGAAATATATCTTGCCCATAGAAACTGTATTTATTCTGTTGGGAATTCTGATAAATGTAAAAACCAGTCTAATTATGGGTGGTTTTTTGATCCTTTACGGTGTTCCGTTAAATGGATTCAGCATAGAGTATCTAGTTATAGAAATATTTAGTTTGATAGTTTCATTATATCTGATTACAAAAATAAAAAATAGAACGAATATTATCAATACAGGTATATATATAGGGATGACAAAGGTATTTATAGTGTTGACTATAGCAGTTAGTATGAATATGGAATTTTTAGACAGCCTGATTAAAAGTGGGGTATTGTTTTTATCGGGAGCTTTTACAGGGATGCTAACAATAGCTTTACTTCCATATTTTGAGAGAACATTTAATATTTTGACAGACATAAAATTGCTAGAATTAGGAGATCTATCTCAGCCGTTACTCAGACGATTATCGGTAAATGCTCCCGGGACATTCCATCACTCTATGATGGTAGCAACCCTATCAGAACAGGCAACAGAAGCTATAGGTGGTAACCATGTGTTGGCCAGAGTAGCATCTTATTATCACGATATAGGAAAGATGAAAAGACCGCAGTTTTATGTGGAAAATCAAGCTGATGGAGTAAATCCACACAATAATCTGAGTCCTACCTTAAGTACTCTTATAATAACATCCCATACTAAAGATGGTGATGAGATGGGAAGGGAATATAACTTGCCTAAAGAAATAAGAGATATTATGTATGAACATCAAGGGACGACTTTATTAGCTTATTTTTATAATAAAGCAAAACAAAGCAATCCGTATTTAGAGGAAAGTGATTTTAGATATAGTGGACCTAAACCTAGGAGTAAGGAATCAGCAGTAATAATGCTAGCAGATTCTATTGAGGCTGCAGTAAGATCACTAGATGAAAAAACACCAGTAACAATAGAAAAAATGTTACGAAAAATTATAGGATCAAAGATCGAAGAGCAACAGCTTTCAGATGCGGATCTTACATTTAAAGAGATTGAAATTATAATCAAAAGTTTTACAAAGATACTCATGAGTATCCACCATGTAAGGATAAAATATCCAGGGCAGAAATAAGAGGGAGCAACCTCACCTCTAACTCCTCTCCTTGATAAGGAGAAGAGAACTTTTAAAGAAACTGAAGCAAAATTACTGCCTAAGTTGGATGACTATAATATTCGTGCAATTCGTGACAAAAAAATATTAAAAAAATAAAAGAATAAAATTTAGGAGGAAAAATGGAAATAACTGTTGAATTAACTAAAGGAATAGAAGGTTATGATGAATTTATAGATTTAGAGACTGTAGAAGATTATATTAAAACAGTCATAGAGGATGAATATACTAATGAAAGAGATGTCTATATGTCTCTTTTACTTACTAACAATGAAAATATACAAGTTGTAAATAGGGATTACAGAGGAAAAGACCAACCTACAGATGTTATCTCGTTTGCTTATTTAGATACTGAAGATGATTTTCAATTGGGGCCTTATTTGACCCTAGGTGATATAGTGATATCTTTAGAGAGAGTAGAAGAGCAGGCTGGCGATTACAACCATAGTTTTAAAAGGGAATTTTATTATGTATTGACTCATGGAATATTACATCTACTAGGATATGATCATATTGAGGATGAGGATAAAAAAATAATGAGAAAAAAAGAAGAAGAGATCTTAAACACACACGGATATAGCAGAGATATCTAAAAAAATAAGAATTATTCATTGTAAATTATTAATTATCAATTTGACCCAAGGTCATAGGGTGGTTTTATGAAAAAAAAAATAACTAAAAATGGTAAATTTAGCGAAAGTGTAAACTATGCTTTAGAGGGTATAGTGACAGCTATAAAAACTGAACGGAATATGAGAATTCATATATTTGCTGGGATTTTAGTGGTTATACTGAGTCTTATATTTGGTGTAACAGGATCGGATCTAAAAAGTCTGACCTTTGCAATAACCTTGGTATTCTTTGCAGAACTGATGAATACGGCTATAGAAGCTACAGTAGATATAAGTACGACTAGGTATCATCCATTGGCTAAGAAAGCTAAGGATGTAGCAGCTGGAGCGGTACTCATAGCATCTCTTAATGCTTTAGTGATAGGTTATATAATTTTTAGTAAAAAACTAAAAAAAGATACTTTCGAGACCTTTAGACTATTAAAGGCTTCCTATGTAGACACTGTTTTACTGGTAATATTCATAGTAGTAATCGGAGTTTTTATAATTAAATCTTATTATAAAAAAGGGAAATTATTACATGGAGGGATGCCTAGTGGACATTCAGCAGTAGCTTTTGGACTCTGGGTAGGAGTGTCTTATGCAACAGAAAATATAGTGGTGACAATATTGACTTTTGGAATAGCACTTTTAGTGGCTCAATCTAGGATTGAAGGGCGGATTCATACCCCTATAGAGGTTATGGCTGGAAGTGTTTTAGGAACATTTGTTACGTATATTTTATTGAGATTGATATTTTAAGGTGGTAAAATTATGATAACAGAATTGGATTATTTAGTTCTTAGTGGTCTTTCATATGGTGATTTTAAAGAGGAAGATATAGGGGATTCTTTGGAAGAAATATTGTTTTTAAACAGTGAATCCAAAAAAAGGTTACTTTCTTTTCCCAATGAAGTTTGGTCCTATGGAGGAAGCGAGATATTTGAAAAAACTTTTCACACTTTTTTATGTGAATGGAAAGTCATAGGAATAATGGATGACACATATAAACAAGGGGTAGAAAAAACTGGTTTTTATGCTATAGCTTTTGAAAAAAATAAACAGGTAGTTATCTCCTACAGAGGGA
>Ga0316197_10001120_pt1 | contig 19139 bp, 23 predicted proteins | sample OudBiesiAoxic_MG_FD_204939 | JGI IMG/M metagenome (GOLD analysis project Ga0316197, IMG submission 204939) | Coastal sediment microbial communities from Oude Bieten Haven, Netherlands - site A oxic | ecosystem: Environmental > Aquatic > Marine > Coastal > Sediment | place: Netherlands... | reverse complement strand
TTTCGATGGTCGCACAATTCCTTCCGATTTCGCCAAGGCCGCCGTGGAAGGCGACGCGGACGCTCACGCCTCGCTCAATCCTGCGAGTGCGCTCTCGAGAGCGGCTCTCGTATCCCCGGATGCGGGAATGAGGGGAAGCCGCGGATCACCGACCGGGTCCCAGGCCATGTCGAGGCCTGCCTTGAGGGGCATCGGATTCGGTTCGAGGAACAACGCGGCGTTGAGCGGGCCGAGGAGCCCATTGAGGTGGTCGGCTTCTTCGTCGTTGCCCCACACGGCGGCTTCGACCATGGCCTTGACCTTCTCGCCTGCAAGGTGGGCAGCGACGGAGACAACACCGACGCCGTTCATGCGAACGATCTCGCGTGTCATGCTGTCGGATCCGGAGTAGACCGCAAACCCTTCCGGCAGGGCCTCGATCTCCCGACGCGTGAAGTCGAGGTCGTCAACGGCATCTTTGACCGCAACGATTCGATGATGATCCGCAAGTCGGACGAGTGTCTCGATCTCGATGAGACGGCAGGTGCGGCTCGGGATGTTGTAGATCATCATCGGGAGTTCGGTCGCGTCGGCGATTGCCGTGAAGTGACGGAAGAGGCCTTCCTGCGGCGGCTTCGAGTAGTACGGGGTGACCGCCATAACACCGTGCACGCCGGAATCGGCAGCTCGCTGCGCGAGTTCGACGGACTCACGAGTGTTGTACGTGCCTGCCCCCGCGATCACCTTCATCTGGTCGCCGACGGCGTCGACCGCCGCCTTGAACAGCGCCACCTTCTCGACTTTGGACAGGGTCGGAGACTCGCCGGTGGTGCCGCCCACGACGATACCGTCCGAGCCGTGATCGGCAAGGAACCGGGTTAGCCTCCAGAAGGTTCCGTAGTCGATGGATCCGTCATCGCCGAACGGCGTGATGACGGCGGTCAGGACCTGGCCAAATGGTGCTTCGGGTCTGCTCTCCATGGCCACGACGGTAGCAGGAGACCCCCCGGTAATCTTGCCTCTATGACCACTCCCAGCGATTTCGTGAAGGACGTAGACGCCGCGAACTTCCCTCAGGAAGTGCTCCAGCGCAGCCGCGAGGTTCCCGTCGTGGTCGACTTCTGGGCCGCGTGGTGCCAACCGTGTCGCATCCTCGGACCAATCCTCGAAAAGGTGGCCGCCGAATCTGGCGGCGCCTTCGAGTTGGTGAAGGTTGATGTCGACGCGAATCAGGAATTGGCTGCACAGTACGGCGTCCAAGGTATCCCGATGGTCCTGGCGTTCCGTGACGGCGCCGTCGCCGACACCTTCACAGGGGCACTCCCGGAACCCGCCGTGCGGGAGTGGATCGAGCGCATCCTCCCGACGGAGCTGGACCTCATGGTCGACCAGGCCCGCACCGCACAGCTCTCCGATGACGGCGTGACCGCAGAACACATCCTTCGCCAGGTTCTGGACCAGAAGCCGGATCATTCCGAAGCCGGCACCAGCCTCGCATCGCTCCTCATCGATCGCGGCGAGACAGAGGAAGCACTGATCGTGCTCGGGCGCCTGGTACCGGACGCAGAGGTCGACCGGCTCCAATCGGCCGCTCGACTCAAGGCATCGAGTGGCCATGACCTCTCCGATCTCGAAACGCAACTTGCCGCCGATCCGGCCAACGAGGGGCTACGGATCGAGCTCGCAAAGGCGCTGGCCGCTCGCTCAGAGTTCGAACCGGCGCTCGATCGTCTCCTGGCGGTCGTTCGCAACAAGGGTCAACGCAAGGACGAGGCACGCGCCGCGATGCTCGACATATTCGAAGTTCTCGGCGACGATCATCCGCTGACGGTGACCTACCGAAGGCAGTTGGCCAGCGCGCTGTTCTAGTTGGTCGACGCTTCACGTAGGCGGCCGGACGAACCGCGGTCGACTCCCCCGCGTGGATTGCGCGGAGGGTTCCACGAAGATTTCACTTGCGCCGACCCGGGATCGGTCGGTACCGTCCGTGTCAGACGCACCCGAAGGCCGCAACTCCAGCGAGACCACAACTCTCGCCGTTGCCAAGTCGGCGGGTGCGTCGCTCGTGCCGGAGGTGGTCGTCGGCGGCTGCGCAGCCTGGCTACATCCCCCAGTACCCGCGGATGCGTGGGATGTGTCGCCGGATCAAGCCATCATCGTCCAAGATGACGATGTGTGTGGTCTCCAGGATCCCCTCTTCCCGCTCGACCGTGGCGTCCCACATCACAACGTCGCCGGTCTCCTGGAATTGGTCGACGGACACCACCTTGTAGAGAACGTGTGATGCGAGTGAGGTCGCAAGCAGATCCCGAATCTCAGCACGTCCCACGGCAACGCGGTGGTACAGGACTACTGCGGCGTCTGGGCCGTACATCTCAACGAGTGCAGACACGTCGCCGGTCGACATGAGCTCACCCATACGATCGACAAGCTCCCGACCGGATCTCGCCATGTCGACTCCTCTCGACTTGCGAAGCTGTCGCGGCTAGCTGCTGTTCCGCGTGTACCCGTACATGGCCGCGTGGATGGCCCATCCGATGGCCCATGGGATGGTGACCCAGTAGGCGTAGTTCACGCCATCACCAATCGCGATGTCCTGAACCCAGATGAACGTGTTCACCGCGACGAAGATCCCGCTGTGCCACCAGAGACCGACTTGATCTCGATCGGCGGCAGTGGCTTGAGCGGCACGATCCCGACCACGGACCAACATCACCAGTGCAGCCAGAAGGAGAAGGCCCCCTCCGATCAGCAATCCATAGGCCCAGGCGCTTGAGATGTCCCCCACCCGCCACGACCAACCTCCCCCGATCCCCGCATACTGGTCGTCATCGGCAAGCAGGATGAACACGCCCAGGAACGCTCCGATTCCCCCAATGATCCCCAAGAGCCACTCCGCGAACTGCCAGCCGGGACTGCCGCCCGTGCGATCTGACCGACCGCCACGAGTCGGATGTGCAACCGTCACAACGTGCCTCCTTTCACTGGACTCTCTCTCAAGACAACCCCCGGCCCGCCTGTCTGTCAAGACCTCGGAATCACACCCAATCGGTCCGTTCCTGGCCGCCTGTGTGGGCCACCAGGTGCCACCAGAGACCGTGGAGGTGTCCCACTTCGGGTACATGAGCCATGGGCTGTGCGCCACACCACGCCGTTGCCGCGCTCGCGGCGCAAGGTCAGTCGTCCAGGGTCTCGTGGTTCGCACGCACGGTGGCAACACCGTCGGCGACAATCTGCTCCAGGACAGCGAGGTCGACATCGGCGAGCTTGTTGATGTAGAGACAGCTCTTCCCGAGTCGATGCTTGCCAAGCTCCACAAGCTGTTCATCCATCTCTTCGTAGCCCGGCATCGTGTAGATCACCAGATTCGCCTTGCGCGGCGAGAAACCCGTCAGCATGAACTCACCCGTGCGACCGCTGTCGTAGCGGTAGCGGTAGCGTCCGAACCCAATGATCGAGGGGCCCCACATCTTGGCCTCGCACCCTGTCACCCGGCTCATCAGGTCGAGCATCGTCTCGGCATCCGCGCGCCTGGTCGCGTTCTCGACGGCGGCAATGAATGCACCCGGATCAACGTCCGTAATCTGTGTCTTGTTCTCCGCCACGTCAGTCCTCCCGTTCGACGATGCACCTGACGATCCTATTTCACAACCGTCCGAGTCGCGCCCTTTCTCTCGTGGAGACGCGCCGTCGCCGTTCGATGCCGTCTCGGCGGCCTCTACGACTCGAGGCAGGTTGGTGGGCCCGTGCCCGGGGTATCGAGGCCGGCGCACGTGGCTTCGCGGCTTGTCACCACGCCCTCCGGATCGACCTGATAGCCCATCACCGTGATGTCCTCAGCGCCGCTGACTCGAACGATCGAACCGACGATGCCCCCTTCGTTGTCTCGGCCGAAGAAGGCTTGTTGCGCTGGTTCTCCCGACGCTGCCGCCCGCGTGATGCACTCCCCTTGCACATCGATGCTGAAGGCGGTCGTCGTCGGCCAGCCGCTGGTGAGGTTGACCCTGCCTCAGCAAAGATATCCGCCGGGAGCGACGCGCATCTCCTCGTCTGCTGCGATCGCCCGACCGGACGCCGGGGTGCCTTCGATTTCATCGATGCTCGAGACCGAGCTCTGATCGTCGCAGGCACTCGCAGCGATTGAAACCAACAGGAGAGCCAGCAGAACGGAACCGAAACGCCCGGGCATGGAGAGGAGTCTACGCGCCGTGGTTGCGAGCCCAATTCTCGGCGAATATCCGGACGCACCGACTCGTCCAGGCCGGGGCCGGTGAACAGACCACGGTCTCCGCGTGATTCGCCTGCGCGTCGTCGGAAGATGTTCAACAACCGCCCCGATCCTGGCGTCGACGGCTACGCTTGAAGTCAGACAGCTCGTGTCGAGGCGTACGACGCCCGCTCCGCCCTCGAAATCCGTCGGGCGGGGCTACGACGGGGCATATGGACTTCTGTCGGTTCAGCCGTGCCGGTCCGTCCGACTCACCTTTGGCGGGGCGTTCGCCCAAGGACGGTATCTCGCTTCGGAAGGAGCGAGCGATGCCCAGTACCAGCCGCAAGGAGCACTCCCGATGAAGATCAAGCCAACCACGGCTCCCGGAAGGCAGCGATGTATGGGGTGCGGCCATCCCAACAGTGAGCACCTGGGCCACGACGAATGCACGGTGCCGCAATGTGCCTGCCTGGCCTACCAACAGCCGAAATTGCGTTGAATTCGAGCGAACCCACCCGGCGTACCTGGGCTGCCGACCGGGTGACCATCCGGCGGAATCTCAATGGTCCCTCGTACTTGGTCTAGGTTCTCGGATCGTTCGATATATTGGCGATGGAGCGTCCATGAACGGATTCCAATCGCATCAGGACCTGAACGGCACCAGCACCGGCGATCGCCACATGCGCCGTGCCGTTGAAGGAACGCGACCGCCACAACGCTCGGATACCCATGAGCCGGCGCGTCGGGAGAGCCAAGGCGTCCCAGCGTTGTCTCGAATCAGGCGGCAGACCTCCGATCGGGCTGTGCAGCGCAAAGAAGCTGAGCAGCGCCGCCGGGACAGGGTGCTCGGTCATGCCATCGTCGGCTCCGTGGCGCTTGTTGTCTTCGTGGCGATGTTGCCGATCATCGGAAGCCTTGCCACGTTCGCAATCGCGACCGTCGCGATCTTTCTCGGGCTCAGATCGCTCACCTTCGCCATGAGCATCGGATTGGACGACGCGTGGGGCTGGACTCGTGGCGGTGGTATGTCGGCACCAATCAGGTGGTCGGATCACGTTGTGCTCGCCGGAATGGCATGGCTCCGCCGGCGATCCAACGCCACCATCGACAGACCACCCGTCGGGGCGATACACGTACTGCCACCCGACCCGCAGCGCTAGCCGACACACGCCAAGCGTCGCCCCCACATCCGGCTGAGCCCGCGCCGGCGGCATCTCTCCTGAAGGCGGTGGTCGGCGGTAGATTCGGCCCATGAATGCCGACGGATCTGAGGACAACAAGCGACGAGACATCGACTTCAGGCGAACCGCTTCCGACTACGAGCGTCATCGTCCCGGATTCCCCGACGACTTCTTCGACAGGCTCGCGGACCGCCGATGGATCGGCCGGGGCCAGCGCGCACTCGATCTCGGAACCGGCACGGGCTCCCTTGCACTCGGATTCGCGGCTCGCGGACTCATCGTCACGGGCCTCGACGTCGCACCCGAGCTGCTCGAAGTCTCGCGGAGGACTGCCGCCGCACGCGGACTCTCGGCTCGCTTCATCGAGGGTCGCGCGGAACACACCGGGCAGGCGGCGGAGAGTTTTGATCTCGTGAGCGCCGGTCAGTGCTGGTGGTGGTTCAACGAGGACGACGCCATCAGGGAAACCCGGCGCGTCCTCACCCCACGCGGTCGCCTGGTCATCTGCTCGTTCAGCTATCTGCCGCTCTCCGGCAACGTCGCAAACCGCACGGAGGAGTTGGTCCTGAAGCACAATCCGGGATGGCCAAAGGCCGGGTGGAATGGCATCCACCCGGAGCACGTCAGAGCGCTCGACCGCGGGGGTTTCAACGACGTCGAGAGCTTCAGCTACGTGGCCGACGTTGCGTTCAGTCACGAATCGTGGCGAGGGCGGATCCGCACCTGCAACGGTGTTGGCTCTGCTCTGACCGCCGAGCGGGCGGAGCGATTCGACGCAGACCTCGCTGAGATGTTGTCCCGCGACTTCCCGCTGGATCTCATCGTGCCGCACCGCATCTTTGCCGCGAGCGGCGTACGGACCTGAGTCAGGGACACGGACGAGCGACGTTTCGCTCGTTGGGCGGTCTCCAGAGTCGGTCGCTCGTTGGGTCTTGAAGACGCCGTGGATCTGCGCGATTGTGAGCATGTATGGCACACCCGATCCTCAGAGTGCTCTCGGCATTCGCTGAATTCGTGAGCCGGTTCTTCCCGATCAGCAAGGACGAATCAACGGTCCTCGAAGAGTTGGGACGGCCCTATCGATCCGATTCGCACGCTGACAGCACGAACGGAACCACCCGCGGCTGATCGTTCCCGGCAGGCTTCGTCCTACTCCGCCCGCCGTTGAGGTGCTCTGCATCAATGGGCCGCCGTTCTTGGTCGCGGCGGATTGATATGCTCGCTGAGTGCCGATATTCATGGACGTTCACGAGAACCTGGGCGATGTCACCGAAGAAGACATCAAAGGTGCGCACCAGCGCGACCTCGAGATCCAGGATCGACATGGGGTCAGCTTCCTCACGTACTGGTTCAACAGCCCGGATGGTCAGGCCTTCTGCCTGGTCGACGCCCCGACGAAGGAAGCGGCCATCGCCGTCCACAAGGAGTCGCACGGCTTGGTCCCTCACAACATGGTTGAAGTCGAGAAGCCGACCGTCAGTCGGTTTATGGGCGACTGGGAGAAGAACGTCCCAGACATCGCACGACACGACGACGCCGAACTCGACAGCGGCCTCCGAGCGATCATGTTCACCGATCTTGTCGGATCGACCGAAGTCAGCACCCGGGACGGCGACGAATCCGCGATGAAACTCCTCCGCAACCACGACGAGATCGTCCGGGCTGCATTGGCACAACACCGTGGACGCGAGGTCAAACACACCGGTGATGGCATCTTCGCTTCGTTCAGCCACGTGAGTCGAGCCGTCGACTGCGCTGTGCAGATCGAACGCGAATTCGGGGAGCCTCAGGATGCCGATTCCGAAGATGGACGGGTACGCATCGGGATCAGCGCCGGCGAACCGGTGAGCCGGGACGAGGATCTCTTCGGCGCGGCGGTGAACCTCGCGGCGCGCATCTGCGGACATGCGAACCCCGGACAGATTCTCGTGTCGAGTGCGGTACGCGAGCTGTCCGTTGGCAAACCGCTGACGTTCCACGACCGCGGCCCGATCGCTCTCAAGGGCTTCGACGATCCGGTCCGTCTCTTCGAGGTGCCGTTGAAGTAGGGGGTGCCGCGGCGACGATCACCGATTCCTCCAACTCCACATGGCGAGCCCGATGCCTCCCGCGAACGTCAGTGCACCGATCGCGAGCCACGTCCGGCTCCCGGTCATGAAACTCTGCGGAGCGAACTGAGAGTTGAGCCCTTGCAGAACCCACACGGCCCCCATCAGGGCGAGGACAACACCACCAACGATTCCTGCTCTTCGCATCACCGAATCGTAGGTTCGAGGCAGCCTGGACTTCTCAGATTCCCAGGACAGACTCGAGCCCGACGGTGACCGGGTCCGGGAGTGTCGCGACCGCGCGAATCGCGGCGAGGACTCCCGGCATGAATGCGGTGCGATCGGTGGTGTCGTGACGGATGGTCAACGTCTCGCCGACTCCACCGAACAGAACCTGCTGGTGCGCGACCAGTCCCGGGAGTCGAACAGCATGAACCGGGACACCGGCGGCGTCGGCGCCTCGAGCGCCTGGAATGAGCTCAGCCGATCTGACCGCCCGTTCCTGCGGAGCTCTTGCGGCGATCCGTTCCGCCGTCGCGATGGCAGTCCCTGAAGGAGCATCAATCTTCCGATCGTGGTGCAGCTCGATGACCTCGGCTGCCGCGAAGTGAGGTGCCGCGATCTCGGACAGACGCATCATGACGACGGCCCCAATGGAGAAGTTCGGGACCACCAGACAGTCCGGCGGTCCACTCCCCCACTCCTCACGCAGCGCGGCGATCCGCTTCGCGTTGAAGCCGGAGGTTCCGACAACGGCGTGCAAACCGAAGGAGCGCCAAGTAGCGAGGTTCTCCATCACCACATCCGGCTCCGTGAATTCGACAACGGCATCGGCCTCCGCCAAGGCTGCAGGATGATCGCCGATCGTGACCCCGGCTACAGACAATCCGGCAGCGCGAGGGTCGTACATCGGACCGAGGTCGATGTCGGGGGCGTCTGCGATGGTTTGTGCGACCAGACTCCCCATACGACCCGCGGCTCCCGACACGGCGACGATCATCTGACGAACTCCTCGAGGTCCGCGTCCTGGAATGGCCCGGTCGCCCCGATCACGTACGGCCCTCCATAGGCAGCACGAGCAACCTCGGTGACCTCCTCGGGCGTAACGGCGTCGACCCTTGCGACGATCTCGTCAACCGACTTGTGCTCGACGCCGGAGATCTCATTGCGGCCGAGGCGGTTCATCCGACCGTCGGCATCCTCGAGTGAGATGGCGAGTGATCCCTGGACATGACCCTTCGCTCGTTCGAGTTCGCCGTCGGTGACACCGGACTCCATGAACTTGTCCATCTCTCCTCGAACCAGCTTCAAGACTTCCGCCGTCTGTGACGGTGTCGTTCCGACGTAGACCGCATTGGCGCCGGCATCGGTGAACGGCATCCGGAATGCGTGCACGGCATATGCGAGCCCGCGCGTCTCGCGTATCTCGCGGAACAGGCGGCTCGACATGCCGCCGCCCAACACGTGGTCCGCAATGATCAAGGCGTAGCGGCGGTCGTCGTCGCGTGTCAGGCTCGGGCTGCCAAGGATGAGATGCGCTTGTTCCGTTTCGCGATGTCGGACGGAAACACAAGGCTCGGGATCGGGAGCGGACAACGTACGCCCGGTCGCGCTGCCCTTCCATGCACCAAACGCTCCGGCGACGACGTCAACAAGGTGTTCGTGATCGATCCTCCCGGCCGCTGCGATCACCGTCGACTCCGGCGAGTAGCGCCGCGCCCAGTAGCCGTGAATCGTCTCACGAGACATCGTCGTGATCGAGTCCCGAGCTCCGAGGATCGGAGGTGCCAGGGGGTGTTGCTTCCACAACGCGGTGATGAACTGCTCGTGGGCGACGTCGGTGGGATCGTCTTCGTTCATGTTGATCTCTTCGAGAACCACACCACGCTCGTTGTCGATCTCGTCCTGTCGGAAGGCAGGCCGCTGGACCATCTCGCCGAGGATCTCGACGCCGAGATCCAGATCCGCATCACGAAGCCGCGCCCAGTAGCACGTGTACTCCTTCGATGTGAACGCGTTGTGGCGTGCGCCGATGGCGTCGAACGCTTCGCTGATGCGCCGCGCCGACCATTCGTTCGAACCCTTGAAGAGGAGGTGCTCGAGGAAGTGACTCGCCCCGGCCTCAACAGGTGTCTCGTCGCGACTCCCGGTGTCGACCCATGCCCCGACCGAGAGCGATCGCAGCGAGGGCATGTCCTGGGAGATGATCCGCAGCCCGTTCGGCAGCGTCGTGAGGTCGTAGTGCATATCGCCCGATGATAGGGAGGTGCGCTGCGAACGCCGGAGGTGTCACTCGCCGCTGTCCGGACCCGCTCGGGCTAGCTGAGCGGCGAACTCGTCGGTTGCACGCCAAGGAGCTGTCCCCGGAACGGCCCCGAATTGCGCACGAGGAGGACCGTCTGGAGGCCGCCCATCAGATCGAGAAGACGCTCGACCTGTTCCTCGGCCTCGCCTGGTTTGATCTCCTTCATGCCGAGGAAGACCACATCGGCCGCCGCCGATTGTGCGTGGATGATGTCCTGGATCCTTTCACCTTCCGGCTTTCGGATCACCTCGAACTCGGCACCGATTCGAGCGGCACCGAGCATCTCTTCGAGAGATCGCTCGGTCCGCTGCGCCATCATCTCGGTTGTTGCGATCGACTTGATCCGGATGGTCGCGTCCCGCCACCCGGGATCGAGCGACAGCAGATGCGCAAACAACACGAGAAGATCCCCGTTCTGCTGCAGACCACCCCACCAGACGTCGATGCGCCGCCCGGTGGGCGCGAGCCGCTGTGGCACGGGGCGACAGATGACGCTGGACTTCTGGAGAAGCGACAGATCCTCGATCGCCCGCAGCACAATCGCCATTTCGTCGCGACGCTCCCGCCAGCCGAACAGCACGGTGTTCGAGGCGATCCCGGCAATCCCGTTCGACTGAGCAACCGACACCATGCCGCGTCCAAGATCGGGGACGATCTCGACCTCGCCGAACCCGGTCAACCCCGCATGTTCGAGCGACGCATTGAGGTCGCGAACGGCGCCCGGCACGCTCTCAACATGGTCGACGATCGATCCCTCGATCAGTTGGTTCACCGTCAAGATCCCACGGTCTTGCACGAGCCAGTTCGCGAAACGGGCCGTCTGGAGATCGCGCTCAGGATCGGTCGTGAACATCAGAACATTCGGCCGCCAGTTCCGCGGCTCTTCTGGAAGTCGCCGCAACTGAAGCACCGTCGACCGCACGAACGAGACGAGGGCGCTACGCCGAACATCCCCCCATCGTGCCGTCAGCGCCCGTCGACGGACGAGGAGGTAGATCCCAAGCTCAACCACGACGGCAATCAACGATGCGATCGGGCTGATCAGGAACATCGCCCAGAAGCAGGCGATTGCGCCACCAAGAGAGACGGCCCAGTGAACCTTCATCGTCGGTCGGAACGAGGGGTCGCCGCTTAGCCGTTCCAGCCCTGCGACCAGATTGACCATGCCGTAGGTCGTGAGAAAGAACATGGTGAGGATGGGAGCAACAGCATTGAGGCCTCCGAGGCCGACGGCGAGGAACGCGATACCGGTTGTGATCAGCAGCGGAACGCCCGGGCCTTTGATCCTCCCGATCTTGGCGGCAAACGATCCAGGAAGGATCCGATCGTTCACCAGCGCCTCGAGCGTCCGCGGCGCCCCCAGAACACTCCCGACAGCCGAAGAGAAGATCGCGCCCCACAGGCCGGGGAAGATGAGGAACGCGAGTCCGCCCGCAATCGTGAACCAGATCAGCGGTTCGTCCACCAGTTCGCGCGGGGACGCGGCGAGTGCGAGTGCGATTGTCACGATCACGTAGACGACGAACCCGACGAGCACCGCCGCGATTGTCCCTCTTGGGATCGACCGGGTCGGGTTCTTGAGGTCACCGGACAGCGAGATTCCCGCCATGATCCCGGTCACTGCAGGGAAGAAGACGGCGAACACGGCCCAGAATCCCACGGGGTCGGGAACGTGGGCTGCGAGGTCCACGCTGTCCGGCATCGATCGTGCGACGCCGATGAACAGCACAATCAGGGAGAGTCCGATCGCAGCCATGATCGGGAGCTGCAGGCGGAGTGCCACGCCGGCACCACGCGCCGCGAGAAGCGCGACGAGGAGGACGGTCACCGCCGCGATCGGCATCTGGGGCACGTCGGGCCAAACGTATTGCAGCGACTCCGCAAGACCGTAGGCGTAGAGCGTGATGGAGAAGGCCTGGGCAAGGAACAGCGGGAGCCCGATTGCGGCCCCGATCTCCACTCCGAGACTGCGCGAGATGATGTAGTAGGCGCCGCCGGGACCGACTTCCATGTTCGTCGCAACGGACGACACCGAGAGCGCAGTCGCAAGTGTGATGAGGTTCGCGATCACCACGATGCCCAGCGCGCCGACAAGACCGACATTGCCGACAACCCACCCGGCGCGTAAGTACAGGATTACGCCGAGGATGGTGAGGATCGACGGCGTGAAGACACCGATGAAGGTGCCGAGTCCGTTGCCGTCGCCGGCGCCAAGCGAGCGCAGGCGTGTGAGCAGTGCCGTCATCGACGACCGTCCGTCCGGTTCGAGCAGGTGGATCGTGTCATCGCCGCGGAGCCTACCGGCTGTGCGTGCGCCGCTGCGGCGCCGATGTTGTCGAGGCAGAACGGGAGACTCGGCATCAGCTCATTCGTCCAGGCCGGGCGCCTTGCGCAGCGATTTTGTGTGTGACCTTGAGCGTTTCTCGTCGATCCGCCTACGACGTGCGGCACGACTTGGTTTCGTGGCCTTGCGCTTCGGCGGGTCGGGCCGCAACGCCCCGCTGAGTTGGTCACGCAGTCGCTGCCTGGCGATCTGGCGATTCCTCCACTGAGACCGTGTTTCGTCGACGGTCACCAACATCACCGAGTTGTCTCCGGCCTTGTCGAGGAGGCGCCGTCTCGTCTCGGCATCGAACGCACGGGACGCCGCGACGTCGAAACGCAGCTCCGCGCGCGTCGAGGAACGGTTGGCGTGCTGCCCACCGGGACCGCCGGCCGGTGAGAACGTCCATTGCAGCTCATCGGCGGGGATCGAGATCGTATCGCTGATCCTCAGATCGTCCATGGCCGAACCGTACTGCGGGTGGGCATGGAAATGGCTCCACAACAGGGTTGACATGGGACGTAGGATCAGGGGTTCATGCGCGCGCACGACGAAACGTTCCTCAGAGAGGTGCTTCCGCCCGAAGACCGGGTGATCGAGGCCGTGGTCGCGCGCTATCAGCGCGTCGCGCCTGCCATCACCCGGTTTGCGCGCAGCATTGCAGGGAACGAAGAGCTGCGCGTTCGGCTCGGATCACAAGCGTCTGCCTCCAAGGACGAGATCGTCATCGACCCCGGCGTCTTCCAGGCCGCCTACGCCCGAAGCGCACCGGTAACACCAACCGAGGTCGCGCTCACATCGGCGCTCCACGAGGCGATCCACCTGATCGCAACGGACTTCGACGAAGAGCGTCCGATTCCGGAGTCGTGGCTTGCCCACCAACAATCGCTCGAAGATGACGGCGCCGAAGCTCCACCACTCGCAGAGCTCACGTCATACGACTGGATCGAAGCCGAACCGGAGATGGACGCCGAAACGGCCGACCAGCTTGGATTCGATGAGATCTACGACGTGCCGGAGCCGATCTCCGGAGCGGTCACGGTGCTCGACGCGCTCAACACCGTTGCGGGTCCTGCCGCGGAGGCGATGTTTCTCTCGGTCGAAGACGCGCGACAGGAGCGGCAGCACCTCGCGCACTTCCCCGGTGCCCGTTCAGTGCTGTCGGACCTCTACCACGCAGCAGTTCCGGGAGCGTCAGCCAACGCTCGGCCTCTCGGCCAGTTCGCTCTCGCTTGTTTCCTGATCGTCGGCGACTACTTCTCTCGTGACGACGTCCAGCGGCGCGTCGCTCCCCACGTTGCCCCGGCAATCGACGACGCTGTGCCATTCCTCGACCTCATCCCCGACCTCGACGATCCCTGGGCCGTGGCCGGCACCGCTCTCCAGCTCGTCGAAGTTGCCCGGATGCACGGACTCCTGACCGAGGGGACGGGTTCCAAGTCTGCGGCCGGTCGCAGGGGCGAGCAGGAAGCCGATCAGGCCGCCGTTGCCGAGGGTGTCGATGCGGTCCGTGTTGTGACGCCGCCCCTCGCCGACCGGGACCACTACGAGGAAACCCGTCAGGCTGCCCAGACGGTCAGCGCAGAACACGGGCGGCACGGCGATGTCGATCAAGCCGGCGACCCGGCTACCGACCAGCTCATGAAGGTGTCCACCGCACCGACGGTGTACCTCCCGACCGGCCAGGCCGGCAAGCTCGTTGTAAGCGAATTCCCCATCGAATTCAGGCGGTTCGCACCTCAGGGCCGGGACATGCTCGAAGTTGCGGCTCGAGAGTGGGGGGTCGCCCAGCGGCGGGTCTCCGGTGAGCTCTACCCGCTGTTCCTCGCGAACCAGCGACGCGGGCTCCGCACCGGCTTCGACGCAGGAGACCTCTCCCCCTACACACCACTCCTCCTCGGCGCCGGCCTGTACGAGCGGATGTTCGAGCGACGCGATCTCCCCAACCGGCGGTCCTACGGCGTGAGCTTGCTCGTCGACGGATCCGCCTCGATGCTGCAGCCGCGGGAGGTGCGGGTCGACCGAAAGCGGCCCTGGGCTCTTGCCGCCGCCACACTCGGCGCGTGGACCCTAGCTCGCCTCGCCGACGAACTGCAGATCGAATTCGAGGTTGCGATCTTCAACCGCGGATTCGTAGCGGCGGCCGGTGATACCGAACGAACGTACGTCGATCGGCGAGGTCTCGCCACCGGTGCCCTTCGACGCGCTCAGGGTGGTTCGGCCGAGCGTCTCACGCGAACCGTGAACCACTACCTGGTCAAGTCCTTTCCGTCGAGGTGGCGCTCCGCCGAGGACACGCTGGCCGGGCTGTTCTGGATGGCGGCGTCGCCCCAAGAGGCGGCCAAGGAGTCACGGCGAGACCCGGATGCCGCGCCACCGATCTCTATGTTCGACAAAGCGGCCAACGTCGACGAATTCAACCTCGCACACGCGGCCGAACGACTCTCGGCACGCAACGTGTCCCATCGGATCATCGTGGTGCTCGCCGACGGAATGACTCGTGGTTCGGTCGAGGCGCTCGCCGACACCGCTGCGTCGATCGAACGTGGAGGGACCATGGTTCTCGGGATCGGCATCGGTGACGAGACGGTGCAAGCCGCCTATGCCCGCAATCAGGTGGCGCAACGCCCCGACGCTCTGGCGTCGGCAATGGTCGACGGAGTCCGCTCCGCGCTGTTCCGGTCCATCGCCGACGAGGGCGGAGACACCTGGTGGACCCACGCAACCGAACAAATGGCACAACTCTCAAACTGAGGAGCATTCATGGCAAAGACCGTCACCTTCGAAGACCCGCACGGAGTCGGGGCGCCGATCAAGCTCAAGAAGGCCGTCATCCCGGCCGACCTCCCTGATGCTGAGATTCGCCGCGACCACATCCCGGAGCCCGATCCGTACTACGTCGATCTGGGGATGCTCTATCGCCTTGCGGCCCTCGAACAGGTCCGCGGGCGCCGATTCGAGGGGATTCCGCTGCACCTCGCCCTCCGCGGCCACATGGGAACGGGGAAAGACCATGACCTCGAGCAGTTCGCGGCGTTGCTCGGACTCCCCTACTACCGGATCCCTTTGACCGGCGAGGTCCGCGACATCACCCTCATTGGCTCCGTCAAGCTCCACGGTGACGGAAAGGGTGGGACAGACAGCCGATGGCAAGACGGCGACATCACCCGGGCGATCCGAGGCCCCGCACTGGTGAACCTCTCGGAGCTGAATGCCGCTGGTGCCGAAACGCTATTCGCTCTGCACGGACTCCTTGACCGTCACCAGGCGCTCGAGCTCCAAACGGGCGAGCTCGTTCGGCTTCGCGAGGACGTACGGATCTTCGGGACGCTGAACCCGACCGACCTCCGCGACTATGCCGGTACCCAGACCCTCAACAAGGCCTTCGCGGATCGGTGGATCATCTGGGAGAAGGGTTTCCCGGCCGAGGACGAACTGATTGCGATGATCGAGCGGCGCCACCCCGGCCTTCGTACCGATCTCGTTGAATTCGTCGCGAAACTCGCCGTCGAGATCAACGAGTCGTTCGTCTCAGGCGACTCTCGCACTCGCGTCGAAACACCGATGAGCCTGCGCACGGTGCTTGATCGCATCCCGGCAGGTCTCGACATGTACAGTGAGGCGGAGGATCCGCTCCGTCGGGCGTGGGACGAATTTGTCCTCCCCCACATCGACCCGTATGACCGGGACCACTACGAGACCGTCTGGGCCGCCGTCGTGCGTCGTGGCCCCGAGGGTGCGCCGTTCTCGAAATAGGAGAAACACATGCCGTCATTCGACATCGTCTCTCAGGTTGATATGCAGGAAGTCCGCAATGCCGTCGATCAGGCGATGCGCGAAGTCGTGAACCGCTACGACTTCAAGGGCACCGACACCAAGATCTCGCTCACCGACGATGGGATCGTCATTGAGTCGGCAACCGACCACCGTGTGGAGGCCGCGATCGACGTGCTCCAGACGAAGCTCGTCAAGCGCAAGGTCTCGCTGAAGTCGATCTCCGGAGGAGAGATCAAGCCCGTTGGGGGCGGTCGATCACGTGCCGATTTCACGCTCAACCAGGGCATCAATCAGGACGACGCTCGGGAACTCGCGAAGATGATTCGGGACATGAAGTTGAAGGTCCAGGCGCAGATCCAGGGTGATCAGCTTCGGGTTCAGGGCAAGAAGCGTGACGATCTGCAAGAGGTCATCGTTGAGGTGAAAGCTCTTGACTTCCGCGTGCCCCTGCAGTTTGTGAACTACCGGGACTGAGGTTGTGGGTGGCTGGCTTGCCTAGGTTTCCGAGTCCGTTGGAAGCGCCCCGAAGACAGCGCCAACGATGAGGCCGGCTCCCGAACCGAGGCCGATCCACACCGGGCTGCCGGTCAGGGCGAAGACAACGGCACCGGCAGCTGCGCCGAACACCAGTCCGAGACCGACGGCGATCGCCGTCCGATCACGGGAATCGTCGTTGTCTGGCATCCTCGAGAATCTACCAGGCCACGTACCCGACCCGCTGAGCGCCCGGTGACTATCGAGGAGCTAGGGCGTACGCGAGCACGTGCTCGAGGGGCCAAGGTACGCGAGTCAGATCGAGTGCATCTACGAACAAGCTCCCATAGCGAGCCTTTCTGCCTGATTTCGTACCGATGAAACGTCGAAGCTGCGCTTCGTCGGCCTGCCCACGCCATGCAGGTTGGTTCTGGAACGTCCGAAATGATGAGAGTTCACCCTGGTCCTCGACGACTCGCTCCACACCCGCCAGGCCGAGAGCACGGATCAGTTCGTCCTCGAGGTCGTCGGTGCAAACGAAGAAGCCCATCGCTTCCATCTCCGACTGCGACAGGTTGGAGCCCAGTCCCGCCCTCTGGATGCCTCGTTGAAAGTCGCCGAGCTCGGCTCGGTCGCAAAGACCCGCCAACCTCACATCGGAACCGTGGAGCTCCAGGACGCTTTCGATGGAATCACCAATCGCCGAGGCACCGCCCATCGCCACGATCGACACGCCTTCTGCCTCCAGATTCTTGCCGAGGCGCTGCGCCAGCGCTCCCAGAGCGGCTCGGTCACTGACTCCTTCAACAAGCACAACCGTCCTGATACCCGACATACGGATGAGCGTAGATGGGCGGCGACGACCCGGCGCTGCGCGTGGTCGACTGGATCAGCGATCCCACCAGCCGGCGTCCGCGGAACGTTGCTGTGCCTGCGCCACAGCTTCGCCGGCCGGCATGTGCAAAGGAGCCCCGTGACCCGGCAACAGCACGTCGGCATCGAGTGCCGCCAGGGCGTCAAGCGAAGCAAGAGCCTGTTCCCAATCGTGGCTGAAGATCCGCGGCATCAACCGAGGGCCGGGCCGATTGGTGAGAACGTTTCGGTTGACGAGCGCATCGCCGGTGATGACGATTCCGTGTTCGGGGAGATGAAACGAACAGTGGCCGCTCGTATGCCCGGGGGTCGGGACCGGCACCGGTCGGCCGGGAACGTCGAGCGGTGAACTGGCGATGGCTTCAACGACCGCGACCGGTGTCGGATCGGTGCCGCCGTGCGCAATCGAGTCGATTGCGAACACAGCCACCGATGGCCGCCACATCCGGATCACGAGGTCGATCGTCCGCACCCGCTGGTGATACGTGCCGGTTGCGTGCCCGACCTCGTCGCGGTGTGTGTGGACAACGGCGCCGTGCTCACTCCTCAGAGTCTCCGCCACACCAACATGGTCCGGGTGAGCGTGTGTCAGGACAACCGCATCGACCTGGCCCGGACCGGCGCCGATCTGACGCAACGAATCGACCACCACTCGATAGTCCTTCGGCCACGCCGCATCAATCAGCGTGACCGTGGTCCCCTCGCGCAACAAACACCAGTTCGTACGCGGACCAACGACCAGGAATACGTCGGGGGCTGCCTCAACGATCTCGACCTGCATCTCCATCCTCCAAGCTGCGGACCCCCCGGCCAACCCTACGCGTCGGTCAGGAGTTGTCAGTGCCGAGCCCGAGACCGAATGTCGTCGCATCCAGCCAAGAGCAGAATCACCAGAATCACGGGGGTAGATGAGAGCCAGGGGAATGATGTCGTCATCGGGAGTCCTCTCCAATGTCCGGCCCCGTCGCCTCAACCGTCGTCCGGCTGCTCCGAAGCGACCAGGTGATTTCGTCCCCTTCCGCCACCCCGCCAGGTCGGTCGGGCCGCTCATTTCCGGTGCAAGTGCAAGCGGTCACTCCGGCACATCATCGGCGTAAGATCGCCGGATGAGGGACACAGACGTCGTTGCAAGTCTCGCCGTATCGCTTGATGGGTATGTGGCCGAGGCCGATGGCTCGGTCGGCTTTCTCGAGAAGTACCCCATTGAGGAGTTCGACTTCGACGCCTTCGTCGACGGCATCGGAGCGCTCATCATGGGGAGCACCAGCTACGTCCAGGCTGCCGAATGGGGATGGATGTGGGGTGACCGGCCGACGATGGTGCTCACCACCCGCACCGACCTTCCCGTTCCCGAAGGCGCCAACATCCGCTTCGCTGCGACGCCCACAGCGACGGCGATCCGCTCGTTCTCCGCCGAGACACCAAAACGGCTGTGGGTGTTCGGCGGAGGCAAAGTCGTCACCGAAGGACTCATGGGCGGCGCGATCGACACACTCGACATCACGTTGATGCCCGAGGCCCTCGGCAGCGGGATCCCGCTCTTCTCCGATGCCTACGACGGGCCGATGCAACTCGTCGAATCCGTGCCATACGCCAACGGTGCAGTCCGTCTGGTTTACGACACTCGGCCGCTCTGACTCGGTCGGCACACTATGTCACCAACCGCTCTGGTACGCCGATCCCGTCAAATCGTCCAGGTCGAGGTCGTACAACAGGCACTCGCCGATGCGCTCCCCGGAGGCCCACAGGTCCGACCCCGGCCAGGTCACGTATACGTCGAGTGATGAGGATTCGTAGGCGCGTCCGACATACCCCTCGAACTCGTCCTCACAGACTGAGACCAGGTCTTCCCTCACGGCATCCTCCCCCGGATACGGACCGGGTGCGAACTCATGGACCAGGTAGACCTCGTTGCCGTGCGGACCATCACACGAAATCGTTTCGTAGTCGTCGCCGGCGATGTAGCTCT
>Ga0316197_10001119_pt1 | contig 19143 bp, 16 predicted proteins | sample OudBiesiAoxic_MG_FD_204939 | JGI IMG/M metagenome (GOLD analysis project Ga0316197, IMG submission 204939) | Coastal sediment microbial communities from Oude Bieten Haven, Netherlands - site A oxic | ecosystem: Environmental > Aquatic > Marine > Coastal > Sediment | place: Netherlands... | reverse complement strand
GCGACCCAGATGATCGCGAGCAGCGGGATCAGCGCTCCGAGAACGAGCTGCGGCAGGTATCGCGAGAAGTAGGCGTCGAGTGCGTCGATCCCACTCGACGCGACCACCGCAAGCTCCCCACTTCCGGCGGATCGCCCTTTCGAAGTCTGCGTCAGGACCGCTCGCATGACCTGCTCGCGCAACGTTCGTTTCACGTCGGCTGCCGTGCGGTGGGCAGCGACCGACCGTGCCCACTCGAAAAGGCCACGGGCCGCGTAGATCAGGCCAAGCGTGACAAGGGCACCCGCAAGACTCTCGGGCCCGGCACCATCGAGGAACACTCGATTCACGATTCCGGCGAGCACCGAGGCTCCGGCGATGACGGCGAGCGCGGATGCAAGCCCGAGGGCGATCGTCACGCTCATATACCGGCGCACCCCTTCGGTTACTCCGAAGAGGCGCCGATCGACCGGGCTGACCCGGTCTGCTTCTGCTTGCAGGCTGTCAGTGGGTGGACGTTGTGACATCCCTAGGACCGACGCGCTTGCGGAACACCCAGTAGCTCCATGACTGGTAGACAAGCACGATCGGAACGAATATGAGCGCGACGATCGACATGATCTGCAACGTCAGCGTGGTCGACGATGCGTTGAATACCGTCAGGCTGTAGTCCGGGTTGATGGTGGATGTCATCACGTTCGGGTACATGCCGATGAAGATCGCCGCTACGACGGCCACGATCGTCAACCCTGTGCAGATGAACGCCCAGCCGAACATCTCGGATCGGGTCAGCCAGATGACGGCTCCAAGCAGCACAATCGCGAGTATTGGCAACAGGCCGGGTACAAATCCGCCGTCGCCCATCGTGTAGGTCCAGATCATGGCACCGGCCATGACGACGGTCGCTGCGATCGCGAGCGGCTGTGATGCGGCTGCCGACCGCTCACGCACCTCACCGTCGGACTTGAGTGCGAGGAAGATCGCCCCGTGAAGGGTGAACAGGACAAGAGACGCGATGCCCATGACCAGCGAGTAGGGATTCAGCAGCGCCCAGAACCCGCCTACGTATTCGCCCGCGGCGTCGATCTCGAGGCCACGTACGAGGTTGCCGAAGGCCACCCCGAAGAGCAGGGCAGGTAGGAAACTCCCGACGAAGATTGCCCAGTCCCACATGCTCCGCCATTCGGGTCTCTTGTCCTTACTTCGGTATTCGAACGCAACACCTCGGATGATCAGGGCGAACAGGATGATGAACAGCGGCAAGTAGAAGCCGCTAAACATGGTCGCATACCATTCAGGGAACGCGGCGAACGTTGCACCTCCCGCGGTGAGCAGCCAAACCTCGTTCCCATCCCAGGTCGGGCCAATGGTGTTGATCATGACCCGCCGGTCCGTGTCGTCCTTTCCGATGAACGGCAGCAGGATCCCGACCCCGAAGTCGAATCCCTCGAGGAAGAAGAATCCGATCCACAGGACGGCAATGAGCACGAACCAGAGGGTTTCCAGGTTCCAGAGTCCTTGTTCCATGGTCAACCTCCCTAGTACACCATCGACTTGGCGACGTCCGTGGCGGTCTCTTCGTCACCCGGTCCGGCCTTCGCATACTTGACGAACAGGAAACCTGCGGCGATGGCAAGTGCCAGGTAAATGAGGGTGTATCCCACGATCGTCAGAATGATCCACTCGCTCGGCACCGTCGGCGAGTTCGAGACATCGGTCTTGAGAAGCCCGTATGCGATCCACGGCTGGCGGCCCATTTCGGTGAAGATCCATCCCATCGCATTGGCAATAAACGCAGCCGGGATGCCAGCCCATAACGCGAGCATCAGGAACCACTTTTGTCGGGTCAGCGAACCTCGGATGTGGAACAACACCGCGAGTCCGCCGATCAAGATCATGAGAAATCCCAGTCCGACCATGATTCGGAACGACCAGTAGGTGACGAACAGATTCGGGATGTAGTCGCCTGGCCCGTATTCGGCGACGGCGGCCGCTTGGAGATCGTTGATCCCCTGGACCTCACAGTCGAGGTTGTTGCAGGACAGCAGACTCAAGGCTCGCGGAACTGCAACGTTGATGCTGTTGCGGCTGTTCTCCTTGTCTCCGACTGCGAAGAGGGAGAACGATGCCGGTTGCTCGGTGTCCCAAAGGGCTTCGGCGGAGGCCATCTTCATGGGCTGAACCTCGACCATGACCTGCCCTTGCCAGTGACCGGTGAGCGCCACGCCGATGGTGGCGACGAGCAAGACCGCGCCACCAAGCGTTGCCGACTTGCGCATGACCACCACGTGCTGCTTCTTCGCCAGGTGGTAGGCGGCCACGCCAAGTATCAGGGCGCTGGCCGTCGCGAAGCCAACGGAGATCGTGTGCGGGAAGTGAGTCCAGAGCACTCTGCTCGTAATGATCTCACCGAAGTTCTGCATCTCGGCGCGACCGGTCACAGAGTTCAACGTGTACCCGGTCGGGAACTGCATCCACGAGTTGGCGAGGAGAATGAAGAAGGCCGAAGCCATTGTCCCAAACGCGACCATCCAGATCGTGAAAGCGTGGACCTTCGGGCTCAGCTTCTTCCAACCGAAGATCCAAAGACCGAGGAACGTCGACTCGATGAAGAAAGCGAGCAGTGCCTCAATCGCAAGCGGTGCACCGAAGATGTCGCCGACGAAGCGCGAGTAGGTCGACCAGTTCATGCCGAACTGGAATTCCTGAACGATGCCGGTGACCACTCCGATGGCGAAGTTGATGAGCATCAACTTGCCCCAGAACTTCGTCATCTGGAGGTACTCGGGCTTCTTCGTGCGAACCCACGCCGTCTCCATGATGGCGACCATCCATGTGATACCGAGCGTGATTGGTACGAACAACCAGTGGTACACCGTTGTGATGCCGAACTGCCATCGCGCCAGCAGCACTTCCTCCATGAGCCCTCCCGTCGTTCGGATCCAATCCGTGGGTAGGTTGAGGGTCAGGGAGGGGCCGTCGTAGGGTCGTTCGTCCTCAATTGCGCAGGGATATTGCCCTATCGCAACCCCGCCGTCAGCGACTTCCTGCGGTCACTCGGCGGCGACGCTGTAGCGTCCCTTGATCGCGACGAGGTAGTAGACAATGACACCGCCGATGACCACGACCGTGAGCGCCAGAATCGTTGGGATGAGGTAGCGGGTCGTCCACGGATCCGGGTCTTCGATCGGATCAACCGGGGGAATCTCGATTGCGGCCCCGCTGTCGACCGAGATCGGCGCAACCTCGACGTCCTCACCTTCTTCGCCTTCCGACCCCACGGCGATTGCCGGGAGCAGGAAGATGACTCCGGCGAGGAGCGCGGCAATCAACAAACGGAACAACCGTGTCATGGGGCGAGGATAGACGAGGATTGCGACGCGATGAAGCGCCCCGATGACGGAGCGCTTCACCTCCTGGTTCTGGATGTCAAGCTTCGGTGTTGACGATGCGGCCACGAAGGCGGGGGTACTTCGTCGGAGCGTGGGCAAAACACCATTCCCGCCGGTTGTACCGGGACAGGTTGGTCTCGCACCCCTTGTGCGCGCACTGGCGTTCCGTCGAGTAGGTCTTCGGGGCCCGGGCACCGCCGTCGAGGCGGCGGCCTCTGAGGACGTTGTCGTTCATTGCGGTTTCCCTCCAGTCGAGCCGGGTGGAATCACATCTCCGACTCGTTGTTCTCTCGTTCCTGTTGTATTAACGCTCGGAGGGTGTCGAAAAGTTCCGGAGGTGGGTCGGATTTCCCACGTTCCCGGATGACCTCCTTCAGCCGAGATTCGAACTGGAAGGCGTCCATACACGGCGCGCAGCGCCGCAGATGCAGCCGGATACGCGACGTGGTGAAGAACGAAGCCTCCTCGTCGAGGTACTGGTACACATATTCGATGGCATAATCGCAGCCGCTCATGACCGGTCCCCTGTGATTCCGTGCTCTTCTGCTACGTCCCACAACTTCTTTTGGAGCGCCTTTCTTCCCCGATGCAACCGAGACATGACCGTTCCGATCGGGATATCGAGCATCTCGGCGATCTCCTTGTAGGAGAAACCGTCTACATCGGCGAGCAGCACCGGCAGGCGGAACGTCTCCGGAAGCGACTCGAGAGCCTCGATGACGTCGGTGTCCACAAATGCGTCGAGCATGTCCGCCTCGGCGCTCTGCGTCGCTCCCGATGCCTCACCGAGCCGCTTGTACAAGTACAGGTCCTGGAGTTCTCCGAGCTCGACCTCCGAGGGTCGGCGCTGCTGCTTCCGGTACTTGTTGATGTAGGTGTTTGTGAGGATGCGGTAGAGCCAGGCCTTGAGGTTGGTGCCCTCGGTGTACGAGTCGTACGCCCGGAACGCCTTGAGGAATGTCTCCTGCACGACGTCCTCGGCGTCGGCCGGATTGCGGGTCATGCGCAGCGCAGCCGAATAGAGCTGCGGGGCGTATTGCATCGCATCGGTCTCGAAATTCGCCTGATCCGCCACGGGTCTCCCTGCTCGTGCCCGACATCCTACGGCCGAGCCGGAATGAGCGGAAGACCACTAGCATTCCGGCTCCCCCGCCGGGGTAGCTCAGTCCGGTAGAGCAACGCACTCGTAATGCGTAGGTCGTGGGTTCAAATCCCGTCCCCGGCTCCAACAAGGCCCTTGCCACGTCTCAATCCCTGGCAAGGGCTTGTTTGATGGTCGTGGAAACCTGCGGCACGACGGTGGCATAGGCCGCCGGTCGAGCCCGATTCGGCGGCCCGTGCTTGGCGGGATGTGTCGCTGGTGACGTGCCTAGCCGGTCTCGATCCAACCTACCTGTTGCAGCATCTTGTTGGCGATGGTGAGGCCGAAGACCTCTACGGTGTCTGGGTTATCCCCGGATTACCAAGCTACCGAGAACCTACGACGCAGCGTTCACAGCTGAAGGGGACCTGGAACTGAACGTCGTTGAAGACCCGTGTGGTCGGCGGGTGGGAGGTCCGCCGGGCACCCTGGTGCCGTCTTCGTCTTGATCTGGTGGCTTCTTGAGGTAGCCACGGATCGCTGACACGGACAACGCCTGCGGGCGTCTAACAAGAAGGGGGCGGGGTCGGTAGATTCACCGTGCTCGTTCGCCCGCCCACACCAAAGACGGCACACCACTCACCATGGGACGCCGCACCAGAGCCATCTCACCGCAGCTCCGCCGCTCCATCCTTGATCGTGACGGTACGGCCACCATCGACCCCGACTCGCCACCCCAGAGGCGCCGACTCCTCCACCCCATCCACGGCCCCCCTGGCTCGAACACGCCCGCCAACGCGGAATGGTCATCAGCGAACAGCCGATCAGCCGGATAGCCGCATAGCGCAGGGACTTCCCCTCCACCACGCAGTGGGGGAGGGTGCCCGAGCAAAGCTCGGGCGGGAGGGGGCGGCCTGGGAGCCCGAATCACCACGATGCGGTCAGCCCGCGGGTGCCCGAGCTTTGCTCGGGCGGGAGGGGGCGGCTTGGGAGCCCGAATCACCACGATGCGGTCAGCCCGCGGGTGCCCGAGCAAAGCTCGGGCGGGAGGGGGCGGCCTGGGAGCCCGAATCACCACGATGAGACCCGCCGCGAGTCTCGAGTCTCAAGTCTCGGATCTCGTCTTTGCCCTGACGCGCGACTCCGAGCTCTGTCTTAGCTCGTGATCGCCTGGGCGACAGCGAGTCCGATGGTGCGGTGGCCGTTGGGATTGGGGTGTGGCCAGCCAGCCCACATCTGAGTGTCAATCGGCAAACCATCAATGTCCACCCAGGTCACGTCCTCGTCGAGGCCGGCCTGAATGGCACCGTGCAGTTCGCCAAGTGCAAACTCCATCTCCTCGCCACACTCGGGGCCAATCGGGGACCATCCAGGGGCGATCGTGGTTCCATCGATCGAGAAGTAGCTCGCCCAATACACCGACGCATTCGCTCGGCTTCTGATCGCCTCGACGATCTCGGATGCCCCGGTTGTGATCTGGTCGCGCCGGTCGCTCAGGTTCCACCGTTCCGTGATTGCTTCTTGACACGCCAACTTGTCCCCGGCCTTGGTCCAAGAGAACGCGGTGTCCTTCGTTAGTTCCTTCACCACGTCAACCCAGTTCGTCGAGTTGATCCCGGCCGTCACGATCACGACATTCCAGGTGGCAGCGTCGGTGTAGCGCTCGATGTCGTCGATCTGGCTGGGATGCGCATCCGAGCACGAATCCGAGCCGCCGTTGATCACTGAACTCATACCGGCACCGGGGAACGCGATGTTGACGTAGTCGGGGGCCCACGCAGTAGGCAGCTCGGCGGCGACCAAGTCGCGCACGGTGCTACCGAACGAGTAATCGGCGTCGCGGCAGGTTGCGTCCCCGGTGAACCACTGCCGCGTGTACCCGGACGCAATTGAGTCGCCGGCAAGCACGATCTTCGGGGCAGCCGGGGTGAGGCCCGCCCAGGCGGTGTGCCACACGGATCGCCAACCGTTGAGGTCGACCGCCCGCACTTCGAGCCTGGCGTACGTTTCGGGGGCTACTGAGGCATATGAGACAGCGGGTTCAGTGGCTGACGTGGCAAAGACTCTGCCGGGATTGAGGTGATTCCATCGGTACTCGTACCGCAAGATGCCGTCGTTGTCGATGGACTCGAGCAGGAGATCGGCTTCGAGCAACGCGTTGTGCGGCTGTGGAGCGAACAGCTCAGCCGCCATGACAATCGGCCGGGTGTCACCGTCCGGCAACTGTTCATAGGGCGGTGCGAGAGCTGAGACGGGGACCGCCATAGCCATCAGCACACCGAGAACAATGCTTATCAATAGGGCGCGTCGTGACATCAATACAAACCTACTCGTTGTGTGCAGTACCGATATGACGCCGCGTGAGCGGATTTGGTTCCCTCGTTGTTGAGGAAGATCTGAGTCGCCAACCCAAGGTCACGGTGTGTATTGCTCGAGTATTTCGGTGACTTCCCCACCGTTGACGAAGAGCCATACGTTGCACCAGTTGGAGGGGCAGGCGATGTACGCACTCGGGTCGACCGGCCATCCGGAGAATGGGACGGTCAGGAACCCGACGGATCCTGCATCGATCTCATGCACCGTGACCGTCGCAGCTACGGGGATCGTCCGGAGCGTCGGATTCACATTGCGCACGTAGTAGTCGTTGTTGACCTCTTCTCCGTCCGCCGCCCCTTCGGTGTAGGCGATGGCGCCGTAGTAGAAGCAGGCCAGATCGAAGTCGATGTCTGCCGCCGACTTGGCCACCACGTAGCCGTACCAAACGCCGTCCGGCAACGGTCCCGCCCCCGGCGTACAGCCGGACCCGGCTGCACCGCCGCTTCCGGTCAGAGGAGCCAACGGATCGAGCGCCGGGACACCAACCTCGTACGGTCCCCCCGACGTTGTGGTTGTCGCCGCTGTTGTGGTGGTTGTCGGAGCCGCGGTGGTCGTGGTAGTTGCAGCGGTGGTCGTGGTTGTTGCCGCGGTTGTTGTTGTCGCAGCCGTGGTCGTGGTAGTTGCCGGCGGTTCGGTGGTTGCCAAAGGCGGAGTCGAGGTCGAGGAAACCGCGATGGTCGTATCCGAGCTGCCGGAGCAGCCGCCGAGGAGAAGCAACACAATGAGAACAACTGCAGGTCTCACTCGTCCACTGTACGGCCGAGATTCGTGGGCTCAATAGGGCGTTAGGACCATTGTTGCTCCACCGGTTCTTGCCGACTTCGGGAACCCTCGGTGTGCGCCCAAGCGACCATCGGCTGCGGGCAGCCAAGGCATGATCTGACGGCGAGATCGCGGCGCTGGCGAGACCAGCGAAGTCGGTCGTTAGGATGCGCGGCGTGGTGAGACGATGGATCGCAGCGATACCGACATGCCAACGGCGTCCAAGGCACGCGTGCGCTACGGACTCGGCGCGACCGACGCGGAAACGCCGGTGAAGACCGTCGCCTGCGTCGGGTTGGCGGTTCTCGACTTCGTCTTCGGCATCGACGTGCGACCGGATCGAGGCCGCAAGGCGTTCGCCGATTCGATGATGGTGATCGGAGGTGGACCCGCCGCGACGGCTGCCGCAGCCGTGGCTCGACTCGGCGGCAGCGCGAGCTTCGTCGGCCAGCTCGGCGAGGACGCAGTCGGAGACCTGATCATTCGAGACTTCGCCCAATGGAACGTCGACACGAGCCGGGTCCGGCGTCACCCATCGGCCTCATCGCCGGTCTCGACGATCACCGTCGAGGCGGACGGGGAACGGACCATCATCAATCACACGGATCCCAGACTGTTGGAGTCAGCGGACCGAGTCACCGAGGATGATCTTTCAGGGGCCCACGCCGTGCTCGGCGACCTGCTGTGGCCGACGGGGGCATTGTCGGCGATGGAGGCAGCGCGCAAGCTCGGACTTCCTGCCGTCCTGGACTTCGATCACGTCCGCCCTGGGCCGATCGATGCCGCGCTCGCGACTCCGACCCACATCGTCTTTTCGGCACCGGCGCTCGCGGAGGCGAGCGGCGAAGGTGATCCCACGTCAGCGTTGCAGTCGATTGCCGCGCGCACGAACGCATGGCTGGCGGTCACCCTGGGGGACGCCGGAGTGATCTGGCTGGACGATGGCGGCGCCGCCCACGCGTGTCCGGCCTTCATCGTCGACGTCGCGGACACCCTCGGCGCCGGTGACGTCTTCCACGGTGCATTCGCGCTCGGCCTCGCCGAGAATCGGCCGATCGAAGACGTGATCCGGCGCGCCTCGGCCGCATCCGCACTGAAGTGCACCCGCTTCGGCGGACGTGCCGGCATCCCAACCGCCGAGGAAGTCGACACGTTCCTGCAGCAACGGTCTTGATCGAAGCGCCGCGGACACACCAACCGATCGAATTCGGAGTCCCGGGGCCTACGCCTGCGGGCGGGGAGGCGGCCACCAGGGGGCCAGATGTGCATCGACTGCCGCGTACCAGGCGTCGGTCATCGCCCCGAGCGGATCGATGTGGTCGGCGTAGTTGGACCAGACCAACGGTTCGTCGATCCAGACACGAACCGCGGTGCGATGGATCCCCCTGTCGGCTTGGCCGAGGGTACGTTCCGTGCCGTGGATCGTGACCGGTAGCAGCGGGGCGCCACTCATCCACGCCAGCCAGGCTGCTCCCCGCTTCGGCTCGGTCTCGCGCCAGTACTCCACCCGTCGCCCTTCAGGGAAGACGCCGGCGGTGCCTCCAGCCCGCAGGTACGCGATCGTCTCCTCCAATGCCCTCAGCGGAACGCCATCGCGGTCCGTGGGAATCGCTCCGAAGAACCCGGTTACAACGTCGAACGCGAGATGATTCCCGAACAACTCATCGACGGCGATGAACCGGACAAGGCGTCCGAGGGCGTTGATGACGAGTGGGGGGTCGAGATGGGAGAAGTGGTTGGATGCGACCACGACCGGGCCGCGGCTCGGGATGTTCTCGGTACCACTGACTTCGAAGTCCAGCAAACCACGCGCAAGGATTCGAAATGGGATGTTCAGGAACCGCGTCGTGGCGGCCGAGGGAATCCGCCGGAACCTAGGCATCGCCGGCCAGGTCGGCGAATAGGTTGGCGAACGCCAGTTGTGGTCGCTGGTTCGTGGCAAGCGCCTCGATCGCAACAAGGATCCGTTCGGCTCCGGCAATCGCCCGCCTCGGCGTCATGGACGACAGTGCCGAGACGGGGACGTCGGTGTTGCGCACGGGACTGCCAAATTGAGCCGCCGCCACGTCTCGGTAGAACGAAGCGAGTATTTCGAGGCCGGTCACGTAGAGGGCATCGGTTGCGCGTTTCAACTCGCGGGTCTGTCGATCGCGAAGCGACCTCGGCGCGTCGTCACCGAGCGCTTCTCGTTCTTCCTGCTGGCGATCCTTGAGCGCGGCGAGCAGCGGCTCCGACGCTGCCATTGTCTCATCGGCGAGTCGGAATGCGTCGCCGGGGTGCTCGCCGAGCCGCATCGGGATGCTGAGCCAAACTCTCCGGTAGTCGGCGACCTGAGGCTCCGTCGCGAGCGCCAGCGCGAGCCCGGGGCGGCCGCCGGCGATCCGAGCGGCCTCCGTGGCCTGCTCCTCCTCGATGCCCAGTTGTGCGAGGCCGGCTGCAACTTCCGCCTCCGAGACCCGTCCGAGTACGACGGTTCGACATCGACTCGCCACCGTCTCCGGAAGATCATCTTCCGTCTCGGCGACGATCACGAATACGGTGGCGGGAGTCGGCTCTTCCAATGTCTTGAGGAGGGCGTTGGCCGCTTCATCGTTCATCATGCCCCCTTCCTCGAGCAGGAAGACCTTCCTGTCCGATTCGAGCGGGGTGCGTGTTGCCTGTGAGACAACACTTCGCGCCTGATCGACCGTGATTGATGCACGGCCTTCGGGTTCAACGAGAACGAGGTCCGGGTGTACCCCTGCCAGAACGCGAGAGAAGCAGGCTTGGCCCTCGCCGCACAGGAGCGCCGCCGCGAATCGCCGGGCGATCGTTGCCTTGCCGACGTTTGACGGACCAACAAAGAGATACGACTGGGCGGGTTCCACGATCTCCCGTTCGAGGAGTTCGACGACCCCACGATGTCCGATGATGGCGTCGAACGGGGTCACCATCGAGTCCGAATCTCCCGATATGCCGTCTCGACGACCTCGTCGAGCGGTGCATGGGTGTTGATCGTCACGAAGCGCTCTGGCTCCGCCTCTGCCAACGCGGCGAATCCCTCTGCAACCGCCTGCTGGAAGTGGACGCCCTCGTCACCTATCCGGTCCCCGACTTCCTGGCGCGCGAGGCCCTCGTCCGGATCAACAGCAAGGAGCACAACCATGCTGGGCCAAACCCCGAGCAGACCGGGCTCGTTGGCGCTGCGAACCTCGGCGATGCCAAGTCGGCGGCCCGCTCCCTGATACGCGAGCGACGAGTACACCGATCGATCAGACAGAACCCACGCTCCAGTGTCGAGAGCGGGACCCACCACCTCGGTCGCAAGCTGGGCCCGAGCGGCGGCGAAGAGGAGTGCCTCGGTCCACGGTGCCGGCGCGAGTTCATGGCTGAGGAGAATCTGCCGGATGGCTTCCCCAACCGTGGTTCCGCCCGGCTCGCGCACGCGGACGACGTGCAAGCCCTCGGCTTCGAGTCGTTCACCGACTCGTTGGGCCACCGTCGACTTCCCCGCACCTTCGATGCCCTCGAACGCGATGTACGGACGGCTCACTTGATCTCGTTCCTCGTGCTCGGCGTCACCGAGACAGTTTCGCAGAGTTGGGGGCGACAGGCCCCGCGCTAGGACTTTTTCGGTTTCCGCTTCGGAGCCGGCCCCTTGGCCCGGCGCTCGGCCAGCAGTTCGACCGCGCGATCGAGGGTGATCGTGTCGATGGAATCCGCGACCCTGAGGGACGCGTTGGTCTCGCCGTCGGTCACGTACGGACCGAACCGTCCATTTCGCAGCACCACCGGCTTCTCAGTATTCGGATCCTCGCCAAGTTCCTTCAGCGGCGCCGCGGCGGTCCGGCTGCGCCCCTTCTTCGGCTGGGCGAGGAGAGCGATCGCCGACTCGAGATCAACCGTGAAGATCTGATCCTCGTCTTCGAGACTGCGGCTCTCCTTGCCCCACTTCACGTAGGGCCCGTAACGTCCGTTCTGCGCCGTGATCGGTTTGCCGTCCTCGGGATGCTCACCGACGGTCCGAGGCTGTGTCAGGAGTCGGAGCGCGTCCTCGACCGTCACCGTCTCGAGTGACATGGTCTTGAACAGCGACGCCGTCTTCGGCTTCGAGGTCGACTCCGCATCTCGTTCACCGAGTTGGACGTACGGCCCATAGCGCCCGGCCTTGGCAAACACCGTGAGGCCGGTCTCGGGATCTTCGCCCAAGGTCCGGTCGCCCGACGGAGCCTCGAGCAGTTCTGTCGCACGTTCGACGGTCAGTTCATCGATCGGAACGTCCTCGGGTATCGAAGCGCGGGATTCGCCGTGAACGAGATAGGGACCGAACTGGCCGCAGCGCGCCACGATCGGTACGCCGTCGACACCTTCGCCGATCGGGAATGCGTTGACTTCGCGAGGGTCGATCCCCTCGAGTGCATCGTCGGAAACGAGCGTTCTGAGACCCGGGTGATCGTCGACGCCGAAGTAGAAACGGTTGAGGTACGGGACCATCTGCTCTTCGCCGCCCGCGATCTTGTCGAGGTCCTCCTCCATAAGAGCGGTGAAGTCGTAGTCGACATAGTCGCCGAAGTGCTCCTCGAGCAATCCGACGACGGCGAAGGCCTTGAGGGTCGGGACGAGCGCCGTCCCGTGTTTGCGGACGTAGTCGCGATCCTGGATGGTCGAGATAATCGATGCATACGTCGACGGGCGCCCGATTCCCAGTTCTTCCATCCGCTTCACCAGGCTGGCTTCCGTGTACCGGGCCGGGGGTTTGGTCTCGTGGTTCGTCGCTTCCATGGCGAGCGCCGCGAGATCCTGCCCCTCCACGACAGCCGGAAGGTGCCGTTCTTGGTCGTCGCGTGCGGCTTCGGGATCATCAATGTCTTCGACGTAGGCCTTGAGGAAACCGCCAAAGAGAATGGTGCGGCCGGAAGCGGAGAACTCACAGGTCTGTTTGCTCGTCGGCGCCGTGCCGGTGAGCCGGAGTTGGAGGCTCTCGCCCTTTGCGTCCTTCATCTGACTGGCGACCGTCCGCTTCCAGATCAGGTCGTACAGCTTGGCCTCGTCTGACTTGGGGCCAAATGAACCCGCAACGGTCTTCGGATCCTGGAAATGTTCGCCGGCGGGACGGATCGCCTCGTGCGCCTCCTGGGCCCCTTTTGCCTTCTTGCCGTAGAACCGAGGGGCGTCAGGGAGATACTCCTTGCCGAACCGTGCGGCAACAAGCGATCGGGCAGCGTCGAGGGCCGTTCCCGACAGGTTGGTGGAGTCGGTCCTCATGTACGTGATGAATCCGCCTTCGTAGAGGCGCTGTGCCGCCGACATCGTTCGGCGTGCTCCGAACCGGAACTTGCGACCGGCCTCCTGCTGAAGGGTGGCAGTCCGGAACGGCGGATACGGGCGCCGGGTGTACGGCTTCCGTTCGACAGAGGTGACGGCGAACGGGGCGTCGACGAGTTCGTCGGCAAGTCCGGTCGCCGTTTCTGCGTCGAGAACCACGCGGCCCGCACGGTGTTGGCCCGCTTGGTCGAAGTCAGAGCCGGTCGCAACCCGGTCTCCGTCGATGGAGACGAGCTTGGCTTCGAATGGGCTCTCGCCGTCGCGAGGAGTGAAGGTGCCGGACACCCCCGAGTAGATGGCGGCAACAAACGCAAGTCGCTCTCGCTCGCGGTCGACGATGATCCTCGTCGCCGGAGACTGAACTCGTCCGGCCGACAGCCCCCGCTGAACCTTGCGCCACAGTACCGGCGAGACCTCGTATCCAAACAGGCGGTCGAGCACGCGGCGCGCCTCCTGGGCGGCCACAACCTGCTTGTCGAGCTCACGCGGTTGGTCGACCGCTTCCTGGATCGCTTCCGACGTGATCTCGTGAAACACCATCCGGTGGACGGGAACCTTGGGTTTGAGAACCTCGAGAAGATGCCATGCAATCGCTTCTCCCTCGCGGTCCTCGTCGGTGGCGAGATACAGGGAGTCGGCACCCTTGAGTGCCTTGCGGAGCACCGCTACCTGTTTCTTGGAATTCGGAGTGACGACGTACATCGGCTTGAAGCCGTTTTCGATGTCGATGCCAAACCGAGTCTCCCTCCATGCCGTCTTCTTCGCGTCGGACACCTCACCGACCTTCGTCGGGATATCGCGGATGTGGCCCACCGAGGATTCGACGATGAAATCGTCGCCGAGGTAGCGGCCGATGGTCGCGGCTTTCGCCGGGGACTCGACGATGACAAGATGTTTGGGCATGGGTGAACAGCACTCAGTCGGTTGGGAACGGGCTCAACGATGCGGGAGTATGGCCGCTTTGTCAAGACAATGGGTGTTCGTCAGCGAATCGCGCCTACTGATCGAAGCCTGCGCGGAAGCGCTCAACCACCCTCGGCCACGTGAACACGTCCTCGACAAACTGTCGTCCGGCGAGTCCCATCACTCGCGCACGCTCAGGGTCGTTGAGCAGCATCTCCAGGCCCTGGACGATGTCATCGGTTGAGTGGACGACGTATCCGGTCTCGCCCGGGATGACCGTCTCGGGAGACCCACCGGAATCCCCTGCGAGGACCGGAAGGCCGGTGGATGCCGCTTCGAGAAAGACCAGACCGAGCCCCTCGACTTCCAGGCCGCCCCACCGCGATCGGCAGGGCATGCAGAACACGTCCATCTGCCGATAGAGGCCGGGCAACTCCGACCACGGCACGTCAACAGCGAAGCGGGTTCGCACCCGGAGCTTGTCCGCGAGTTTACGGAGACTCCCCTCGGTGCGACCCGTACCGACGAGCAGCAACTCGACAGGATGGGAAAGCCTCGCTGCCGCTTCGATGAGCCGATGCTGCCCCTTGCGGGGCACAAAACGGGAGACACATCCGACAACCGGGATCCCGTTGTCACCGTTCGGCGGAGGAGTGAATGTGTCGATATCGACGCCGGCTCCGACGAACACAACTTCCTTGCCGGACAGGCGCTGCACGCGGTTCGCTGTGAAGTCACTAACCGCAAAGCGCACATCGGCATCGCGAAGGGCCTTGGCGACCGCCTGCCGTGTCCCCGGCGCCGCAGCGGGAAGGGTCACCTCTGCACCGTGACTGAGCACTCCGAAAGGAACACCGAGCCGTTCCCTCAATGCAGGTCCGAGGTACGGCAGCGGGTGGGGGGCACCAAACAGGATGGCATCGGGGCCGAAGTCCGCTGCCCGATCCTGGATCCACGCCGCCACCTGAGGGGTTGGCCACATGAACGACGAATGGTGACGACTGATGCGCGCGTCGGGTTCAGCACCAGCATCGGCCGGCGCGATGACATGCCACTCATCCGGATACGCATTGATCACGTTGCCAAGGTATTGCTGGATCCCGCCCGGCTTCGGGGGGTAGTCGTTCGTGATGAGCAGCAGCCGCATCGTCAGTCTCCCAGATGTGCTGCGACGTTGTACGACGAGATGCGAGGGCCCGATCCGCCGTAGATGACTTCGCTGTGGGCGGTATTGCGCGGAATCGGAATTACGTCCCGGTCGGGGAATGGGATGCCAATCAATCGCGCCACGTAGGCCCGTGTGACTCCCCCGTGGGTGAACACGCCAACGGTGCCGGACTCCTCCGCCGCAAGCGCGGCCGCCGCGGCTTCGAGTCGTTCCCCTGCGTCGGCGAACGTTTCGCCGGTGCTGCCGCGCGGCTCGTCACGTCCCTCTTCGAAGATTCTGCGGAAGGCCTCCGGGTCGGTCGCACGAGCCTCGACGCCGGTGAGCCCCTCCCACTCGCCGAAGTGCATCTCCACGAGGCCGTCGACGATCCGGATCGTGCCTTCGTCTCTCGCGACGGCAACGGCTGTGTCGCGAGCGCGCTCCGAAGGGGATGACGCGAAGGCGTTATACGCGCCACCTGCCTGGGCGAGCGCGGTCGCCTGCCGCCGTCCCTCGTCCGACAGCTGCGACTCGCCTCTCCCCCACCAGCGGTGCTCGAGATTCGCTTCCGTCTCACCGTGGCGGATCAACCGGAGGCGGGTGCCCGACGGGCGGGCAACATCACCGTTGAGGTGCAGGTCATCGTTGAGCGAGAAGACTTCTGCGCGGTCGTCGGTTAGGCGAACGGTCGTGAGCGAAGCGTTCGAGGGCACGAGCATCGCCGACTGGTCGGCGGCGCCGACGATCGACCCGACGATCGTCTGGATCACCCCGCCGTGTGTCACGGCAATCGCCTCCTGGCCGTCGTCGATCCGATCGGCGAGCGCATCGAACGCACCGCGGACGCGATCGGTGAAATCCGCGAATCGTTCACCACCCTCAGGCTGGAAATCACCGGAGCCGAACCGCTCGCTCGTGATGTCGGGGAACCGGCGGCGGATCTCCTCCGGTCGCATCCCGTCCCACGCTCCGAGGTCAAACTCGCGCCAGTCGGAGAGGGGTTCCCCGTTGCCGATCGACGCCCCGGTTGCCCGGGTCCGGCCGAGGTCCGAGGTCACCAGCAGAGCAGCGTCGCGACCGGCCATACGCCGGCCGAGGCGCTCGACCTGAAGTTGGCCGCGAGTGCTCAGCGGCGAGTCGGACTGACCTTGCCAACGTCCCGAGACGTTGCTGACGGTCTCGCCATGGCGAACGAGCGTGATGGTGCGAGCCAGAGAGCCCCCTGCGCGGATTCCCCATAGGGTAGGACGCCACCGCGACTCGGCAGGCCGCACTCCGTTCGGCGAGAAGGGAGTGCGGCCCAACCGCTAGAACAGCCCGTAGGTCACGAATGCCGAGGCAAAGATCAGGGAGACGATCGTCATCACCTTGATAACGATGTTCATTGCCGGGCCTGAGGTGTCCTTGAACGGGTCGCCCACCGTGTCGCCGACGACTGCTGCCTTGTGGGCATCCGAACCTTTGCCGCCGAAGGCACCGGCCTCGATGAACTTCTTGGCGTTGTCCCAGGCACCGCCGGCGTTCGCCATGTAGATGGCCAGCAGGAAGCCCGAGATCAGCGCGCCGGCGAGCAAGCCGCCGAGCATCTCGAGGCTGATGAATCCGACGACGAGTGGTAGTGCAACGGCGAGGGCACCCGGGAGGATCATCTCTCGGAGGGCTGCCTGCGTCGAGATATCGACGCACTTCTCGTACTCCGGCTTGACGCCGGGTTCTCCTTCACGGAGTCCGGGGATCTCTCGGAACTGGCGGCGAACTTCCTCGATCATCTGGTTTGCTGCACGGCCGACCGCCTGGATCGTCTGTGCCGCGAACAGGTACGGGAACATTGCCCCGATGAACAGGCCGACGATCACCCAGATGCTGAGGATGTCGAGGGCGTCGATGGTGTCTTTGCCGGCCTCGGCCAGCTCGACATTCACCGACTGGATGAACGTGAAGAACAAAGCGAGGGCCGTAACGGCCGCGGAGCCGATCGCGAAGCCCTTCGCGATTGCGGCGGTGGTGTTGCCGAGCGAATCGAGTGCGTCGGTTGTCTCGCGAACCTCCGGCGGCAGGTGTGCCATCTCTGCAATCCCGCCAGCGTTGTCTGCAATTGGCCCGTAGGCGTCCACGGAGACGGTGATTCCGAGCGTCGCCAGCACACCAATCGCGGCGATCGCCACCCCGTAGATGCCGCCGCCGTCTACGGCCCAGTCACCGGCCCAGAAGGCGGCTCCCATGCCGAAGGCGACCACGATCACCGAGTAGGCGGCGGATTTCATTCCCTCGGAGATGCCCGAGAGCACAACGGTTGCTGGTCCGGTCTGAGCCTGGCGAGCGATCTCCTTGACGACCTTGTGTTCGTCTGACGTGAACCACATCGAGATGCGTCCGATGATGATGCCAATCACGAGGCCGACGAGGACCGCAAGGAAGAATCCCCAGTAGTTGTTGACACCCTCGACGCCGCTGAACATCAGAGGCGTCAGCGCTCCAACTCCGAGGACGGTCAGCCCGGCAGCACTCCAGGTCCCGCGTTCGAGCGTCGCAGCGAGGCTGGCCTTGCCTGGACGAACGAGGAACGAACCGATGATCGAAGCAAGCATCCCGATCGAGGCGATCATCAGCGGGTAGAAGACGGCCTGCATCGTGAACGCCTCGCCGGCGACTCCGAACACCAATACGGCGAACGAAATCGGCGCAACGAGTGATCCAACGTACGACTCGAAGAGGTCGGCACCCATACCTGCAACGTCGCCAACGTTGTCACCGACGTTGTCGGCGATCGTGGCCGGGTTGCGGGGGTCATCCTCGGGGATCCCGGCTTCAACCTTGCCCACCAGGTCGGCACCAACATCGGCCGCCTTCGTATAGATCCCCCCGCCGACGCGAGAGAACAGAGCGATCGAAGATCCTCCAAGAGCGATGGCCGTGACAACTGCTACCCAGTTGTCGAGTTCGAGGACTTCCTTGAACAGCCACACGCCGAGCGAGAACCCGAGGAGTCCGAGGCCGGCGACGGTGAACCCCATGACGGCCCCACCGCGGAACGCGATGGGAAGCGCAACATTGATCCCACCCCGGCGTGCCCCTTCGGCTGTACGGGCGTTGGCTGCGGTTGCGATCCGCATACCGATGAAGCCGGCCGTCGCAGAGAGCAAGGCGCCAAAGACGTAGGCGATGGCTCCCCAGGGACGACCCCAAGGAAGGAAGATGAGGATCAGCGTCGCGAGGATGACGACGAAGACGGCCACAGCACGGTACTCGCGCTTCATGAACGCCATCGATCCCTTGCGGATGGCTCCCATCAGCTCCACCATCACGTCGTTGCCGGGATCGGCTGACGTCACTTGGCGGCCGTAGAAGAAGGCGAGGACGAGGGCGGCGACGCCCATGAATGCGGCGACATAAAGCCACAGATCCGGTTGGCTCACAGAATCTCCCAAGATCGATGAATGGAACGCCAGGATTATAGATTCGGCCCGGACGGCCCCGATTGCCGGGCCGGAAGAGCGTGCACGGCCCCGCGACGCTCGGAGATCCGCCACACAGCTCGACATCCGCCGTACGATCCCCGATCGTGAAACGACTCCTTCCCGTCATGAGCATCCTCCTGGTCTCAGGCCTCTTCGCAGCGTCATGCTCGCCGAGCGTTGCTGAAACGACGGTGACGACGCTTCCGACCACCACCACAACGCAGCCGCCGACCACCACGACAAGTTCCACCACCACGACGGAACCGGTCATCAGCGTTCGGGTCGAAGGTGAGCTCCCGGACGAGCTCCTTGCCGCTGTGGCGTCGCTCCTTTCGTGGCAGATCGACGATCGCAACGAACAGCCCGAGATTCCAGAAGGACTGGAGGATCACCTCGCTGACCACCCGATCGCGACGACCGATGATGTCGAGGTCACTGGCACCACGGCAGACGTTGAAGGCGGAGACGTCGGTGTTGTCCTGACCGAGGGTGGCGACGCGCTCCTTGCAGCAGACGAAGGCGCCGGATGGCAGATCGTCGGAGCGCACCCGGCCAACGGCGCTCCGTGGTACGGCGATGAGCCGCGCCTCGTCATGGTCATCGGTTCGGACGCCCGAGTAGGAAGAGACCAGCAGACCCACCGCGCCGACAGCATCCATCTCCTCACGGCGAACGCCTCCGAAGGAACGGGAACGATCCTCGGATTCCCGCGAGATAGTTGGGTCGCGACGAAGCACGGCA
>Ga0316197_10001118_pt1 | contig 19143 bp, 14 predicted proteins | sample OudBiesiAoxic_MG_FD_204939 | JGI IMG/M metagenome (GOLD analysis project Ga0316197, IMG submission 204939) | Coastal sediment microbial communities from Oude Bieten Haven, Netherlands - site A oxic | ecosystem: Environmental > Aquatic > Marine > Coastal > Sediment | place: Netherlands... | reverse complement strand
TCGCACCCGCCGATGACGGCAGTAGATACAAAGAAACTTGCCTACTCGGTTTTGACCGACGCCCAGAAACACCGCTTCGAGGAACACCTCGAGCTCGACATTTCATTCGGCGTCAAGGGCCTCGCGCGGTTCCGCGCCAATGTTTTCATGCAACGTGGCGCTGTGGCCGGCGCGTTTCGGAGAATCCCATATGAAATCCTCGGTTTCCGCGAGCTCGGGTTGCCGCCTGCCGTGGAGGCGCTGTGCAACAAGCCTCGTGGCCTTGTCCTGGTAACCGGCCCGACTGGATCAGGGAAATCGACGACCTTGGCCGCCATGATCGACAAGATCAACCGAGAAAAGGCACACCACATTCTCACCATCGAGGACCCGGTGGAGTATCTCCACTCCCACAAGAAGTGCATGGTGAACCAGCGCGAGCTGCATGCCGACACGCTCTCATTTCCCGCCGCGCTGCGCTCGGTTCTCCGTGAGGATCCCGATGTGGTGCTGATCGGTGAGATGCGTGACCTCGAGACCATCGAGTCCGCGCTCCGGATCGCCGAAACGGGCCACCTCACATTCGCCACCCTGCACACCAACTCGGCGCCGCAGACCATCAACCGCATCGTCGACGTCTTCCCGGAACACCAGCAATCGCAGATCCGCGCCCAGCTCAGCTTTGTGCTCGAAGGCATCATCTGCCAGTCGCTGCTGCGCCGCGCGTCCGGTAAGGGACGCGCCCTATGCTGCGAGATCTTGATCCCGAGCTCAGCGATTCGAAACCTGATCCGCGAGGACAAGATCCACCAAGTCTACTCGATGATGCAAGCCGGCCAGATCAAACACGGCATGCAGACCTTCAATCAGGCACTGGCAACCCTCTATCACAGACGCATGATTTCGCTGCAGGTAGCTCTCGCCTACAGCTCATATCCGGATGAGTTACAGGACATGATCAATCGGGGCGTGGGTGCGGTCAACACGACCCCTGATGCACGGCGAGCAGGGAGGAATTGAGATGCCCAGTTATGAGTGGAAGGGCCGCGATCGTAACGGCGCGACACAGACTGGCGTGCTCATCGGTGACAGCAAGGATGCTGTGATTGCAGCACTCCGTCGCCAACAAATCGTCGTCACCACGGTCAAGGAGAAGGGCAAAGAGATCGCGCTGCCGAAATTCGGTGGCGGGGTCAGCTCGAAGGACATTGCCGTCTTCACCCGCCAATTCTCGGTGATGATCGATGCAGGTCTACCGCTTGTGCAATGTCTCGATATTCTCGGCCAACAGCAGGACAACAAGACCTTCCAAAAGATCATCTTACAGGTCCGCCAGGACGTGGAAGGTGGTTCTTCACTCGCCGAGGCGATGCGGAAGCACCCCCAGGCCTTTGACGATCTTTACGTCAACATGGTCGCAGCGGGCGAGGCCGGCGGTATCCTCGACACCATTCTCCAGCGTCTCGCGACTTACATCGAAAAGTCAGTCAAACTCAAGAGCCAGGTCAAGTCCGCATTGGTCTATCCGGTGTCGGTGATCACGATCGCGATTATCGTCGTCTACGTCATTCTCTGGAAAGTGATTCCGGTCTTCGCCGCCCTCTTCGAGGGCCTCGGCGGCCAGCTCCCGTTCCTCACCCAGATCGTTGTCAATATGTCGAATTTTATCGGCAACTTTTGGTGGCTGATCATGATGGTCGTCTTTGGCGGCATCTTTGCCCTCCGCCAGTACTACCAGACCGACGCCGGCCGCTATCAGATCGACAAGATCATGTTGCGGTTGCCGGTCTTGGGAATTCTCCTCCGCAAGATCGCCGTGGCTCGTTTCTGCCGGACTCTTGGCACCCTCCTCAGCTCGGGTGTGGCGATCCTCGAATCACTCGAGATCACCGCTCGGACCGCAGGCAACGCTGTCATCGAGGAAGCTCTCATGCAAGTCCGCAAGGAGGTCGAGGAGGGCAAAACCATCGCCGAACCGTTGACCCGATCGGAGCAGTTCCCTCCCATGGTCTGTCAAATGATCGGGGTTGGTGAGCAGACTGGTGCGATGGATACGATGCTTTCGAAAATTGCAGACTTCTATGAGGACGAAGTAGATGCCGCCGTTGAGGGCATGATGGCCCTCATCGAACCTTTGATCATCTCGTTCCTCGGCGTCGTCATCGGCACCATCGTGGTCGCCATGTACCTGCCGATGTTCTCGCTGATCAGCCAGATCGGTTGATGGACGGGCGGTCGCTCGCGACCGCTGATATCGGGGGCGTGGCCGCGACGGCGCCCCCGCAGCTTCCGTCGCAGAATGCCCTGCGGTGGCTCATGGGCCTCCGTCTGGTCGTCATCTCGACCTTGTTTCTCGGCATACTACTGATCCAGATCAACAGCCAGCGAATCTTGCCGCTGAGAAACTTCTACGGTCTGATCCTCTTTAGCTACGGGCTCTCTCTGATCTATCTCATCTTCTACGCGCGAAAATTCCCGCCGCGTGTCCAAACGTGGATTCAGCTCCTCGGCGATATCGCGGTTGTTACCGGTTTCGTTTACTTCACCGGCGGCATTTACTCCCCATTTTCGTTCCTCTATCTGACCGTCATCGCGGTCGCCGCAATTCTCATGCGCGGCGGTGGGATCATCTTCGCCGGTATCTCGGCGATAGCGTATGGCCTCCTTGTCGACCTCATGGTCTTCGAGGTCCTACCTGTTCCCGAAAATCTGACCGGAATTCAGATCGCGATCCCAGTTTCGCGGGTCCTCATTCAGCTCTTGACGAACGTGGTTGGTTTCGTTCTGCTCGCGGTTCTCGTGTCTTACCTTGGCGAATCGCTGCGCAGCGCCCACAGCAGGTTGCATGAAGAGACCGAACGAACGAAACGCTTCGTTGCTCTCACCGATCACGTGGTGCGTTCGGTGGGCGCCGGCATTGCGGCGACCGACCTCACCGGCAAATTGCTTCACCTCAACCCCGCTGGTATGAGAATCCTCGAAATAGCCGATGGCGAAGCGGTCCTCGAATCCAATATCGAGGACTTGATCGAGCTCGAGGAACTCGACTGGGGTCTTCTCAAGACCCGAGCCCGCGACCGGAGTGTCGTGCGACTCGAAGGTGCCGCCTCCTCAACCGCTCTCAAGCTTGGTATGACCGTCGGCCCGCTCGCGGATGAAAACAACAGCGTGGTGGGGTTCATCATCACCTTCCAGGACCTCTCTGAGATCAAGGTCGAAGCGGAGCGTCAACGGATGCAGGAGCGAATGGCTGCGGTCGGCGAGATGGCTGCGCGCATGGCACACGAAATAAAAAATCCCCTGGCCTCGATTTCAGGTTCCGCACAAGTCCTGGCTTCAGCCGGAAACCTCAATGACAATGGTCAACGTCTTCTCCACATTCTCGTCGACGAATCGCGTCGGCTGTCCGGCATTCTCGACGGGTTCCTCGAGTTCGCGAGACCCGGAGGCGCTACTTTTGGGCCTTGCGATCTGAGCGCAATGCTGCATGACTGCGTCAATCTGCTCGAGCGATCAGACGAGCAACGAGACAATCACCGGCTCCATCTCAAAGTCCCCGATGAACTCTTGCTTCGCGGTGAAGAGCATCTGCTCCGACAAATCTTCTGGAACCTTTCGCGAAACGCGCTGCAGGCAATGCCCGAAGGCGGAGATCTGGAAATTTCAGCCGACCGACAGAACGGGCGAGTAGTCCTACAATGGCGCGACAATGGTGTCGGCATGACCGAAGAGATCAGGCGACAGGCCTTCGAACCATTCGTGACTACTCGCCCCGGCGGCACCGGCCTCGGCCTCGCCGTGGTCTACGCCGCGGTCGCCGAACACAATGGAACGGTTTCCATCGACAGCGCCCCTGGGTCAGGCACAACCGTCAGGGTCGAACTGCCGATCCACAAGGAGGCCGCATGAGTCGTGGTCACCTCCTGGTTATCGATGATGAACGGTCGCTGCGCGAATTCCTGACAATCCTCCTCGAACAGGAGGGGTATGAGGTCACCACCGCCGACACCGTCGCGTCCGGGATCGAAGCAGTACTCAAGAGCAGCTTTGACCTCGTAATGTGCGACCTCAAGCTCCCCGACGGCAGCGGTCTCGAAGTCCTTGCAAAGGCACGGAATCAGCAGGTTGCGAGCCCCTTCATCATCATCACAGCCCACACAACGCCGCAACATGCTCTCGAGGCGCTCCGCGCAGGCGCCGCAGAGTACCTCTCGAAGCCCTTTAATGTGGAGGATCTCAAGCTCATCCTCGATAAGCTGCTGGGAGCCGGAGATGTCGGGGCAGAATCCCAGGAGGTCCCCAACTTCATCGGCTCGAGCCCGGCAATCCGGCGCATCCTGGATATGGTGCCTCGTCTCGCCGCGACGCCTTCCACGGTGTTTATTACGGGCGAAAGTGGAACTGGAAAGGAACTTCTGGCGCAGGCGATCCACGCATTTTCCGCTGCCGCAAATGGTCCTTTCCTGTCGGTCAACTGTGGTGCTCTCCCGGAGGGCCTGCTTGAGTCAGAGTTGTTCGGCCACGTCCGGGGATCCTTCACAGGTGCGGTCAAGGATCACAAAGGCCTTTTTGTCGATGCCGAAGGCGGGACCCTTCTCCTCGACGAAGTGGGTGAGCTCACGCCGCTCATGCAGGTCAAGCTGCTGCGAGTCCTTCAGGAACGTCGCGTCCGCCCAGTCGGCTCAAGCCATGAAGTCGACGTCAACGTCAGAGTACTGGCGGCAACCAATCGCGATCTCGAACAGGCAGTCAAACTCAACGAGTTTCGCGAGGATCTCTACTACCGCCTCAACGTCCTGCACATCCATCTGCCGCCGCTGCGCCAACGCAACGAGGACCTCGCAGAACTCGCCCGCCATTTCGTCGAGCGAACCTGCGAGAACTTCGGGACCCCTGCAAAACGACTGACCCCCGACGCGTTGCGGGTTCTCCAGGCTTACTCGTGGCCGGGCAATGTGCGTGAACTCGAGAACGTCATCGAGCGCACCGTCGCCCTCGAACCAACTGAGATGATCTCCTCTGGCAGCCTGCCGGAACACCTGCGAGGCACACCGGAGGAACCCGCTATCGAGCACATGGGGCTCCCAGAAGAGGGCCTGGACATTGATGAGTACGTGGACAATATACGGAGATCGCTGATGCGCCAGGCGCTGGAGAAAACCGACGGCCATCAGAAAAAAGCCTCGGAGCTCCTCCGCATGTCCTATCGAGCGTTCCGCTACCATGCGGAGAAGCTCGGTCTGGCTCGCGACGACTGAGCATGAATCCAGCTCTCCAGGAGACCTCATGAATCGAACCCTTTACTTTGTCACTGCAGTGCTGTTCGCCACCACAGCGTGCACCCAACCCGCACCAACCCCGATGGCCGACACAGGCCAAGAGCCGCCTCCAAATCAAGTCCAACTGCCGCAGGCGACCCTGCCGGACGGGTTCATGGTCAACATCGAACTCGCGACGACACCGGAGGAGACCTCAACCGGTCTCATGTTCCGGCCGGCACTGGCGGCGGATCGCGGCATGCTCCTTCTGTGGCCGAACGAACGCCTCGCCACAATCTGGATGATGAACGTCCTCGTCCCTCTCGACATCGTCTTTCTCGATAACGCTGGCCAAGTCGTCGAGCTGATTGTCGGCGCGCAACCGTGCAATGCCGAACCGTGCCCCAGATTTACTGCTTCCAAACCCGCGCGAGCGGTTCTCGAAATGGCTGCCGGCAGCGCTGCGGCACACGGGCTCGAGGTGGGATCTCGGATCGGTTTCGACCGGGTGTCCGGATTCCCGGTTTCCATGGAGGAGTGAGCATCCCTCGATTCCAAGCGCGAAGAGGCATCGATGACACAGGTGCCACCTTTAGCATTGTTCGAATTCGTGGCTTCGCAATCTGGTGGCGCGTCCCAGGCGAACAATGCAAAAGGTGGCACCTTGAACACCGAAGCGAGACGGTCGAAGAGAACGGGTGGAACCATGCACGTCGAAGCGAGAAGTGCTTCCCGAATCATTGAGTCTTCTTGGAAGAATCCTGCTTCTTCTGCGTGCTGTCTGTCTTTGGTGGAGGCGGCGGGGAATCGTCTGATTTCGCAAGGGCGCTCGAGCGGCCGCTGTTCCCTTTGCCGTAGTCGGTCACGTACCAACCACTTCCTTTGAACTGGAGAGCTGGCACCCCCAGGAGACGGCGAACTTTGCCGCCGCACTCGGGACAGCTCACAGATGACGCGTTGGCGACCTTGCGAATCCGCTCGAAACCATGGCCGCAAACGAAACACTCATACTCGTAAAGAGGCATGGTTCGCTACCCTCGAACCTGGATGAGAATTTTGCCGCTCGACGAGGGGTCGATCGTCAACAGTTGAAGCTCCGAAAATGCATAGAGGATTCGTGCGTTGGCGCCCGCACTCGCGGGGCCGCTTTCGCACAACTCATAGAGCGTTTTCTTGCCGTCGACGAGTTCGAGCAGCTCGTGTTCATCGGGTTCGAGACGGAAGTTCTCGAGATGGGGGGGTCGTGGCAGTCTCTTCAAAATCGCACCGCGGCCGCCAATTCTGGCAGTGATCATTTTCGGGTCTTCGATCCTACGGCAGCCCGCTACAATCGCTCGCGCGGTGGGAATCTTGATCTTGAAAATCTCATCGTCCTTGGCGGTGCCGACCTTGAAGCTGACCTGTCCCTTGCTCCAGTTGAAGAGACTCCACAGAATCGCTTGCACCTGCTTGCGCACGGCCGCTCCGAGTCTCTCGCGATCGAGGAAACCCATCTTCACCAAAATCTCGCCGTGGCGGGCGCCTGGCGATTGGGAAAGCGCATGCGATGACTCCTGGAGTTGCGCCTTAGTAATTTCACCCGCTTGAACCAAGTAGTCGCCCAACGATTCGTCTCGGTCCGTCGAGGTGGCAAAAATGATGTCGCCGCCGAAGAGGTAGACCCGCTTCACCACATCGGCCTGTGAGACCTCGAGAACTCCTGGCACACCGTACCGATTCACGGTTGCCAAAATCTCCGGCAGCGGTGTTTTCTCGAGATCACTCCTGTAAACGAATTCGTCACTCGGCATCAATCTCGACCCTCTGAACCGACAAAACCAATCGCGGACGCATCCACCAGCAAGGCGCTGGTGGCGGAAGCGCAAGGGAATCGAACCCTCCGACCGACCCTACTCAGGCCGGCCCAACGGATTTGAAGTCCGCGGAAGCCACCAGGCCCCATGCGCTTCCTCGCAAAGGTCATTCTATACCACCCGCCCGCCCACCCGATACAGGATGCTCGACGCTCGATGCTCGATCCACCCGCCACCTCGATCCTTACCGGCAATTGATCCGAATCTGCCTCCGAATCACTGGCCGGCCTTTGCGCTTCGATTGACACACACCCTTGCCGTTTGCTACAACAGCTCTCCCTGTGGGGCCGTAGCTCAGTTGGGAGAGCGCCTGAATGGCATTCAGGAGGTCGTCGGTTCGATCCCGATCGGCTCCACCAAAGCGAAGAATTCGAACCGCCGTCTCGGCGGTTCTTCGCGTTTGAGGGCTCAAGCACCGCGAGCGCGTCGATCGACGTCTGGGCGACGTAGTACGGCCTGCCGATATCACCCTTGGTCGGTTCCATGCGAATCTGCCCGAGAAACCGCCTCAGCGTGACCCGAACGGCCCCGAGAGTCAAGGCGGCCATCGCGCAAATACACGTTTTGTTTGTTTCAAGGGTTGCGTTTATTTCGATTAAAGCCCATACTATGAGTGGAGGCCGAACGAAGAACAACGCAGCACTTGATTTTAGTGGACCCACGCTTCCGTCAGAGGACGAGGCGAGGGTCGCCAGAGAAAGTAGCAGGCTGGCGACGGCGACGCTTGTCTGCTCTTCGGCGACGACTTCGAGTCCGGTGACACCGGCGCCTGGTCCAACACCCTACCGTGATGGCCCAACAAAGAGCGATGACTGGAGAAGCCCCATGAAGCCTCGCACCATCATCCCCGTGATCCTGACCGTGTTGATGACATTCGCCTCGTCTGCCCCGGCTGTCGATCGGGGCCCGCAAGGGGTCTCCCCGGGAGCGGCCGACCGGCTGGCCGGAGTCGGTTCCCCCTGCCCGACCTTCACCTGGGAGGCGACGCCGGGAGCCAAGCTGTACGAGCTGGTCGTCTACCGATTCGATGCAGACGCCCCGAGCCTCGCTGCGGTCGAACTCACTCCTGAGTACGAGGTGCTCTATGCCTCGATCTCGGGCCGAGCTACGGCGTGGACCCCAGAATCGACCGACTGCTTCTCACCCGGCTACGCCCACGTGTGGTTCGTCCGGGCGATCACTGATATCGAAACCGGTGAGGGCAGCGGGTGGTCCGAGCCCCGATTCTTCGAGATCGCTGCGGCCCCCTCGGCCGAGGAGCTTGAGCGAGCCATCGAGGTGCTTCGAAGATGGGAGGCGGCCAACGGAGACGGATCGCCGACGCTGTCGGCTGCTACTGACACCAGATCTGTTCCTGTCGCTGTCGCCGTTTCGGACGCGGGCACGGTCACGGACGCAGGTTCGGCCGCGCCGAAGTCGGTCATCACCGGCACCGCAGCCATCCGCGGAGCGCAGCCCGATCAGCTTGGTGAGACCTACGGCGTGGTTGGCACATCAGCGTCGCCCGACGGCGCCGGCCTCGGCGCCGCCAACACCGCAGGAGGACCCGATCTGGTTCTTGACGGTGCCGTCCCGGCCGAATTCAGCGAAACCGGGGTCGATCGCCCTTCGGCCTCGGCCCAGACGTTCAGCTTCTCCAACACCGGTGGTGGGGGGATGATGCTCGACATCGACGGCGTCGGCGTCGTCACGACCGCCACCGACCAGGACACGCTCGCTGCAATCGCCCCGTGTGCGGCAGGCGAGGTGGCCAAGTGGACCGGCATAGATTGGGACTGCTCGCCGGACGTAGACACCAATTCCGACACCCTGGCGGCGCTGTCTCCGTGCGCCGTCGGTGAGGTGGCCAAATGGGACGGCTCAACCTGGGTTTGTTCTCCGGATGAAGACACCCTCGCCGCACTCAACTGCGAGAGGAACGAGATCGCCAAGTGGAACGACGCGGGCTCGGTTTGGGAGTGCGCCACGGACGAAGACACGACCTACAGCTTCGGCCCCGGGCTCATCACCGACGGCGGCCAGATTCGGCTCGATCCTGCGGCCTTCTGGCCTCGAATTTCTACCTTGGATGGCGTCACCCAGGTCGGCAAGTACTCCTCCATCGCCATCGGCGCCGACGGTCTCGGCCTCATCAGCTACTTCGACGAGACCTACAGCGACCTCAAGGTGGCGCACTGTGACGACGACGACTGCTCGAGTGCGACCATCACGACCCTCGACAGTGGGGGCGCCGTCGGCCAGTACACCTCCATCGCCATCGGCACTGACGGTTTCGGGCTCATCAGCTACTACGACATGACGAACGAGAACCTCAAGGTGGCCCATTGCGAGAACACCGAGTGCACCTCTGCGACGATCAGCCACGTGGATGGCCAGTTCAGTACCGGCGAATACACTTCGATCGCCATCGGCGCTGACGGCCTCGGCCTCATCAGCTTCTACCACGAAACCCTCCAAGCTCTCAGGGTGGCCCACTGCAACAACACCGCCTGCACATCGTCCACCAAGAGCACTCTCGACAGCACCGACGACGTCGGCTGGCATACCTCCGTTGCGATCGGTGCAGATGGACTCGGGCTCATCAGTTACTACGACCGTACCAATTCGGACCTCAAAGTCGCGCACTGCTCTGACATTACATGCTCGAGTGCCACTACCTCCACCCTCCACAGCGCCGGAAATGTCGGGTACTTCACGTCCATTGCCATCAACGCCGACGGTCTCGGGCTCATCAGCTACCTCGACGCTACGAACTCGGAACTCAACGTGGCACACTGCTTCAATACCACCTGTACCGGCGCCGGCAGGGCTGTCCTCGACCGCACGAACCTGTACGGATATTTCTCATCCATCGCCATCGGCACCGACGGTCTCGGACTCATCAGCTACGGCCACACCACCTCTGAAGATCTCAGAGTGGCCCACTGCCACAACGCGAAGTGCACCAACGCGACGATTTCCACAGCCGATACCTTCAACGTCGGTAGTTTCACATCGATCGCCATCGGCCCCGACGGCCTCGGACTCATCAGTCACTACGATTCCGCCAATGCAGACCTCAAGGTTGTCCGCCTGCCCTACGGGTACTGATGGAGGTTGGATCATGAAATATGCATACCCTGATTTCAGTGGACCCACGCTTCCGTCAGAGGACGAGGCGAGGGTCGCCAGAGAAAGCAGCAGGCTGCTGGCCACGATCATTGGTCGAGGCGACGCGGCCCAGCTCAGGGTTGTCGATGGAGAAGACGAGATCACCGTGCCCCTCCCTGCGCTTCGAATGCTCATGTCGGTTCTCGCTCAGATGGCCGAGGGTCGAGCCGTCACGGTCGTACCCTACGATGCTGAGCTGACGACCCAACAGGCAGCCGATCTTCTGAGCGTCTCTCGCCCACATCTGGTGACCCTGTTGAAGCGGGGCGAGATCCCATACCGAAAGGTCGGCACTCACAGAAGGGTGCGTTTTGAAGACCTAGTGGCATACAAGAAGGATTCGTATGTGCAACGGAGTCGCGCCCTTGACAAACTATCCGAGGAAGCTCAAGAGCTGGATCTCGGGTACTGATGAATGTCGTCATTCGTCGCCGTCCTCGACTCCTGTGTGCTCTAGCCTGCCCCACTCAGAGACCTGCTGCTTCGTCTCGCCTTGACCGATCTCTATCGGGCTCGCTGGACGAACAGAATCCACGACGAATGGATCAGGTCTCTGTTGTCAAAGCGGCCGGATCTCTCCAGGGATCGCCTCCAAAGAACCCGCGACCTGATGGATCGAACGGTCCCGGACTGCCTGGTGACGGGATTCGAAGAACTCATCGACTCTCTTGATCTTCCGGACCCGGAAGACCGGCACATCCTTGCGGCAGCGATACGATCCCAGGCTGGTGTGATCGTTACGTACAACACCAAGGACTTCCCTGAGGACGTCTTGGACGGATACGGAATCGAGGTTCAGCACCCGGATGAGTTCGTGACCCACCTCTACGACCTCTCCCCAGGAGCGGTCTGTCGAGCCGTCCGAAGCCAGCGACTCGCGCTCAAGAACCCGCCAGTTTCGACCTCAGAGCTTCTCAACACGTTCTTGAGCCTCGGGCTTGCGACGACCGTGGCACATCTTCAGTCGATGGAAGAGCTGCTGTAAGCGCTTCCCGCATCGCGTTGACGCTGCAGCCAACGCACCGCTTTGCCGACCGTCCACCTATCGACGCCCAGCCTCTGTCCGATTTCCGGGAAGGTCATTCCAAGCTCACGGAACTGCGCTGCCTTTACTGCGATCTGCTGGTACAGCGGCGGTTCCCGGGTTTCTGCGATCGGGATATCGACTGGCATCGAGGCAGCGGTTCGAATTCTTCGCGACCGTGTCCACCATCAACCCCAATTCGCCGCCCTCCGGCCGCTCTTTTCGTTGATGGTTCCGTACCTCGGGATCTCACCTTCGGTTGCTCACGCGCAGGGCGCGCGGCGTCCCGGGCGAAGCCGGGCAAACCCCTCCACGTCTGTACCAGGTCGAGAACTACGCCCTGGCAAGCCAATTCTCCATAACGATTGAGAAAGAGAATTGAGCCGCTCTCCGAGAGCGGCTCTTGTTCTATTTGGCAATTTTGGAATCACAGTGCCGTAGTATGGGCTCTGACTCTTATTTGCGTTTGTGTTGATTCCGTTGGCAACACCACCACGTCTCGCCCATCATCCTCCCGCCGGCCTCAACGTCACCGAATCACCCCATGTATTGACTCGGAAGACGTGCAAGTGAACTGGGTGATCAACTGTGATTTCGATCCGTTTCTCCTCTCCATTCACTTGATCGTTGATCTTTTTCATGAAGTTGTTGATCTGGATCAACTCCCGGCCCTCGATGGTCCAGATTCTAGAGCCTTTTACCGCACCGTTGCTGCCATTGAATAGCGAGACCGTAGCCTGGACACTCTCCGAACTCGGGTTAAAGAGGGCGAGATGGCTCCGTTCCTTTTCGTTCTCGTCCATCTGTTGCCGCAGCCCTATGACATGCCAGGTTTGACCGGGTGTCACGAGGTCACCGTCAGTCAGCCCTGGCAGCTGAGTTCCGGCGGTGCCTGCGATTCCGTCGCCGATCTGATCACGCAGGATGGCGAACTCGCGGCCGGTCGCGCTGATCTGGGAGCCGTTGAGAGTTTGGAGAACTACGGTACCCACAGTGTCGTAGACACCAAAGATGTCGCCCACGAAGTCTCCATACCCGACCGCCTCGCCCGGCCCGATGGTGAACACCCGTGAGCTCAAAACTCCCGCGTATCCCCGCTCGTTGAAATCGGCACGAACTTCGGCCTCACGGTCTGAAAAATTGATGATCGTCGCAGAGCCCGAGAACTCATCGATTCCCCGGATGGAGCCGATCTCGAGCAGCGTGATCTGCTCGGAGCCCCGTGTGACCGGGAGAATGGTCGTTGGATCCGATGTGCCGGTATAAGAGCCGGTGCCGTCAAGGACCGTAGCGTAAGCGACCGCACTGCCAGAATTCACCGAAACCTCGATGAGGACATCCGCGATGGTTCCAATGCTGAAGAACCTGTGAACATCGTTGAGCTGCGTGCTTTCGCCCGCATTGAGGTTGAATGTGACGGAATCGGCAAGTGGAGAGTTCAAGCTAGCCATCGGGGTTATCGTGATCTGGGTGGAATCTGCCAACGCCATCATTCCAACGTTGACGCGGTACGTCGATGGATCTTCGGTGGTCGTCAGATAGCCCACATCCGAGGCATCGAGTGCATCATCGCTGCGAATCGCCGGGAAGGAGGTGCCGTACCTCTCGCCCGAATCGACTTCAGCCGAGACGAGCGTCCGCATCACCAGGTTCTCTGAAGAACCACTTGCAACCGTGATCATGACACTTCCGACCATGTCGGCGTCTCCGCCGATGCCGAAAAGCGAGGCTACGGGATCGTCGAGCGTTTCCATCACACCTGGAGCGATCGTGTGGTCGACAGTTATGGGTGCTCCTTCGAAGTCCATTCGCGGTGTCAACGTCAGTTCGAGGTCGAGATCGACGTCACTTGTGTTCGTCAGATACATCGTGGACGTGAAGAACGCACCCTTCCCTTGAACTCGAGCTACTGCAGGGACGGCTATCAACTGCGTCGCCTGTGTGATGTCACTTGTGTAGATCCAGGTGTCGTCGGATAGCACCAGAGGAAATGACCAGGCATCGATCACGCCGCCAAATAGCAGAACCTCTGCCGTGTCACTGTCTGCGAGATCGGACGGCGCGACCCCGACCGCCATTTCCGCCAGACCGTACGGCAAGTCGGCCTTTCGCGTCCATTGAAGGGTCGTCAGATCGAACTCCCACACCTCGGCGATGGTTTCGGGCCAGAACGGGGCGCGTGTACCGCCGAAAACCAACATCGAGTCATCGACGGCGACCGCCCGATGGTCGCTCAGTGGATCCGGCCTCGGTCCGTTGGGGAACACTTCTGACCAGCTGTCGGTCCAGGGGTCGTATTTGAAGATTTCGTTCAACCGGCCTGCATTGTTCCTGCCGCCAAAGACCCAGACCTGGCCTTCGGAAAACACCGCTGAGTGATCTGCCAGAGGCTGTGGGAGATCCGCGCGACGGCTCCACCTGTTGGATGAAATGCTGTATTCCCAGACCTCGGAGGACCAGCCTGGAAAGTAACTGCACATCCCTCCAACGAGCAGCATCGAATTCCTTTCCTCGAGCCAGACGACGGGCGATTCGCTGCAGGATCCGGGGTTGGGTCCTGGCACCGAAATCTCCCCGATCGAAACCTCGACACTAGAATCACCTCGCCACACACGGTAGGAAAGAACGGTGTCGAGACTGCGCAACTCATCGTTGATGTCAACCCCACCAAACCCGTACGCCAGGCTTTCTCCGGCGGAAACGAGAGAGTGCCCGTAGATGCTCCGCACGGAGGTGTTGACTGCCTGCCAATCGTCGCCGTCGAGCACCCACACGTCGGCGACTGGCTTCGCGTTCAGGACGGCCGGAAGTCCGCCGTGGAGGAGAAAAACCGGGTCGGCACCACCGGAGAGGCCGACAAATGTGCCTCCGCTCCTCTCGAGCGGTGCGGGCGATGACTTCGTCTCCAGCGGCTCGAAGGAATCCGCCGAAGCGACGTTTGCGATCAGAACGACACTGGAACACATGATCGCAATCTGAAGGAGAGTGGACTTTTTCATGATGACCTCCGCATGTCTGATGGAACTCAGGGCGTTCCTCACCTCAGATCACGAAATCCGCCTACCGAACCCGCAACGAGTAATTTGGCCGGAGCAAAGTGAGGGCCCGCCCCGTGCTAACCTCGTTCGAGATGCCCGCCGCCGAAAACGTATCGCGAGAGCGGATTGCCACCCTCGTCTCTGAGCTCGCCCAGGGGGGACTGGCGGAGGAGTTGTTGCCAGTCGTGTACGACGAGCTGCGACGACTCGCACAGTGGCAAATGGGAAACGACGCAGGAAATACCCTGCAGCCAACTGCTCTGGTTCATGAGGCTTATTTGAAACTCGTCGATCAGACCAAAGCGGATTGGCGAGGGCGCACACACTTTGTCGCCTTTGCGTCGAAGGTCATGCGCAATCTCCTCATCGATCATGCGCGAAAGCGGGCGAGCGCCAAGCGGGGTGGGGACCAGCACAAGGTCACGCTCGTCGATGAGATCTCGCCATCCAAAAACGTGGATCTGAATACTGACCAGCTGTTGAGCCTCAACATCGCGCTCGAACGCCTCGCGGTGGAGGACGAGCGTGCGGCGAGAATCGTCGAGCTCAGGTACTTCGGAGGTCTCACTGTCGACGAGGTGGCCGAGGTCCTCGGGGTCTCCAAACGCACCGTCGAGGGCCACTGGACTCACGCGCGGGCGTGGTTGGCACGCGAGTTGAGCGAGGGAGCCTCCCTTGAACTCTGACCGATTCAGAGAGGCACGAGAAATCTTTGTCGCCGCGGCGGCAAAGGACGGAGACGAGCGTAAACGATTTCTCGACAAAGCATGCAGCGGAGACGGTGACCTTCGCGCCGAGGTTGAGGATCTGTTGCAGTATCACGATGTGGCGACCGATGGTGGCTCGGAGCTTCCGACGCCACTCCATCCCGCGTCACTCCTTCCGGGCAGCCCCGAACGGATCGGACCCTACAGGATTCTGCAGAAAATCGGCACCGGTGGTATGGGTGAGGTGTACGAGGCCCAGCAGGAGAAACCGCTGCGCCGGCGGGTCGCCCTCAAAATCATCAAGTGGGGCATGGACATCGAGCAGGTCGTGCTCCGGTTCGAATCCGAGCGGCAAGCCCTTGCTTTGATGGATCATCCCAACGTTGCTCGAGTGTATGACGCCGGCGCGACCGAACGCGGTCGCCCGTTCTTTGCTATGGAGCTGGTCAAGGGCATTCCGATCACGGATTTCTGCGATGAGTCACGGCTCCCCCTACGAGACCGGCTCGAGCTTGTTATCCAGGCCTGCCGGGGGGTCCAGCATGCCCACCAGCGAGGAATCATCCACCGTGACATCAAACCGTCCAACATCCTGGTGACCGATCTGGATGGTGTGGCGACACCCAAGATCATCGACTTCGGCGTCGCCAAGGCGACCTCGCAGCAGCTCACCGAGGAAACAGTATTTACCGAGCTCGGCCAGTGGATTGGGACACCCGAGTACATGAGCCCGGAACAGGCCGGGATGAGTGGTTTCGACATCGATACTCGGACCGATGTCTACTCGCTCGGCGTCTTGCTATACGAGCTGTTGGTTGGCGTCCAGCCGTTCGATGCCAAAGAGCTCCGGAGCTCCGGCTTCGACGAAATGCGACGCAAGATCCGAGAGCAGGACCCGCCGCGACCCAGCACCCGCGTGACGACGACCGGCAAGACATCGCCCGAGGTGGCCGAACGCCTTCGAACCGATCCGTCGACATTGGCGAGGTTGCTCCGCGGCGACCTCGACTGGATCGTCATGAAGGCCCTCGAGAAAGAACGGAATAGGCGGTACGGTTCGCCGGCGGAGCTCGCCGCCGATATCGAGCGTCACCTCAACGACAAACCCGTGCTCGCCAGCCCACCGAGCACTTCCTACCGGGTAGGTAAATTTATTCGCCGAAACCGGCTGGCGGTGACGGCAGCACTGCTCATCGCGATCGCCGTCGCCGCGGGGATTGTCGGTACAACGGCCGGCTGGATTCGCGCCCGTCAGGAGGCGGATGCCGCACGTCGGGTTTCGAATGCGATGGTCAACATGTATGGCGACCTCAACCCGGTCACGATGCGGGGCGGCGCTTCGACTCCCGCAGAAATCCTCGACCGCGCGGTTGAAAGGGTCGAGCTCGAACTCGAGGAGAGCCCCCTCGTCCAGGCACGGCTCATGACGACCCTGGGTCACGTCTTCAAGGATCTCGGCAGGCACGACAAAGCCAGGCCACTCCTGGAACAGGCGGCCGAGATTCGTAGCCGCGAGATTGGCGATCTGCATCCGGATTACGCGATGAGCATCAGTATCCTTGGTGATCTGCTGTCCGAGATGGAAGATTTTGAAGGGGCCCGACGGCTCCATGAGCAAGCCCTCGCCATCAGGCGACAGGCCCTCGGGCCGGCCGACCAGACGGTTGCGTGGAGCCTCAGGAGCCTCGGCCATGTTCACAGAAACCTGGGAGAGTATGAAGCCGCCAAAAAGCTTTTCGAAGAATCCGCAGGAATCCTCGAAAAGGCTGACGGCGACCATCGGCATGATGTCAGTGTCACCCTCCACTCGCAGGCGGTGCTGGCGATGGTCAGCGGCGATTTTGAATTGGCCCGAGACCTCATGGAGCGTTGTCTGGCGATCCGCGAACGCGTTCTTCCTCCAGACCACCCCGATATTGCGGAGTGTCTGGTCGATTACGCACGGGTGCTCTTTCGACTCGGCGATCAGGAGCGGCCGATCGATTTCACAATCCGGGCACTGTCGATCTACGAGCGGGTCTTTGGACCTCACCATCGACGAACCGTACTGACAGTGGGACAGCTCGCGGTCCTCGAGTTCTTCAGCGGCGATCACGACGCGGCAATCGCACTTTATACGCGTATCCGCGACAGCCAGCGCGGCACCGACGGAACTACTCTCGACTACCTCCGTGGATTTCCGGAGTTCAAGGCAATGGAAGACGGGCTCCAGGGTCGGCTGGATGGTCGGTAGAATACAGCGCCAATGCCTCGAGAATCACGTCTCGCCACGATTGGTACGAATCGTCTTTGCACTCGTCGTAGCACTCCTGATACCGGGTGCTGTCTATCCACAGGCTTCGACCGGATCGCTCACCGGCCGCGTGACCTCTGACGGCAATGGTCTTGCCGGTGTCACGATCAGGGTGAGTTCTCCGGCACTCCAGGGTCGCCGTACCACCGTGACACCGACGTCCGGTGATTACCTATTCCCCAGCTTACCCGGGGGAACCTACAGCATCCGATTCGCGCTCGAGGGATACCGAACGCTCGAGCAGCAAGTCAGGATCTCGGCCGCTCAAGCACGTGCCCTCGATGCGATCATGTCGCCTGAGGCAGTCGAGGAGGAAATCGAAGTTACGGCGCGATACGAGACCGTCGGCACTGCGGCCGCCGGAGCGGAAACAATCCCGCAGGGCCAGCTCGAACAGCTCGCCGTCAGTCGCTCCCTCGAGTCCGCCGTGAGTCTGGCAGCGGGCACCGCCAATACCGGTCCAGGAGGCCAAACGGTGATCAGCGGTTCGCAGTCATTCGAAAACCTCTACACGATGAACGGTATCGTGCTCAACGAAACCATCCGCCAGCAACCCTCCTCCATCTTCATCGAGGACGCGATTCAGGAAACCACAGTCCTGGTTAATGGCGTTTCAGCCGAGTATGGGCGATTCTCGGGCGGCGTCATCAATACAATCACGAGATCCGGCGGGAACCGACTCTCCGGATCCCTCCGACTCGGCCTCGAGAACGACAGCTGGAGCGCAGCAACGCCGCTGACAACGTCCCAGGTGGACGCCGTCAATCTGACCTATGAGGCGACACTTGGGGGATATCTCTGGAGAGACCGACTTTGGTTCTTCCTCGCCGGGCGCGATCGCACGGTCGATCGATCGAGGCAGACCCACGTCACGCAGATCCCATACGTCCAGACATTCGACGACACCCGCTTCGAGGCCAAGCTTACCGCACTCGTGAGCCAGGGGCACCGGGTTACGACGACCTTCAGCCAGCGCGAATGGCCCTTCACCAACGGCAGCTTTTCGGAAATGCCGTCGATGGATCTCCGTAGCCTTGACCCGCTCTATGGGTTGGAGAATCAAGCGATCGCGCTGAACTACGCCGGGGTGCTGTCGGACACGGTGTTTGCCGAAGCCCAGTTCTCACAGCACGACCACACCGTCATCGATGTAGGTGGTGATGATCCGTCGTTGACGGGCGGAACGCCGATTCTCGATTTCCTGCTCAATGGCAGCTTTCATGCGCCGTATTTCTGTGGCATGCCGTGCCGTGACGAGGAACGCGACAACCAAAACCTGCTCGCGAAAATCTCCTGGTTTCTGCCCACTGATTCAATCGGCACACATGAGTTGATAGCCGGGATCGACAGTTTTTCGAACCGCGTGCTCTACGACAACCACCAGAGCGCCAGCGATTACCAGATCTGGACCCTCTTTCCGCACGACTTCAGCACCGGCACTCCCCTGTTGAACATGATGCCGTTTGCCAGCTTGATCGCATACAGGGGGATTCTTGACCCCGCCCAACGCACCGATTTCCGGACGAACTCGGCCTACGTCAACGATACGTGGCGGGTCAACAATCGGCTGACGCTGAACATCGGTCTGCGGTACGACGCCAACAACGGCACCGACGCGGGTGGTGCAGAGGTCGTGACCGGCGATCGATGGAGCCCGCGTCTCGGTCTGAGCTGGGATCTTACCGGCAATGGAAAGTGGATCTTCAACGCAAGTGTGGGGCGCTACACGTCCGCAATTATGTACACCATCGCCAACGCCGGCACCTCAGGTGGAAGGCCGGTGGAGATCACCTACCTCTACACCGGGCCTCCGGTGAGCGCTGCAGAGTTAGGGAGCAACG
>Ga0316197_10001117_pt1 | contig 19148 bp, 23 predicted proteins | sample OudBiesiAoxic_MG_FD_204939 | JGI IMG/M metagenome (GOLD analysis project Ga0316197, IMG submission 204939) | Coastal sediment microbial communities from Oude Bieten Haven, Netherlands - site A oxic | ecosystem: Environmental > Aquatic > Marine > Coastal > Sediment | place: Netherlands... | reverse complement strand
TCGACCTGGCCGGCTACGGCTGGAAGGCGGTCAACTCGACCTCGGAGGCGAGCGATGCCGAGCCCGACAGCGGGTGGGCCGGCATCATCGTCGACGCGACCGAGGACCTCGACGGTGCGTGGGCCTTCCTCCGCACGGCGCGCAAGCAGCACTCCGATCCGACGCCGGCGCTGCTCCTCGTCAGCGGCGGCCAACTCGCCGAACTCGAGCATCGCGACGACCTGTTCGACGACTTCTGCCTCACGCCGTTCCACCCGACCGAACTCGAGGCGCGTCTGCGCCACCTACTGGTCGCCGACGTCGAGGTGCAGTCGGCCGACGTCGTCGAGTACGGCGAGCTGGCCCTCAACCTCGAGACCTACCAGGCGTCGATCGCGGGCAAGCCCCTCGACATGACCTACATGGAGTACGAGCTGCTGAAGTTCCTCGCGCAACACCCCGGCAAGGTCTTCACCCGGGAGATCCTGCTCAGTCGTGTGTGGGGCTACGAGTACTACGGCGGCGCCCGTACGGTCGACGTCCACGTCCGTCGGCTGCGGGCGAAACTCGGAGAGGAGCACGCCAACCTGATCCAGACCGTCCGGTCGGTGGGGTATCGCTTCGGTCAGTCCCGCTGGGACTCCTGATCCTCATCGGCGGGCAGGGCGCGCACGGCGAGCACCGATGTCCGGCCGATGCCCTTGAGGTCGTAGGTACGCCGGACCTTGCGCACGTCCAGATCGTCGCGGTCGAGGAGTGACTCGCCGCCCCTTCGTGCCACGGCGATGCTACCCGCCCGTGCCACCTTCGTCAGCCGACTCGCGAGGTTGACGGTGGGACCGAAGACGTCGCCGCCGACCGTGATCGTGGGCCCGAACGCAACACCGCAGTGCACGGGCGGCATGTGGTCGACCTCATCGAGTCGTGCGACCAGTTCGAGGCCGGCGTCGATCGCCTGGTCGAGATCGTCGACCACGAACAACACCTCGTCACCGATCAACTTGACGACGCGGCCCCCGTGGCTGGACACGACATCGAAGGCCACCGCCTCGAACGTGTCGATCACGCGGGCGATCTCGTCGGCGCTCGCACGTTTGGTGAACCGAGCGAAGCCGGAGAGGTCGGCAAACGCCACCGCCCGCCCCTGCTCGGTCTGGTCGAGCGAGAGTCTGTAGCCGATCGCGCCCAGGAGATGGCGGCGCCACACGTACACCATCGTCGATTCCATGAACGCGAAGACGTCGACGTCGGCGGCGGCCAGCTCGGCCAGCTCGGCCAGGCGCTGCCCGGGATTGACGTCCGGATCGTCGTCGGCGCCGGTCCCGAGTTCGAGCACGTCGAGTTGGGCGTCGACGAGCCGCGAGAACAACGAGCTCATCAGTCGAGCAAGGCGCAGGACGTCCGCGTCGTCGACGACTCCGGCGCCGACCAGCGCGCCGAGTTCACGCACCACCTCGACATCGGCGTCGCGAAATGCGACCTCGTCGTCGTCGACTGCAGCGAACCCGAGTGCCCGCCACCACCGCACCGACTGTTCGGGGTCCACACCGGTTCGAGCGGCCACGTCGCTGCGTCGGAGGCTCGGAGCGGCGAGGCCGGCCAGACGGTAGGCGGTGCCGACTCGGTCGGAGGACGTCGACGGACCGCTGTTCACCGGGCCATCTTGGCGCACCCCTGCACGCTGCGACGACCGGGCAGCGCCGGGATCACCGCTCCAGGAAGTTCGCGACCGTCGACGTGACGACACTGGCGAACACGACCGCCCCCTGGTCGTTGGGGTGCACACCGTCGCGCCGCAGGACGCCGTCAGCCGGTGCGTAGGCGTTCCACGGCCCGATGGTGGCATTGCCACGAGCCGCAACGACCTGTTCGATCGCCGCATTCACCTCGGCGGTGTCATCGGGTCGATTCTCGAAATAGGTGTCGACCCAGATGACCGGGGCGTCGTCGGGGATCGGCGCAAGCATCGATTCCATCACGGGGACGAGATCGTCGACGTCGTCGTACTGGCTGATGTCGTTCGTGCCCAGTGCCACGATCCACAAGTGCTCTTCGGGGTCGCCGCCGATGTCGTTGGCGAGGAAGGTCGCGATGTCCGTCCCACTCGAATTGTCGCCGAAGCTCTGACCGATTCGCTTGTCCTGCTGGGCGACGATCGTGACGTCGGTGAAGCCCAGCTGCGCGAACTGCTCCTCGAGCGCGGGGGTGGCGCCGACCGTGATCGAGTCGCCGATCATGACGATCGAGTCGACGGCGCCCGCGTCGACCGCCCGCACGTCCGCTCCACCGCTGAGCTGACCGATGTCGGACCCCAACCCGATCGTGGGCAACGGGGCCTGGGGATCGCCGTCGGCCGCCTCCGACGACGTCGACGAGCACGCGGCGAGCGCGAGCAGGCTGACGCCGAGCAGCGCCAGACGTCGGCCGAGCCGTGAGGACGCAGTGGTCGGATGGATCACGGTGCACATTCTGTCGAGTCCGAGCGTCGAGGTGACGTCATCGGAGGGCAATCCTCGTCACACGTCTCTGCCACCCCGAATCACCGGTTTGCGCGAGCGCATCCGTCGGCAACCCCACTGTGCTCGCGCTCACCCGTCGGAGACACGTGCAGGCCGGCGGGCGGGTGCCGGTCGGTGGGAAGCGGGGTGCGGGCGAGGCCTCGGGGTCAGTCGCCGAGGCGCTGGATGCGGCGCGACAGCACGGTGTGAGCGTCCAGCAGCTCGTCGAGGCGGGTCGAGACGAGCGCACCGTCGCGAACGACCGGGCGGCCGTGGACCACCGTGTCGCGGGCGCCGGTCGGGCCGCATCGCAACCACGCTTCGATCGGGTCGGCGATCGCTCCGGCAAAGCTCGGACCCGTGAGTTCCCACACGGCCACGTCGGCGACCGCCCCAACGGTCAGCGTCCCGAGTTCGTGCTCGCGCCCGAGGCAGCCGGCGCCACCGACCGTTGCGAGCTCGAGTGCCATCCGCGCCGTGCCGGCCGCCGCTCCGTCGCGGAGCTTCGCGAGCAACATCGCCTGGCGGGCTTCGAGCCACAATGAGGCACTGTCGGCCGATGACGAGCCGTCGACACCGAGCCCGACCTTGACCCCGGCGGCGCGTAGGTCGACGACGGGGGCGATCCCGGACGACAGGATCAGGTTGCTCGACGGGCAGTGCGCGGCTCCGACGCCGGCTGCACCGAGGCGACCGATCTCGTCGTGGTCGGGCATCACGCAGTGCGCAACCCACGTCCGATCGGAACACCACCCGGTCCGTTCGAGGTACTCCATCGGGCGACATCCGAAGGTCGCGACGCTGAACTCGTCGTCCTCGGCGTTCTCGGCGAAGTGCGTGTGGAGGCGCACGTCGAGGCGCTCGGCGAGTTCTGCGGAGCGCACCATCAGGTCCTCGGTGACCGAGAACGGCGAGCACGGTGCCAGCGCGACCCGGGTCATCGCACCGAACGCGGGGTCGTGATGGCGATGCACGGCGTCGTCGCACGCTGCGAGGATCTCGTCGTCGTCGGCGACCACGTCGTCGGGCGGCAGCCCCCCGTCCTTCTCGGACAACGACATCGAACCGCGCGTCGGATGGAACCGCAGGCCGATGTCGCGGGCAGCCTCGACTTCGGCGGCGAGTAGGTCACCCGCACCACGCGGGTGCACGTAGAGGTGGTCCGACGACGTGGTGCACCCGGAGAGCGCGAGTTCGGCCAGCCCCACCCACGTCGAGACGTACACGGCCTCGGTATCGATCGCGCGCCACAGCGGGTACAGCGATTGCAGCCAGCCGAACAGCGGCCGGTCGGTCATCGGCGGGAAGGCCCGCGTCAGGTTCTGGTACAGGTGGTGGTGGGCGTTGATCAGGCCCGGGGTCACGAGGCAGTCGGTGGCGTCGATCACCTCGTGCGACGCCGGGGCCGTGCCCGTCCCGGCGCCCGAGATCAACCCGTCGGTGATCGCAACCCAGCCGCCGGACAGTTCGCGACGGCGCTCGTCGACCGTGGCGACGCACCGGGCGTTGACGATCGTGAGGTCGGCCGGCGACGGGGTGTCGGGGACCGACACGCGCTCAGTCTTCGAGTTCGAGGAGTTCGCTGCCCTCGTTGCGGGCGATTCCGTCTCGACGCAACGATTCGCCGAGGATCGCGGAGGCGACCGCACCACTCATCAGGACCGCCACGGGAATCGCGATCATGGCGAGGATGAGAGCGATTGCGCCGGCCATCAGGTCAGTGTATGCCGACGAATTCGGTCGGCCAAGTGCACGCGCGAGGCCGACGGGACGCCGAAACGCAGGTCGTGATCAGTCGAGCGGCTTGTACGCGACGGCCTCGACCTCGACCAGAAAGCCCGCCGGCAAGGCGGCGACGGCGACGCACGATCGGGCCGGGCGATGGTCGCCGAAGGCCGACGCGTACTCGGCGTTGAACTTGGCGTAGTTCTCCATGTCGGTGAGAAAGCACGTCGTCTTGACGACATCGCTCATCGTCGCACCGACCGACTCGAGTTGGGCACGCAGGTTCTGCATCGTCTGAATCGTCTCGGGACCGACGCCGCCGTCGACCTTCACGCCGTCCGCGAGGCCACCCTGACCCGACACGAAGATGAAGTCGCCGGCACGCCGGACGGGGGTATAGGGACCGAGGGGCTTGCTCATGACCGCAGGGTATTCGATCGGCAGGACCGCCGGCCTCAGCGATCCTCGTCTCCGTCGTCTCCCCCACCGTCGTCCTCGTCGCCGTTCCCGTCTCGGTCGGCGTTCACCGCGTCACGGTCGGCCGCCTGGTCATCGGCATGGGGATCGGCCGCCGGCGGCGACGTGGCGTCGGTCGGCAGCGAGTCGTCGTCGGCTGGCGCCGCACCCACGACACCGGGGGAATCGGTGTGGCGCATGTCGGCGATCTGCATCCGGAGCCGATCACGCTCGGCGACGACCTGATCGAAGTCGGCCAGCCGGTCACGCATCCGTTCGAACTCGGCGGCGTCGACGTCGGCGGAACGGGCCCTGGCGAGCTCGCTCCGTGCGGTGAGCGCACGGAGCGCCCAGCCGATGCAGCCGCCGACGACGGCGAGCAGGATGCCCCATCCAAGGAACTTCAGCAGTGTGTACATCACGGTCGTCTCCCTCGTCGGCCGACCTTGGTCGCCCGGCCTGGTGCGGCGGCGTCGCGGTCGGTCATTGCACGGTCACCAGGAACTCGACGCGTCGGCTCGCCGCCTTGTCCTCGGCGCCATCGGCGTCCACCACCGGTTCGGCGGCTCCGCGGCCCTCGGCCGTGACGTCGTCGGTGCCGAGCCCCAGCTCGACGAGTGCTGCGGCAACCGCGGCGGCTCGGCCGTCGCTCAGCAATTGGTTGTCCTCGGCCGTGCCGTCGCTGTCGGTGTGACCGACCACCACGATGTCGACGCCGGCCACGCGCAGCGCCCGCGCGGCGACTTGTTCGAGGATCGCATTCGCACCCGGGGAGAGGACCACGGAGCTCGGCTCGAAGAGGATCGGGTTGTCAGCGGCGAACGTGTTGAGCTCGTCCTCCAGCGCGGCGGCCGAGGCTTCGTCGGCTGGGGGACGGGCAACGAGGGCGGCGTCGACGTCGGTGCCCGCCGCGAGTTCGTCGAGTGCGGCGCGCGCGTCGTCGTTGCGGACGACGCCGTCGAGTCCGAGTCGAGCACCCTCGAGTGTTGCGGTGCCGGACACGAGATTGGCCGGCATGGCCTCGACGACGACGGCCAGCCGGTCCACGTCGATCGCCGCCGGCGCCGCTTCTGCGTCGACGACGAGCTCGTCGGTCACGTTGGCCGAGTCGATCCCGACCTCGGCTGCGGCGAGCAACTGTGTGCGCTGCGTTTCGTCGACCACACCGGTGAGCACGAGCCGACCGTCACGGTAGGTCACCGTGACACTCGGCGCCGCCGGGACGGCCAGCTCCAGGCCCGGCGGGAGCAACACCCGGTCGATCGCATGGATCACCCCGTCGGAGGCTTCGATGTCGAGCTGTGTCGCCGGATCCGAGATCCCCGCCACGACGTCGCCGCTCGTGAAGGTCGGGACCGCTGCATCGACCTGGATGTCGTTGCCGTCGAGCATGGTCAGCGGACCGGTCGTCAGCTCGGCTCCGGCGATCCGGCCGTCGGTGAGGTGGTGCAGGACCAGCGCGCGAACGGTGTCGGGGTCGGAGGTGACCGCTCCGAATGCGTCGGCACCGAGCTCGTCGAACGCTGCGTCGAAGGCGGCGTCGGTCGGGGCGAACACGGTGAGCGGTCCCTCGCCGAGCGATCCACCGACTGTGTCGTCGCCGGCCAACCCGGCGATCTCCACCAGGCCGGCGAACTGGCTGAACAGCGGGTCGCCGGCCAGACGGGCAGCGAGCGGGTCCGGAGCCGGATCGGTGACCGCCGGCGCGGCGGAGGTCGCTGCAGCCGCGGTGTCGGTGGTGGATTCGGTGTCGGGGCCATCGTCGCCGTCGTCGAGGACGACCTCTCCCGGGCGGGAGCCCGCGTGACAGGTGTCGTCGAGCGCAATCACCCGCACACCCCACGTGGTCGCCGCGAGGTCGCGTGCGCGCTCCGGATCGTCGAGCGGCGCGGCGCACACGAGGGTTCCGTCCTGCCCCGAGAACGATGCGGTCACCCCGTCGACGCCCTGCTCGCGCAACTCGTCCTCAACGCGATCCTCCAAGTCGTTCTGCACGACCGGGACGGAGATCGCGGCCCCGATCGCGTACACGACGAGAAACACGGCCACCCCGAGAGCGAGAATTCGACGGCGGTATCGTCGGAGGGAGACCGGTGACGCCGCACTCATGCCTTCGTACGTTCGCACGTCGATGACCGGCGATTCAACGACGTCACCGAATTGTCGTCTTTCGATCGAATCGAGCCACATGACCCCCTCCAAGCCCCGTGCCGTCGGCATCGACCGGCGGACCTTCCTGCTCGGCACCGCGACCGCCGGACTGGTCGTCGCATGCGGCGGCAGCGACGCGCCCGAGACCAGCTATTCCGTGGTCCAGCGATATCCCGCCGACGTCTTCGTCCCGGGCGAGGTCCGACTGCCGTTCAGCTTGGCCGATGCGGCCGAATTCATCACCGACGGACCCGACGAGCTCGGCGCCCAGATCGTCGACCTCGACGGCAACGCCATCGGCGAACGCATCGCCGCAGTCCGCCGGGACATCACGCCGGCGCCCTACTACGCGTTCCGCACGACGATCGACACCCCGGGCGTCTACGGGATCATCGTCGACGGTGGGCCCGAGACGGGTGCGAACTTCCAGGTGATGGAGCGAGACCAGGTCACGATCCCCCGCCCCGGCGACGTGCTTGCCGGCTTCGACACGCCGACCGTCGGTGAACCCCGCGGTGTCGACCCGATCTGCACACGCGAGCCCGAGTGCCCGTTCCATTCCGTGACGCTGGCCGACGCGCTGTCGGTCGGCAGGCACGTCGCGTACTTCGTCGGGACGCCGGCGTTCTGTCAGACGGGTTCGTGCACGCCGGCGCTGGAGACGATGATCGGCGTCGAATCGGAGTACGCCGAGGACTACGTCTTCGTGCACGCCGAAGTGTGGTCGGACCTGTCCGCAACGGTGACGGCGCCTGCGGTCGACGCATTGGGCCTCACCTTCGAACCGGCGCTGTTCATCACCGGCCCGGACGGTGTGATCGCCGAGCGACTCGACGGGTTGTGGGACGCGACCGAACTGCGCGAACGCCTCGACGCCGCGATGGCGTGACCGGAGCGCTGCGTCAGCAGCGCAGCGTCAGGAGAAGCTCTGACCGCAGCCGCAGGTGCGGCTCGCGTTCGGGTTGGTGATCGCGAAGCCCGACTCCTCGAGGCCGTCTTTGTAGTCGAGCGTCGCACCTTCGAGGAGCTGCGCCGACGCGGGGTCGACGACCACCCGAACGTTGTCGCTGTACTCGGCGGTCGTGTCGTCGGTGGCGATGTCGCCATCGAAGAACATCTCGTACGAGAAGCCCGAACAGCCGCCTGGCCGGACGGCGACACGCAGCGCGAGGTCCTCGGCGCCTTCGGCGTCGAGCAATTGGCGGACCTTGACGGCGGCGGGGTCGGTGAGTGTGATCATGGTCGGTTCCTCCTGAGATATCGGATCCTGTGGGTCGGGATTTTATCGTGCCGCGACCGTGACCTGGCACGGAGTCCGGCTGGTCAGCGTGCAGAAGTCGTGGACCTCGGCATCGCCCATCTCGGCGACGAACCCGGCGACGAGCCCGCGATGCAGTCCGCAGACGAGTTCGGGGTGCTGTTCGGCGAGGTCGGCGAAGGGGCAGTGCGCAAAGGCGACGACGGCATCGGGATCGTCCCGGAGCGGGTCGGACGACGCCACCTGCGGGTCGGCATCGGTCACGATCGGATCGAACCCGAGCTGGTCGAGGTCCGAGACGAGCGCTTCGAGGGTCGAGGGGGCGGTGACGTACGGCTTGGCGCGCCGCCGTCCCTCGTCGCTCCCGACCGCCTGCGCGTCGTCGGCGCTGGCGTGCAGCCGCTTGGCCATCGCAAGCACCATGCGCGCCAGGACCGGGATCGACGGCGGCTCCAGCCCGAGCGCCGGAGCGTCCGAGGCGACGAAGTAGCGGTGTTGCGGGCGTCCGACGTCGCCGCGCCGCCCGACCTCGACGTCGACGAGCCCGGCGTCGCGCATCCGTTCCAGGTGCGGACGAACCGTGTTGGCGTGGAGCGCCAGCGACTCGGCGATGTCTGCGGTGGCGAGCGGACGCGGCGAACGGGCGAGTTCGAGGTAGATCGCGTACCGCGTGTTGTCCCCGAGTGCTTTGAGCACGTCGAGGTTCACGGGAGGGTCGGCCACGGGCTCGAGATTACACGGGATCGGCCGGTGAAATCTCCGCGACGGGGTTCACAGGTCGTCGTAGTCGGCGTCACCGGGCATCGAGATGCCCACGATGATGCCGGCGTCGTCGATGCGTACCCTCGGCAGGGTGGTCGGCGGGTCGGTGATCTCCGCACCGGCGGCGACGGCATCATCGGCCGACGAGAACGCCCCGAGCCATCGCAGGTTCTTGATCGTCGGCGGCATCATCATCAGCTCGCCGGCCTCCAGCAACGCGAGCGCCTGCCGGGGGCGAACCCAGCTGCTGTCGACCGTCTCCTTGTCGTCGTGCACGCCGTCCTGTCCCTCCGGGGCTTCGGTCACGAAGAAGCGGGTGTCGAACCGTCGGCGCTCACCGACCGGCGTGATCCAGTGGTCGACGTACTGGGTGGTCGACACGTCGAGAATCAGATCGTCGCGACGACAGAGCTCGAGCATCGACAGGGATCCGTCGTGGACCGCGTGACGATCGTCGTCGTCGACGACGAGTGCCGACCCGTCGCGACGCGCTGCGAGCAGGATCCCGGCCTCCTCGAAGCACTCTCGGATGGCTGCGACCCAGTACGCGAGACCGCCTGCGTCGAGACCGAGCTGTCGGGACGCGGCAGCGTCGTCCAGTCCGCTGCAGAACGGCTCGAGCTCACCGGCGTGGTCGGCGTCGTCGACCTTGCCGCCCGGAAACACGTACATCCCGGCGGCGAACGAAGCGTTGCCGGTCCGCCGCAGCATGAACACCTCGACGCCCGGCGCGCCGTCCGGCGCATCGCGTACCAGCATCACCGTGGCGGCATTGCGGATCGGAACGGTCGCGGGATCGAAGGCGTCGGCCATGGGCGCACCGTAAACGACGCGACGACGCGACCAACAGCTCGGTCACGAGGGTGGGTGTCGCCTGCCGAATCGTTACGTTCGAGGGCATGATCGAAGCCCCGAACCGGCCTGAGGACATCGTCGACCTGCTCGAGTCGGACACCCGGATCATCGTGCCGCTGGCGAACGGTGAACCGACCGCAGTGCTCGACGCGATCGAAGATGCCGTTGCGGACGACATCGCATCGGGCGGCGAACGGTTCATGGCGCTGCGCGTCCATCAGATGCACGCGATCCACGATCGCCGCTACCTCCACGGCGACTTCGGGCGCCGGCTGCACCACATCTCGTACTTCCTCAGCCACGTCACTCGTCCGCATTTCCGCAGTGGTGCGATCGGCCTCGTCCCCGCCCACTTCTCCGAGGTGTACGACATGATGCGGCACCGGACGCACGATCCGATCGTGATCGCCGCTGCCTCACCGCCCGATCGACACGGCTACTTCAGCCTCGGGGTGTCGGCCGACTACGTGTCGAGCTTCATCGGGAGGGCGCGTTTCTTCCTGGAGGTCACCGACCACATGCCCCGCACGTTCGGGCGCAACCAGATCCACGTGTCCCAGCTGGCAGGCTGGTGTCGCACCGACCGCCCACTCGTCGAGGTCGAACCGGTGGTCGCCGACGACATCGACCGCCAGATCGCCGCACTCGTCGCCGAACGGATCTCCAACGGGGCGACCATCCAGACGGGGATCGGGGCGATTCCGAATGCGATCATGGCGTCGCTCGATGATCACCGCGATCTCGGGATCCACACCGAACTGCTGTCAGACGGCATCGTCGATCTGATGGAATCCGGGGTCGTCAACGGGGTCCGCAAGCGGCTCAACCGGACCAAGACCGTCGGAACCTTCGCGCTCGGGACGAAGCGACTCAACGAGTTCCTCCACGAGAACACTGCGGTCGAGCTGCACGCCGTGCGCTACGTCAACGATCCACGGATCATCGCCCAGGAGACCGACTTCGTGTCGATCAACGCAACGCTGTCGGTCGACTTCCTCGGCCAGTGTGCCTCGGAGACGATCGACGGTCGGTACTACTCGTCGTCCGGCGGCCAGAATGATTTCGCCCGCGGCGCGATGTATTCGAACGGCGGCCAGGGCTTCGTGGTCCTCCACAGCACGACCAGCGCCGGTGCGTCGCGAATCGTCCCCCAGCTCGCCGCCGGCGATGTCGTGACCACCCCGAAGAACACGGTGGACAAGGTGGTGACCGAGCACGGTGTCGCAGAACTCCGGCACGCCACCATCCGCGAGCGCACTCGACGCCTGATCGCCATCGCCCATCCCGATCATCGCGAACACCTCACCGCGAAGGCCCACGAGATGCACTACCTCTGAGCTGCACCCCGGGGGGTCAGCTCGACGAGACCGGTTCGGGCGGCGCGTCGGCTTCGGCGACGAGTGCGGTGCCCTCGCCCGCAGCGGGCGGGAGGTCGTGGACCGACGTGACGTCGTCGCGGCGGTCCTGCCACATCCCGAGTGCTCCGGCGACGGCGACTGCAGCGCCGATGACGGCCACGGCCGGCCAGTCGCTCGACAGCAACCCGAACACCACCACCCCGACGACGACGGCGCCCGCCAGCACCTGCGCCCGCTTGGCGTAGACGTAGGCGATCGTGGCGCCGAGCAGCGAGAACATCGCGACGGCGACGCCCCATCGATGGTCGTTGAGGAAGCCGCTGATGTCGGCCTGCAGTCCCTCGACCCAGCCGGTGATCGGGTCGGTCGAGGTCCGCGCTCGGGTGCGTCCGTCCATGAAGGTCGCCTCGAGCGTCCGGTTGCCGAAGAGGTCGAGCCGCCAAGGATTCTCGAGGTCGACCCAGTAGAAGTACCAGATCAGATAGACGCCCGAGATCAGCACGAAGGCGGCGGCGATGCGGTCCATGTACTGCAGCCCACGCCGGAGGAACTTGAGCAGCCCGGTGTTCGCGAACGCCAGTGCGACGGTGAGCCCTCCCACCAGGACCGCCATGCCGGCGCCGTAGGCGATGCCGTTGCGCACCCCGGTCAGCACACCACCGTTCTGGGCGGTGGTGAACACCGCGGTGATGAAGAAGCCGATCGTGCAGCCGAGCGATGCGATGGCGTAGGCGACGCCGTACACGAACATCGATTTGACGGTCTGATCCTTCTTGCCCTGCAGCCCTTGTGGGTTCATGAACGGCAGCTTGAAACCGAACAGCATCGCCGCGCCGAGCACCAGCAGTGCGACGCCGAAGAACCCCGTCGCATACTTGGCGTTTGCGGTCAACCAGTTGGTGGCGAAGTGGGCGATGCTCGCCGCCACGACGAAGACCGCCATGAACCCGAGGCTCAGCGAGCCGGCCACCTTCAACGCCCGTCGCAGCGTTTCGCGCTGGGTCAGCTGCTGGTCCGAGCCCTGCATGCCCAAGAAGTACATGAGGTAGGTCGGGAGCAGGACGAACCCGCACGGATTGACGGCTGCGAGCATGCCCGTGACGAACCAAAGACTCATGCTTCTCTCTCCAGCAGTTGGTCGACCCGCTCGCGAAGGCCGTCGGCGTCGAGCACGCCGGTCTGATCGACGATCTCACCGCTCGAGGTGACGAAGACCGTGTAGGGGAAGAACGTGACACCGAGTGCGGTCTGCAATTCCGCCGCCTCGTCGCGGAGGAGTTCGTATTCGACGCCACGTTCGCCGGCGAAACGCTCCATGGTGGGGACGGTGTCGAGCGGGTTCACTCCGACGAAGCGCACCCGGTCGGAGACCTCGGCGTCGACCTCGGCGAAGTCGGCGAGCTCGCGCTCGCACGGGATGCAGGTACTGAACCAGAAGTTGAGCACGAGGGGACGGTCGCCGAGCAGCGACTGGCTCGACACCTCGTTGCCGTCGCCGTCGACGAGCGTTGCATCGGGAAGCACGTCGCCCTCCGGGATCGGCTCGATCAGCGCGGGACCGCCCTCGAACGTGCGGTCCTGCGAATCTTCGAGCACGGCGTCGACGGCGGGATCGTCGTCGGCGACCGTCTGGCTCCAGACGTAGCCGCCGGCGAAGCTCACGACCACGGCGATCGCGAGCGATGCCACGAGCAGCCGGGGGCGGTTGATCTTCACCCACCGCAGGGTAATGACCGGTACGGCCAGCTCGCTCGGCAACGCCGCTGAACGTTCCGGGAACGCCCGGACCCGCCACTGCGGTGAGATGTGCGACCGGGGGGGTCGTCGCACACCTCACCGCGAGCGGGGTCAGGCGACCACGCCGACGGGACCCATCTCGTCGTAGACGACCTCGGGTCGCGGGTGCTTCGGCGGACGGCCGCAGGGTCGCTTGTTGGCGACGATCCGGCCGCCCGACAGCAGCTCGCCGCCCCACACGCCCCAGGGCTCTTCGCGCTCGAGCGCGCCCTCCAGGCACTCGTACTGCAGCGGGCAGAGGGCGCACATCGCCTTGGCGCGGGCGATGTCGACCACGTTGTCGGAGAAGAACAGCCCGGTCAAGGTGCCGTTCCCGTCGGCGCAACGCGCGACCGGGGCACGCGCAGCGAGGGACTCGTCGAGGTCGTCGGGGAACGCACTCGGTGGCCGCGGACTGTCCGGCGCGAGCGGCTCGCGTCGGCTGATCTCGGCCTCGCGGGCGATCAGGTCGAGGCTGGTGAGGTCGATGGTGGTCATGTCGGTGTCCTTGGAATCGAGGGGGTGATCGGGTGCGTTGATGGAGGTGGGCGGGGTGATGGTGTGCATGTCGTGTGCTTTCCGGGGTGCTGGTCGGGTCTCGGTTGGCATTGGTCGGGCGACGGTGATGTGCTGGGGGAACGGAGCCGAAAACGAAGAAACCGCCGGGTTCTGGTGAACCCGGCGGCCTCGTGGAGGTGGTGACGTTGCGTTCGCTACGTCACGCCTTCGAGGCGGCCGGGGTGAATTCGCTTGGCGGTGTACTCGGAGCCGAAACCCTTGCCGTCACGCCACGGATTCGTCGTGACGATGATCGGCAGCGGTGCGGCGGTCGGGGACGCGTCGAGCGCGGTGTGGCGCACCGGTGCACCGGTCTGTCCCGTCGCATGCGGCATCGCATGCCGGGCGCGACCGACCATGGAGCAGGTGTTGAGCGTGATCGTCATCGGTCTGCCTCCTTCGGTCGGTTCGGTCGGTTGGGGTCGGTCCATGGCGCGCCGGGTCGGTGCGTTCCTGCCAGGCAAACACGTTTGCCCCTCGCACGTCAAGGAGGTTTCCCGTCATCGACCCATTCGACTCTCGGTGTCGGCAGCGGGTGGCGGCGATGATGGGTGAAGGCAGCGACCGGTGGGTCGATCAGGCGACGAGGTGGGCGGGGACCGGCACCTCGTCGACCACGAGCACGGGCTTGGGGTGCTTGGATGGGCGACCGCGCTTGCGCTTGACCTCGACCGCGACGCCGTCGAGCACCAGCAACCCGCCCCACACGCCGTAGGGCTCGCGGCGCTCGATCGCACCGGCCAGGCAGGCGGCGCGCAGACCGCAGGGGCGACAGATCGCTTTGGCTCGGGCGAGCTCGTGATCGTCGTCGGAGAAGAAGAGGTGTGACAGCGTGCCGTGGCCATCCGAGCAGCGCGCGTAGCTGGTTCCGGTGTCGTCGCCCGGGTCGTCGGGCGCAGCGGTGGGCGTCGGCGGGACTGCGGTCAGCGCCGACGCGGGCTCGGAGCGGTTCGCGTCGGAGCGGGCATCGACGGGGGCGTCGAGGCCGGTGCAGTCGGCGGTGGCGAGTGGGCTGGTGGTGAGGTCCATGGCGGTGGGTCTTCCTGTGAGGTGTCGTTGATCGGTTCAGGCGGTGTGCGTGCGGGCGTCGGGCCGGGGAGCTGGTCGACCCGACACCCGCACGGATCCGGTGAACACGACGGCGAAGGTCCCGGTGGCGAGGCACACCGCACCCGTGGCGAGCGGCGCCGACGGGGCAGCAGCTCCCATCGAATGCGCGATGGCGCTCACCAGGGTCGAGAGGCCCGTCGCTCCCACTGCGACACCGAGTGCACGGTCGCCGCGACGCGTCGCCGGTTGGCGGCGGGCAGTCGTCGAGTTCTGCGTCGAGGTCGTCATCGGATTCCTTCGCGTCGTCGTTGTTCGGGGGACTAGAGCGCGCTGAGGCCGCGTCCTTGCACATTTTTCGAGAAGAAGTCCCGCACCCGCCGGCGCCGTGCCAGAGTTGGGCCATGTCCGCCGCTCCACTGCGCCGTCGCGTCCGCTTCTCCCGGTGACGATGACGGTCGCGTTCGACGTGCTCGGTGTCGAGCACGGCGTCGTGGACCTCGTCGTGTTCGGCGTCGGTTGGTCGCTCGGCTGGCTGTTGCTCTGGCGCCCCCGCACACTCCCCGCCGCAGGTGGGCCACGACGACCGCCCGTCGCGGTGGTGATCCCTGCGCGCGACGAGGCGCACGCCCTCCCCCATCTGCTCCGCCCGCTGGTCGATCAGCGGCGCGACGACGACGCGATCATGGTGGTCGACGACCACTCGAGCGACGGCACGGCGCGCGTGGCTCGTGCCTTCGGCGCCGAGGTGACGACTCCGCCCGAGCCGCCCGACGGGTGGCTCGGGAAGCCGCACGCCTGCTGGCATGGTGCGCGCGCGACCGGCCAGCCGATCCTCGTGTTCCTCGACGCCGACGTGCGACCCGGGCCGACGTTGCTCGACGACCTCGTCGCGCAGGTCTCCGCGGACCCCACGACGCTCGTGTCGATGCAGCCGTGGCACCGGATGGCGACGATGGGCGAGCAGCCGAGCATCCTCTGCAACGTGACGGCGTTGATGGGCTGCGGTGCCTTCACCCCACTCGGCGATCGCACTGCGGCGAACGTGGCATTCGGACCCGTGGTCGGCATCAACCGGTCGACCTACGACGCCGTCGGCGGCCACGGCGCACCGAGTGTGCGCTCGATGCACACCGAGGACATCGGATTGGCCCGCCTCGTCGGTCGGTCACGGCTGTTCGTCGGGACGCCGTCGGGGACGACGTTTCGCATGTACCCCGGCGGTTTCGGCGACCTCGTGTCGGGATGGACCCGGAGCATCGCGACGGGCGCCCGCTTCACACGGTGGTGGCTCGCCCTGGCGACCGTCGGTTGGGTCTGTTCGGTCGCCGGTGGCTGGATCGCAGCACCGATCACGTATCCGCTGATCGCTGCGCAGGTGTGGGTCCTCGGCCGTCGAGCGGGGACGACCGACCCCCGCGCGGCACTGCTCTTCCCGATCCTCGTTGCGGTGTTCGCGCTGATCTTCGTCCGCAGCGCCGTTGCAGTGCTCTTCCGCCGGGATGTGACATGGAAGGGTCGCGATGTCGGCGCTCGGGGAGGCTGATTGAATGGGGTCCGTGGACGGGATCGTCATCACCTCGGGCGCGTTCGTGCGGCGGGTCGCCGTCGCCGGTGCGGCGATCGTGATGGCCATGCTCGGTGCCGATTCGACTCAGGTGGCGGCACACGACGACATCGCCGGTTCCAACCCCCCGTCGCGCTCCACCCTCGACGACCCGATCTCGTCGGTCGAGATCGACTTCGGTGAGGTGATCAGCGACGACGTCGCGATGTTCCTCACCTACGACCTCGGCAACAACGAGTTCGAGGACATCGGCGGCGACACCGTCCGCACGGGCGACACCACCGCACGCCTCGACTTCGACGAGGTCGAGCGCGAAGGCACGTACTTCGTGCAGTACCTGGCTCCCGTCCCCAGCGACGGGCACGTGATCGCCGGCGCCGTGTCGTTCACGTACGGCTCTCCCAGCACGGGCGGCGACGAGAGCTTCCCGGTCGTTCCGTTCGTGATCGGTTCGGTCGTGGTCCTCGCGATCGGCGGTTGGTTCACGTACCGCCGGATGCTCGTCCCCGTGGACGAGATCGACGACGCCGACGCCCCGGCCGCGTCCTGACCGCGGCCGACCGTCGGGTCACAGGTCGATCAGGATCTTGCCGACGTTCGCATTCGACTCCATGTAGCGGTGGGCATCGGCGATGTCGTCGAACGCAAAGCGGGAGTCGATCACCGGGGCCAGCGTGCCCACCTCGAACAGCGGGAGGATCTCCCGACTGAACCGTTGACACAGCTCCAGCTTGCGCTCGAGCGGGCGGGCTCGGAGCGTGGTGCCGATCCACGTGATCCGCTTCATCAGCAGCAGCCCCATGTTGACCGGCGCCTGCGCACCACCCATCAACCCGACCTGGACGATCCTCCCGTCGACGGCGACCGCGCTGAAGTTCCGGGCGGCTTCGTCACCACCGACGACGTCGAGCACCGTGTCGACACCGTCCGGGAGCTCGGCCCGCAGCCCGGCGAGCCAGTCGGCCGGGCTCCGTTCGAGGACGAGGTCGGCACCGAGCTCGCGACACGCGTCGGCCTTGCCTGACGAGCACGTCACCGCGATCCGAGCTCCGATCGCCTTCGCGATCTGAATGCCGGCGGTGCCGACCCCGGACGCTCCGGCGTGCACCAGCGCCCACCTGCCGCTGGTGAGTCCACCCTGGACGACCAGCGCGTCCCAGGCGGTGAGGAACACCTCGGCGATCGCGGCAGCGTCACGCAGCTCGACACCTGACGGCACCGGGAGTGCCTGGCGGGCATGGGTGACGACCCGCTCTGCGTAGCACCCACCCGCTTCGATCCCCATCACCTGGTCACCGACGCGCCACTCGGTGACGTCGGCGCCGACGGCGGCAACCGTGCCCGCATATTCGAGCCCCGGGATCTCCACGTCGCGTCGACGGGGGTCCGGATACCCGCCCTGGCGCTGCAACGTATCGGCGCGGTTCAGCGCGGTATGGGCGACGTCGACGAGGATCTGGTCCGGTCCCGGCGTCGGGTCGGCCACCTCCTCGATCGTCAGGACGTCTGGGCCACCGTGTGCTCGGAGTACGACTGCACGCATGAGCGAAACGTACCGGATGGCCCGTCCCCTCGGCCGGGTCGACAGCATCGGGCGATCGGTGCCGGCGTCCGGGTCCGGAACCTCGGACGCACCCGGACGCCAGCCCCCGCGAACGTAGTGACGGCCACGGTGACGATGTTGCGATTAACCAGCCGCAGGCTCGCTGGCAGCGTCTCCGAGTTCGCCAATCACGGACTCGGCGGGGACGAAGACATGGTCGCGGTAGTACGCCAACTCCTTGACGGACTCGCGGATGTCGTCGAGCGCACGGTGACTCCCTTGCCCACGCGGGCGATCCGCGTCGACGCCCGGGTACCAGCGCTTCACGAGTTCCTTGACGCTCGACACGTCGATCGAGCGGTAGTGCAGGTACTCCTCGATCTCGGGGAGCGCGGCGGCGAGGAATCGCCGGTCGGTTCCGATCGAGTTACCGCACAACGGCACGGTCCGTTCCTCGGGGACGTGCTCACGGATGAAGGCGAGCGTCTGCCGGCCCGCCTCCTCCAACGTGATCGTCGACGCCTTGATCTGCTCGAGCAGACCCGACTTCGTGTGCATGTTGACCACGAACGGGTCCATGGCGGCGAGCGCGTCGTCCGATGCCTGGACCACCAGGTCCGGACCCTCGGCGACGATGTTGAGGTCGTCGTCGGTGATCAGCGTCGCGATCTCGACGATCACATCCGACGTGTGATCGAGTCCGGTCATTTCGAGGTCCATCCACACCAGCATCGGAGGACATCGTACGGGGCCACGGTGACGAACACGGGACGCTCACCGAGCTGGAGACGACGGTGACCCCCTCGGCGGTGCATGATGGCGAGGTGTCCGACTTCGCCACGATTCTCGACGCGCCCGGGGTCGAGGAATTCTGCGAGCTCCGCAGCTCGGTGGGGTTCATGGCATACCACGGCGGCCATCTCGAATGGATGACCGACGTGATCGCCGAGCGTGCTGCAGCGGCGAGTGGCGCGTCGGTCTATGCAGTGACCCAACCGGAAGGCATGCGCGAGCACTTCCCGTCGACCACGGTCGACCGGGAGCACTCCTCGGTCCTGGCGGGCTTTCTCGACCATGTCGACATCGTGATCACCGTCCACGGGTTCGGGCGGCGAGGGATGTTCGGATCGTTGCTGCTCGGCGGTCAGAACCGTGAGTTCGCCGAGCATGTCGGCGCAGCACTACGCGATCACCTCCCCGCCTACGACGTGATCACCGAGGTCGACGCGATCCCCATGAAGCTGCGCGGAATGCACGACCGAAACCCCGTGAACGTGCCGCCCCAGCAGGGCGTCCAGATCGAACTGCCGCCGCGCATCCGTGGGAGGGCCAGCCCACTGTGGTGGGACTGGGAGGGGCCCGACCTCACCCCGCACACCACGCGGTTGATCGACGGTCTCGCCCACGCTGCGACCACGTGGGGCTCAGAGCGGTAGACGGATCTCCACGATGCCGCCCGGACCGTCGCCCAGGCCGACGGTGCCGGAGTGTGCGGTCACGATCCCCTTGGCAATCGACAGGCCGAGCCCCGCGGTCCCGGTACGCAGGTTGCGGGCCTCATCGGCCCGAGTGAACGGCTCGAAGGCCCGCTCTCGGAACTCGGCGGGGAACCCGG
>Ga0316197_10001116_pt1 | contig 19149 bp, 13 predicted proteins | sample OudBiesiAoxic_MG_FD_204939 | JGI IMG/M metagenome (GOLD analysis project Ga0316197, IMG submission 204939) | Coastal sediment microbial communities from Oude Bieten Haven, Netherlands - site A oxic | ecosystem: Environmental > Aquatic > Marine > Coastal > Sediment | place: Netherlands... | reverse complement strand
GTGTGTTGAGCATGGTGTCCCCTGATCTGGTCGACAGATCCTAACCCGTTCGACGGGAATACGGGAATATGGGTGCGCCACACGGCGCACGCCCCCGACATTGACTAACCTTGGTGAAAGGAAGTAAGGGCGGCTGCGAAATTTCACGCAGCGGTCTTGTTGCGGCAACACGACAAAGACTTTTTTCCGAGGGGAACATGGCCAAGGGTAACGGGGAACGCCTGATTCATGCACTGGGCAAGCAGCTCGCGGCCACTCCGCCCGAGGGGGCCGGGCCGGTCGAGGCCGGGCAGGTCGAACGCCTCTTGCGGATCTATTACCGGCATATCTCGCCCGACGACCTCGAGGAGCAGGACCTGCAGGACTTGCTCGGTGCCCTGCTGGCCCACTGGCGGCTGATGCAGCGGCGGCGGCCCGATGAGGCGATCGTGCGGGTGTACAACCCCGAGCAGGAAGAGCACGGTTGGCGCAGCCGCGACACCATCGTCGAGGTCGTTGCCCAGGACATGCCGTTTCTGGTCGATTCGATCTCGGGGGCGCTGAACCGCAGGGGGCTGGCGATAAAGCTCACCATTCACCCGGTATTTTCTACAACGCGCGACGGCGAGGGCAGGCTGACCGCGCTGCACGAAACCGGGGTCATTGCCGAGCTGATGACCGCCGAGGCGGCCATCCAGTTGCACGTCGATCGACAGCCGCAGGAATCTCTGGGCGAACTGGAACGGATGGTGTCCGGTGTGATCGGCGATGTAACGCTCGCGACAACCGACTGGCTGAAGATGAAACGGCTGGCGGAAGGGGTCCTGCAGGAGCTCGAACCGGCCGCGACAGACGGCGCCGACCCCGACAGGCTGGAGGCGCACGCCTTCATCAACTGGATGATCAACGACCATTTTCTGTTCATCGCCACCTGTGAGTTCGATTTGCAGGGTGACGCCGTGAGAGACGGACTGCATTTTGTGGAGGGTTCCGGGCTCGGTGTACTTCGTGGCGGAGCAGGGGCCCGGGAGCGAGCGGAGAGTCTGATCTCCGGTCTGGGCCTCGGCCTTGGCGGTTTGGACCAGCATCTGCTGGTCACCAAGACCGACGCGCGCTCGACCGTGCATCGCCCGGCGTATATGGATTGTGTGGCAGTCCGCCGACGCGATCCGCAGGGCCGGGTGATTGGGCTCAGCTGCCTGATCGGGCTGTTTGCATCGGTTGCTTACAACACCCCGCCGCGCCAGATCCCCTTGTTGCGCAAGAAAGTGGATGCGGTGTTTGCTGGTGCCCAGGTCTCGCCCGACAGTCATTCGGGCCGGGTGCTGACGAACATCCTGGACAATTTTCCGCGTGATACGTTGTTCCAGATCAGCACCGGGGACCTGTTGGATACCGCGCTGGGCGTTCTCGGTCTGCAAGAACGCCAGCGCACGCGCCTGTTCATCGTCCTGGATCCGTTCCGGCGTTTTTACACCTGTCTGGTCTACCTGCCGCGTGATCGCTACAGCCGCGAGGTGCGGATCGCGATCCAGAACATCCTGGTCGAGGCGTTGAGCGGGACGGATGTCGTGTTCGCGACTCAGTTCTCCGAATCCATCCTGGCACGCATCCATTACGTCATCCGGATCCCGAGCGGCACCGAGCCCGCTTACGACATCGACGAACTGGAATCGCGTGTCGTCGAGGTCGCCACGACCTGGCAGGATGGACTGCGCAACGCGCTTTTCAGTCAGATCGAAGAGGCATTGGCGGCCCGTTATCTGCGTGATTATGCGTACTCATTCCCGGGCGGCTATCGCGAGGACTACCATCCGCGCATCGCGGTCGACGACATCGAACGCATCGAGCATGTGCGAGATGCAGGCCATCTGGCGCTGCACCTCTATCATCCGATTGTCGAGAGCAGCGACCAGATGCATGTGCGGCTCTACTCGCCGGCCCGACCGGTACCGCTCTCCGAGGTGATCCCGGTGCTCGAGAACATGGGGCTGAGCGTGTTCGGCGAGCGGCCCTATCGTATCCGACATGCCGCCGGTGACGTCTGGATTCACGATTTCGCCACACGCCACGCGATGAGCAGCAGCCAGGTGTCCGTCGCGGCGAGGCGGTTGTTCGTCGAGACCTTTTTGCTCGCCTGGGACGGCGTTATCGACAACGACGGCTTCAATAGTCTGGTCCTGCGCGCCGAACTGGCCTGGAACGAGGCCTTGCTGTTCCGCGCTTACAGCCGCTACCTGCACCAGATCAAGGTGCCTTACACACAGGCGTACACGATCGGGGTGCTGAACCGCAACCCGGAGGTAGTGCGGGTCCTGAACCGCCTGTTCCAGCGGCGCTTCGATCCCGATTGCCAAACGGACTCCGCGCAAGAAGAGCAGCAATTGGCACAATTCGAGGTCTTGCTCGAGGGTGTCTCCAGCCTGGACGATGACCGCATCCTGCGCAGTTTCCTCAATCTGATTCAGGCGACATTGCGGACCAACTTCTATCGGCGCGAGGACGACGGTTCGCTGAAGCCCTACCTGTCGGTCAAGATCGACCCGTCGCGGGTCAACGGGATGCCGCTGCCGTTTCCGATGTTCGAGATCTTCGTCTTTTCGGCGCAGATGGAGGGTGTGCACCTGCGCGGTGGCCGTGTGGCGCGTGGTGGACTGCGCTGGTCTGACCGTATGGAGGATTACCGCACCGAGGTACTGGGCCTGATGAAGGCGCAGATGGTCAAGAACACGGTGATCGTCCCCGTCGGTTCCAAGGGTGGCTTCGTGGTCAGGGGCGGGCCTGGCGGTGACAGCCGCGAGCGTCTGATGGACAGGGGCATCGACGCTTATCGGACCCTGCTGCGCGGGATGCTGGATCTCACGGACAACCTGGTCGGCGATGACATCGTGCCACCGCCCGGCGTGGTGCGCCACGATGACGACGATCCCTATCTGGTGATTGCCGCCGACAAGGGCACGGCAACGTTTTCCGACATCGCCAATGAGGTGGCCGCAGGATACGGCTTCTGGTTGGGCGATGCCTTCGCATCCGGTGGCTCCGTCGGCTACGACCACAAGGCGATGGGCATCACCGCCAGGGGTGCGTGGGAGTCGGTCAAACGCAATTTTCGCGAACTCGGGCTGGATACCCAGACGATGCCGTTCAGCGTGATGGGCATCGGCGACATGTCGGGTGACGTGTTTGGCAACGGCATGTTGTTGTCGCCGCAGATCCGCTTGCTCGGCGCATTCAATCACCGGCACATCTTTCTCGATCCCGACCCGGATATGGCCAAGTCATTCGCGGAACGTTCGCGCCTGTTCGGGCTGCCGCGGTCGAGCTGGTCGGACTATGACAGGCGACTGATATCAGCGGGTGGCGGTGTCCATGCGCGGGACGCCAAATCGATTCCGGTTTCGCCACAGGTGCAGTCGATGCTCGGCCTGAAGGTCGAGCGCACGACGCCGAATGACCTGATTCGAGCGATGCTGAAGGCGCCGGTTGACCTGCTTTGGAACGGCGGTATCGGGACCTATGTGAAGGCCTCGTTCGAGCACCATGAGCAGGCCAACGACAAGGCTAACGACGGCCTGCGTGTGGATGCCGCGGAGTTGCGTTGTCGGGTGGTCGGCGAGGGTGGCAATCTGGGCTTCACCCAGCTGGCCCGGGTCGAATTCGCAGCGCAGGGTGGGCATATCTATACCGACGCAATCGATAATTCGGCCGGGGTCGACTGCTCGGATCATGAGGTGAACATCAAGATCCTGCTCGACAAGATGGTCGCTGACGGCGATCTGACCACCAAGCAGCGCAACCGGCTGCTGGTCGAGATGACCGACGACGTAGCGCGCCTGGTGCTGGCCGATGACTACAGTCAGACGCAGGCGATCAGTGTCGTGGTCGCCGGCGGGGCGCAACGTCTCTATGAGCAGGCGCGCTTCATGGACCTGCTCGAGCAGAGCGGACGCTTTAGCCGCAAGCTGGAGGCCCTGCCGGACCGGAAGGCCCTGACCGAGCGGCTGGCGCTGGGCCAGGGCCTGACCAAGCCCGAGGTTGCGGTATTGCTCGCATACAGCAAGATGAACTATTTCGAGGCCGTCGCTGGCTCGGATATCCCCGACGACCCCTTCGTGCGCGATCGGCTGTTGCGCTATTTCCCACCGGTGCTGGGCGAGCGCTACGCGGATCGCATCGCGCAGCACCGGCTGCGTCGTGAGATCGTCGCGACCATGATCGCCGGGGAGATCGCCGACCATGTCGGCCCGGGCATCGGCTTTCGCGTGCGCGAAGAGGTGGGCGCGGATATCGCATCGGTAGCGCGCGCGTATCTGGTTGCCAGCGAGGTATTCGAGACCGATCAGCTGTGGGGCCGGATCGAGGCGCTGGACAACAAGGTCGCGGCCGCCGTCCAGATCGAGATGCTGTCGCGGGTCGCCGATTTTCTGGAACAGACCTTCGCCGGGGTGCTGCGTTCGTATAGCGAATGTCTGGATATGGGCGCGCTGACGGCGCGCTTTCACGACGGTGTGGCGCAACTCTGGGATGCGATGCCGCGGCCTCTGGCGAGCCAGGAAAAGGTCGAGTTCGAACGCCGTGTGCGCCACTTGACGGGCGAGGGCGTACCACTCGACCTGGCGCAGGCCGTCGCCGGTCTGGTGCCGATGGCCGCGGCGCTGGACATCGTCGACGTGGCCCGTGCCACCGAGACCGACATCGTGTCTGCCGCTTGGATCTACTCGGCACTCAACCACAGCCTCGAACTCGACTGGATCCGGCGTCAGATCGATTCGCTGTCAGTCCAGACCCATTGGCACCTGCTGGCGCGCACCAAACTGCAGGCGGCCTTGAGCAGACATCGGCGCGACATCACCGCCGCAGTGCTGCGCTCGCGCCGAAAACAGGGCAGCCCACGGGGGATACTGGAGCATTGGATACGCGAGAACCGCGCGACGTTGGATCGTCACGGGCAGATCATCGCCGAGTTCAAGGCCGGCAATCTGTTCGATTTCGCCATCCTGTCGCTGGTGGTGGCCGGGGTCGGGGACTTGTTGCCCGGAACGACAGGGATTCAGCAGGCTGTCCAGTGAGTGGGCTTGCATGTGCAGAATAATATTCTATTTATCATTATCTTAAAGCTATTTCTTTATAAGATGAATGATAGTCATCTGTTGGCCCGGTACCGATCGGCAGCGGCGGTCCCGACCGGGTTGAATCAGGGGCAGGCTATCGGCTTTGCCACAATGGCACTGTCTTGGTGAGCCCGCAGGCACCGTGCGGCGCTTTGGCGCAAGTGCCGATCAAGTGCCGGGGGGCTTCACTGCCTCGATCGTGGCTGCCACGACAAAGTCCGTGACATCACAGCCTGGCGCCCATTCGCGGATGAACTCCCTGGATTCGTCTTTGGGCCGGATCTCGATCTGCCGGAAACCGGCGGCCTCGATCAGCTGCATGAGGTCATCGATCAATGCGGCGTTGCCTATGCAGCCAGCGATCAGTTCCGGTGACTGACGCATTCCGTCCGGCAGCTCGGTGGTGGCGACCACGTCCGAGATGGCCAGCCGCCCACCGGGTCTGAGCACGCGGAAGGCCTCGCGGAACACCTGCGCCTTATCCGGCGAGAGATTGATCACGCAGTTGGAGATGATGACATCGGCCGTCTGGTCGGCGACGGGAAGGTGCTCGATCTCGCCCAGACGAAACTCGACATTGTCGAATCTGCCCTTCTGGGCATTGGCGCGTGCCTTCGACAGCATGTCGGGGGTCATGTCGACACCAATCACATGCCCCAGCTGTCCAACCTCGTGTGCGGCCAGAAAACAGTCGAAACCGCCGCCGGCACCGAGATCGACCACGACTTCGCCGGGTTTCAGGGCGGCAATGGCCTTGGGGTTTCCGCACCCGAGACCCATGTCGGCACCCGTCGGCACCAGGTCCAGTTCGGCGCTACTGTACCCGAGTCGGGTGGAGATGATGCGGTTGATGGCAGTGTCGTCGCTGGTCCCGCAACAGCTGGCCCCGACGCCGGACGGGATTCCCGCACTGTCCGCCTGGGCCACCTTGGCATAGGCGGCACGCACACGCTGGCGATGCCGGTCCTGCGACGACTGACCTGGACTGTTCGGCTCGTTGTCGCTGGTGGTTTCACCGCGGGTTGGTGGACAGCAGTCACTCAACGGAATTTCTCCTGGCAAGATGCAAATGCTCCAGCACTCGGAGCGGGCAGATCCGGCAGACGGGCGGCCTGCAAGTCAGGGTCTCACCACCAGCACTGAGCACTTGGCCCGATCGACCACGTGACTGGTACTCGACCCGAGGAACAGCTTGCTGAGGTCGTTGGCACGCGAGGGCATGATGACCAGATCGATAGCATGCTTCTCGACGTAACCGACGATGACCTTGTGTGGGCTGCCCTGGCCTACAGTGGACTTGATCGAGGCCGGCGAATCGAAACGCTCGGCGATGTAGTTTTTCAACTCTTTGCCGACATCGTCTTGGGCCTGTTGCAGGGCGCCCTCGGGAAAATAGCTGGCAACCAGCGGCAGGCCGTAATCGGGTATCACCGTGAGAACGGTGATGTTCGAATCGTAGCGATTGGCCAGGTCCTGAGCGCAGGCTGCGGCCCGCTCGGACAGCTCGGTCTCCTGCAGGTCGACGGGCAGCAGAATTTCTTTGAACATGGGTATCTCCGATTTCAGGCGGTTTGCGGTGTTGCCACCTGTGATGACTTGCGACGCCGTTGCAGCCAAGCGATCAGGGCGAGCAGCGCGAATGCGGGTATGAACATCAGGTGTTTCGGTGGTCGGTCGGCGTCGGCCTGCAGACTGACGACTTCCCAGTCGAAATCGATGCCGACATTTTGTGCATCGCTGTCGAACGCCACGTTGTCCGCAATTACCTTGTCGTCTTCGATGCGTATTTCCAAACCGGCATCGCGCAGCCGGGCCTCGCCGTCACCGGATGCGCCGAGTGGCAGCAATACCGTGCGGGTCATGAACTTGCCGTCCAGCGTCTCGCCCTGCACCACCATCTGCAGCTTGCCGTCTTTCGGCGCAGTCGCGGCCTGCTCGATGATCGCGGTTGCCGGGATGAGTTCGGTGGGCGGATAGACCTCGTCCCACCAGAAGCCCGGCCGAAACAGCGTGAAGGCGACCAGCAGCAGCGCCAGCGACTCCCAAAGGCGGTTCTTGACCAGCCAGTAGCCCTGCGTGGCTGCTGCGAACAACAGCATCGCCACGGTCGCCGCGACAATCACGAACAGCAGGTGATACCAGGTCCCGATCCCGATCAGCAGCAGCTCGGTGTTGAAGATAAACAGGAACGGCAATATCGCCGTGCGAATGTCGTACATGAAACCCTGGATGCCTGTCCGGATCGGATCGCTCTTGGCGATCGCCGCAGCGGCGAATGCCGCCAGGCCAACCGGTGGCGTGTCATCGGCGAGGATGCCGAAGTAGAACACGAACATGTGCACCGCGATGAGCGGGACGATCAGACCGTTGGCCGAGGCGAGGGCTACGACGACCGGCGCCATCAGACTGGAAACCACGATGTAGTTGGCAGTGGTCGGCAGACCCATGCCGAGGATGATGCAGATCATCGCGGTGAAGATCAGTGCCGCCAGCAGATTGCCGCCCGAGATGAACTCCACGAACTCGATCATCACCTGGCCGATACCGGTCAGGGTGATAGTGCCGACAATGATGCCGGCCGCCGCGGTGGCCACGCCGATGCCGATCATATTGCGCGCACCGTGCGCAAGACCGTCGATGCACTCGGTCACACCGCGCCTGAGTTGTCCCTGTAGCCCGCTTCCGCGGAAGAACGCCAGCAGTGGGCGTTGGGTGAGCACGATGACAACCATCAGCATGGTGGCCCAGAAGGCCGAGAGGCCGGGCGAGAAGCGCTCCACGATCAGACACCACATCAGTACCACGATGGGAAGCAGGAAGTAGAGACCGGCCTTGACCGTCGGGCCCGTCTCCGGGAGCTCCAGCACCGGATTGTTCGGGTCGTCCATCTGCAGCTCGGGGAAGGTGGTGGCGTACTTGAGCAGGCCGATGTAGGCGGCGCTCACCAGTACCGCGACGATATAGATGGCCGCGTCTCCGGCGACGTCCTTGATCCAGCCGATCCCATAGTAGACCGCAAAGCCGATGATGCAGATACCGCTGACGACCGCGGCAAATGTCATTAGGCGCTGGGCGATGGTCGGTGTGTGACGCCTGGGCAGCCCCTGCATGTTGGCCTTCAGGGCCTCGAGATGGACGATATAAAATAAGGCGATATAGGAGATCACCGCGGGCAGGATGGCGTGCTTGATCACCTCGAGGTAGGAGATCCCGACGTACTCGATCATCAGGAAGGCCGCGGCGCCCATGACGGGTGGTGTGAGCTGGCCGTTGGTCGAGGCCGCGACCTCGACCGCCCCGGCCTTGTGGCCGGGAAAACCGACCCGTTTCATCAGCGGGATGGTGAAGGTTCCGGTGGTCGCCACATTGGCGATCGACGAGCCCGAGATCAGGCCAGTGGTCGCAGAGGCCACCACTGCGGCCTTGGCCGGTCCGCCTTTCAAATGTCCCAGCAGCGCAAAGGCCACCTTGATGAAATAATTGCCGGCCCCGGCCTGTTCGAGCATCGCGCCGAACAGCACGAACAGGAAAACGAAACTGGTCGAGACGCCCAGCGCAATGCCGAACACACCCTCGGTGGTCAACCATTGGTGCGACATGACCTTGTGCAGGCTCTGGCCCTTGTGTGCGATCACATCCGGCATGTGGGCGCCGCCGAAGGTGTAGATCAGGAACACGATCGCGACGATCATCAACGGCGGGCCGAGCGCGCGCCGGGTGGCCTCGAGCAGCAGCAGCATGCCGATCACCGCAGTCACCAGATCGACGGTGGTGGGGGCACCGGAACGGCCCGACAACTCCGTGTAGAAGATGTAGATGTAGGCGGCGCAAAAGGCGCCGACTGCGGCTAAGATCCAGTCCTGGACCGGGATGTGGTCGCGCGGTGATCGGCGGAACGCCGGAAAGGCAGTGAACGCCAGAAAGATCGCGAAGGCCAGGTGGATGGAGCGCGCCTCGGTGTTATTGAAGACACCGAAACCCAACAGGAAGGGTAGTGGTGAGGCGTACCACAACTGGAACAGCGACCATGCCACCGGGACGCCGAACAGCACCTTGCCCGCGAAGCCGCTGGGATGACGCGCCCCGACGTCGACCTGGGCAACCAGGTCCTGCGCGTCGTTCACTAGGGTATCGGCTGGTTGTTTCTCGGCCAAGGGTTTCTCCCCCATGTTATCAATCGGGCAGACCGGTGGGCGTCACGCCCTCGAGAGCCCGCCGCAGGCTGCGGCATTTGCGACCATGCAGCTTGCTTGGCAGCTGGCGGTCGTGAATCAGGTCCGGTGGCAGGGCGTCCGCCACCGGACCCGGGCCCGATTACATCAGGCCAGCTTCCTTGTAGTACTTGGCCGCACCATCATGCAGCGGGGCCGAAAGGCCATCCTTGACCATCTCTTCTTTCTTCAGATTGGCAAACGCCGGGTGCAGCTTGCGAAAATCGTCGAAGTTCTCGAATACCGCTTTTACCACCTGGTACACGGTGTCTGGCGGGGTGTTGGTCGACGATACGAAGGTTGCACCTACACCGAAGGTCTGCACATCTGCGTCGGTGCCCGAGTACATGCCGCCGGGAATCGTGGCCACGCGGTAGTAGGAGTTGTCGCTGACCAGTTTTCCAATCGCCGGACCATCCACGGAAATCAGCACGGTGTCGCAGGAGGTAGAGGCCTCCTTGATCGAGCCGTTCGGATGGCCGACCACATAGACCATCGCGTCGATCTTGTTGTCGCAGAGGGCCTGCGACTGCTCGGCCGCCTTCAACTCGGAAACCAGTGCGAAGTCTTTTGCGGTCCAGCCCTTCGTGGCCATCACAACCTCCATCGTGCCGCGCTGCCCGGAACCGGGGTTACCGATGTTCACACGCTTGCCCTTCAGGTCGTCGAAGTTCTTGATGCCCGAGTCCTTGCGGGCGACGACGGTAAATGGTTCGGCATGCACCGAGAACACCGCACGCAGGTCTTTGTTCGGACCCTGGTCGGCGAACTTGTCGGTGCCGTTGTAGGCATGGTACTGCCAGTCGGATTGCGCCACGCCCATGTCCAGTTCTCCGGCGCGGATGGTGTTCAGGTTGTAAACCGAACCGCCGGTCGATTCGACCGAGCAGCGGATACCGTGTTCTTTGCGGCCCTTGTTGACCAGGCGACAGATGGCGCCCCCGGTCGGATAGTAGACGCCGGTCACGCCGCCGGTGCCGATCGTGATGAAGCTGTTGGCACTGGCGGTCGTCGCCGTGCCCAAGCCCACCGCTGCGACCAGGGATGCGGCGATAATCATGGGTTTATCAAACATACAAATTTCCTCCTCAGAATATCTTTTAATGTTTCTTGAGCTTGCTTTGCCTTGGTCCCGGAAAGACCCAATCTGGCTGAAAGCGCGGCACAGGGGTGGCACGACGAATCAGGTGTCAGGCCCACAGTTTGTGACAAACTGCGCATGCGTCGCAATGCCGGCCGTATGAATGCCTGGGAGAATTCTAGCCGGGATGCCGGCCGTTCGCAGATTAATCCGTGGTTACTGTGCGGACATTGACGCACGGTTTCAGCACAATGGGCGAATGATGGGGTCGCGCAAATCAGTCAAATCGAGCAGCCTGCGCAGCCGTCCGGCGGCCCGTCTGGACGAGTTGCGCATACAACTCGCGCGCCCGGATGCGCTCTTGCCGCTCGCGCTGCTCGGTCTGCTCACCGGTCTGCTGGCCGGCGCTGTGATCATTGTGTTCCGTCTTGTGGTGGAGGGCACACAAGATGCGCTGCTACCCGGCGACGGCCCCGAAAATTACGAAATGTTGTCCGGCGGAATGCGCATCCTGCTGCCCTTGCTCGCGGCTGTGCTGCTGGCGGTGATGTTCCGCTGGCTGGCGCGGGGAGTGCATGTGCTCGGCGTCGGACGCATCATGGAACGCATGGCCTACCATCAGGGGCGCTGCACGCCGCGTGAGTTTCTGTTGCAGTTCTTCGGTGCGGCGTTGGCAATCATCGGTGGATACTCAGTGGGCCGCGAGGGTCCGCATATCTTTCTCGGCGCATCATCGGGCAGCCTGCTCGGGCAGGGCCTGTCGCTGCCGAACAACGTGATTCGTGCGCTGGTCGGCTGTGGGACCGCGGCCGGCATCGCCGCCTCGTTCAACACCCCGCTTGCCGGCGTGATATTTGCGCTGGAGGTGGTGATGATGGAATACACGGTGGCGAGTTTCATTCCCGTGATCCTCGCGGCGGTGAGCGCCACCACGCTTTCCAACCTGGTTTTCGAAGATCAGCCGATGTTCGGCGTGCTGACCATCGGCAGCGTGTCGCTGCAGGATCTTGCCATCGTGGCGGTGCTCGGTGTTCTGGCTGGTGTGGTTTCTGCGGCGTTCATCCATGCCGTACAGGCGGTGGCGGCCCGATCGAAGACGCTGCCGATATGGTGGCGCATGCCGCTCGCAGGCGCACTGGTCGGTGGCATCGGTCTGGTTGTCCCGGAGGTGATGGGGATCGGCTACGACTCGGTGGAACTCGCCCTGAACGGAGAGTTTGCGATCGGCTTGCTGCTGCTCCTGCTGATCGGCAAATTGCTTGCAACGTCACTGTGTATAGGTCTTGGCGTCCCGGGGGGGGTGATCGGCCCGGCCCTGTTCATCGGCGCGATGCTCGGTGCGATGGTTGCCGAACTGGCACTGCAGTGGTCGGTCGGTCTGCAGGGCCCGGTCGGTCTGTTCGTGCTCTTGGGGATGGGTGCGATGATGGCGGGCAGTCTGCAGGCACCATTGGCCGCCCTCACCGCGATGCTGGAGCTTTCCGACAGTCCGGCCGTGATTCTGCCGGGCATGCTGGCGGTGGTCGTGGCCGGCATCACGGCCACCGAGCTGTTTGGCAAGGATTCGCTGTTTCTCACCATGCTGCGGGCTAGCGGGGTCAACTATGGTGCCAACCCGGTGTTTCAGGCGCTGCGCCGAATCGGGGTCGCAAGCGCGATGGATCGCAGTTTCGCGCGTGTCGAGGCCATGCTGTCGTCCGAGCAGGCGGGCCGGGCACTTGAGGACGGCCCGCGCTACCTGTTGATCGATGTCCCGGACGGGCAACAGATACTGATGCCGGCCGCCGATCTGGCCAGGTATCTTCAGGCCTTGCAGCCGGAAACCGAAAAGGCCATCGACCTGGCCGCGATTCCCGCTGCTCGACTGCAGCTTGCCCCGATAGAACTGCAGGCGAGCCTGCAGGAGGCCTGGATGGTGTTCGAGGAGCATGCGGCAGAGGCGCTGGTGGTGCGCCGCATGACCGCGCCGGGGATACATCATGTCTACGGGATTCTGACGCGCGACAGCGTCGAGCGGGCATACCGTCCCTGAGCGGTTCAGGTCTCGAGCAGGCGAGGCATCAGTTCGACCAGGTTGCAGGGACGGGTGCGGTAGTCGAGTTGTTGCGAGATCAGCTGGGTCCAGCCGTCCTTGCACGCGCCGGACGATCCCGGCAGATTGAAGATGAAGGTGCCGTTCGCGACGCCGGCCAGGGCGCGCGATTGTATCGTGGATGTGCCGATCAGATCGAAAGAGAGCTTGCGGAACATCTCGCCGAACCCATCGATTTCCTTGTCGAGCAGGGGCCGGACCGCCTCCGGCGTGCCATCACGGCCTGTGATCCCGGTGCCCCCGGTGGTGACGATCACCTGTACACCGGGGTCCGCGATCCATCGCGATACGGTGGCGCGGATCTGATAGAGGTCGTCCGGCACGATGCATTGCTCGTGAATGCGATGACCGGACTCCTGCACCAGTCGACACAGCAGCGCACCGGATTTGTCGTCTGCTTCGGTACGCGTGTCGGAAATGGTCATCAGGGCCAGATCGAGCGGGACAAATTGACGTTCTTTGCTCATTGTCGCGGTTGCCGGGCAATCATGAAGCGGGCATCTTGCGCGCGACGCACCCTAAGTTCAACTGCACGGCCCGCAGGCCTCACGGCTGTCCGCCAGGCTCCAGGGCCAGCATTTCGTCATAGACCTGCCAAGCGCTGGCGGCCGCCTCTTCGCTGACCTTCTGGATCGCATAGCCAACGTGGACGATGACGAAGTCGCCCGCCGCCAGTGGCTCATGCTGCAACATGAACAGGCTCACATCGCGTTCCACGCCTTTTGCCTCGCAGCGTGCCATGAAGCCGTCGAGCTGCTTGATTTGCATCGGAATCCCGAGGCACATGATCTGTTACCTTTCTGTACTGACTTCCTACCACCCACAGGTATCGACGCTATGCGAACAACCCTGATCTTGGGCATCGGAAACAACCTGCTTGGTGACGAGGGGATCGGCGTGCACGTGGTGCGCTACCTGGAAGAGCAACACCCCGACACTCCCGGCGTCACCTTCCTTGACGGCGGCACCCTCAGCTTCACGCTCGCCGAACCCATCGCGGAACACGACAATCTCATTGTCGTGGATGCAGCCCGATTCGGGCAAGCTGCCGGCACCGTCCGGTGTCTGGAGGGCGACGACATGGACCGCTATCTGACCGGAAACCGCCAAAGTGTACACGAGGTCGGGTTGACGGACCTGCTGGACATCTCGCGCCTGACCGGTACCTTTCCGTCGCATCGTGCGCTGATCGGGGTGGAGCCGGCGTTCCTGGACTGGGCCGAGCAACCCAGTCCGCAGGTGGCGCCGACCATTACCCCGGTAGCCAGGATGGCGCTCGACCTTGCGCAGCGCTGGCAAGAATCATGATCGGCTAATATACGCCCAACTCTGTTGACCTGCGTCATAGCAACGAAACTGCATTCGCGTACATTGGTTTTGTCGCAGTGAAGGTTGAAAGTGCCAACATGAGCGAGTTGAATTCTATTCCGGTAAGGGTCGAGGCTGGCCCGGAGAACAATCATCGGACGGAAAATCTGAAGCCGGTTCTGCTGCAGATCGAAAACGCGCTGCGCGAACTCATCGAACACACGACCGAAACGGTCATCGACCTGGCCGCTATGCCATTCAGTGATCAGGACGAGCATGACCTGCGCGAGCTTCTTGGCGGCGGTGAGGTCAGCGCGACGATCGATGCCTTCGGTCCGACCCTGGTCGAGGAAACCGCCTTCCCGGGCGTCTGGCTGGTCGAGCACCAGGACGCCGAACGCCGGCGGCTGACCCTGCACCTCGAGATCGCCCCCATCCCCACCCTGCTGGTCACGCCACGAGACGATCTGGCCGATGGGCTGGCAGCCCTGAAAGCGCTAAATGACTCCGAAGCCCCCACAGAGGATGTCCAATGAAAGAAGAAAAAACGCTGGCCGAACGGCTGCGTGAGCGCGGCGTCACGCGTCGCGGTTTCATGAAGTTCTGTGCGGCTACCGCCTCCATGATGGCCCTGTCGCCGGCGATGATACCGCGCGTCGCCGCGGCGCTGCAGCAGGCCAAGCGCCCATCGGTGATCTGGCTTTCGTTCCAGGAATGCACCGGCTGCACCGAGTCGCTGACGCGCAGTCATGCCCCCACGATCGAGGGCCTGATCTTTGATCACATCTCACTCGACTATCATCACACCCTGCAGGCTGCCGCCGGCGACCACGCCGAGCATGCCAGAGATGAGGCGATGCAGGAAAACTGGGGTAAGTACCTGCTGGTGGTCGACGGCTCGATTCCGCTGAAAGACGATGGCATCTATTCGACCATTGCCGGGATCACCAATCTCGCGATGTTGAAAGAGGTAGCCGCCGGAGCTGCGGCGATCATATCGGTCGGGACCTGCGCGGCCTTCGGCGGGCTGCCGATGGCGAGGCCGAACCCGACCGGCGCCGTGCCGGTCTCCGAAATCATCAAGGACAAACCGATCGTGAACGTCCCGGGCTGTCCGCCGATCCCGGTAGTGATCAGCGGCGTACTGGCGCATTTTCTGATGTTTGGTCGTCTCCCCGAACTCGACGCCCTTAACCGGCCGAAGGTGTTCTTCGGCCAGTCGATACACGATCGTTGCTATCGCCGCCCGTTCTACGATCGCGGCCAGTTCGCCGAGACCTTCGATGACGAAGGTGCACGCAAGGGCTGGTGCCTGTTCAAGCTGGGCTGCAAGGGCCCGATCACTTACAACGCCTGCGCGACCGCGAAATGGAACGAGGGTACCAGCTTCCCGATTGAGGCCGGGCACGGCTGCATCGGTTGCTCGGAACCCGGGTTCTGGGACAAGGGCGGGTTCTACGATGCGCTTTCCAAAGGGACCTACGGTTCTGCAGAGGGGATCGCACTGGCGGCCGGTGTCGGCGCAGCCATCGGTGTCGCCGCGGCCCTGGGATCACGTTCACGTCAGGCGAAAGCCGACCGTAAGGAGGAAGTATGACCCTGCTTGATTTCGCGCGCGGCCCCGCGCTCGAGTGGTCGTTGATCATCTTTGTCGCCGGCAGCCTGTGGCGCCTGGTCGGTGCACTGCTGGTGCGTCGCAAGCGGGATCTGTCGGAGCCCCGCTCGCGAAGCACGGTCGCTGGTGGAATACGCACCGTGTTCAGCCGGATGTTTCCGCGCAAGGAGTTTCACAGCAAGACGCTGTTCGCGGTGATCGCCGGCTATGTGCTGCATTTCGGTCTGGCAATCACGGTGTTTCTGTTCACGCCGCATATCCTGTTCATCGACGGCCTGCTGGGCATCTCCTGGCCGGGTATCCCGAACAACCTGGTGATGTTTGCCGGTGTGGTGACCATTGCCACCCTGGTCGCGCTGCTGATCAGGCGCATGACCACGCCACTACTGAAAAAGATCAGCAGTGCCGATGATTACATCAGCTGGGTCATGACCCTGTTGCCGGTGCTGACGGGGATGATGGCCTATGCGCATATCGGGGGGCCATACCAGACGGTGCTGGCCATCCACATCCTCACGGTGGAGGCGATGCTGATCTGGTTCCCGTTCGGCAAGCTGTTTCACGCCGTCTTGTGGATACCGTCGCGCGCCCAAATGGGTGCTGCGATGCAGCGCAGGGGGGTCAAGGCATGACGATCAATATGGAAATCTTTCAGCAGTTCGCCGAGCAGTTGCCGCATCTCGGTGAGCATGCCCAGCCGCCGCAGATGACCGACGCCGCGCGCGTCGAGACCGCGAGGGAGACCTTCGTCCGGAAGCTCGACGGGCGCATGGCTGTCGATCTCGAATCCTGTATCCACTGCGGCCATTGCGCCTCGGCCTGCCATTTTTATGTGGGTACCGAAGATCCCAAGTATGCCCCGATCCGAAAGCTGGACCTACTCAAACGGGTCTACCGGCGCGAGCTTTCGCCGCTGCGCTGGCTGCATCGCCTCTACACAGACGACATCACGGTTAAGGATCTGCAGGAATGGCAGGAACTCGTCTATGACAGCTGCACCGAGTGCGGCCGCTGCTCGATGGTGTGCCCGATGGGGATCAACATCGCCGGGATGGTCAACGTGATGCGTCAGGGCATGGCGAGGGCCGGCATGATGCCCGCCGAGTTGATGGCCATGGAACAGGAGCAGGGCGGGCATGATTCACTCTTCGGGGTCGGCCCCGAGCAGATGAAGGGTGCGATCGCCAAGCTGCAGGAGGCCGGGGTGGATATCCCGCTGGACAAGCATGAGGCGGACGTGCTGGTCACCACCAGCGTGATCGACATCATCCTGTTCACCGACGGCCTGATCGCCACCGCCAGGATCATGAATCATCTTGGGCTCAACTGGACCCTGCGCTCCGACGGCTACGAGGCGGCCAACTTCGGCCTGTTGTCCGGCTGTGAACGTGTGCAGAAAATCGCCTCCGAAAAAATCGTTCTGGCGGCCCGGGCCTGTGGCGCGAAAACCGTGATCATTCCGGAGTGCGGACACGCCTATCCGTCGATGCGCTGGGAGGCCGCCAATGAACATGGGGGCAAGCTCCCGTTCGAGGTGCTGGCGATCTCGGAGTTTCTCGGTCGTGAGGTCAAGGCGGGCCGGCTCAAGCTGAATACCCTCGGCAGGGACCGCAAGGTCACCTACCACGACCCCTGTAAGCTGGCACGTCATTCCGGGACGATCGAAGAGCCCCGTTGGGTACTCGACGCGCTCGGCGTCGACTTCCGTGAGGTCGATTCGGGCAGGGAACTGAACTGGTGCTGTGGCGGTGGCGCCGGGGTATTCCTGATAAACAGCGCCTCGGAACTGCGCCAGCAGGCCTTCCAGGTCAAGATAAAGCAGGTCGAGAAGACCGGCGCGGATTCGGTGGTCACGGCCTGTGGCAGCTGTCGCCTGAACTTCATGAACGGTTCCATGCGTTCCAACTGGGACAAGGGTATCGAATCGCTCGTGGAACTGGTTGCAGAGGCATTGCCGACGCATTGACGGCTGGGTAGAAATTCGTTCCGGGGCGCGTCGATCCGGCGAGCGGGTAGAGTTAGCAAAAGGTAAGCAAAATGACAGAACGTGTCGTCGTCGATCCCATCACACGCATCGAGGGACATTTGCGCATCGAGGCGCAGATGAAGGGAAAACAGATCGATGCCGCCTATTCCTCGGGCACCATGGTGCGCGGTATCGAGGTGATCATGCAGGGGCGCGACCCGCGCGATGCCTGGGCCTTCGTCCAGCGCATCTGCGGGGTCTGCACCCTGGTTCACGGCGTCGCATCGGTGCGGGCGGTGGAAGATGCGCTGAACTACCAGATCCCCACCAATGCCCAGTTGATACGCAACCTGATGATTGCGGCTCAGTACGTGCACGATCACGTGATGCACTTCTACCATCTGCATGCGCTCGACTGGGTCGATGTGGTGTCTGCGCTGGAGGCCGACCCCAAGGCGACTGCGGCGCTGGCGCAGAGCCTGTCCAGCTGGCCCAAGGCATCGCCCGGTTATTTCGCCGATATGCAGAAGCGCCTGAAGGCATTCGTCGAGGCTGGGCAACTGGGAATCTTTGCCAATGCCTACTGGGGACACCCGGCCTACAAGCTCCCGCCCGAGGCCAATCTGATGGCCGTCTCACACTATCTCGAGGCCTTGGAATGGCAGCGCGACGTGGTCAAGCTGCATGCGGTCTTCGGTGGCAAGAACCCGCACCCGATGTTCCTCGTCGGAGGCACACCGAACCCGATCGATCTCGAGTCCGACTCCGCGATCAATGCGAAGAAGCTCGCGCTGGTTCAGTCGATCATCGACAAGATGCGCATTTTCGTCGATCAGGTGTACGTGCCCGACACGATTGCGGTCGCGGGTTTCTACCCGGACTGGTTCCAGCGCGGTGAAGGCCTGGGCAATTTCCTGGTATTCGGCGACTTCCCGTCGGCCGAGCCCGGTACCGACCTGCGGGATCCTTCTAGCTGGTGGATTCCGCCCGGCGCGATCGTCGATCGCAACCTCAACGAGATCCATGAGATCGACTTGCGGGCCGATGCCGAGGTGCAGGAATTCGTTTCGCATAGCTGGTACGGCTACGAAGACGGCAATAACAAGGGCCTGCATCCCTGGAGCGGCGAGACGAAACTCGACTACCGGGGACGCGGTGGTCCCGACGCGCCATATAGGCAGCTGAACGTCAACGAGGGCTATTCATGGCTCAAGTCGCCACGCTGGAGGGGCAAGGCGATGGAGGTCGGGCCGCTGGCGCGGGTGTTACTGCTGTACGCCAAGGGCGACGAGGCGACGCGTGAACTGGTCGATTCGACCCTCGGCGCACTCGGTGCAGACAAGCGCGCACTGTTTTCGACCCTGGGCCGCACAGCGGCGCGGACCCTCGAGACCAAGTTGATCGCCGACAAGATGCAGACCTGGATGGATACCCTGGTGGCCAACATCAAGGCCGGCGATACCCGAACCTTCAACGAGGCGCTGTGGAAGCCATCCAGCTGGCCCAAAGAGGCCAAGGGCGTCGGCTACATGGAGGCGCCGCGCGGCGGCCTGGCGCACTATATCGTGATCAAGGACCAGAAGATCGACAATTACCAGGCAGTCGTCCCGTCGACATGGAATGCGGGGCCGCGCGACCCACAGAACCAGCCTGGTGCCTACGAGGCCGCGCTGCAGGACAACCACGAACTGTACGATCCGAACCAGCCGGTAGAGATCCTCCGCACGGTCCACAGCTTCGACCCCTGCATCGCCTGTGCGGTGCATCTGACCGACGAAGGCGGCGA
>Ga0316197_10001115_pt1 | contig 19156 bp, 13 predicted proteins | sample OudBiesiAoxic_MG_FD_204939 | JGI IMG/M metagenome (GOLD analysis project Ga0316197, IMG submission 204939) | Coastal sediment microbial communities from Oude Bieten Haven, Netherlands - site A oxic | ecosystem: Environmental > Aquatic > Marine > Coastal > Sediment | place: Netherlands... | reverse complement strand
AAAGAGAGCATTATATTTGCCGAAAAACTGCTGGCTGAAGATGCACCTTTACGTCGATTGTGCGATATACAAATCGATCCGGTCACGGTACCCGAAAACTACTACGATAATTTCAGAATTGCCAATGCACGCATGATGCGTGGCTATTTTTCCCCCGGGCGCATCATTTCCGCAGTACAGGCGGCCGTGGAAATGACGTTTGAAAACGGTATGAAGCATGAACGCGACCTGTTCATCGAATGTATGAGTTCATCTGAATCTGTCGCTTTGAGACATGTCTTTTTTGCCGAGCGACAGGCAGCCAAGGTGGCTGGCCTGGCAAAAGATACACCCTTACGCAAAATTGAGAGTGTTGCCATGATAGGCGCCGGCACCATGGGTGGCGGTATTGCGATGAATTTTGCCAGTAAGGGTGTACCGGTTTACATGGTCGACGTAGATGCCCAGGCAATTGAACGGGGTATGGCAGTGGTGCGCAGCAACTACATGCGGGCTGTGAGAAAGGGCCGTATGAGCGAAGCACAATTTGATTCCCTGATGCGGCTATTCATACCGGTCACCGATTATGCTGACCTGGCGGATGCAGATCTTGTGATCGAAGCCGTGTTTGAAAATATGGCAGTGAAGAAGGAAATCTTCAAACGCCTGGACAAGGTTTGTAAGCCCGGTGCCATCCTGGCCAGCAATACTTCCACACTGGATCTTAACGAAATTGCACAAGCGACGTCACGAGCACGGGATGTGGTGGGCATGCATTTCTTCAGTCCGGCAAACATCATGCGTTTGCTGGAGGTAGTACAGGGTGCCGAAACCGCGCCGGATGTAATGGCCACGGTCATGCAACTGGCAAGGAAGATTGGAAAAGTGGGAGTTGTCAGTGGTGTCTGTCACGGGTTTATCGGTAACCGTATGCTGGAGGGTTACATCCGCGAAGCCGGTTTGATGTTACTCGAAGGCGCAAGACCCGAGCAGATTGACCGGGTACTATATGATTTCGGAATGCCCATGGGTCCCATTGCGATGGGTGATCTTGCGGGTATTGATGTCGGTGCAAAGGTCCGTGAGGAGCGGCGGCGCAAAGGCACGTTTCCGGCAGATGAACGTTTTGGCCTGGTCGCTGACAAGTTGGTTGCGATGGGTCGCTGCGGTCAGAAAACCAGCGCGGGGGTCTATCTCTACGAAGCGGGGTCACGGGCACCGGTCCCTGATCCGGAAGTCCAGGCCCTGATTCAGCATGAGGCGGCAAGACTTGGTATCAGCCAGCGCATGCTCAGTGATGAGGAGATACTGACGAGGTGTATCTATCCATTGATCAATGAAGGCGCACGAATACTGGATGAAGGCATCGCCCAACGAGCCAGCGATATCGACATTGTCTGGATTAACGGTTATGGGTTCCCGCCTTACCGTGGGGGTCCGATGCACTATGCCGACAGCGTTGGACTTAACAAAATCTACGAGCAGATTTGCATCTACCGTGACACATTGGGTAATAATTTTGGTTATTGGGAGCCTGCGCCGCTACTGGAAAAACTGGCGCGGGAGGGTGGTAAGTTCGCCAATCTATAATGGTGAAACCTGCTGGCTAAATACCAATATCTCCGAGTGTTTTCATCAGGCTTCGTAACAGGCCATGAATGATGGGGTGGTCAATCTCAAAGTTGGTCACGACCTCGTTTAGTTGCTCATTGATCTCATCGCTCTGCTCATGATCAGCATCCTTTTGAAGTTGATCAATCGCAGCATTTATCGCCTGAATATGATCTTCAAAACCCTCGGGGTTATCGATTCTGGAAAGCTCCAGTCTCAATTGGTCAATATTCTCTTGTAGTTTGTCCCTCATGATTTCCTGTTTTAATCCATATATTTTAGTAATAAGTAAGTAACAACTTTATACCGGCTTGTACGTCTTGGCCAGTGCTCTGACCTGGCTGGCCTCCGGCTCACGCAGGTAGGGCAGAACCAGGTGCAGGACACGTGCGACTGACGCGGTAAGCACTTTCCCATCTGCAAGCCCGGGGTCACCTCTTACTTCGGCGAATGGAATCCAGTAAGTCATGACCAATAGCATGTTATCAACCAGGATCTCGCTTTCGGTTTCGTCAATATCCATGACACCATTTTTTCGCAAACCCATTATCAGGGTGATCAGTGTCGTGCGTTGCCTGAGGAGCAGGCCATTGAGCGCGCGGCGAAGATTCTTTATTCGGCTATAAAGGTCACTGAGGTCGCGGAACAGAAAACGGAAACGGCCCATCGCTTCAAAAATCAAATGTAGCCGCAGCCACAGATCCTCTGCTTCCTGTTCAGCGTACTCCTCGAGTTCCAGCGTTGGCTGTACATGTAACAGGTACAGCTTGAACAGTTCCAGGGCGATATCGTCCTTGCTCCGAAAATGGTAGTACAGGTTACCGGGGCTGATATCAGCCTCATCGGCAATATGGTTGGTGCTGACATTGGGCTCACCGAATTCGTTGAACAGGGCCAGGCTGGTTTCAAGAACCAGTTCCCTTGTGTTTCGGCGTGCCATGGCGTGTAATCCTAGCTGTCAGTCATCGATAGAGCCGCCGAGTTTGGCTACCAGGTCAATGTACTGATTCCTGGCGTCATCCTGCGAAAGACCCTGGATTCCTTTCCATGCTTCGTACTTGGCGACACCAACGAAGTCAAACATACCGGGCTTGCTACCGGAAACATCACCTGAGGAACCCTGTTTGTAGAGTGCGTACAGTTTCAGCATCGTGTCATTATCCGGTCTTTGGGGTAGTGATTTGGCGGCTTTGCTTGCCTGTTCAAAGCGGGAATTGATCTCTGTCATGAGGAAAATCTCCAATCTGGCTCATACTATTTAGAATGTGTAAATTGTAACAGCATGGGAACTGTTTACTAATCTGATAAGATTGTACAACTTGCCCCCACAATACACGAAGGGATCGGAGAACATCTATGAATTACCTAGTTACCGGCGGGACTGGTTTTATCGGCCATAACCTGATTGGCGAGCTACTGGAGCAGAAGAAGAAAGCCACCATCTATGTCCTGGTTCGCAAGGAATCGAAGAAGAAGCTCGATGCACTGAAAAAACAATGGGGTGACAACGCGAAGCGTGTCATTCCCATAACAGGTGACCTGACCCGGTCTATGCTGGGTGTACCCGCCAAAAAGAGACGTGAACTGGAAGGTCAAATCGACCACGTCTTCCACCTCGCGGCTGTTTATGACCTGATGGCAGATGCCGAAAGCCAGGTTCGCGTCAATGTGGAAGGTACGCAAAACGTCGTGCAACTGGCTACAGACATCAAGGCCAGGCGTTTTCACCATATGAGCTCAATTGCAGCCGCAGGAATGTTTCCGGGTATCTTTCGGGAAGATATGTTCGAAGAGGCGCAAGGGTTGGATAACGCCTATTTCCGTACAAAGCATGATTCCGAAAGCGTCGTCAGAAACGAATGCAAGATGCCGTGGCGTATCTACCGGCCGGGTATTGTTGTCGGACACTCAGAAACCGGTGTTATTGACAAGATCGACGGTCCTTACTACTTCTTCAAGTTAATCCAGAAGATGCGCAAGATGATACCGTCCTGGATGCCGACACTGGGTCTGGAAGGCGGCCGCATCAATATCGTGCCTGTCGACTACGTGGTGGATGCAACGATTTACATCGCACACAAGGCCAGGCTTGATGGTCAGTGTTTCCACCTGACCGACCCTAAACCAAAACGGATTGGTGAAGTGCTTAACCTGTTTGCCAGGGCGGCCCATGCCCCGCAAATGACCATGCGAATCGATGCCAGGATATTTAACTATATTCCCTCATCTGTCATGGCCGGTTTAAGGATGTTGCCACCGGTCAGGCGGATTACCAAACAGGTTATGAGTGACCTGGGTCTGCCACCGGATATGATGAAGTTTGTTAACTACCCGACCAAGTTTGATAACCGTGAAACGGAAAAGGCTCTCAAGGGCAGTGGAATTATGGTTCCGAGGCTGGATGACTATGCCTGGCGCTTATGGGATTACTGGGAAAGGCACCTTGATCCGGAACTGTTCATCGACCGAAGTCTGCGTGGCCACGTACGTGGCAGGGTCGTGGTTGTAACCGGGGCGTCTTCAGGAATTGGACACGCCGTGGCCACCATGATGGCAAGAGCCGGCGCAAAGGTCATACTGGTTGCACGTGGTGAAGAAAAGCTGGCGGAGTCGCTGGAAGAGATTAAGACAATGGGCGGCAAGGCCTGGAGTTATTCCTGTGATGTCTCCGACCTTGATGCCTGTGATCAACTCATAGACAAGATAGTGGAGGACCACGGTCAGATCGACGTATTGGTCAATAACGCCGGACGCTCCATTCGCCGGTCCATCGCGCTGTCATATGACCGTTTTCACGATTTTGAACGTACCATGCAGTTGAATTACTTTGGTAGCCTTCGACTCATCTTGCGGGCCCTGCCGGGAATGGCGAAACGCCATAAAGGACATGTTATCAACATATCTTCAATTGGCGTACTAACCAACTCGCCACGCTTTTCTGCCTACGTTGCATCAAAGGCGGCGCTGGATGCGTTTTCGCGTTGCGCATCTGCTGAATACAGCGACACTGGTATTGCCTTCACGACAATTAATATGCCACTGGTGCGTACACCGATGATCGCCCCGACCAAGATGTACGACAACGTACCGACCATTTCGCCGGACGAGGCTGCCGAGTTCATCAGGCAGGCGGTAATTTACAGACCGCAGAGAATTGCCACGCGTATGGGTGTGTTTGCTCAAACCCTGCATGCGGTAGCACCCAAGATCGCCGAGATTGTGATGAATAGCGCATTCAGGATGTTTCCGGATTCATCGGCCGCCAAGGGTGTTTCGGAAGAACAGGAACAGGCATCACCTGAACAACTCGCCTTTGCCAGCCTGATGCAGGGTATTCACTGGTAGGGGTCAGGGTAGCTTAAGCCTTCAAAGGGTGCGTGGTATTCACGCACCCTCATTTTTCAAGGCGCTGTTCCAGATCGCGTCGAGCCATTCCTGAGTTTGTTCGCTAGCCCTTATGCTGGACTCGAGCATGGCGGGGCTTCCGACCATGGCTGAAAAATCCTCGAACATGAGCGCTGCTTCCGGCTTGGCCGATGGAACTTCGATGAATTCGGTCTTGTTCCAGTCCCGGCGATACTCAAAGTCGGCAGGCTTGTCTGTCGGGCGCTGGGAAAGAAAATCATCCAGTTTGATAACCCCCTTTTCGCCTGAAATCCTGAGATCCATAATCCCTGCACCGGATTCAAACCCGCAATTCCAGGTATTGGTAGACCCGTCATTAAATACGATGACGCCACTGCCGCTGACCGCTGCACCTGTGGAAGGGTCTCGGCGAAGAAAAGCCTCAACCGATTTGATTTCAACGCCTGGCGCTGAGTACTCCACTGCCACCCGCATGTTGTACCAACCGGCATCGCCAATTGCACCATAGGGTTCGAGCTTGGGATTGAAGCGGATATTGCTTTTGTCGGAGAGTCCAAACTGAAAAGCCGAATCGACAGACCATGGCCAGCCGACCATATCTGCTGTACTGGACTTGATCTGTGCGGTTCTGGGGTGATGTACAAAGTGTGTACCATCCATGAAACCAACCCCGTTCGTTCTGCAGGCAGATGTGATTGCCTGTAACGATGCCAGGTTTGCAAATGGTTTTTCACCTAACACATGCTTGCCATGATTGGCCGCAGCGACACAGATTTCTTCCCTGACACTGGTGGGTGTTGCCACATAGATCGCATCCACACCATCTGACTCAAGCATTTCGGCCCAGGAGTCATAAGCCATGGAGGCACCATGCTTAGCCGCAAACTTTTTTGCTGACTCCATTCTTCTGCTTGATACGGCAACCAGGTCCGCATAATCTGCCTGTTGAATCCTGGGTGCCATGCTGTTGGCTATTCCGCCGGTTCCAACAATACCCCAACGCAGAGTTTTGACTGGTTTTGCATCGAGTTCGCCTGAACCGGCACTTGCCATGCCGCTGAGGGTCGCGGCCAGAACGCCGGCACCGGCAATTTTTAGTAATTGCCGTCGTTCAGAATCAATCGGGCTTGATTCAATTTCGTTACCAAACTCTTTCTTCATAGCGATCTCCGTGCAGGACCAAACAGCTTGGCATATAGATTACCCTATTGAAGAAATGAAAACCGCCAGTTGAAGACCGCCTGTTTGCTTAAATGGGCCATCCTGTATCATTGTTTCTCAATGTGTGGCCTAATTTGTCATCATTTTTAAACTAAGTTTGGTTAAGCTGTAAATTATGGCGAAATTTGTACCTGTAGATATTTTCGATCTGGTTATATTTGGTGGCGCGGGTGATCTCGCATTACGCAAGTTGATGCCAGCCCTTTTTCATCGCGATCTGGATGGACAACTTCCAGTCGGAAGCCGGATAATATCGGTTGGCCGCAGTCCCCTTTCGCGGGATAAATTTCTGGGAATGGTGGGTGAGTCATTAAAAGACAAACTTACAGAGTCAGAATACTCACCGGAATCCTGGCAGTCTTTTTCCAAACGTCTGAAGTATATCCAGGCTGATGCACTTGATTCCTCCAAGTGGCAGGGCTTGAAGAAAGCCTTGAATGGCTTTGAAGAACGCATCCGGGTTTTTTACCTTGCCACTGCCCCCAACCTGTTTGGCGCCATTGCAACCGGTCTGAAACAAACCAGCTTAATTAATGATGAAGTAAGAATCGTGCTGGAAAAGCCCGTGGGCAATGACTATGCCTCGGCACTTGAGATCAACGACCGGGTTGGAGAGTGTTTTGCCGAAGACAGCATTTTCAGGATCGATCACTACCTGGGCAAAGAAACTGTGCAGAATCTGCTTGCATTGCGTTTTGCCAACTCACTTTTCGAACCACTGTGGAACCGCGGCAACATCGACCATGTGCAAATAACCGTGGCAGAAGACCTGGGTGTGGGTGGCCGTGTCGAATTTTATGACCAGATTGGCACCTTGCGGGATATGGTTCAGAACCACATGATGCAGTTGCTCTGCCTGACGGCAATGGAGCCGCCCTCCAACCGTGACAGCAATGCTGTTCGTGATGAAAAAATGAAGGTGCTGCATGCACTGAAGCCGATTGGTGTTGCCGAGGTCAAAAAGCATACCGTGCGAGGACAATATCAGGCCGGTGCCATTGGTGGGGAAACGGTTGATGGCTACCTGGATGAACTGGGTGGAAAGGATAGCCAGACCGAGACTTTCGTCGCCCTGAAACTGCAAATTGACAACTGGCGCTGGTCCAATGTGCCTTTCTATCTGCGGACAGGAAAGAGATTGAAACAAAAATACTCGGAAATTGTTATCCAGTTCCAGGAGGTCCCGCATTCAATTTTCCCGGAACTCACTGACAACAAGACGGCCAACCGGCTCAGTATTCGATTGCAACCCGATGAAGGTGTGAAGCTCAGCCTGATGTTGAAGGACCCGGGACCGGGTGGTTTTGACTTACGGCCGGTATCCCTGGACCTGAGTTTTGCCGACGCTTCCGGCGCACGCTACCCTGATGCGTACGAGCGTTTACTGATAGAGGTCATTCGCGGCAATCCGTCTTTGTTCATGCGTCGTGACGAGGTGGAGTTTGCCTGGGGCTGGATCGATGAAATTATCGCCGGCTGGGAGGAATCCCATCAGCCGGTCGAAGGTTACGTGGCAGGCACCTGGGGGCCAACGGCCTCATCGCTGATGATCGATCGTGACGACCGTACCTGGTTCCCGGATTGATGTCGTGACAGGTCTTATCGAATTCCGGGCATTTGAGAATCGGTCCGCCGCTTCAGCCGCTGCTGCAAAAATGCTGGCGAACTTGATCGGGAAGGCCCTGGATGCCAGTCCAATGGCAGAGGCTTCACTCGTTGTCAGTGGTGGCTCTACCCCGGGCCCATGTTTTGACCTGTTGTCCGAGGAAACCTTCGATTGGTCCAGGGTCACGGTCCTACCCAGTGACGAACGCTGGGTGCCGGCAGATGATGTCGATAGCAACGAACGTTTGATCAAAAACCGCTTGTTGCAGGGTCTGGCCGATCAGGGAAAAGTATTGCCATTTTTTCGAGCAGGGCTCAATGCATCACAGGCCCCGCGTGTGATCGAAAAAGATCTGGCAGATTTAGCACAGCCCTTCAGTGCCGTATTGCTGGGTATGGGAGAAGATGGACATTTTGCCTCCCTGTTCCCGGATTTTGACGGACTGCAAAAGGCGCTTGACCCCCAAGAAAAAGCAGCATGCATCATGGTGCAAACTGCCGGCAGTCCACATCTGCGCATCAGCCTGACACTGTCGGTACTAATCAATTGTATGCACACGGTTTTATTGATATTTGGCGAGGCCAAGCGCACGGTATTTGAAACCGCAAGCGCAGGCGGCAGTACCTATCCGATAGAAGCGCTGTTGCATGAAACCCGGAAGCCATTGACGGTGATCTGGGCACCCTGAACCAAAACCGAGTACTCATTTGATGAATCCAACCCTCCAGCAGGTCACTGACCGTATCCGTATCCGCAGCGCAAAAACGCGTGAATCATACTTACAGCGAATCGACCGTGCAGCGGCAGCCGGACCGTCGCGCCATACCATGTCCTGCAGCAACCTGGCACATGGCATTGCGGCCTGTTCAGCAGCAGACAAAAAATCACTGGTGAGCGGGCCGACAGCGAATATTGCGATCATTTCGTCTTACAATGACATGCTCAGCGCGCATCAGCCCTTCGAGGCCTTTCCGGATGTGATTCGCAAAGCCGCCCATGAGGCGGGTGCGGTTGCCCAGTTCGCAGGTGGTGTTCCGGCCATGTGTGATGGTGTCACACAAGGCCAAGCGGGTATGGAGTTGTCACTTTTCAGCCGCGATGTCATTGCGCAATCCACGGCCATCGCACTCTCGCACGATATGTTTGATGCGAGCATATGCCTGGGTGTCTGCGACAAAATCGTTCCGGGTTTGTTGATGGGCTCATTGAGTTTTGGTCACCTGCCGACGATATTCGCGCCCGCCGGGCCGATGGAATCTGGCTTGCCAAACAAGGAGAAAGCCAGGGTCCGTGAAGAGTTCGCAAGCGGTCATGTGGGTCGCGATGAATTACTCAGGAGCGAGTCTGCTTCCTATCATTCAGCCGGCACCTGTACGTTTTACGGTACGGCCAACAGCAACCAGATGCTGATGGAGTTTATGGGTTTGCAGCTGCCGGGTGGGTCATTCGTGAACCCGGGAACCCCGATGCGCGATGCCCTGACGATTCAGGCAGTTCGACAGGTGCTTCAGATTCTGCCAGCAGGAGAAAACTACACCCCCATTGGCCGTATCGTCGATGAAAAAGCCATCGTCAATGCCATCATTGGCCTGCTGGCCACGGGAGGTTCAACCAATCACACGATACACCTGGTCGCAATTGCCGCGGCAGCAGGTATTCGTATCAACTGGGATGATTTTTCCGATCTTTCGTCAGTGATACCACAACTGACACGCATTTATCCAAATGGTCAGGCCGATGTAAACCATTTCCACGCCGCGGGCGGGCTGGGTTTCACCATGAGCACCTTGCTTGACGCCGGTCTCCTGCACGATGACGTGCAGACCATCATGGGCCCGGGTCTCGGGAATTTCTGCCGCGAACCGGTGTTGCAGGGCGGAACAATTTCCTGGAAACCGGTTGCTGAACAATCGCTGGATACCAATATCTTGCGAGCGGCCTCAGACCCGTTCGATGCCCACGGTGGTCTGCGACTGGTACAGGGTAATCTCGGTCGTGCGGTGATAAAGACATCTGCCGTGAAGGAAAAGTACCACCGTATCGAGGCACCCGCCCGGGTTTTCGATACACAACAGGATTTTGTCGATGCATTCAACCGGGGTGAGTTCACCACGGACATGGTAGTGGTGCTCACCCACCAGGGTCCTTCCGCCAATGGCATGCCTGAATTGCATCAATTAACGCCTTTTCTGCGGGTGTTGCAAGGTAGTGGTCTGAAAGTGGCTTTGTTGACCGATGGACGTATGTCCGGGGCCTCCGGACAGGTACTGGCGGCGATTCATGTCACACCCGATACGCTCGGAAACGGACTGATTGGCAAGGTGCGGGATGGTGACATGGTTTTGATTGATGCCCAGGCAGGTATCATGAAAGTGAATGTTTCTGATGCCACATTAAGTGAACGCCCGGGCCCGGGTCCCGGGTCCGAGGACAGCGCAGATGGTATGGGGCGTGAACTGTTTGAAATGTTTCGGCGTAATGCAAGTGATACCGAGGCCGGTGGCACTGTGCTGCGGGGCCTGGGGTCTTAAGGCTTACCGGACTCTGCTTACAGCCTGGCGAAGCCGCCCGGTTAACCGGGTAGGTTTGATTCGGTTCACTTACCACCCTGGTACTGAAATACCTGGTCCAGCGTTACAGAGAATACTTCCGCGATTTTGAAAGCAACCTCAAGAGAGGGCGAATACTTGCCCTTCTCAATGGCGATGATGGTTTGCCGGGTGACGCCAATCGCTTCGGCAAGTGCCTGCTGGGTCATTTCATCGTGGTTGAACCTCAGTTTCCTGATGTTATTGCTGATGGCGGGTTTCATCTTAATACCCACGCCGATAGTAGAATATTTGTAATGCGTAGCTCACCACCTGTGAAACGAACACGGCGAATAGCAACAGGTTGGCTACCCAAAGAGAGTCCAAATCGCGCATGAAAGTCTGTGCAGAGATAATCAAAACACCGAACCCCAGGACCCACCCCGAAATATTTCCGGCCCTGTAAAGAAATATATACATACAAACTCGAGACACTTTCGCAGCTTTGTGCTCACGCAAGGGGATCGGCCCGCTTATCGGACCCGATACAGGGGTAGAGGTCTAACCCGCATTATTCGCAGTTGGCTGCACCGTCAAAGGTGGTCAGTTTTACCGAAGCAATTTGCAGCTTCAGTGACCCTTGTGCAGTAAAGACCAAAGGCTCGGTTATTGAGCCCATCTGTGCCCCTTTTTCGATAAAGCAGGAAAGCCTGGTGCGGGAGATCTGCCAATCTGCTGCGGCCAGCACGTTGATCTGGGTGGTCACATCCAGCGCCCCCTGGCCCATCGCCAGGCTTGCTTTACTTACATCAGCCGATATGACCCTGTAGATAATCTCAAGCACCTGGTCCTCTTCAACCTGTTGTTGGAAGCTTGCTGCCGGACCTTCGATAATCAGGCTGGCTGATCCGTTCCAGGTCGCAATGAACGTGTCTTCCTGAATTTTATTGTCTGCCGGCACCACTTCAATTTGGCCGGCCGGGCTCGTGCCGCGAATATCAGTAATATTGGTTCCACCACTTGCATCCCTTAATTTCAAGCGCCAGTGGCCGGTTGTTTTTCCACGCGCGATTAGTTCAACACTGCTGTCTTTGTCCATATCGGAGAGGCCAGGGTCTTCTGAAAGCCGTGCTACCGATACACTTTGTGCATAGCTCAAACCATAGCCATAGTTAAACAACGGATGATAGTCGTCATCGCCGATATTGACCTCAGCCTGTCCGGCAGTGGCGGGCCACGAGTAAGAGAGTCTTCCGGTGAAATCAAAACGGGGTTTGTTTTGGGCATCAGCGATCAATACGTCGGCAATTCCGCCGCCTTCCGAGCCGGGTAACCAAGCGGTAACAAAAGCATCGGAAAGGTTCAACTCGGGGTTTACCCACAGCGCCCTGCCGGAAATAAAGACACTGACAGTTGGAATATTTACATCTTTGAATTTTTTCAGAAGATCCAAACCATCGTCAGAGGCATAGTCGACGTTTGCACGGTCTCCTACAAACTCAGCGTATGGCTCTTCACCGAACACGACGATCGCGACATCCGGCTCGCTTGTCCAGTCACCATTTTCACTGAATACGGCGCTACCGCCATTGGCTTCCAGTGCCTCCTGTATACCAGCAAAAATGGATGTCGCATTAGGGAAGTCCTCGTTTGTATTACCGGTTCCTTGCCAGGACAGTGTCCAGCCACCGCTTTGTTTGCCAATATTATTGGCAGCCTCACCTACCACTAACACATTGGCATTGGCAGACAGGGGTAAAAGTGCGGTTTCATTTTTCAACAACACAAGGGATTTACGCACGGCTTCGCGCGCTATCGCCCTGTGCGCTGGTGCTGCCAGTAAGTCCCAGTTACCGGCATTCTTTCGCTTAGAAGGCCTGGGTGCATCAAGGATACCGGCACGCATCTTAACCCGTAAAATTCTTGCAACTGCCTGATCCAGACGTTGTTGTGTGATCACACCGGATTGAACCTGCTCTATGGTATTGAGGTAGAGTGCTTTCCAATCAGTCGGGACCATGAACATATCCAGCCCGGCATTGAATGATTCAGGGCAGGATTTGTTATTACAACCCTTTACCTGACCATGACCATTCCAGTCTCCTACAACGAAACCGTCAAAGCCCATGCGGCCGACCAGTACATCGGTGAGCATTGACTTCATGCCATGCATTTTTTCACCATGAAAACTATTGTAGGAAGCCATAACGGTCTGGGCACCCGCTGCGATAGCAGACGGGTAGGCGGCAGCGTGAATATCACGTAATTCTTCTTCAGTCGACTGGCTATCGCCCTGGTCCACTCCGTTTTTGGTGCCGCCATCTCCTACGAAGTGTTTGGCTGTGGCAATGATTCGATCCTCATCCAGAAATTCATCAGTGCCAAACTTGCCCTGTATACCCTCGATAATCCGGGGTGCATATGCGGTTACAATACGGGGATCTTCTGAATAACCTTCGTACGTGCGTCCCCAGCGGTCATTCCTTACCACGGCAACGGTGGGTGCAAAGGTCCAGTCCAATCCGGTAGCTAATATTTCCAGCGCCGTGATCCGGCCGATTTCATACATCAGGTCAGGATCATTGGCAGCACCCAGACCAATATTATGTGGAAACAGCGTCGCACCAACGATATTGCTGTGCCCATGAACGGCATCGGTTCCCCAGATCACCGGAATACCAACGCCGCCATCGGAGGTGTCTGTTGAGGCCTCCCAGAACTCATCGGCCAAAGCCAGCCATGAGTCGGGAGTATTACGCAGATTTTTACCCGGCGCAGATCCGCCGCCATTGAGAATTGAACCCAGGTTGAATTGCCGAACCTGATCCGGTGTCACATCATTGATGTCAGCCTGTATGAGTTGCCCAACCTTTTCCTCAAGCGTCATTCTCACCATCAGTTCAATGATACGCTGTTCCATGGCAGCATCACGTACCATCACGGCCTGTTGAAGCGGCCAGGTTTCGGGGTTAATGAGTTTTGATGACGTCTCGAAATCAGCGTCAGGAGCGGATTCCTGTTTCATGGATACCTCGGTTGATTGTATGGTGGTTTCGGACTGACAGGCCGCCGTGATAAGGCTGATAGCAAACGCAATACACACGAATTTAACGGCTTCAATCATTTTAATTCCTAGGTTTTCTAACCTGGTGGGGTACAGAAGGATGAGAATTTTCAAATTTGCAAAGAGTATACTTTATTTTTATGAAAATCTGGTTGCCTGGGACCCCAATGAAACCCATGTCGCTCGTCTAAGTGACGCTCTGAGTTAAATACAGCGTGTTGCTGATGAAAGGGCACCTCGCAAGGGTGGTATTTACCTGCCGAAAAGAGCTATGAGGTTTATGCGAATGCATTGGACCCAATATTGCAGGACCTGTTGAAGCGACCGGGTTACCGGGGACTTCAGTTTTTTTGCCTAATTTATCCGGTCTAACTCCAGATCGATTGCGCTCAGTAATTTGTCGATCTGTGTAATCGCATCCTGGTAGACACCGTCCTTTTCTTCCATCAGACCGATAAATAACGGAAACATATTGTGGAACGAATAGTTGAATAACAAATCTGGGTCCTTAACCTCAAAAGGTGAAATTTGAATGGCCAGCACAACCTTGGGAATCACAAAATTAAGCGAAGCATCAGCATGTATGCTCTCAAGCCGTTCAATAAGAACGTAATGTGTTTCCAATTCCTCGAGGTTTCTCAGAATGTCCTGGTTGGCAATAAGTTTAATGTCACCGGTGCTCACCAGGGTCTGATAGACACTGCTCTTGCGACGGAAATCAGAATATTTGACTAGCGACAGGGAGATTCTACCCAGAGTATCGGTTTCACTTCTATCCTGGGACGAAATGATCCGGTCTGCTTGTTTGAATTGTTCGAGATAGGCATTGTTGTAATCAATGGATCCGGTCAGTTCATTTCTGTCAACCGTTAGCTGTTCCTTCATGTTCTGGTAATACTGCCTCACCATTGCATCTTCGGATTTCTTCACGTCCCACTCATTGATTTGCAATGCAATCAGGATACCGATGACAACCAGCAAAATTTCACCGATTGCATAGGCTGCATATCGGGCAAATTTGCCCTTTTTTATTAGTCTCTCTCGTCTGAGTTTTGACTGTATTGTCATACTGATACTCCGGCGGCTTCAAGAGCGGGGTTAGATAATATCCATAGGGAGACTAACGGGCATACAGAAAGAGTCAAGACTAATTAAAAGGCCAAACGGCTGTTAGCGAGTTCACGCCGCTAAAAGTCAGTGCTCTAGATACTATGCCTGACTTGAGAACAATCGTTTGGCGTTATCCAATCCGCTTTGATAAGCCGAAATAAGTCTATCGTAGTTTGAGTTTGCGACCTCATCAATCATTTGGCGTGCGGGGTCAGCGTCATAGTAGGCAATCGAGCGTTTGATTCCGTCACGGTATCGGCAGGTTGCCACATAGTCGGGCACAAAGCGTTTGATTTTTGTGTTGTCCAGTACCACTGAACCAGCCTTGTCGCCGTGCAAACCACCTTCTTCTCCCGGCATACAGGCGACAATAAAGTCGGATGCAATATGCACACTATTGAGTTCATCGACCCCGGCCGCCTCGGCGGTGGCCTCAAATATCTGGTTCCAGTTCAGTACTTCATCCGTGGTGATATGAAACGCATGCCCGATGGACCCCTGGTGCCCGAACAATCCAAGCAGGCCCTTGGCGAAATCGGCATTGTGGGTGAGTTGCCACAGCGATGTGCCATCACCGGGTATGATCACCGGAAGACCCTTACGCATGCGGTCTATTACTGTATAGGGCCGCTCCCAGCTATTAAATGACAGCGGTATGACGGTTTCGCCATAGGTGAAGGACGGTCGGATGAAGGTTACCGGAAAATCGTTTTCACGCAATTCCCTGTTCAGGTACAACTCGCAATCAATCTTATCGCGTGAGTAAGGCCAGAATGGATTAACCAGCGGGGTGGACTCCGTAACGAGGTAATCGATGATGGGTTTCTGGTAGGCGCTGGCGGTGCTAATGAATATGTACTGGCCTACCTTGCCCCGGAATATCTCAAGCCGTTTTTTCAGGTCATCAGGGTGAAAGGAGATGAAATCCACCACCACATCCCAGTATGTGTCACCAAGTACATCCCTGGTCGCTGCTACATCGGAGATATCAACACTAAGCTGTTGGGTACCGGCAATGTTTTTTCTTTTCCCGCGATTGAGCAGACTCAAGTCGAGCCCCTGCTGCACTGCTAATTCTGTGCATGCCGTGCTGATAATGCCAGTTCCACCAATAAACAGTATCTTCATAATCCAATCTCCAGAACATTGCCGCAAATCATTTTGTACCCATCAGTTTCATTCACTGCCTTAAAACTGCGTGATAATTGTTTCAAGATATCAGAGCACTGTTTCTAATCAGCACTCTGTTTACGAAGAATATCGCTGTCATGAAGCAAACGCTACAGAGGATCGTCTTGACATTGTTCGTTTTCGATCGATATATTGGAGCCATGATGTTGGTGCTATCTGAATGATCAAGAACCCCATACTACCGGGCTTTAACCCGGACCCTTCAATCGTCCGGGTGGAGGATGATTTCTTTATTGCCGTTTCAACCTTTGAGTGGTACCCCGGTGTACAGATTCATCAATCAAGGGATTTAAAAAACTGGCGCCTGGCTTCCAGACCGCTTAACCGGGCAGCACTGCTTGATATGCGTGGCAACCCCGATTCCGGTGGCATCTGGGCGCCATGTCTGACCTTTAGTGACGATCTTTTTTACCTGATTTATACAGACGTCAAGCGTCTGGACCCCACTATCAAGGATGCACACAATTATCTGACCACATGCGAGACGGTGGATGGTGTCTGGAGTGATCCGGTTTATCTCAATAGCAGTGGTTTTGACCCATCCCTTTTCCACGATGACGATGGTCGAAAATGGTTTATCAACATGGTGTGGGATACCCGTTTTGAGCGTAATCATTTCGGGGGGATTTATCTGCAGGAGTATTGCCCGAAGCAGAGAAAACTCATTGGAGAGATTGTCAATATCTTTAAAGGTACAGAGTTGGCTTATACCGAGGCGCCTCACCTGTACAAGAGAGACGGGTATTACTATCTTGTGACGGCCGAGGGCGGAACCGGTTATACACATGCCATGACCCTGGCACGGTCGCGTAACCTGGCCGGTCCCTACGAGGTCGATCCCCAGGGTTACCTGCTGACCGCGAAGGATCACCCGGAACTCGAATTACAGCGTGCCGGACACGGCAGCCTGTTTGATACCCCCAATGGTGAGACCTATCTTGTGCATTTGTGCGGCAGACCGTTAAACGATGTCACCCGATGTCCGCACGGGCGGGAAACCGGTCTGCAAAAAACACAGTGGACGGAAGATGGCTGGTTACGTCTTGAAGGCGCCACCGGTGACGGTCTTCCTCAGTTGATGGTGCAGTCCCCCGATATCGAACAACAACCATGGCCGGACCAAAGCACCTGTCATGAGTTTGATTCCGAGACGCTACCCCCAGAATTCCAGTGGCTGCGCACACCCGAACCCGGGACATTCATGAGTTTGACCGACAGGCCAGGGTTTCTCCGGCTCAAAGGAAAATCCTCCCTGGGTAACTGGTTTGAACAGGCGCTGGTGGCGCGAAGGCAGGAAGCATTCTGTTATTCGGCAGAAACAAAACTTGAATTCTCCCCTGACAATTTTCAACAGCGCGCGGGTCTGGTCTGTTATTACAACGCGCACAAGTATCATTACCTGTATGTCTCGGTCGATGAGCAGGGCAGGCGGTATGTCGATATCGCCAGCTGCCTTGGCGATTCGACCGGTCAGACCACTTACATGCTGTCTGAATCCCGTGGTGATTCTCCATCGGACAATATTGGTATTGAATTACCTCAACAGGGTGCGGTCTGGTTGCGTTGTGATGTTGCATACGCCGGGCTTGTTTTTTCATGGTCACTCGATGGTGAACTATGGCAGAAAATTCCCGTTACGCTTGATTACTCATTAATTTCCGACGAGGCCGGCAAGGGTGAAGGAGCCAGTTTCACGGGAGCATTTGTGGGCATGTGCTGTCAGGATGTTTCCGGTGCAGATAAAAAGGCTGATTTTGACTATTTTTATTACACGGAAGTAGAGTAGAACCACCGGGCAGATATACAACCAGACAGAACCTGATCACTACTTTTACCCAGGATGATCGTTCGCAGTTGTGCGCTACAAGGATGCACTCTCGACTGAGCGGTCTTGGAGGTTCCTGGGAGCGGAATACCGATCGAACTGGAGAGGGAGTATTTTACGATTCCTTTCTTGACACCTTTGGAGGTTTGGTAGATTCTCAAACCATAAATCAATAATGAAACCATGGGAGCAAACGTCATGCGTCGGACAGCAGTAGACCAGATTTTTGGATTCATTTTCCTGATCGCCATATCAGGACCACTTTTAGCGGCTGTTTTGAGTGATGAGGCGCAAGAGTGCATTGATTGTCACGAAGAGGAGACGCCCGCCATGGTGGCGGATTGGCGAAACAGCGCCCATTCTGAGAACAATGTGTCGTGTGCAGACTGCCATATTGTAGATGCGGACTCCTCAATGGGGACGATGCATCAGGAGACCGGAATGAAAGTCTCAGTGCTGGTACCACCAACAGTGTGTGGGGTTTGCCATGAAGACCAGGTGGAAGAGTTCAACAAGAGTGGTCATTTCCGTGCTTACCGCCAACAAATCCCCAAGGACAGTCTTCATGCATTGACGTCCATTCATGAAGGGAGGGAGCATCCCGAGTTTGGTGGTGCCCCCAACGAGACAGGTTGTATTCAATGTCATGGCACTGAAATCAAGCTGGATGAAAATGGCAAGCCCACACCGGAAACATGGCCCAACTCCGGCGTTGGCAACGTCTATCCCGATGGTAGCACCGGCAGTTGCGGTGTTTGCCACACCCGCCATAGTTTCTCCAACGCAGAAGCCCGCAAACCTTACGCTTGTGCGTCATGCCATCTCGGCCCGGATCACCCGAATATCGAAATCTACGAAAACAGTAAACACGGACAGATTTTCAAGACCGAAGGCTATACCTGGAACTTCGACGGGGCTCCGGATGAATGGCAGCCCGGCGAGGATTATCGTGCGCCGACATGCGCCTCATGCCATATGAGTCAGGTGGGTGACCTGAAGATGACCCATAATGTCAGCGAACGACTCTATTGGGTTCAATGGTCGAAGATGTCGCCGGTTCGCGATTCTGAAGATGTCATGAGTCCCAAGCTTGGTAATGGCCCCGAAGGCAGGCAGAAGATGCGCCAGGTTTGTGAAGCCTGCCATAGCGAGGACCATACCAACGGTTTCTTTACCCAGGCAGACAAGGCAGTAAATTTGTATAACGAAGGCTATTACAAACCTGCGTTGAAGATGCTTAATGAGCTGAAAGAAAAGGACTTGTTGCGCGACAATCCGTGGACCGACCCCTTCCAGGTGAAGTATTACTTCCTGTGGCACCACGAGGGCCGCCGGGCACGCATGGGCGCAACCCACGGTGCACCGGACTACGCTCACTGGCACGGTTTCTTCGAACTGATGCAAGACCTGTATGAGCTTGAAAACATCTATAAAAAACGTATAGAAAGCGGCGAAATCGAAGACTGAGCCTGCATAGGCAGAACCTGAATCAGCGCCCGGATGGGCGCTGATTTTTTTGCCCCTAACTTTCTGGATTGTCTATAAGTGTCTTGTAATCTTGCACTCTCTAACCCACCGCCACCGGCCGATGCCGGTTATAGACATTACTGTAAATTACACCGGATGAGTCGCTGCTTACTGTGTGCGACCTCAAC
>Ga0316197_10001114_pt1 | contig 19166 bp, 12 predicted proteins | sample OudBiesiAoxic_MG_FD_204939 | JGI IMG/M metagenome (GOLD analysis project Ga0316197, IMG submission 204939) | Coastal sediment microbial communities from Oude Bieten Haven, Netherlands - site A oxic | ecosystem: Environmental > Aquatic > Marine > Coastal > Sediment | place: Netherlands... | reverse complement strand
AGCATGAAAAATATTAACACCTTCGGTATCATAAATATAAAAATATCCCGCACTACCAAATCGAATATCACGTAATGCAGCATCAATATCACCACCATTAGGTAGCGATTTTTGATAAGCAATAATCCCTAACGCAATTTCAGTAACTTCTCTTAGTGCTTGCTTACGCTCTTTCATCAAGGATTGACGAAATTCAGCAACATCTCGCTCCAGTCCTTCTTTTTCTACAGAGTAAGAGACAGAAGAAAGTGAAACAATAATGATCACTAATGGCAATAGGGTTAGTAATAAGAGCTTTTGAAGAAGATTAAATTTATTCATACTCGGTCCAGATCCTCTTTTTAAGGGGGTGAAGATAATGCATAGGGGTAAACCTTTTCACTGAGTATAAGCAATTTGCACATTTTTTCTCACTTTCAATATAAAAAAATAGTCAATTTAACCCCATTTTAGAGTTAGATCCAACTTACTTTGTTAAGCGTATGATGAGAAGGCAATTTGTTGGGCTTTCGTAAAGCTGTTAGAGGGTTATTAAGGCAGTTCACCTTTACAAAATAAACACGGACGTACATCTGACCTAGAGTAAAATTAAATCATCTTTCATGGTAAAAGTGATTCGTCCCGTTACGCCATGTTGATCGATGGCAACGAGTTCAGCTTTTCCTTGTAATTGAGGTAATAGCTTTAAAGTGAATGAACCGGCTTGTGTAGCTAGCCATTGCCCATTTAAATACCAGCTAACTTGCCCTGAAGCACCAGATGCATAGACAGTTTGTTGGATTAAACTCTGTTGCCGCCGATAAATTTGTTGGTGATTTAATAACCCCACAATAGTGAGCGCATCAGCTTGTTTTGGGATCACTAAACAATGAGGAGAATACATGGGAATACGGTGTCCTCTTTTTTCATTAACGGCAAGCCAAGGTTCTAGCTGTCGAGGCCATACACTGACTTTTTCATGCTTTGCTACTAACGCTCCACAATGGCCCGATAAACGCAGACCGCTAACGGGATCAATCATAATGTTTTCTATCACTTGATGAAAAGCTAATCTCGATTCTATTTGTAGCGTTCTCGGTGTGACCCCACCTTTAGTAAGTGCAACAAAACGGCGATCACAGGTACCTTCACTTAAGTGGCTCGCTCTACCATCGGGCCAACAAATCTCTTTTTCTTGTACGTTAAATGGTCGCTCAGGCATTGCTGAGACAGATTGATAACTCCCCTGTTTTGCATTATTTAACATGCTCAACACAGAAAATAACGCCGGCGCTGCGGTGGTCACTCCTAATGCTCCTTTTAATGGCTCTCCACTGGGTTTGCCAACCCAAACACCAATACTATATTGTTCAGTGCTACCAATTGCCCATGCATCCCGACTCGACCAACTTGTACCGGTTTTCCAAGCAAGTAATGGACGCACTTGTTTTGAAAGGCCCCAACTAAATTGTGCTGGAGGAGTTAATCCGGTTAAGGTTTTCCAAGTGATCCAAGCCGCTTCATCACTAACCAATCTACGTCCTTTAACTACATTATTTTTAGGATTTTTAGGCTCAGTTTCATGCTTTTTAAAAATAAGTGGTTTAACCCACCCTTGATTAGCAAAACTACTATGTAAAGTTACTAGACTTTGTAATGAAATCCCCGCGCCTCCTAATATAACGGACGCATTAGCTTGACCATTGGGAATACGTAATGGATACAATACATGTGCAAGTTTATTCACAAATTTTTGTTCTCCATAAGCTTCAATCAATTGTACAAAAGGAATGTTCAAAGAACGTTGTAATGCATCCGTTGCTGTCACTGGACCATCAAACCCTTTAGCAAAATTACCGGGTTGATAACGAGAATTCAAACGAGGCACATCGGCTAATAAAGATTGTGAATGGATCAAGTTGTCATCAATCGCTAAAGCGAATAATAATGGTTTTAACGTTGATCCAGGGGAGCGAATAGCTTGAATCATATCAACGTGGCCAGCACGACTTGCATCCAACATCGAGGCAGAACCCACATAACTGACTACATGCTGTGTCTGATTATCAACCACCAGCACCGCCATCGACACACCTGCTCCCTGTAACATGGCGTATTCTCCGACGTAACTACTAATCTGTAGTTGTAAATCACGTTTAATATACGTATTGATAACCGCTTTACTGGGGTTTTCTTGATGTAATCGCCTTGCTAACAACGGCGCTACAAAAGGTTGTTCAGGTTTCCATACCACCACTGGCTCTTGTTTTACTCGTTTTCCCTTTTGTGGACTCCAATTGCCTTGCTTGACTAACCGATCAATGACTTTATTTCGTGCTTGTGTGGCACGCTGAGGGTAACGATCTGGTCGATATCGCGAGGGGGCTTGTGGTAAAACTGCTAATAAGACAGCTTCAGCAGGTCGCAACGCCAAGGCTGGCTTACGAAAATATTGATAACTTGCGGCTTGCACTCCTTCTAAAGTTCCACCAAATGGGGCGTAATTAATGTAAATATTTAATATTTCTTGTTTGCTCAAATACCATTCTAATTGCAAAGCACGCAATACTTGCTGTAATTTTCCCAATAAAGTACGTGGATGAGGGTGCAAAATGCGTGCAACTTGCATGGTGATAGTTGAACCACCAGAAACAATACGTTGATGGATTAAATATTGCCATGCTGCTCTTAAAAAACTAATTGGGTTAACACCGGGATGCTGATAAAAGTAACGATCTTCATAAGCAATTAAGGCAGCCAAATACTCCTCAGAAACATCCTCTATATCGACTTTATAACGCCATACACCTTGCTGATCTGCAAAAGCACGCAACGGGTAACCTTGGTCATCTAATACCACGCTAGCAAAATCCTGTTGCTGCTCAGACAGTAGTAATGGATAGTAACGATTAGCCCCCCATAAACTACACAGCGCTAAAACCATAAATACAAAGCACCATGCTAAACAAAGCCATCGCCATTTTAACAAACTTTGATCGGTTGTCTTTGTCACTAAACCAGTAAGCCGCTGAAATACAACGTTAATCAAGTGCATTCACGTTAACATGTTTAATACTACCACCAACACCGTACACAGCAGGTTGATACATGGATTCTACACGTACCGCAGGAACCACATACTTGCCGGGGTTCACTGCGCGTGACAGCACATATAATGTTTGAATCTGTTGCGCACGTAAATCAAGCGCGGCCACATAACGGTCATCTCTATATTCTTGATGTACAATGTTCGCAGTCACTTCCACCTGCTCATCGTCAATCATAAGATCTGACAGTTTTAAACTGTTGTTTAATTGTTGGTTTTCTAACTCCACGCCTGCCGGCATTAAATTAACCAGTAAGGCATCTGCGACCCTTTGCTCGCTGCGCACAGTAATACGTGTTAATAATAATTGCCCTGATTGTAAAGTACTATTATCAAGCAACGCTATTGCACTATTTTTGTCCACTAAGAAATGTTGTGCAGTCACTTTAATACCTTGGTCAAGGTCATAATCAGGCTGTTTTTTTACACCAGACCAATCAAAAGAAGCATAAATAGGTCTAGTGCCTGTATTTTTAAAGCTAGCTTGAATTCCTTTACTTTGATTATTATCGATTGTTATATTTTGATGGTATTCACCACTTGTTTGTAGCGCTATATTATTATCATTAATGAGCAGTTCACCCTGCCATTTGTGTGCTGTGTATTGCTTTTTCATGGTCATTGCTAAGGACAAAATAGCACTGCGTTCTTGAATACTTAACCACTGTTTTTGCTGCATGTTTAATGCTAAATCAGGCACCATCTTTAATGCTATTTGTTGTAATGACGCGTTCACTGAAGCTGAGGTTAATATCGTATTAATAGCCATTGCTTGGTCGCGCAATTCACTGCCGTAATCACCGAGGTAATCTTGTCCACGTTGTTGCGTTAATGCTTGTTTAATTAAAGCAGTCCCCTCTTGTTCACTACCGGTCATTAACATCGCTAAACCAAGGTGAACACCTGGCAATTTGCCGATTGCCGCTGGCATATCTTTTTCAGCAATATCACGCAATGGCCCAAGGGTAATGCTATTTTGTTTTGCCAACACATAGGCGGCATAGGCACGATAAGCGGTATCATAATGCTGCGGATTAGTAGACCAAGTATTAACATGATGACGACTACGAGAGCTTAAATAACTTTGCAAACGTTGTGTCGCTTTATCCAACAACTCCTCTGGCACCACCACTCCATTTGCTTGCAAATCATAAAGAAAGTCGGTGGCGTAAACAGTTAACCAGTGCTGCTCTGGGGAATGGTTACTCCATAAACCAAAACTACCATCAGTGCGCTGCAATTGACTGTATCGTTGAATTGCATCTTGCACTTTTTGTTGTGCCATCTGTGTATCAACAGCTTCCATATTGCTTACTGGACTGTGCAATGCTGTCACAAAAGGACGCGATTTACTGGTGGTTTGCTCTAGGCAGGTATAAGGATAATCCGCGAGATATTGCCAGTGTGCCTGAGCATCCAAATGTGGGTTTAATGCCACTGATAATTGTAATTTTTTACTACTATCAGTAAAGGCGGAGAGCACATCCTTTGGCAATGTCATTTGCTCATTGGGCATTAACAATGCTTTTTCGGAATGGTATTCACTAGCTTGTGTTGGGCGAACAGGTAATGTCCAGTGGCGCTTAATAACGACCTTCCCTAAGGTCATACTGGCATTAATTTCACCGTTCCCTATTGCTTGCTCAGCATCTAAAGAGAAATACAGAGTCTGCTTTTTATGAGGCAATAAAGTGATTTTTTTAACCTGTTTCTGCGCTAATAATTGGCCACCCACACTGAATGCGAATTCGCCTTGAAGAGGTTTATCTGTGCTATTACTTAAATCTAACGCAATCTTACTGTTATCACCCTGCGCCATAAATTTTGGCATCGACACTTGCATCACCACTGGCGAAGCGACCTTGATGGTTTTTTCTGCTTTAGCGAATTGCGCTTTATTGAACACTACCGCCGTCAAATTTAGTTGCCCATCAAAGGCAGGTAATTGTAGCGGGATCTCCGCTATCCCCTGTTTAACTGAGACTAAACCACTGAATAGACTTACAATTTGTACTTCACTTTGAGCTTGTTCACCACCACGTGTTAATGCAGCATCACCTCCCCAACGTATTTTTGCCGAGTCCCCCAATAAGGGAGTCATTACTTGATCATAAACATCGGTTATTGCACCTTGGTAAGCACGTTGGCTATAAAAGAAATGATGTGGGTCTTCAACTTGATATCCACTCACGCTCAATACGCCGGCATCAACGGCGGATAAAGTGACTTTAGCGTCTCCCGATACAGGGTTGCCCTGTGCATCTTTTACCAAGACTTTGGCCATCACTTGCTGATTAGGTATCCAACTTAATGCTGTATCAATTTCAACATTTAATTGACGTTCACTTCGACTCAAAGGCAAAGGAATAATGCCAAAACTACGTTTAGTGATGGATTTTGATGCATTGTCTGCTGCTGAGATTACAAAAGCAGAAATGTACAAATCATGCCTTGCAAGCGTTTTCGGTACGCTTAGCGATAACGTAGACTCGCCCTTGTCCACCTCCACTAACTGTTGCCATAATACTTGATCGGATTCAATTGTTACCAGTGCACTACCTGATGTAGGTGAACCAATACGTAAGGTTAAATCCTCTCCAGGTAGATAAGTGGCTTTATCTAGGGCTAAATTGACGCGATCAGGTCGGATCGTCGCACTATTATTTTGCCAATCGTTATACCATTCCTGTCCAGCACGAAAACGATAAACAGTGCGTGCTTGCGTTGTTAAGTCAGTAAGCTGTAATCGATAATCACCCCATTCAACTTGCTGTGATAAGTTCAGTGGCGTTGAATCAACAAAGTTAAGTATACGATCATCAACAATATATTCTTTTTCTATACGTTGATAGTGCCAACCATTATTATCGTCATAGCTCCAAAAATAACGTTTTTCTTCACGTATTAACTCTGCTTTCACATTACCGGAAGTAACGGGTTGCCCCGCTTTATTCAGCTTTAATAGACTGAAATTAATGCGACCATTACTTACAGATTGATTATTATCAAAGCCCGGTTTAACTGCAATAAAACTGGCTTTAGGCCATAATAAATTATCGTAAAAACGATTAATTGCACGTCCACCTGTTTCAAAAAGGCTGTAATGCAGGCGCACTTTAACGGGTACACTCCAATCACTCCAATCTTTATCCACTACCGTCACAACGTGTCCAGTGTCATCTAACTGAGTATCTGCTAATTCGAAGTTATCATGTCGAGCGCCGTTAATATCGCCCACGTAATAATCCGGCCATTGTTTAAATGGGTAAGCCCAGGCTGACACGCTAACCTTAGTTTGTAATTTATTGCGCGCGGCGGCCGCGCCATACATATATTCTCCTAACACATTAACGGTTAGCTTTTGTGTAGCATCGAAACTATTTAGTTTTGTGGTTTTTAAAGCGTCTTCCCCGTTAACACTTAAGCGCATACGATCCGGTAAAAAGTCTTCTACTTTAAAATGAAAACGCGCACTATATTGACTGTTACCTTTAGCATTAACTTTAGCTTGCCAATTACCCAGCGGACCAGACTTTGGCAGATCAACTTGATATTGATAGTAACCATTTTTTTTATCCGTTGCTTTCAACCAGATTGATTTGTAGGTACTGCCATCAGGTTTAAACAATGTCACACTTAATTCAGTTGGTAGTACTTGTCCGTCAGCATTACGCTGCAGCATATTCAACCTTAATGTTTCACCGGGACGGTAAATATCTCGCTCAGAATAAACAAATATTTGGCTATCGCTGTGCGTTGGGCCAGCGACGTTGTAATCTGAGAGGTCAAAACGCGGATGTTGGTAAGGTAATACCGTCACTTGCTGGTCATTACGCGCCACAATTAACGCTAAACGCTCACTATTATTAATGCTGACTTTACCCGATGAATCGGTAGTTAAGGAAGAAAACCGTGTTGATTTATTATCTAAAAAATCTATCTGTACATTCGTAAGTAATTGTCCCGTTTTAATATCTTGGGCAATCACATAGGTTTTTGTCGGGAATTGACGTATTTGTAAACCAATGGCAGACACCGAAAACCAAGTCGCCGCATCGAATTCGAAGCCGCCCGGTTTACCAATAGTGGCAAAATAAACACCGCTTTCATTAGCCCAATTTTTATCTGCAATAGCAAATTTTGTAATATGTCGTTGATTGGCTTTACCTGCAGTTTCAATACGAGCCGTATAGATATGTTCAACCATCTCCTCACGGTTTGCATTTTGATAATGATAGGCACCGCTATTAGCAATATAATTGAAATCACCAATAAAACGACTAAGTTGATCGGCTTTAACGCGATAAATATTAAGATTCGCAGCTTCAACATTGACAGAATAAATGCCTAAACTTTCAGAGTGTCCCGGTACTAATATAGCGCCCGCTTGCATTTTAAAACTAACAACTGGCGGCATTGCTCTTGTGGTGACTGAATATTGTGAAGCTTTGCTAAGAGAGGTGTCATTTTCAGCCATTAATCCAGCAATCACATTAATTTCATAATCGGTTTGCGGTTGTATACCAAAAAATTGCAACTTTTTCCCATCTTTGCTCAATACGGGAGTGGCTAATTTAGGGGAAGTTTCAATAAAACGATCAACGTTTTGATCTGCTTGTAATGGGCTATTAAACAATAATTCGATGGCATTGCTATTACCCACTTCGCGTTCGGATATATCCAGTAACCTTAATGCGACTGATGCAGCGGTCGAGCTGGCATTCGATGTGGCAATGACAGCGCTAGTTTGTTTCTCAGCTAATTTTTCAACTGGTAATTGCTGTACAGACAATTGTTTGGCAGTCGATGCTTCAGCAACTAATGGTTGATCGGTATTTTCCTGGCATCCTAATAACAATAAACAACATAAGCTGACATTTAATACTTTATTGAACCACATGAATACTCTCCAATTGCTGTTAGCGATGAGTTGTTAGCTATCAGTTATTACAAAAATGACATTAAGTTTATCTTAAAAATTCTATCATAAACTATTTTGTTAACGAAAAAGTGTCCATTCAGTGATCAATCATGTTCAAAAAGTGGCAACACATGACGCAGTCACTATCGATTCACAAGAATAAATAATAGTAAGTCCTTATTGCAGGCTCTCTGAACGATCACCTTTGAATATAAATCATTTAATTCAACTTAACTCTTAATCTTAATCTTAATCTTAATTCAATTAAAAAATAGCCACATTAATTATGGAGTATTTACTCCATAATAATTGGAACTTTCGTCTCTGTGCAATAGCAGTAGATCGCTTCAAAATGCCTCCCTTAACTTAACTCACGAGCGTAACTCATTAAACTGAAGAGGATTAAACATGAAAGCAATTGGATACCAACAAAATTTACCCGTAGAAAATGAGCTATCTCTACAAGATATAGAATTAGAGACGCCTATTGCACAGGGACAGGATATTCTGGTTGAAGTTAAAGCTGTTTCGGTAAATCCTGCTGACTTTAAAATTCGTCAGACAGCCCCTGCTCCTGACGGTGAATACAAAATATTAGGCTATGACGCGACGGGTGTAGTTAAATCCGTGGGTGAAAACGTTACCTTATTTAAGCCTGGTGATAAGGTTTGGTATGCTGGCGATGTCACTCGCTCAGGTAGTAACGCACAATACCATCTCGTTGATGAACGTATTGTTGGTGGTATGCCAAGTACGTTATCTTACGGTGAAGCGGCTGCATTGCCATTAACTAGCCTAACAGCATGGGAGTTGTTATTCGATCGCCTTAACGTGGCAAAAGATGATGTATCTAAAAGTATTTTAGTGATTGGTGCAGCCGGCGGTGTCGGTTCAATCATGGTGCAGCTGTTAAAACAACTAACAAAGCTTGAAATAATTGCAACGGCATCACGTGCAGAAACTATTTCTTGGTTAGAAGATTTAGGTGCTGATACCATCATTAATCACCGTAATCCGTTAAGCGAAGGGTTTGCAGCAAAAGGTTTAGCAAATGTCGATTATGTTGTTAGCTTAAATAATACAGAGCAGCATTTAGCTGAGATTGAAAAAGTCATTAAACCTCAAGGTAAGTTTGGTTTAATTGATGATCCAGCGACATTAGATATCGTACCTTTTAAAACTAAAGCGGTTTCGGTTCACTGGGAACTGATGTTTACACGTTCAATCTTCAAAACAGATGATATGCAGAAACAGTATGAAATTTTAAATAATGTCGCAAATATGATCGATAATGGACAAATTAAAACCACAGTTGGTCAAAATTTAGGATCAATTAATGCTGCTAATTTACGTAAAGCGCATCAGTTCCTTGAAACGCAAACTGCAAAAGGTAAAGTTGTTTTAGAAGGTTTTTAAGGACAAGTACTTTAATCATACTTTTTAACAATAAAGCGCATATTATGCGCTTTATTGACTAGTATTTAGGTTGTTATATTGTTTTAGTTGCGCCGTTATAATCTTAACCTCTGCTCCAGATAATCAAAGCAAAATGCACTATTATCCCGAGCAGAGTTTATTTATAAAGCTGTTTATAATTAGGAACATGATCAACCCAGAAAGCAGGCTCACCGATATAGTTTTGAACTGTTTTAATAAACTCACTGACCAATAGCGTTTGTTTACGATGTGGGTATAAAGCATAAATAGCGGTGTCCATATTCGATAGTTTATAATCAGTTAACAACGTAACTAACCCCATCTCTGCAATCGATTTTTCTAAATTAAAAAGATCAATCAAGGCATAACCTAGTCCAGCTTGCACGGCTTCCATCATAGCCCGAACATCACTCACTTTGTAATTGCCGCGCATTTTAAATGTTTTCTGAATATCGCTGTGTGCTTGTTCACTTATTTTGATTTGATCTAAGCTGACATCACCATTACCGTAAATAACCGCAGGTAAAGCAATTAACGCTTCAGGTGTTTGTGGCACCCCATAACGCGAGATAAAACAGTCAGATGCAACCAACGCAAAATGTGTATTGGCAATTTTTTTGGCGATCATGCTGGAATCATCCAACTTTCCAATTCTAAAGGCTAAATCAAAGTGGTCTGCAATAATATCACTGCGTTTATCATCTAACATCAATGTAATTTTTACCTCTGGGTATTGCTGCATAAACTGATTGATTGCAGGTTGAATATATTGTTGCCCAAAAAACATACCCGAAGTAATACGTAACATGCCTTTCGGTTTAACTTGATAGGAATCAGCAATACTTTTCATATCATCCAGCGTATCCATCATAATATGAGCTTGATGCAGAATCTCTTCTCCGGCAGAAGTCAAAGAAAATGAGCGTGTTGAGCGATTCAACAATTGCACACCTAGCGTACTTTCTAGTTTTTTAATTTGTTTCGATAATGAGGAGTTATCCATATCATGAATAGACGCCGCTTTAGCAAAAGAGCCCTGTTGTACCACATCGATAAATAACATTAACTGATTAGTAATTGACAATTCAAACTCCCTACAAAGGATCACGGATAACTTTAAAATCTATAAAGTTAATATCTTACCATTCACGGTGTGACACACACCATAAGTGATCAAAGTATTATGGGAAAATAATAATCAGAGTAAACCAGAGAGACTAAAATATTGAATGGGACAAGGCAGGAGTTGGCTTATTAGACTTTAACTTAATGCCAACATCAGCCCACCATAAGGCTTCTGATGTTGGCATATAGAACAGTAATTAATCTATTAAAGTACTTTCTTAAGTAATTTAATCAAGTGATTCGGTTAAGCCTTTAGATTAAGAAATTAATCCAAAGAATCTCGGTAAGAATAAGCTAATTTCAGGAATGAAAGTGATTAATAATAAGGTCACAATCAATACCGCACAAAATGGCATAATACTTCTTATAACATCTTCAATCTTAGAGCCACTAACACTACAGCCAACAAATAATGCTGTACCAACGGGCGGTGTGGCAATACCGATACATAGATTAAATATAAGCATCATTGCAAAGTGAATTGGATGCATACCCAGATGCTCTGCAATTGGCATAAATATAGGTGTAAAGATCAATACGGCAGGCGTAAGGTCCATAAACATACCAACAATTAGCAAAATTAAATTCATTAGAATAAATATAATAATTGGATTATCAGAAATTGATAACATCCAATCGCTTATCATCGTCGGTAAACCTGTAAAAGCCATTGCCCATGACATAATGGTTGATGCACCAATCAAGAACAGCATAATACCGGTGATCAGTGTTGTTTCTTTACAAATTATTGGGAAATGTGACCACTTAAGTGTTCGGTAACAGAGTGACAGGGTGAAAGAGTAAAGCACTGCTATACACGCGCCTTCTGTTGCGGTAAATACACCGCCAATAATCCCCCCTATAACAACAAAAATAAGCCCTAAACTTGGTGTTGCTTGCCAAATAATTCTTAGTACATCTTTAGCTGTGAAGCCGTCATTAGCACTTGTTTTATAACCTTTCTTTTTAGCGATAAAATAAGCCACAACCATACAACTTAATCCCATTAAAATACCAGGGACATAGCCTGCGATAAACAGTGCGGCAACGGATGTTCCACCCGATACGACTGAAAATACGATTAATGAATTACTTGGTGGAATCAGTAAGCCTGCAGGACAAGATGCAACATTGACTGCTGTTGCTAAATTTTTGTCATAACCTTCCTTTTCTAGTTCTGGACCTAAGGTTTTACCAACTGCAGCAGCGGCAGCTACTGCAGAACCAGAAACTGCACCAAACATCATATTAGCAAATATGTTCACGTGTAAAAGAGATCCTGGGATCCAACCAACCATTAGCTTTGCTAGGTTGATAAGTCGCCCCGCAATGCCACCGACATTCATAATATTCCCAGCGAGAATAAAGAAAGGGATAGCTAATAAACTGAAACTATCAATACCAGTAATAATTTTTTGGCCGGCTGTAATACTTGCTACATCAAAGGGTAAAATGAAGTACATGATGGTTAAAGATGACATGGCAATAGCAATGGCAATTGGCACGCTTATCGCAATCATGAATAAAAATAGGCCTAGCAGCCAAACACCAATGGACAAGTCCATAATATGAATCCTTTTAAAATTTATTTTTTGTTAGGTTTACAAAAAAGTTCAATCGTATTTAATGTCAAATAAATAAGAATAATAACGGCTGAAATAGGTAATATTGAATAAACAGTAGACATTGGTAGTTGCAGCGCAGGTGATAGTTGTTGGCCGGTTCTTCCCATCAGGGCAATACCACCTTTAAGCATTGCTAAAGAGACAAATGCAAAAGAGATCCCATTGATGAGTAATTGTAATGCTGTATGTGCTTTTCCTCTAAGATAGCCATCTAATAGCGTTATCGCTAAGTGTCCTTTAACACCAAATAAATAACCGGCTCCTAATAATCCAAGCCACACCATCGTATAGCGAGCAAGTTCACCAGTCCAGCTGCTTGGGTCATTCAACACATAACGACTAAAGACTTGCCAAGTGACGGTTACTACTAGCAACATTAATGCAAAAGAAGAAATAAAGAGAATCAACCTATCAAGTAGGTTTCTGAAAGATGTTAACATGTAGTTATACCTCGAAGGATTTTGCCCTAGCAAGGCTAGGGCAAAATTATATTTTTACTAATACTTATTTAAAGTGCTTCAATTTTATCAATGAAGTACGCTAATTTAGAATCTTTTTTAGCTTCATCGATCATTGGTTTAACAGCTGCGCGGAAAGGGGCTTTATCAACTTCGATAAATGTTACGCCTTCTTTGATGCCTTTCGCTTTGTTCATGTTATCCGTTTCATCCCAGATTTTGATCTGTTCTTCAAGAGATTCTGCAGCTGCTTCTTTTAATATTTTTTGCTCTGCAGCTGTTAATGAATTCCATTTATTTTCTGAAATGATAATCACATCAGGGGTCATCATATGCTGATCCATAGAGTAAAATTTAGCAACTTCACTATGCTTCATTTCAACTAAGCTAGAAATATTATTTTCTGCTCCGTCAATTACACCCTGTTGCAAAGCAGTGTAAACTTCATTGAATGGTACAGGTGTTGCTTTACCGCCTAATAAATTAACCATTTCCATCATAGTTGGAGACCCTGGAACACGTACTTTCATACCGGCTAGATCTGCTGGAGAGTTAATTGGTTTTTTAGCGTAAAAGCTACGTGTACCTGAATCATAAAAAGTAAGACCAATGAAACCTTTACCTTCGCTTGAAACTAACATCTCTTGTGCTGCTTCACTTCTCATGAATTTTCTCATGTGTGGAACATCACGGAATAAGAAAGGTAGTGCATTAACTTTAAAAGTGGGTTCGAAAGATTCTGCTAAACCACCGTTGATTTTAGCCATATCGATAGCTCCCGTTACTACTTGTTCAGCCTGATCACGTTCAGAACCAAGTTGTCCATTTGGGAAAATCTTAATAGTAAGATCGCCATCAGATTTTTCTTTAACTTTCTCAGCCATGATAACCATGCCTTGGTGAGCGGCACTTTCTAGAGACATAGCATGCCCCAAGTTTAGTGTCTTTGCATATGCACTTGGTGCAAGTAGCAATGTAGCTACTAAAGGTAATAAGATCTTTTTCATTATTTTCACTTCCTTATTAAAAATATTAATTTTTGCAATCGTCATTCCAATCAAGAAAATGTGCTACAACTGCGATGTTTGGTAAAAATTTTTGTTAAAAATGTATCGGTGTTCATTAACAATGAATGCATTTTACAAAGCCCATTAAGTATTACAATAAGAAAATATTTCAATATGACATTGGTCACGCTTAGTCATCTGAAAGTTAGATCTTAATCACTGTTCGCTTGTTTTTTATAACTCAGCGAAAATAACGTTTAAAAAATAACAATAAGAAACATAGCATAAACAGTTATAAAACAATAGCTTATGATTTACTTGTGATATGTAAACGATTAATTAATCGACTATCTTTTAAACAACCGTTAATTTAGATAAACATAATTACATTTAATAAAATTATCATAAAAACCAACACATAAGGATTAGTTGTATTACAACTAGTCGTAAAAACAATAATATTAACTGGCACTTAAAAGGAAAATATAGCGAGCCAGCAAGTTGATTATAGTCAGATTTCACACTTTGTTTTTAACTCTCTAAAATCAACGCCCCATATTTAATTAACAAGTAACATTGAACATTGAACATTGAACAAGCATGTTTCAACTCTGTTCAAATAATTATTAAGGGGGAATCTGGTGTGATTAAAAAGTAATAGGTTGAGTTAGGTGGGATAGAAATCATGAATTTATTTGAAGTAAGTGATTTTCGACACCCGTTCATCAATTATTATTAATGAATAATTAATAAGCGATGAGGCTAATAATAATGAGGCGAATAAAAAACAGGTTTAAGGAATAATAAGAAAAGGCTAGGTTGCAGCTCTACTCCTAGCCTTTTTAATGACAAATAGAATTAATAGTAATAAATGGCGAGTAACATTAGGTAATTAAAGGTAACTAATTGAAACGTCTTCTAAAGCTAATTTAATCTTTACGTTGAGGCAATATAAGCACGCCAACTACCTAAATCACTAATATTGATCGCGTCATTAACTGCATAACCTTCACAAATAAAACAAGTGACCCAACTGTCACCTTGCTGAACAGTAATAGCTAACAACTGGTTAAGCTCATCAACCGTATTCGTTAATAAAGTCACACAATCTAAACTTTTACATGCAGGTACAACAACTGTACAACTCAATAATCCTTTGGTCGCTTTTAAGCCTACAATATTATTCAGTGCAGCGGGCACTCGAGCTGACCCTACCGTATCCGTACCTAATGAGAAACTCACGTTACCATTAGCAACAGCAACCGCGCTGCCAGGGCTTGAACCACCAGAAATAGTCTGGATTAAAGTTATTTTTAACCTCCACCATGGGCTCCGCACACCAACAAGCCCAGTCGCGAATTGGTCTAAATTAGTTTTACCTAATAGTTAACTTCATTTTGCTTTTGAAAATCTTACAATATCATCCTGAAAAAATTACACTGATAATTCCCCAAAAACACTCATAAAAACCATAAGCAATTGATAAGTAAAAGATAAAAATCCGGCCTAATAGTTGCAACTACCTTATTGAACACATTATAAAACAATCAACATTGTATATTTCAATAACTGAAGAGGAAAATAAAAATGGCACAGTCAAAACAAGCAATTAAAGCTGATTTAAAAAACACCTTAAAAGAAGATCACCCAGTTACTGATAAGTTACAAGATACTTTACATGATTCAGTAGATACCTTAGCGGATAAAGTGGGTTCGGCAGAAGAAACCATTCGCGAAACCGCGCACAGCAGTTCAGAAACATTAGCGAAGAAACAAAGTGAAATAGAAGATAAATGGAATCAGTCGGCGGTTAAAAAATACGCAAGTGAAAACCCTATCGCGACCGCAGGTATTGCATTTACAGTAGGAATGCTAGTGTCATCACTATTAAAAAGAAAATAATCGAGGCGTAGATTAGCATGGATATTCCAGAGCAAAATGACACGTTTGAACAACAACCTAATAGCGACGTTGATGAACAATCAGCGTCATTTAAAAAGACATTCGACAGTTTAGAGACACTATTAGGCAGTAAAATAATCAAGCTAATCGCCTCAAAAGATTTAGTTGTTGCTGAGGCTAAACTTAGCCTCAGCGCTATTTTATTATCATTTGCTATTAGCTTAACCTTAGTAGTGATTACAGCAATGGTATGGATGCTATTAAACATCGGGCTTGGTTTACTCGTTTACCATATGAGTTTGTCCCTTAGCGTCCCTATTATATTGTTATTAATAATCAATGCTGGATTAGCATGGTGGTTGTTTAAGCAATTGAAAAACATATGGAAATTAGTTGGATTCCATTCAACGATCACTGAAGTAATAAGTGAGAATACCTAGCTACTAGCAACTAATCATAATTAACAGCTAACAAGTTACTCGTACTAGTTAACTACTAATGAATAACAACTAATAAGTAACCAGTATTAGTGAACCGTGCGCAACATCTAACGCTTATCAGATAAAAGAGCTTAACTCATAACGAGTAAAAGATAGCAGGTAAAGAGTATGAAATTTATTATTCAAGATGAAATAAATGCAGTACAGCAAACACAACAAGAGTATCTCAACGCATGCATTTTAGATAAGCAAGCCACCCTAGACGCCAAAGATAATGTCAATACGTTATTAGCCTCAAAACAAGGTCTGATGGCTTCCTTTGGTGCCGGTTTTGCAAAGGGTATGGTTAGCCAACCCAATACATCGTCTAAATCAATGTTACCCAGTTTAATACAACTGTTAATGAAGCTATAAACAACTTTTTTAATCAATTTATTAATTACCTACATGAAGGAACAATTTAGTATTGTTTTTTTGGTTCTTGGGATTTTAGTTTTTGGTTATGGGTATTCGATTATTACTGTTGGGTATTAGGTGACGAATTAACATTCACTTAATTGGCAGTGGCGTGTAGTCATTGAATAGCTTATCGTCCCCTTGCGTTGTTTATCGACTGCGAGTTAGCATTTACAACTCATAAAGAGGCAGTTATTGATCATGCAAACCCACTTTAGTATTAAACGTTAAAAGAATAAGTCAAAATAAGTTAGCCATTTAATCATTACATTGTACTATCGCTCTCTGACACCACAGTGAACACTTGGGTCTGCTAATAGTAAATGATTAAGCACTGTTATTTAATTTATAACCTGCTTAATAACGATTAATAAATACGTGATCGTTATATTTACTTTCTAATTAACCGCTGTTTTTAAGGCACACAGTAAAAAATATTATGGATAATCAACAACAAAAATACAGTATCGAGACAACTGACTATCAGGTCGGTCAAGATAACCTTCAAAAATGGGGATTTGATATTCATAACCCTGTTTTTGGTACCAGTGCAGGGCTTATTTTCCTATTCATTGCAATGACTTTACTTGTCGAACCAGGCACCGCTAAAGAAGCATTAAATAGTGTTAAAAATAGCATTATGAAAGAATTTGATGTGCTCTTTATGTGGGCGACTAACTTCTTCTTACTCTTCTCATTAGTACTAATGGTTTCTCCATTAGGTAAAATTCGCATTGGCGGTAAAGACGCTAAATCCGAATACTCAACACCTTCATGGTTAGCCATGTTATTTGCGGCAGGGATGGGTATAGGTCTCCTTTTTTGGGGAGTTGCTGAACCAACGGCTTACTTTACTGATTGGTGGGGAACGCCATTTAACGTCGAACCTTATACGCCTGAAGCGAGATCTCTCGCGATGGGTGCAACCATTTTCCATTGGGGTATTCACGGCTGGGCTATCTATGCAATTGTCGCATTATCGTTAGCCTTTTTTGCTTACAATAAAGGCCTCCCTTTATCCATTCGTTCTGTCTTCTTCCCTATATTTGGTGATAGAGCATGGGGTTGGTTAGGGCATATTGTCGATATTCTTGCTGTATTAGCAACCTTATTCGGTTTAGCCACGTCCTTAGGATTAGGAGCGCAACAAGCAACTAGTGGTATCAACCATGTATTTGGTACCGATGGCGGCCTTGGCATGCAATTCATTGTGATTGCTTTTGTTACTTTTATTGCAATTTTATCGATTATTCGTGGTATCGAAGGCGGTGTAAAAGTACTGAGTAATATCAATATGATGTTTGCATTTGCACTGCTTTTATTTGTTGCCTATGTTGGTTTCGATATTATTGTTGTGACTATACCAGACACCTTTATCGCTTATGCTGAGAATATTATTGCATTAAGTAATCCGCACGGTCGTGATGATACGACCTGGATGCAAGGCTGGACTGTCTTCTACTGGGCTTGGTGGATTTCATGGTCACCATTTGTTGGTATGTTTATCGCCCGTATTTCTAAAGGCCGTACTGTTCGTCAATTTCTATTTTGCGTGATTTTTGTGCCGACATTTATGACCATTATTTGGATGGCTATTTTTGGTGGTATTGCTATTGATCAAGTGATTAACAAAGTCGGTGAATTAGGTGCTAACGGTTTAACAGATATCTCATTAACTTTATTCCATGTCTATGACTCGTTACCTTTTGGTGATGCCATTTCTGTATTATCAATTGTATTGATTCTGATCTTCTTTGTCACCTCTTCTGATTCTGGTTCCTTAGTTATCGATAGCATTACTGCTGGCGGTAAAATTGATGCACCGGTGCCACAACGTATTTTCTGGGCAACAACTGAAGGTGCTATTGCCGCGGTGATGCTGTGGATTGGTGGTAAAGAAGCGCTGCAGGCATTACAGTCAGGAGTTGTCGCAACGGCTTTACCATTTACTTTTGTATTGTTAATTATGTGTGTGAGTCTGATCAAAGGCTTAAATAGTGAACGTGCTTTATACAAGTAACGTTCACAAGTTAATCGCTGCTAATGCAAAGCTCCTGTTGCTCTATCGCGATTAGTTTAAAATATTAGCGCAAGCCCATACTAACCACTAGCAATGAAATTAAGTACTATCAATGAAGATCTTGATAGTACTTTCCTTTTACATCATTTTTCTCCCAGATTACTTTTCTATAGAGTACTTTTCTACAAAGTACTGGGCTTTATAGCGCACTACACTGTTACACTGCTATTTTTATTCCCTATCAGCAAAATAGCCATTCATTTTTTCATTTTAGTCAATAGCAACAGCAATACTCGAAATTAATATAACTGCACCACACAACAGCGTAGGATAGTGACTATAACTCCTTAAGTCATGAGCATTCCATGTCAATTACTACCTCAGATGAAAGCATTACCCGCGCCCTTTTAATTGCGATCCGCACACCCGATGTGACCCAACAAGAAGTTGATGAGTCTTTATCTGAATTGGGGCGCCTAGTAAATACATTAGGTTTTGAAGTAGTTGGTAGTAAAACCCAACGACAAAAATCAACTAAAAAGTTATCGGTATTAGGCTCAGGGAAATTAGAAGAGCTTGCCTCATTAACTAACGACAGTGAGTTGATAGAAGACGATGAAGATCAGAGAGAGTTGGAAAGTATTGATTTTGACCAAGATGAACTGAACCAATTATTGGCAACAGACGATA
>Ga0316197_10001113_pt1 | contig 19167 bp, 15 predicted proteins | sample OudBiesiAoxic_MG_FD_204939 | JGI IMG/M metagenome (GOLD analysis project Ga0316197, IMG submission 204939) | Coastal sediment microbial communities from Oude Bieten Haven, Netherlands - site A oxic | ecosystem: Environmental > Aquatic > Marine > Coastal > Sediment | place: Netherlands... | reverse complement strand
CCGTCGACCGAGACTCCGACCACCACAGTCGAAACCACGACAAGCCTCGCCCCGACGACCACCATCGACGAAGCCGCCCTCCTCGCCGAAGCCGAAGCCGCCTACCTCAAGGCCTTCGAGGTGGCGCTCGAGACCTTGCGGAACCCGGGCGACCCCGAGAACGAGAGCTACCTACGTGACTCCTTCATGAACGGCAACCTCGACAAGGCCCTTGAGAACCTGCGGCGCACTGTGGATGGGAACTTCACCGCCGAGGAGAACCCCGACAACCCAAGCTTCGTCCGGGTGATTGAGGACGCCGAGTTCATCAGCGATGATCGCACACAGGTTCAACTCACCGTCTGCGAGTTCAACAGCGACCGGATCTACGAGATCGAAACAGCTCCAGGCGGCGATGACAGCCTGGTACGGGATGATCCAGTATCGCTTCTCTTCGTCACCCAGTTGGAGCTTGTGGACGGAAGATGGAAGTCGAAGACCGGCGGAACACCAGACGAGATTCGCGACGAGGTTGAGCGATGCACCGAGGCATAGGCAAGGTCGCAAAGCTCTCTGTCTTGCTTCTGAGCCTGCTGGTCGCGCCGTTCCCTCATTCAGAGCTCGCTGCCCAATCTGCGGGCGACTCCGGACCGGCACCGTTGCCAGACAGCAGCACCAACGACGGTGACGCGGACGTCAGCCAACCGACTTTCGGTGGTGGGACGACCGACGACGGCGACATCACTACAGGAGTCGACACCGGGCCGTCGGGCGCGGGCGGGGTCTCGCCGGGGCCGGCATCGTTCGGGCCGCAGTGCACGTGGGTACCGGCGACCATCAGCAACCTTGGCGGCACGTCCCTGCCCAGCGACGTTGTCGACAACACCGACATCAATGTCCAGATCAGCAACGACCAGGGCGACTTCGGCTGGCTCCGCCTCTGCCCGGGCGACCTCGTGGCCGAATTCGTCTGGCAGGGCCCCGTCGACCCCGTCGACCTGGTACCCGGCGCCTCCGCCCGCGCCCGCGCCCGGCTGCCGCTCCCGGTCCCCGACATGAGCCCGACACCCGAGGTCGGCTCCGTGGTCAATCTCGGCCTGTGGTTCGCCATCGAGGACCCCGGCGTCACCACGGCACGCGCCACCCTCGGCAACGCATGGGCGCAGGTGCAGGGCAGCTTCGACAGCGTCAGTATCGACCCTGGCGACGGATCACCGACGATCACCTGCGACGGCCTGGGCACGCCATACCCCGAGGGCAGCGACGACCCCAACGAGGGGCCGTGCGGCCACACCTACCTCCAACGCACACCCGACGACCAGCCGCATCAGATGACCTACACGATCACCTACGCCCTCACCTGGACGACGAGCGACGGCGGGTCCGGCAGCCTCGGCACGTTCGACCGGGCGGTCACGTTCGACTACGACATCGACGAAATCCAGACCGTCGGCACCGGCTGACTCTCGTTCTGGTCCGCTGTGGCGTCGGATGCCGACGCCAAGACGGACCAGAACGGTGGACGACCCGGCGGGAGGTGGGTCGGAAAGGAGGTTTGCAGGGGAGATCGACCCATGTGCTCGCCGTCGATCGGTGGGATCGGGGAAGTAGCGTCTGAGCCCACCTATGGGATTGCAGTCACTGGAGCACCGTTTGGAGCGTATGGTCGAGGGCGTGTTCCGACGTTCCCGCGGGTCCATCCGCCCCATCGAGCTCGGTCGTCGTCTCGTACGCGAGATGGACGACAACCGCACCGTCGACGTGAAGGGCCGCCGCATGGTCCCCAACGATTTCACGGTGCTGCTGAGCCCCAGCGACCACGCCAGCTTCAACGAGATCGAGACGGCCCTCACGACCGAGCTCGCCGAGGCGGCCCGCGAGTACGCCCGCGAAGAGGCCTACCACTTCATCGGCCCGGTCCACGTCGGGCTCAGCGTCGACAACAACTTGAAGACCGGCCGGTTCGGCATCGTGTCCCAGCTCAAGCAGGCCCCTGGCGGTGTCGGTGCCGGATCACTGGTCCTCCCGTCCGGCGAGCGGGTCGGCCTCGGCGAGCACATCACCACCATCGGCCGGCTCCCCGAGAGCACGATCAGCATCGAGGACGGCAACGTCAGCCGCGAGCACGCCCGAATCGCTCCCGGCGCAAACGGGTACATCGTGACCGACCTCGGCTCGACCAACGGAACCCTCGTCAACGGCGTCCGCATCGTCGGACAGCAACTGCTCGCCGAGGGTGACATCGTCAGTTTCGGTTCCACCCACCTGCGCTTCGAGGCGTCCTGACCTCAGCCCTTGCGGCGGTGACGATGACATGAGCGACCAGGTCCTCAACATCCTCAAACTGAGCCTCCTCGGGCTCCTCTACCTCTTCTTCGCGCGGGTCCTCTGGGCCGTGTGGAGCGAGGTCAAGACCCCGCGGGGTCGCCCGATCGCCCGCACGCAGCATCCGCAACCCATCGCGCAGCCGGCTGCAACCACACCGCAGGCACGACCCTCCACAGCTCCCGCCGGCAGCTCAAGCAAGCCGACGAAGGGGCGGGGCGGCCGCGCCGGCCGGCTCGTGATCCTCGAACCGAAGCATCGTCGCGGCCTGACCATCGCGCTCGCAGGCGAGATCACCCTCGGACGAGACGAGAACTGCACGATCTCGATCCAGGACGACACCTACGTGTCGACGCTGCATCTGCGGATCTACGACTACGACGGTCAGCCGATGATCGAAGACCTCGGCTCGACCAACGGCACGTTCCACAACGGCACCAAGATGCACGGCACAAAGCTGCTCCAACCCGGCGACCGCATCCAGGTCGGCACGACCGTGATCGAGGCGCAATGAGCCACCCCGTCACACCCTCGATCGGCGCGCTTGCTTCACCGTCGAACGCGCCGGCACCTCACACACTCTCGACGGACGGATCGAATGGCTGAACTCAGATGGGGTGCGGGAACCCACCCGGGGCAGATCCGGCCCGACAACGAAGACCACCTCTACGCGTCGCAAGGGGTCTATGTCGTCGCGGACGGAATGGGCGGCCACGAAGCCGGTGAAGTGGCGAGCGCGCTCGCCGTGCAACGCATCCGCGACACACTCGCCGACGAAGAAGCGGCCCCCACCGCCGAGCGCGTTGTCGAGGCGATCTCGAGTGCGAACGGCGATATCTTCCGCGCAGCGATCGCCAATCCGGGTCAGGCGGGCATGGGCACCACGGTGACCGTGATCGCCGTCATCGAGGACCCGATGGCCGGCCGCGGCGAGCCCAACATCGACGCCAACGATCCGATCGAACCCAAGCGGGTCACCCCCATCATCCCGAAGGAACAACCCGAGGCCCTCGTGCTCGCGAACGTCGGCGACTCGCGCACCTACCTGCTCCGCCATGGTCGGCTCCGCCGCGTCACGATCGACCACAGCTACGTACAAGAACTCGTGTCGACGGGCCACATCACCGACGACGAGGCGCGCACGCACCCGCGCCGCAACATCATCACCCGCGCCCTCGGCATCGAGCCCGACGTCAAGGTCGATTGGTGGACCCTGCCGCTCGTACGCGGCGACCGATTCCTCCTCTGCAGCGACGGGCTCGTCGACGAAGTCGCGGACGCCGCCATCGTGGCGACACTCCTTGAACACGAGGATCCGCAGGACGCGACCGACTCGCTGATCACACAGGCGAACGAGGCCGGTGGACGCGACAACGTGACCGTCATCGTCCTCGACGTCCTCGACGGAGACGATCCGCCGGACCCGACCCAGGAAATCGACCTCACGCCCACCTGGGCCGACGATCCCGACGTGGACCTCGATGACATCGAGCGGATCGAGGCCGGGGACCTCAACGGCTCGGACGCCGACCCGACCGACGAGGTCGCTGCCACGGCCGGTCGCAAGCTTCGGCGGCGCGATCGCCGGGAGGCGAAGGAGCGGGCCAAGCAGGCCGTCGCTGCGACCACGGTCGTGACCTCGCAGGCCGACGCCACCGACGAAGCGGGCAGCGCCGAGGCCGAGGCCGAGACCGAGACGGACGCGGCGCCAGCGCCCACGAGGAAACGACGGTTGGCGAAGGCGATTGCGATCTTCGTGCTCCTTGCAGTTCTGGTCACTGCGTTCGTGTCGACCGCCGCCTGGGCGCGCCGCGGGTTCTTCGTCGACTTCAACAACAACGATCAGGTCGTGCTCTACCAGGGCCGACCCGGTGGCTTCCTGTGGATCGACCCGACCGTGGAGGCCACCGGAGCCGCGACCCGGGACGAACTCACCGACGCGAGCGTCGCGCTCGTCGAGGCCCAGCCGACGTTCTCGAGCCTGAGCGATGCGACGCTGTTCATCCGCGGCCTCGAGTTGGTCGAATCCGCCGACGAGTTGGGTGCCGACGACTCCCCCACCACGACCGACCCTCCGACAACCGCTGACGACGGGTCCCCATGACCGAGACGCTCGAGTCCGATCTCGAGCCGACTCGGCTCAGCCGCCGCGAGCGGCGAGCAGCGGCACCGCTCGCCTACCGGCGACGCAACGCGGAGCTGACCCTGATCATCATGGCGGCGGGCATCACCGCCATCGCCTACACGCTCGCGTCGCTCGGCTCGAATGCCGAGATCCCGCCCGGCATCTTCGGCTTCGTCGCCTTCCTGCTGGGGCTGATGCTCGTTGCACACCTCGTGGTCCGCAAATTCGCCACCGGGGCTGACGCCACGTTGCTTCCGCTCGCCGCGCTGCTGCACGGCATCGGGTTCGTCATGATCACGCGGCTCGACGACGAGCTCGCCGGCCTGCAGTCACTGTGGAGCCTGCTGGGGGTCGGCGTGTTCTGCGCGGTGCTGATCATCGTCCAGCGCGCCACCGATCTCGCGCGCTACCGGTGGCTGCTCTTCTTCGCCGGCGCCGGCGGCCTGTTGCTGCCGCTCGTGCCCGGCCTCGGCGCAAACATCAACGGCGCCCGCATCTGGGTCAGCCTCGGACCGATCAACTTCCAACCCGGCGAGTTCGCGAAGATCGCGCTCGCCATCTTCTTCGCATCGTACTTCGCCGAGAACCGTGAGCTGATCGCCGCGAAGACGTGGAAGGTCGGCCCGCTCCGACTTCCCGAACCGCGGTTCATCCTGCCGGTCGTCGTCGCGTGGGGGTTCGCCGTCGTCGTGATGGTCGGCCAGCGCGATCTCGGGTCGTCGCTGCTGTTCTTCACGCTGTTCGTGGTGATGATCTGGGTGGCCACCGAGCGAGTCGGCTGGCTGCTGCTCGGCGTCGTCCTCTTCGCGGGTGCCGCGTACTTCTCGTGGTCACGGTTCAGCCACGTCCAGACTCGCGTGGACATCTGGATCGACCCCTGGTCCGACTCGCTCGGGCGCGGCTACCAGATCGTCCAGTCGTTGTTCGGCCTGGCCGACGGCGGCATCACCGGGACCGGCCTCGGCCGCGGCAATCCGAACCAGGTGCCCGAGGCCCAGAACGACTTCATCTTCGCCGCGATCGGCGAGGAGCTCGGCTTGATCGGCGGCACGGCGATCCTGATGTCGTACCTGCTGATCGTCGGCGCCGGCCTCCGTACCGCGCTGCGCACCGAGCGAACCTTCGAGAAGCTGCTCGCCGTCGGCCTCACGACGATCGTCGGTGTCCAGGCGTTCATCATCATCGGCGGTGTGATCAAGCTCGTCCCGCTGACCGGCATCACCCTCCCGTTCGTCAGCTACGGCGGCTCGTCGCTCGTGTCGAACTACATCCTGCTCGCACTCCTCATCCGAGTGTCGGACTCCGCCGCACGCCGACTCGGAGAGGTGCCCGACGAACCAACTCCGGGTGAGCGGTGGGCGGCATGGCAGCTCCGTCGACAGGTCCGTCGCGACCGCAAGCGGGCTGCGGTGCATGCGGGCGGCACCGGATGAACCGGCAGATCCGTCAGCTCGCCGTCGGCTTGATGGCCTGCTACGTCGTGCTGTTCGCGACGCTCAATTACTGGCAGGTCGCGCAAGAGGAGGACCTCAACGCGAACGTGGAGAACACGCGTGCCGTGCGCCGCGAGTTCAACAAACCGCGAGGCCCGATCGTCAGTGCCGATGGCATCGTTGCGGCGGTCTCCGTCCCGGATCCGGATCCCGACGCGGAATTCGAACGTCTCCGCACCTACCCGACCGGCGACCTGCTGTCGAACGTCACCGGCTACTTCACGCTCAACTTCGGGTCGACCCAGGTCGAGCGGGTCTACGGGGACGTCCTCACCGGCGACACGACCGAGCAGCAGCTCCGCTCGCTCGGCGACATCCTGTCGAGCGAGATCGACAATTCGGGCTCGGTGCAGTTGGCAGTGCGCCACGACCTGCAACAGGTCGCCAAGTTCGCCCTCGGTGGTCGCACAGGCTCGGTCGTGGTGTTGGACATCTCCACCGGTGCGGTGCGGGCGATGTACAGCAACCCGACCTACGACCCGAACACCTTCGTCACGCTGCCGTTCGAGGACGCGCAGGAAGCGATCGTCGACCTCCAGAACGCACCCGGCAATCCGCTGCTCGCCGGGGCCTACCAGCAGCGGTTCATGCCCGGCTCGACCTTCAAGGTGATCACCACCGGGATCGGCCTCGAAGCCGGCGTGATCGACCGCACGACCGAGTTCGTCCGCGAGTCGGAGTGGATTCCGCCGCAGACCACCGACCCGATCCAGAACTACCGCGGCTCGACCTGCGGCGGCGCCCTGCCCGAGGTGTTCCGCCGCAGCTGCAACATCCCGTTCGCGCAGACCGCCATCAACCTCGGCCCCGATCGGATGGTCGCCGGTGTCGAAGCGTGGGGGATCGGCGAGGAACTCCCGATCGACCTCCCGGGGGCTGCGGCGAGCACATTCGGCGACACCAGCAACCTCGACCAGCAACTGCCCCTGCTCGGCATCCGCGGGTTCGGCCAGAACGACGACCAGATGGTCCCGCTCCACATGGCGATGGTCGCCGGCACGGTGGCCAACGGTGGTCGGATGATGACCCCGTATGTCGTCGAAGCCACCTTCGACAACGACGGCCGGGTCCTCGACCGGACAAGCCCGTCGGTGTGGAAGACGCCCGTCTCGGCACAGACCGCAGCACTCCTCACCGAGTTCATGACCGGCGTGACCGAGGGCGATCGCGGCACGGCCCGCAGCGTGGTGCTCGACGGCGGACAGCGTTTCGCCGCGAAGACGGGCACCGCCGAACTCGGCATCGTCGGCGACCCCGACCGGGTCCACGCCTGGATGATCGGCTTCGCGCCGCTCGAAGCCCCGAAGTACGCGATCGCCGTCGTGCTCACCGATCTGACCTCGACACAGGCCGACGCCGCGACGGGCGGCCGCGAGGCCGGTCCCGTTGTCAAGACCGTCCTCGACTATCTCCTCACCGGCGACGGCGCCAACGTCGAGTTGAACGGCGGATGACCGGTGACGAGTGCGGCGCAAACAGGCCAGATAGCCTTGCTCGGCGGCCTCAACGGGCTGGCGAGAGAACTTGAACAGTGACGAACCAAGGCGACGCAACGGTCATCAACGACCGCTATGAGGTGCACAAGCGCATCGGGCGCGGCGGGATGGCCGACGTCTTCTCGGCGCGCGACCTCCTCCTCGACCGGCAAGTCGCGATCAAGGTCCTGTTCCCCGAGTTCGCGACCGACGACAACTTCGTCGAGCGATTCCGGCGAGAGGCACAGTCCGCCGCGAACCTCAGCCACCCCAACATCGTCAACGTGTACGACTGGGGCAAGTACGAGGGCACCTACTTCATCGCGATGGAGGAGGTCCAGGGGCGCACGCTCGCCGACGTGTTGAAGACCAACGGCCAGCTGACCTCCAAGCAGGCTGCCGAGATCGCGAGCGAAGTCGCCGCGGCGCTCGGGTTCGCCCACGAGAAGGGCACCGCGCACCGCGACATCAAGCCGGCCAACATTCTGATCGGGAAGAACGGCCAGGTGAAGGTGGCCGACTTCGGGATCGCCCGGGCGATGAATGCCCCGACCGAATCGAACCTCACGCAGGTCGGGTCTGTCATGGGCACCGCGACCTACTTCTCCCCCGAGCAGGCCCAGGGCGCGCAGCCCGATCCGCGCAGCGACCTCTATTCACTCGGCATCGTCATGTACGAGATGGTCGCCGGGCGGACTCCGTTCACCGGTGACAACCCGGTCAGCATCGCCTACAAGCAGGTTCACGATGCGCCGCAGCCGCTCGTGCAGATCGTGGCCGACGTGCCGAAGGCCTACGAGGCGATGGTGGCCAAGCTGCTCGCCAAGGATCCGAAGGTCCGCTATCCGAGCGCTGGGGCGCTGCGCGACGACCTGCGCCGCTTCCGCAACGACGAACCCGTCCAGGCACTCGTCGCCGCCACGGCAAAAGCTCGACCAACCGACCCGGCCGCTGCCGGTGCTGTGGCTGGCGCGGCCGTTGCTGGCGCAGCTGCGATGGTGGCGGCCGACGCAGCGACCACCGCCAACCCGCAGGCGGGCGTCGTACCGGTCAACCCGCAGGCATCGGCCGTTCCGTCGACGGGAATGTACGAGGCCGGGTATCCGACCGGTGCTTCCTCCGAAGCGGCGTACTACGACTCGGGTGGATCGCGCACCGGTTGGTACGCGCTCGCCGCGTTCTTCGCGCTGATCGCCCTCGTCGTCGGTGGCGTGTTGCTGTTCCAGGCGCTCGGCCCCGAGGGCGAGACCGCCGAACCGTCGCAGTTCATCCTCGACGACTATTTCGGGCGGTCGCTCACGGTTGTCACGGCCGAACTCGCGGAGAAGGGTTTGCTGTTCACAACGGTCGAGGAGGAGAACGCGTCGGTTCCGTTCGGGTTCGTGCACCGCACCGATCCGGCCGCCGGCGAAGTCGTGCTGGAGAACCAGCAGATCCTGGTGTTCTTCAATCCAGATCCACAGCTCCAGAACGTCCCCAACGTCGTTGGCCAGAACATCGATGAGGCGACCGCCACGCTCGAGGCGGAGGGATTCAATGTCGGCACGGTCACCACCGACGATACGAGCGACCTCGGCGAAGGAACGGTGCTGAGCACCGAACCGGAGGCGGGGACCCCGGTCGCTCAAGGCACGACGGTCGACATCACCGTCGCCGGCCGCCGTAACACGGTGCCGGTGCCCGGTGTGGTCGGCTTCATCGAACAGCAGGCGACCGAGACACTCGAGGCACCGCCCTACGAGTTCGTGGTCACGGTCGAACGGGTGCCGAGTGAAACGATCGACGAAGGCTTTGTCATCTCGACGAACCCCGGGCAGGGCGAACTCGTCGAGCGCGGAGGCAACATCACGCTCCAGGTCTCGAGCGGGGCCGCCCCCGTCGCCGTTCCGGTCGTCGAGGGCCTGACCCAGGGCGAAGCGACCAACCGGCTGCGCGCCGACGGCTTCAACGTCGAGACGCTCTTCCAGGATGTCCCGCCCGGCAGCGCGAACGACGGCGTCGTGATCTCGCAGGATCCGGCCGCCGCGACCCGGCTCGATCGAGGGTCGACCGTCACGATCACCGTGGGTCGCTCGACCATCGCGGTCACGACACTGCCGCCACCGACGGTCCCGCCGAGTACCAGCCCACCGTCGACCACGCCGCCAACCTCCGATGTGACGACCACTTCGTCGTCGACCACGACCACGACCACGACCACGACGACCTCGACGACGCTCCTCGCACCGCCCTGATCCGGCTGGCCAGCCCGGGTGTGTGTTTGTCCCGAGGCTCGCGATCGATCAGTCGAGGCGTCGGAGCCAGTTGCGCATGAGGTCGTGTCCCGACACGGTGAGAATGCTCTCGGGGTGAAACTGCACACCTTCGATCTCGTGGTGACGGTGGCGTACCCCCATCACCACACCGTCGGTGCTGTGAGCGGTCACCTCGAGCACGTCCGGGATCGAATCGGGTGCAAGCGTCAGCGAGTGATACCGCGTTGCGGTGAGCGGTGACGGCAGCCCGGCGAACACACCGCCGTTTGCATGCTCGATCGGCGACGTCTTGCCGTGCATGAGCTGCGGCGCCCCGACCACCTCGGCGCCGTACACGTGCCCGATCGCCTGATGACCCAGGCAGACACCGAACACCGGTGTCGAGATCTCGGCGAAGGCGCCGATCGCCTCACAGATGATCCCGCTCGATTCGGGTCGCCCGGGACCCGGCGACAGAAGCACACCGTCGGGCGCGAGCGCCACCGCGTCAGCGACCGTTACCTCGTCGTTGCGGACCACGATCGGGTCGGCACCGAGCTCGCCGAGGTACTGAACGAGGTTGTAGACGAAGCTGTCGTAGCTGTCGATGACGAGCACGCGCATCGTCGTAGTCTGCCGTGCTCCGAGACCTCCCACCCAGACGGTTTCGGTGTCGTCCACGTTGGTCGGCGCGGTCCGGCCGATAGATCGCCTATGCTTTCGGACCGATGGCACCTCCGAAGCGAAAGACCGGCGGCGGACGAGTCACACCCAAGGGAACCCAGCCGGGCAACCGCAAGGTGAGCTCGTCGGGCGACCGCACCGATCACGAGGTGACCTCGTCGCGGACCACGGTCGCCGCATCGTCGCGCTACACCCCGAAGGCCGAACGTCGTCGACTGATTCCACCGAACATGATCCCGGTGATCATGGTGGCGCTCTTGATCATCGGCGGCCTCGTGATCATGGCGGGCTACCTCGTCGGTGATGCATCACGGTGGTTCACCGGGGTCGGACTCGCGTGCATCCTCGGTGGCCTCTGGTTCGCCACCAAGTGGGAGTAGCCGGCTGTACGGTCGGCGCGTTCCACACGTCGCCACGCTGCGAATGACATCGATGTCATTCGCCCCCAATTCCGTCCACACCCTGTGGACAACTCAGTCGTAGAGGGGCGCGACTTCGATCATGTCCTCGAGACAATGCTTCGGTGGTGGCGGATCCTCGTCGGGAGCCATCGTCATCTTGAGTTCGACACCGCACACGTCGCAGCGGTAACTCCGCTTCACCTTGCGCAATTCACCGGTCGGCGGCGGCTCGGGAGGCAACCGCGTGAAACTCCGGAGCATGCCGATTCCACTTTTCCACAGGACCCATCCGAAGAAGATCCCGAAGGCCACCCAGATGATCGTCGACGCGGCCGGCACGGGACCACGCTACCGACCATGGTCCGACACGCGCCGTCGGACTCCGTCAGCCCGGTGCGCTCACAACCGCTCGATCACGAGCGCGTTGGCCATCCCGCCGCCCTCACACATCACCTGCAGTCCGTAACGCCCCCCGATCCGTTCGAGTTCGTTGACGAGCGTGGCGGTGAGCCGTGTGCCCGACGCGCCGAGCGGATGCCCGAGCGCGATCGCCCCACCATTGACATTGACCCGCTCGACGAGCGTCGGATCGTCCGCCCCGATCTCGTGCAGCCAGGCGATCACCGCGGAGGCGAACGCCTCGTTCACCTCGAACCGATCGATGTCGTCGACCCTGAGCGCCGCACGTTCGAGCACCCGGCGCGTCGCCGGAATGTTGGCGGTGAGCATCAATTGCGGGTCGTCGCCGACGACGGCGAAGTCGACCAGACGGGCACGGGCCGGCACGCCGAGCTCTCGCGCCCGCTCGGCCGACATGATCAGTACCGACGCTGCACCGTCGGTGATCTGGGACGCGTTGCCTGCCGTCACCCGCCCGCCGAGCGGGCGAAAGGCCGGAGTCAAACGCGCCAGTTCGGCCATCGAGGTCGGCCGCACGCCCCCATCGACCGTGATCGCCCGGCCGTCGTCACCCGACACCGGGACGAGTTCGCGTTCGAAACGACCCTCGCGGATCGCGGTCGCGGCACGCTGCTGGCTGAGCAGACCGTACTCGTCCATCTCCTCGCGGGAGATGCCCCACCGGTCAGCGATCATCTCCGCCGACTCACCCTGGGGAACGAGCCCGCCGCGTTCGGCATAGCGGGAGCTCACCGACGGTCCGAACGGGAACCCGTAGCGACCATCGGCGGTCGATGCACCCATCGGAACCCTGGTCATCACCTCGACGCCCGACGCGATCGCAACGTCGTAGGCCCCCGCCATGACGCCTTGTGCGGCGAAGTGCACCGCCTGCTGGCCGGAGCCACACTGGCGGTCGATCGTCGTGCCGGGAATCTGCTCGGGCCATTCTGCGGCGAGCACTGCGTTGCGCGCGACGTTCGTGCCCTGCTCGCCGACCTGCATCACACAGCCCATGATCACGTCGTCGACGACACCGGGATCGATACCGGTCCGGTCGACGAGCGCGGTGAGCGTTTCTGCGGCGAGATCGACCGGGTGCCAGTGCGACAACGACCCGGCACGGCGCCCGAACGGCGTGCGCACGGCATCGACGATCACGGCATCGCGCAGCGTGGCTTGTGTCCCCATTTCGGTTCCTTGTCTCGGCGTGAAGCGACGCCCCCACGCCACCTCGCTGAATCCGATTCTTGACCGAACTGCTTCCCCAACCCAAAACGACGCGCGATCGAAACCACCCCGCCGGGCGAGCGACCGCCTCCCCGAACGTGAAATAATGAAGAGATGACCGGGCTGACCGACCTCGCATCCATCTCCGACATCGACGCTGTCGTGCGCGGGACCACCGTCCCGCAGCTGTTCGTCGACCTCGTCGCGCGACACGGTTCGGGCCCTGCGCTCCACGAAATGAACGAGTCGGGCGGATGGACCGACTACACGTTCGACGACTACGCCACGAAGGTTGCGCAAGCCGCGGCCGGACTCGCCGCGACTGGCCTCGACGCCGGCGACCGGATGCTGCTGATGCTCCGTAACGTCCCCGACTTCCACTGGTTCGACGCGGCAGCCCAGTTCCTTCGAGCGACACCGGTCAGCATCTACAACTCCTCGTCACCCGAGGAGATCCAGTACCTCGCGTCCCACGCCGAAGCCGAGATCGCAGTCCTCGAGAACGAACACTTTCTGAACGGGATGCTGCAGGTCCGTGCCGAGCTGCCCGCACTGAAGAAGATCTACGTCGTCCACCCGCCCGCAGGCGACCTGCCCGACGGCGTCTACCCGGCCAGCGACCTCTTCGAGTCGGGGGAGGCCGACCTCGCGGCGCTTGCCGCAGCGACCGAACCCGACGATCTCGCCACGTTGATCTACACCTCGGGCACGACCGGGCCACCGAAGGGCGTGATGATCACGCAGTACAACGTCGTGTACGCGATCGAGATGCTGAAGCGATCGATGGCGTCGACGTTTCCGGACTTCGCCGGGTTGCGGACCGTGTCGTACCTCCCGATGGCGCACATCGCCGAACGCGACATGAGCCACTACTCCGGCATGGGGCTCGGGTACGACGTCTACTGCTGTCCCGATCCGGCGGAACTGACCGCCTACCTCAAAGAGGTCCATCCCGAGATCCTGTTCGGTGTGCCACGCGTGTGGGAGAAGATCTACGCGGGCGTCAACGCGGCGCTCGGCGCCGACCCCGATCGCAAGGCGCAGTTCGACGACGGTGTCGCCGCGGCGGCTGCGATCCAGGCTGCCAGCTTCGGTCGCGAACGAACGGATGAGGAGGCGGGCACGCTGAAGTTCCTCGACGAGGCAGCGTTCGCGAACGTCCGCGCGCTCGTCGGGCTCGACGCGCTCCGCGTCGGCGTCACCGGCGCCGCACCGATCCCCAACCAGATCCTCGAATGGTTCCACGCAGTGGGGATCAACCTCACCGAGATCTACGGCCTGTCCGAGACAACCGGTCCGCTGACCTGGTCGCCAGAGCGCAACAAGATCGGCTCGGTCGGTCGAGCCTGTCACGGCCTCGAGGTCAAGATCGCCGAGGACGGCGAAGTCCTCTGCCGTGGCGGCAACGTGTTCCAGGGCTACCTCAACCAGCCCGACAAGACGGCCGAAGCGATCATCGACGGCTGGTTCCATTCGGGTGACATCGGCGAGTTGGACGACGAGGGGTACCTGCGCATCGTCGACCGGAAGAAGGAGCTGATCATCACCGCGGGCGGCAAGAACATCAGCCCGGCCAACCTGGAAGCGGAGCTCAAGGCGATCCCGCTCATCGGTCAGGCTGCAGCGATCGGCGACAACCGCAAGTTCGTCTCGGCGATCCTCGTCCTCGACCCGGAGGTCACACCTGTGTGGGCCGAGGCCAACGGCAAGGGGGGCATGTCGCTCGTCGAACTCGCCGCTGACCCGGACGTCATCGCCGCGGTGCAGGCCGGTGTGGATGCCGCGAACGAGAAGTTCGCGCGGGTCGAACAGATCAAGCGATTCACACTGTTCGGCGAGGAGTGGCTCCCCGACTCCGAGATGCTCACCCCGACGTCGAAGCTGAAGCGACGGGGCGTGAACTCCCGTTACGCCGATGCGATCGAGGCGATGTACGCCTGAGCTGACCGCTCGACGCGATCAGGGCCAGGTCGAGAGTTCTTCGACCTCGTTGCCGGCCGCCATCAACAGATCGAGGATGCGGCGCAAGTCGTCGATGTGGTCGTCGTCGAGATGGGTCGCGAACAAGGACTGAACCGCACGGCGATAGCTGACGTTCATCTCCCGCCACAGACGTCGGCCCGACTTGGTGAGCTCGATGTCGACGGCGCGCTTGTCCGACTCGTCGACATGGCGGTGTCGGGCGATCCAGCCCTCCTCCTCCAACCGATCGAGCCGGCGACTGACGCTCGAGGCAGGCAGCCGGAGGTCCGCGGCGATGTCCAGCGGACGAGCGAGCCCCCCGAGGCGCTGGAGTGACGTCAACACGTCGAACCATCCGATCGTGATGTCCCAATCGGCGCGCAGTTCCTCGTCGATGTTCCGCTCGAGTTCGCCGACGAGCGCCTGCAGCCCACGCCATGTGCCGACGCGAACGTTGTCGAGGCGTGGCATCGAGTGGCGTCCCCCTGGTTCAGCCCGTTGCGCGAATCGCGGAGGAGAAGGCCGACACGGCTTCGTCGATCTCCGCCTGCGTGACGATCAGCGGCGGGCTCCACCGGATCGTCCGCTTGAACGTACCGGCGATCATGAGGATCACGTTGTGCTTGCGGAAGCAGTGATCGACAACCGCCCTGGCGCGCTCGGGCGAATCGAACTCGGTCGCCACCATCAACCCCCGGCCGCGAACGTGAAGCAGAGCTTGGTCGAGCTGCTGCATCTCGCGGAGCGCATCGATGAGTTGGTCACCGCGCGCCTTCACATTGTCGAGGAACCCGGGCTCCTGGAGCACCTCGATCGTTGCGAGCGCAGCTGCACAGGCGATCGGATTCCCGTTCGACGAGCCGCTGTGACTGCCGGTGATCCATCGCTCGTCGAAGGCTCGCAGTGTGCCGAGCGCGGCGAACGGAAACCCGGAGGCAATACCTTTGGCCATGCAGATGATGTCGGGCTGCACGTCGAGCGCTTCGATTGCAAACATCTTGCCGGTCCGCCCGAATCCGCTCTGCGTCTCGTCGGCGATGAGCAGGATGCCGTGCTCTTCGCATCGACGCGCCAGACCCTCCATGAATCCCTTCGGCGTCGGGATGTACCCGCGTTCTCCGATCACGGGTTCGATCACGAACGCCGCGACCTTCTCGGCGGCCACCTGGGTCGACATGATGCGGTCGAGACCGCGCAGCGCACGGCTCACTTCCCGCTCCTGGTCAGATGCGTGCGGGTCGGGAAACGGGGCGATGAACACGCCGCCAGGCAACGGCCCATAGCCGGCACGGTCGATCGCACGACTGCTCGACATGGCGAGCGCGTAGTGGGTGCGACCGTGGAACGCGCCGTCGAACGCGATGACGTTGCGACGATCGGTTGCGTGCTTCGCGAGCTTGACCGCAGCCTCGACGATCTCGTCGCTGGTGCTGCCGAAGTAGAAGGTGTCGATGCCCTCGGGAGTGATCTCAGCCAGCTTCTCCGCGAGCGGCTCGAGTTTGTCGTGGCGATAGACGTTGATCTGCGAGTGGATGATCCGCCCCGCCTGCTCAGCGATCGCCGCGGTCACCTTCGGATGGGCATAGCCGGTCGAGGCGGCACCGAGCCCCGCTGTGAAGTCGAGGTACTCGTGGCCGTTGACGTCGACGACACGACAGCCGACCCCGCGTTCGATCTGGAGGTCGGTTGCCGTCGCCCAGACGCTCGAGAGGTGTGCTCCGATTTCGGCCATCCGAGGAGCCTATGCAGAACATGACATCGATCCGGGACGGATGACAGCGGAACCGTGCCCCCGGCGGTGACATCCATCCGGAATGAACCTGACGGGTCGAGGTCAGAAGGCGGCGGCGACGACCTCGTCGTAGGTGGCTGCGAGGTGGAACGTCATCTGCTCTCGGACGTTCTCCGGGACGTCGTCCAGATCAGGGCCGTTCCGCTTCGGGAGCACGACTTCGGTGAGACCCATCCGATGTGCGGCGAGCACCTTCTGCTTGACGCCGCCGATCGGGAGGACTTGGCCCTGAAGCGTGATCTCACCGGTCATGCCAACGGTCGGCTTGACCGGCTGACCGGTGAGCAGCGACACCAACGCCGTCGTCATCGTGATTCCCGCGGACGGGCCGTCCTTGGGCACGGCGCCCGCCGGCACGTGCACGTGGAACCGACGACGCAATGCTGCATCGTCCAGACCGAGTTGGTCGGCGTGACTGCGCACGTAGTTGAGCGCGATCTGCGCCGACTCCTTCATCACGTCACCGAGCTGACCGGTGAGCGTCAGGCCCGGCTCGGTGTCAGGTCCTGTCGGGAACGCCGTCGTCTCGATGAACAGGACGTCGCCGCCCACCCCGGTCACAGCGAGGCCGGTCGCGACGCCGGGGGCGGACGTCCGCTCCGGGATCTCGTCGTCGATCTTCGGACGGCCGAGCCAGTCGGCCAACTCGTCATCGTCGATCTCGATCGGCGTTGCGGTCCCGGTCGCCACCTTCGCCGTCACCTTCCGGACCAGCCGACCGAGCGCACGCTCGAGCGCTCGCACGCCCGCCTCTCGGGTGTAGCCCCGGATGATCGACCCGATCAGGTCGGCGTCGACGACGACTTCGTCGGGGGTCAGTCCCGCATGCTCGATCTGACGCGGGAGCAGATAGCGGTTCGCGATGAACACCTTCTCGGCCTCGGTGTAGCCGTCGAGTCGGATCAGATCCATCCGGTCGAGCAGCGGTCCGGGGATGGTGTCGGCCACATTGGCAGTCGCAATGAACACGACCTCGGACAGGTCGAGATCGACCTCGAGGTAGTGGTCACGGAAGGTGTGATTCTGAGCCGGATCGAGCACTTCCAGGAGCGCTGCCGTCGGGTCGCCCGACCAACCACCCGCCGTCAGCTTGTCGATCTCGTCGAGCAGGATCACCGGGTTCATCGTCCCCGCCTCCTGCAACGCCTTCACGATGCGACCAGGCTGCGAACCGACATAGGTCCGGCGATGCCCACGGATCTCGGCTTCGTCGCGCACACCACCGAGGGCGACACGAACGAACTCGCGACCCATCGCGCGAGCGATCGACTCACCGAGCGACGTCTTGCCGACACCCGGAGGACCGACCAAGGTGAGAACTTGGCCGATATCTCGAACGCCCGAGGCGTCGCTCCGCTCGTCGGACTTGCGGGCCTGCGGCGTGCCGTCAGCGGGATCTTCACCCGTTTCCTGCGCAGGTGGGGCCTGCTTGGCACTGCGGCCGACGCCCCGTTCCTGCCTCAGCTTCTTGGCAGCCAGGAACTCGACGATGCGTTCCTTGACGTCGTCGAGGCCGTAGTGGTCGGCGTCGAGGATTGCCTGCGCGGCATCGAGGTCGAGCGTGTCGTCGGTGCGCTCGCCCCACGGCATCTCGAAGATGCGGTCCAGCCAGGTCCTGACCCAACCGTGTTCGGGCGACTGTTCGCTCATTCGCTCCAAGCGGTCGAGCTCCTTCTCGACGAAGTTCGTCACACCGTCGGGGGCGTCGAGTTCGTCGAGACGCGTCCGGTACTCACCAATGATGTCGTCGCTCCCTTCCCCGAGTTCCTTGCGGATCGCGTTGAGCTGTTGCCGCAGGACGAACTCGCGCTGCTGTTTGTCCATGCCCTCGCTCACGTCGTTGCGGATCGTCTCGGCGACCTGCAACTCGTTGAGATGATTGCGCGCCCACGAATGGATCGCGTCGACTCGGTCGGACACGTCGACGGCCTGGAGGACACGGAGTCGATCGTGGTCGTTGAACTCGGCCCAGAGCGCAACCGAGTCGGCAAGTTGGCCCGGTGACTCGACCGTGCGGAGCAGCTCGGGCAGTCGCCGCGAGTTCCGCAGCTCCGCGATCAGCTCGAGCGTCGCTCGCAACTCTCGCATCGCGGCTTCGACACGCGGCGACACCACGCCGTCGAGGACCGGTTCGACCAGGGCGAAGGTGGGTCCGTCGTTCGTGGTTTCGACCGAGGCGACACGGGCGCGACGCTCGACCTGGACGATCGCCGCCGATTCACCGGTCGGCAGGTTGCCGACGTTGGGGACGCGTGCGACGACTGCAAGATCGTGCTCGTCACCCCCGGTCAGCGCAATGCGCCCGTCGGCTTGGTCGACCGCCGCTTCCACCGCACGGCGCAGCTCGTCAGTGGCGAGTGTGAGGGTCACGGTGGCACCGGGGAGGACCGCTGCGGGAAGATGGGCGAGGGGAAGGCGGGTGGTGGTCGGCGAATCGATCGTGGCCTGCTCAGACATGCAGACACACTAGAGACAGCAATGATGAGTCACACCACCTCAAGATTCACACCTGGATCGGGAATACGGGTGTGCCCGTGCGGGTGTGGGGCTACTCGAACGATTCGGCGACAGCGAGCGCGTCATCCCACGACGCACCTGCGGCGAGGGAGCCACGCATCTTCATCACCCATCGCGGCGCGTTGACGCCGAGTGCGCCGCGGAGTCGGTCGCCGTTGCGGTACAGCGCGAGGAACTTGCCGTCGGCCACCGAACCGGCGGCCACGACCACGTCGTCATCGGGCGACGAGCGCCCCAGGAACTGGACCCGGATGTCGAACTGATCGCTCCAGAAGAACGGCACGGGCGCATACGCCTCGGGCTCGTCGCCACGACTCACGGCCAGCAGGTTTCGAGCAGCGGCCGCGCCCTGCTCAGCGGCGTTGGTCCAGTGCTCGACCCGCATCTCCTCGTCGAACAGCCGGTTCGGCCAGCGCAGGATGTCCCCCGCTGCATACACACCGGGACGGATCTCACCATCCGCGCGTCGGGCGTTGAGCGTCTCGTCGCACACCACGCCGTCGCGGACGTCAAGGCCACTGTCGTCGAGCCACGCAGTGGCGGGCACCACG
>Ga0316197_10001112_pt1 | contig 19171 bp, 16 predicted proteins | sample OudBiesiAoxic_MG_FD_204939 | JGI IMG/M metagenome (GOLD analysis project Ga0316197, IMG submission 204939) | Coastal sediment microbial communities from Oude Bieten Haven, Netherlands - site A oxic | ecosystem: Environmental > Aquatic > Marine > Coastal > Sediment | place: Netherlands... | reverse complement strand
CTTCCAAACGTAAAACTGATGGAGATGGGATTATACTCATTATTGGATGGGTATAAGGCACTGAAAATGTATTCGGAACCGCCGTATGCGACCCACGCTTGTACGGTGGTGTGAGAGGACGGAGGCCTCCTCCTACTCGATTTGATATATGTATTAATAGCGGGGTATGGCTAAATATATGGAAGAGTATTATAAAATCAGATATTTATTCTGTGAATGTTTGGCTATATCACTTTCATTATATGTTTATTTTGTATTTAAAATGTTGTTAATTTGTGCTTGATTATTAACCTGTAGTGGTTACAATTTAAGCGTAAATATAGTTTACAACTTACCCATTTAGAGAATTAATTTTAAGTTTTAGGAGGTCAACATGACAGTTATTCATTCATACAAAATGTGTTGTGCCATCACTATGTCGTTTACACCCGTTAACGATAAAAACGATTAATTAATTCGTAACCTTTCTGGCTGCGAATATTGCGGCTGCTTAAGAAGGGATATTCCTATCTTTATTATTTTGTCGCACTATTTCTAGCCTTATTTTGGAGAAATATTATGCGTCATTCATTATACCTACGTTTAGCTACAGTATTAATTCAAGCTGATCTTGCACGAGAAGAGCGAGAATGGAAACGACAAGTACGTAAAGTTCAGTATGAGATCCCATGGGGAAATGAGTATCTACTTAAAGATATTGGTTTGCATATTGATGGTCGAACAATAAGTGATCTTGAGGTTCCGGCAATCAAGACTGAACGCCAAATTCGTCATCTTCGTCGACTCGTCCGTTTGAGAATAGCAACGTAATACTAAGCCAGAGAAAGTAGAGGTGAATTTTTCTCTGGCTATATTTTTATAATAAAGGGGCGTGCTATTGCCCTTTTATTTTTCACCATTGGTCTGTGTTATAACAGACATTGCTGCTTGGTAGGAGATCTCTAAAGATTCACGGCTATGCCCTTTAACGCCAAGATCATTTAAAACGCCATCACCCATACCATAGACGACACCGTGAACCTGAACGTCTTGTCCTCGTTCCCAAGCGGTTTGCATCACGGTTGAATTACCTACGTTATATACTTGTTCTGCGACATTGATTTCACATAATTTATCGCCCCATTTCTCACGAGGTAAATTGCCAAATACAGTTCGGTGTTTTAGGTATAAATCACGAATGTGAAGTAGCCAGTTATTGATTAAGCCTAACGGTGGATTATCGATTGCCGCATTTACTCCACCGCAGCCGTAATGGCCACAAACAATAATATGTTTAATTTTAAGTACATCAACAGCATATTGTAAAACAGATAAGCAATTTAAATCAGTATGTATTACCTGGTTAGCTACATTTCGATGAACAAAGAGTTCTCCTGAATGTAACCCAGTTAAGCGCTCTGCTGGAACTCGACTGTCTGAACAACCAATCCATAAAAAACCTGGATTCTGTCCTTCTTCAAGTTGAGCAAAATATTCAGGACGTCCTGCTTTAATTGATTTTGCCCACTTAGAATTATTTTCAAAGAGCTCTTTAATTTCCGGCATTTTAAATTTTCATCCCTTAAATACTTACGAATAAGTCGGTATTCGCTAAACTTATTTCTGTTAAAAACGTCAACAGGTTTATTAACTATACACAATGTTACAATTGCAATCTGCTAAAAAGTAGTCTTAAAAGTACTCATCTGACGTGTAGTAGCTTTAAAAAGTTCAATTTTAATACGAATTAGATAGATACGGCATAAGCAGAAGTTATTGGTTCTAATTAACTGTTATGAGAGAAGAATAACATTTGTTAAATTAATGAAGTGAATGTGTTTATAGCAAGGAGCTAATGGTGTTTGGGCAACGATTTGAAAACATAAATTTTAAAGGTGATCTTTTTGGTGGGGTAACGACGGCCATCATATCACTGCCTTTGGCATTAGCCTTTGGTGTTGCTTCAGGAGCAGGGGCTGAAGCAGGGCTTTGGGGAGCTATCATGGTGGGGCTTTTTGCTTCTTTATTTGGTGGTTCTTCTACATTAATCTCCGAACCAACTGGACCAATGACGGTAATTATGACTGCTGTCTTAACCAGTATGGTCGCTAAATACCCTGAGACTGGTATTGCAATGACATTTACCGTTGTAATGATGGCTGGTGCATTTCAAATTCTACTTGGTACATTAAAACTAGGTAAATACATAACATTAATGCCTTACAGTGTTATTTCAGGCTTTATGTCTGGGATTGGGGTTATTCTTATTATTTTGCAGCTTTCACCTTTACTAGGCCATGCTGCACCATCTGGTGGCGTGATGGGCACACTCAGCGCTTTACCAGATACACTAGCTAACTTAGACATTAAAGAATTATTTCTTGGTTTACTAACTCTGGCAGTTCTGTTTCTTTTTCCTCAGCATTATCGTAAATATGTCCCTGCTCAACTCGTTGCTTTAGTTGCGGTAACACTTATATCTGTCATCATTTTTGATATGGATTCTATTCGCCGTATTGGAGAAATCCCCGCAGGTTTACCTTCTATCGTTATTCCTACGATTAATAGTGATATGTTTATGACCATGGTCATCGATGCTCTGGTACTAGGTACATTGGGTTGTATTGATACCTTATTAACTGCTGTTATCGGAGACTCTTTAACACGCCAAGAACACGACTCAGATAAAGAATTACGAGGTCAAGGTTTAGCAAATATGATCTCAGGATTGTTTGGCGCGTTACCTGGTGCGGGTGCCACTATGGGGACGGTAACGAATATTCAAGTGGGTGCGCGATCACCATTGTCTGGTGTATTTAGAGCGGCAGTGTTAGCTCTTGTGGTATTAGTTGCTGGAGGGCTGACAGAACCGATCCCTATGGCTGTACTCGCTGGTATTGCCGTTTATGTTGGTTTCAATATTCTTGATTGGAGTTTTATTCAACGCGCGCATAAAGTGAGCGTTCAGGGCATGGCCATTATGTATGGTGTAATGTTATTGACCGTGTTTGTTGATCTAATTGTGGCGGTTGGTCTTGGTGTCTTTATTTCAAATATCATTATTATTGAACGTTTAAGTCGTGAGCAAGCTCGCCAAGTCAAAGCGATTAGTGATGCTGATGAAGATGATGTGCCTCTTACTGAGAGCGAGAGAGCTTTGCTGGATCAGGCTAATGGAAAAGTTCTATTCTTCTATTTATCAGGCCCAATGATCTTCAGTGTATCAAAAGCTATCTCACGTCAGCATACAAGTATTTCTGATTATGAAGTGATGATTTTGGATTTAACCGACGTTCCCATGATTGATGTCACAGTAGGATTAGCATTAGAGAATGCGATTAATGATGCATTGGATGCCAATTGTAGAGTCTATTTACTGTGCCCAAATGAGCAAACAAGAGAACAATTAGAGAAGTTTCATGTTACGGACTTAGTTCCTGATGAAAATACGTTTAAATTCCGTTATGAGGCACTTAAGTCTGCGATTAAATACGTTTCGCCTAATGAAGAGTAACTCATTAATTTTATTTGTCTAATTTAAGCTGCAGAGTGACGAACTCTGCGGTTTTTTATTATCAGGGTGTTTTTCAAATTTGCTTTAATCGTCATTCAACGATAAGCTAGGTATATTAATAGATGCTAATCTAAGTGATGGGTAAAATATGTACGCATTAGAAATAGAACAATTACGAAAAACTTATGCAGGGGGCTTTGAAGCTCTAAAGGGCGTTGATTTATCTGTTGAACAAGGTGATTTTTATGCTTTGTTAGGACCGAATGGGGCTGGTAAATCAACAACCATTGGGGTTATCAGTTCGCTTGTGAATAAAACCTCTGGCCGAGTTAAGGTGTTTGGTTATGACATTGATACCCATCTGGTTCAAGCAAAGCAACAGATTGGATTAGTACCTCAAGAATTTAATTTTAATCCATTTGAAACTGTGCAACAGATAGTAATACAACAAGCGGGTTATTATGGTGTCTCTCGTACCCTTGCTAAAGAGCGAGCCAAAAAATACTTATCTCAGCTCGATCTTTGGGATAAAAAAGATGACCGTGCACGTAATTTATCTGGTGGTATGAAACGTCGTTTAATGATTGCTCGCGCATTGATGCATGAGCCAAAGCTATTAATTCTTGATGAACCAACAGCGGGTGTTGATATTGAACTACGTCGTTCTATGTGGGAATTCTTAAAGCAGATTAACGAACAAGGTGTCACTATTATTCTCACTACGCATTATCTTGAAGAAGCGGAAATGCTGTGTCGAAATATAGGTATCATTAATAAAGGTGAAGTCATTGAAAATACGTCAATGAAATCGTTACTTAATAAACTTCAGGTTGAAACTTTCATTTTAGATCTAGCAGAAGGTAGCCCTGTTCCTCAACTGGAAGGCGCTAAAGTAACAAACAGCAAAGAAGGCTCGATAGAGGTAGAAATCGATAAATCTCAAGGATTGAATTACCTTTTTGAGCAACTAAATCATCAAGGTGTTAATGTACTTTCTATGAGAAATAAAGCGAATCGATTAGAAGAGTTATTTGTCAGCATCGTTCGTAATGGAGAAGCTAAATAATGATGGACTTATATTGGACAGCATTTAAAAGTCTTATTTCTAAAGAGATAAATCGATTCACTCGTATCTGGGTACAAACACTAGTACCACCAGCAATCACCATGACTCTTTATTTTATTATTTTTGGTAACTTGATTGGTTCTCGCATTGGTGAAATGAGTGGCTTTAGCTATATGGAATATATTGTTCCTGGCTTGATCATGATGTCTGTTATCACTAACTCTTATTCTAATGTGGCTTCTTCATTTTTTAGTGCTAAGTTTCAAAAGAATATAGAAGAATTATTAGTTGCTCCTGTGCCTAACTATATCATTATTGCTGGTTTTGTTGGTGGTGGTGTTGTACGTGGTTTACTAGTTGGTGCTTTGGTTACTTGTGTATCACTATTTTTTGTAGACATTCAAATAGCTCATCTTGGTGTTATTATGCTAACCGTATTAATGACATCAATTGTGTTCTCTTTAGGTGGGTTAATTAATGCGGTGTTCGCGAGAACGTTTGATGACATTAGTATTATACCTACCTTTATTTTAACGCCATTAACGTATTTGGGTGGGGTGTTTTACTCGATTAATTTATTGCCTGAATTCTGGCAAGGGGTTTCTAAACTAAACCCAATCGTTTATATGGTAAATGCATTCCGTTATGGTTTTTTAGGGGTGTCGGATGTAGGGATTGGAACTGCTTTTGCAGTCTTATCAATCTTCATTCTTGCTTTATATACGATAGCTTTACATTTGATATCAAAGGGAACTGGCTTACGAAGCTAAAGTAAATCTCTTAAAAAAAGGGCTGATGATTATGAATCATCAGCCCTTTTTTAAAATATAAATAGAGTCAGAGTTACTCTTCTGTCTCTTCTTCGCTTACTGCAATATGAAGTTCAACAACCAAGTTATCGATTAATCGTACCTGACCTAGAAAGGCTGCCATTAAGATTACAGCTTGAGTTGTTTCTTCTGTTGGTTCTTGAAGCGTTCTTGCATCACGAATGAAGATTTCATCAGGTTGCAAATCAGCCGCACGCAGTTGATCACTGGCATCTTCAATTAACGATTCATAATCAGTACGACCGCCACGCATTTGGCTGCTGATCCAGCGCATTGTACGCGCTAGAACTGGAGCTCGCTGACGTTCATTTAATGTCAGAAGGTTATTACGAGAGCTCATTGCTAAGCTATCAGCTTCACGTACCGTAGCAACGCCTACAATCTCAATATCTAATGCCATATCAATGACCATCTGACGGATAAGAGCAAGCTGCTGGAAGTCTTTCTCGCCAAAACAAGCAACATCAGGCTGAACGATATTGAAAAGCTTATTTACAACTGTAGAGACACCTTTAAAGTGTCCAGGGCGTGAAGCGCCTTCTAAAATAGTTGAAATAACTGGCACATCAACAACAGTCTGTTTATCTAGTCCATTTGGGTACATAATTTCAGGTGTTGGTGTGAATACGATATCTACTTTTTCAGCGGTTAGCTTTTCGATATCTTCGTCGATAGTACGAGGATAGTTAGTTAGGTCGTCGTTATTGTTAAATTGCATCGGATTAACGAAAATACTAGCAATAACAATATCTGCATGTTCACGGGCGGTGCGAACAAGCGTAAGGTGACCTTCATGCAGATTGCCCATGGTAGGAACAAAAGCAATACGCTTGCCTTCGCGCTTCCAAGTTTTAATCTGCTCACGTAATGGCAGAATATCAGCAAAAATATCCATTAAAGGTCCTTAATTAAATGTATGTTCAGCAGCAGGAAAAATACCTTGCTCAACATCTTGAATATATTTAGTTACAGCTGTGCGCATATCCCCTGTTTCCGCTAAGAAATTCTTAGAGAATTTAGGCATATAGTTGGCTGAGATGCCAAACATATCATGCATAACTAAAATTTGACCATCCGTTGAATTTCCTGCTCCAATCCCAATAACAGGAACAGTACAAGCTTTAGTGATACGTTCTGCTAGAGAAGCAGGAACACACTCTAATAAAATAATTTGAGCACCGGCCTTTTCAAGGGTTAGCGCATCTTTAATCATTTGTTCTGCTTTGACTTCATCACGACCTTGTACTTTAAAACCACCAAAAATATTAACAGACTGAGGGGTTAAACCAAGGTGTGCGCATACTGGAACTGCGCGTTCAGCAAGAATACTAATGGTTTCAGCTATCCATTCCCCTCCTTCAATCTTCACCATGTTAGCACCAGCTTGCATTAATTTAGCAGCGTTCTCACAGGCTTGTTGAGGGGTTGCATAGCTCATAAATGGCATATCAGCCATTACCAAGCTATTTGGGCTCCCTGCGCGAACACAACGAGTATGGTAAGCGATCTCTTCGGTTGTTACAGGTAACGTATCATGCTTACCTTGTAACACCATACCTAATGAATCACCGACTAATAGAACTGGCATTTCTTGCTGTTCAAATAGTTGTGAGAAACTTGCATCATAAGCAGTTACGGTAGCAAACTTACGACCTTCTTGTTTCCACTTCATTAAGTCATTAATAGAGATTTTTTTCATAAAATATCCTTACTAAAAGCAATTATCCTTGCCAGATGGTTAGTTCATTTCTATCTACTTGTGTAAGTAGTTGAGAAAGCGTTGTTCCATCTGGAAAGGTAAAATCGTTATAAATTTCTGCGAGCGGATAAAGAACAAACTCTCGTTCTTTCATGCCATAGTGAGGCACGGTTAATCGCTCATTGTCGATCACTTGATCGCCAAATAAAATAATATCAAGATCGAGGGTTCTTGGTCCCCAACGTTCATCCTTACGCACACGACCTTGCTCAAGCTCAATTTTTTGAGTGAGATCAAGTAGGTCTAATGGTTCAAGGTTAGTTTCAATTTCAACCACCGCATTAATATAATCGGGTTGATCTTGAGGACCCATTGGAGAACTACTGTAAAGTGATGAAATTGCAGTCACTTTACAGTCAGGCAGGTGATGGAGTGCTTCAATAGCAACGTTAGCCTGTTCTACTGGGTTGCCTAGATTACTCCCAATCGCAATAATTACTTTGATCATGAGTCGTTATTTGTGCGTTTTTTCTTACGATACGGGCTACGACGTTTGCGTGTCCCTGTAGAACGCCCACCATGTAAACTTTGAATCATATTATTACGGTGTGGTGTTGGTGCATCTTGAAATTCTGTCCACCAATCTGCAAGCGCTTTTACTTCGCCGCCTTCTACAGCTCCGCGCATTTCAAGGAAATCATAGGCTGCACGGAATTTCTGTTGGTCAATAAGAACAAATGCTCTCTTGCCATTACGGCGAGGTAAACGCAATTGAAGCTGCCAAACATCACGAATTGTTGCGGTTAGTCGACGTGGAATTGCGGTACTTTTAACTTGGATATCAAGAATGATATTAGACGCTTCCATGATCGATTCGTAATGATCATACTTTGGATTTTCATCTTGAATTTCTTGCGCTTTAACCGTTAATGGGTACCAAAGCATTGCAGCAAACATGAAGGCTGGATTAACTCGTTTACCACTATTAATACGTTTATCTGTTGAGCGTAATACTAATTCGATCATCTGCTCTGTTGAACTATTCCCTTCTTCTGTTAAGTAGGGTGTTAGTGCAGGAAACAGTTGCTGAAATAAATTAAATTTACGCAGCATGTAGTAAGTATCGAGTCCTTTGCCTGCTTGCAATAATTTTAATGACTCTTCAAATAAGCGAGCTGCAGGAATTTCTTGTAATAAAGACGATAACTCAACCATAGGTTCGGCTGTTTTATCACAAATAGTCATGTCTAATTTAGCAGCGAAACGAACCGCTCGAAGCATACGAACAGGATCTTCACGATAACGGGTTTCTGGATCACCAATTAAACGGACAACCTTATTGTTTAAGTCTTCAATGCCGTTAGCATAATCGTGGATTGAATAATCAGCAATGTTGTAATACATAGCATTAATCGTAAAGTCACGACGTTGAGCATCTTCTTCAACAGTGCCGTAGACATTATCACGTAGCAGCATGCCTTCTTTTGATTGTGCTGAGATATTTTTCTTCTCAGATTCTTCTTCTTTTTCTTCTTTGTGATGACCACGGAAAGTCGCCACTTCAATGACATCTCTGCCAAAAAGAATATGAGCTAAACGGAATCGACGGCCGATTAATCGACAATTTCGAAACAGCTTTTTGATCTGCTCTGGTGTTGCATTAGTGGCGATATCAAAGTCTTTAGGTTCTTGGCCTAGAAGAATGTCGCGCACACCTCCGCCTACGAGATAGGCGTCGTATCCTGCATTACTTAAACGGTAAAGAACTTTTAGCGCATTATCGCTGAGATCTTTACGTGAAATATTATGTTCTTGGCGTGTGATAACGTTCAGTTTCAAATCCTCTGTAGAGCAAATATCACTGTTGTTTTTGAGTAAATTACGACAAAAACGGACAACTTGATTAAAGATAATGACCTCGATATTCAAGTGAGCAGTCAAAAATAGGCGTGCATCATAGCTTAAATTGTGGGTTTTGAGAATGGGGTAGTGATCTCGAGCCCAGTTGGGAGCTGTTTTAGGTGCCAATTTTTGATTGCCCATTGAAGAATTTCATTCAATGTGACGGTTTCTATGTCCTTCGGTAACGTAAATCCTAGAAACCTTAAAGCTTCAAGCAATGTCGGTTTTGGATTGTCGTTATCAATTGCTGGGGCATAGTTTTGTTTTGATAGCTTTTTTCCAGAATCATCTACAGCAAGTGGTAAATGAAGATAACTGACTTCTTTGACACCTAATTGACGATAAAGTGAAATTTGACGTCCAGTTGGTTCAATTAAATCGGCACCACGAACCACCTCAGTAATACCTTGTTCAATATCATCCAATACAACGGCAAGATTATAAGCAAATAACCCATCGCGACGTTTTATAATAAAATCTTCTTGAGCAAGCTGTGTTGGTATTTGAATCATCCCATGCTTTATATCATAAAATGATTCAACAGGGTGTTGCATCGCTAAACGTACAGAAGCATTTTTTTCTGAAAGGTGTTTATGTTTACAATGCGCTAAGTAAAAGCCACCATCTTCTTTTATTTGTTTACGAGTACATTGACAAAAATACGCATCGCCCTTATCAACCCATTGGTTAATTTGAGACTGATAAATATCATGGCGTTGACTTTGGTAAACAATGTCATCATCCCATTCAAAGCCATAAGCTTCTAAGGTTTGAATTATTAAGGAAGAGGCTCCTGCTATTTCTCGTGGAGGGTCTAAATCTTCAATGCGAACCAACCACTTTCCCTGTTGTGATTTAGCTTGTAAATAGCTACCTAAAGCAGCAACAAGAGAACCAAAATGCAATGGACCTGATGGTGATGGTGCAAAGCGACCTATGTATTGGGTAGTCATAGAATTTCACTGTATAAACGTAAAAAAGGGAGCCTGTGCTCCCTTTTCATTATTTTTAATTGGTTTTAGCCAGCCATTTGCTTTTCTTTGATTTCTGCAAGTGTTTTACAGTCAATACAAAGATCAGCAGTTGGACGTGCTTCTAAGCGACGAATACCAATCTCAACACCACAAGAATCACAGAAGCCGAAATCTTCTTCTTCGATTTTAGTTAGTGTCTTTTCTATCTTTTTGATTAGACGGCGTTCACGATCACGATTACGCAGTTCTAAACTAAATTCTTCTTCTTGAGCTGCACGATCAACAGGATCTGGGAAATTAGCAGCTTCATCTTTCATGTGATTTACTGTGCGTTCAACTTCTTCCCTAAGTTGATTACGCCAAGCTTCTAGAATCTTAGTAAAGTGTTCAACTTGAGCTGGGCCCATGTACTCTTCACCAGTTTTTTCCTGGTAAGGTTCAACACCAGCGATAGCTAGAATACCTAGCGTTCTTTTTGTATTGCTCTCTGGCATTACAGCTTCTCCTAAACGTCTTTGACTCTCACTAGCCAATGAGGGCGCTATCTATAACAGAAAGAAAAGGGGCGATCAAATATTGAATACACCAATTGAGATCTAGTAGCAAGAACGTAGCACTTTTCTTAAAAAGAACGTAATGATTGCTGATTAAAGCAACTAAATACTAAAAGGTAGCTTTCGTACGATCTTCATCTCTTTTGGTGACATCTCTGCTTGGTAACAGAGAACCGTAACCCCACTTTCAATCGCATCTATTAATAAAGAATTATATTGTTGGTCTATATGGTGTGCGATTGATACTTTTTCAATGCCTGAATGTAAAACAGCGAAAAATAAAACGGATTTTTTTCCATTTAGTGCCATTTCACTCAGTTCTCGTAGATGTTTTTGTCCTCGAGTGGTAACTGCGTCAGGAAAATAACCCTGACCGTCTTTACCTAATAAAGTGACGCTCTTTACTTCAATATAGCAGTCAGGTAGAGATTCTTCACTAAGTAGTATATCAATACGACTGTTTTCTGAACCATATTTCACTTCTGTTTTGAGTGTGCTGTACTCATTTAACTCATCAATTTGCTTATTGTTAATTGCTTCCACGACTAATTGATTTGCTCGAATGGTATTAACGCATATTGTGTGGGTATTTTCTGTGACGCTAAGCTCCCAACTATTAGGGTATTTACGTTTTAGGTTATTGGATGTTGAAAAAAACACCGTATTTCCAGGAGTTGCACAACCCGTCATCGCGCCAGTGTTTGCGCAGTGGATAGTTCGCTCGCTGTTATCTGGTAATTTGATATCAGTTAAAAAGCGTTTATAGCGTTTTATTAATATTCCAGATTCTAATTCAGGTTCAAATTTCATTTAACTACTGTTTTTTTGTACAATGGTTTAATTCGAGATAATGCCACAAGGCGAACCCATTGTCACAGTTACCAATTGAAAGAGTGATCCCATCACTGATTGATAAATTACAACGCTATTCTCAGCTTATTTTAAAAGCATCGACAGGGGCTGGTAAGTCAACCCACCTGCCTTTAATGCTCTTAAAAGAGAAGGTGATTGAAGGCAAAATTATTATGCTAGAACCAAGACGATTGGCTGCACGAAATATTGCGAGCTATCTAGCATCTCAATTGGGAGAAAAAGTGGGGGAGCAAGTTGGCTTTCGGATCAAAGGTGAGACTAAAGTTAGTGCTCAAACACGATTAGAAATTGTCACTGAAGGGGTTATGACTCGAATGATCCAATCTGATCCCGAGCTGACAGGGGTTGGATTACTCATTTTTGATGAATATCATGAGCGAAGTGTTCATGCTGATACTTCTTTAGCTTTTGCTTTAGAAGTACAAGAAGCGTTAAGAGATGATCTTAAGTTGTTGGTGATGTCGGCTACATTAGACCAGACGGCATTACAGGAGTTACTTCCTAATGCCGCGTATGTTGAATCTGATGGGCGAATGTTCCCAGTGACGACGTCTTATAGCTCTCTTAAAACAAACCAACGAATTGTTGAAGCAACTGAGCAAGCAATTCGTAAGGCGTTGTTAAATGAAACTGGCTCGATGCTTGTGTTTTTATCGGGAGTTGGGGAAATAAGGCAAGTTGAAGAACGATTGAAAGATTTGCCATCAGGGATAATCGTTGCCCCTTTATATGGACAACTTGATGCGAAAAAGCAGCAACACGCGTTGCAGCCTGCATTGAAAGGAACACGAAAAATTGTATTAGCAACCAATGTGGCTGAGACCAGTTTAACTATTGAAGGCATTCGAATTGTCATTGATAGTGGTTATGAGAAAAAGACTACGTTTGATGCCAAAACGGGAATTACGAAATTAGAACAAAAGCGGATCGCGCAATCTTCTGCAGAACAACGAAAAGGGCGTGCTGGGCGTTTAGAACCTGGTGTCTGTATTCGTTTATACAGTGAGTCTCAATATCAGCAACAAGCCGTTGTTCAAACTCCTGAAATAGAATCATCAGATCTTTCTTCCTTAGTTTTAGAATTGGCTAAATGGGGAGTGACGGACCCTCAATCTCTTCAATGGTTAACACCACCGCCTAATGCCAATATTCAACAAGCTCGTACATTATTATCACAGCTAGGGCTTATTGATAAGTCTGCTCAGCTTTCTGCTGTTGGTGAAAAATCACAACAATTGGCGATAGAGCCACGTCTTGCTACGGTGTTATTGCAAGCGAATACCCAATCAGCGGCACACTTACAAACGGCTTTATATGCACTACCGATAATAGAAGAAGCAGCAAAATCAATTTCATCGAAAGATCTTGGTTACCACCTTTCATTACTCCTTGATGGTCGATACCCAAAACAGAGTTACTACCAACAAGGAGCTCAGCGTTTAGCCCATTTTCTTTCAGTTAAACCAGATATGAAGCAGGTATCTGTTGAACTTATTGGCGAGGTATTAGCGGCAGGCTTTCCTGATAGGTTAGCAATAGCAAAAGGTGAATTAGGTCAGTTTCAATTAGCTAATGGTCATGGTGTCCAAGTTGATGGCGTTGAATCTATAGCACAAAGTGATTGCTTGGTAGTGGTGGATTTATTAAAAGGAAATCAAAATCGTAGCTACGTCTTTCTTGCTGCGCCATTATCTAAAACATCTTTAATGAATGTTTCATCTCATTTGATAACAGAAAAAGAGCACGTAGATTGGGATGAAAAATCAGGCAGAATGCTCGCGGAGAAACGAACGTATTTAGGGAGAATCATTCTTCATAAAGAGCGGATGAGTTCACCGGATCCTGACAAAATATCGTTAGCATTGATTAGTATGCTCAAGCGCAAAGGAGTGATGGTTTTAAATTGGAATAAAGAAGTGCAATCTTTGCATTCTCGTCTTATCTGTTGTGAAGAGTGGCTACCAGATATTGGTCTTCCTCCTATGGCGGAATTTCAATTGCTTGAGAGTGCTGAGTTGTGGTTACTGCCATTTATGAACGGCATCAAAAATGATAAACAACTTAAGAACCTCAATATTATCGATGCGTTAGAGGCGTATGTTGGTTGGGATAAAATGAAACGTATTAATGAATATTTTCCTACTCATTATTTATTACCGACAGGGACAAAAGCAAAAATCTGTTATGAGTTACAATCTGAGCCAAAGATCTCTATTAGAATGCAAGAGGTGTATGGCGAAGCTCAAACCCCGTTATTGGTTCAAGGGAAAAAGAAACTGGTGATGGAACTGTTATCTCCAGCACAAAGGCCACTACAGACAACCAGTGATTTAGCGGGTTTTTGGCAAGGTTCGTATAAAGAAGTACAAAAAGAAATGAAAGGGCGTTATCCAAAACATATTTGGCCTGATGATCCTGCTACTCATCAAGCGACTAAAAAAACAAAACGTCACTTTAATTAATTATCTAACTTAAAAAGATCTCTCATGGCTGAAAAGAAAAAAGCACCAGCAAAGGCTGCGCCTAAAAAGGCGACCGTAAAAAAGAAAGCGCCAACAAAAAGAAAATCAGCGAGTAAGAAAAAAGCACCAACGTCACGTCCTTTTTGGAAAGGGTTGATGATACTCGGTTTTAAATTAAGCCTTGTCATGCTCGCTATTTTGCTTATTGCAGGGATCTATTTAGATACTGTAGTTAAGAAGCGCTTTGACGGTCAGTTATTTAGCTTACCAACGGTAGTCTATAGCCGAGTATTGACGTTATCGCCTGGACAGAATATTAGCTTACAAACTGTGACTAGAGAGTTAGATTTATTAAAATATCAGAAAGTTCGTCAACCTCAGCGATCTGGTGAGTATTCGTCATCGTCAACAAAAATTGAATTAATTCGTCGTCCATTTGAATTTCAACAAGGGCCTGAACCTGACCGTCATGTGATGCTGTATTTTAATAATGAAGGCTTACAAAAAATTGAAAACAGAACAGTGAAAAAGCAAATGGGTTTTTTACAAATTGAACCTCAGTTTTTGGGTATGTTGGATGCTGATGACGATCAACAACGTCTATTTTTACGCAGAGAGCAATTTCCAGAAGTGATGGTTGATGCTCTATTAGCGACAGAAGATAGAGATTTTTATCAGCATGATGGTGTATCACCTTTAGCAATTGCTCGTGCGATTGTTGTGAATGCAAAAGCAGGAAGAACGGTTCAAGGCGGGAGTACATTAACTCAGCAATTAGCAAAAAACCTATTTTTATCTCGTGAGAGAACGTTATGGCGTAAAGTTCGTGAAGCCTATATTGCTTTGATTTTAGATTATCGCTATAGCAAAGACCGAATATTAGAAGCTTATCTAAATGAAGTCTATCTAGGACAAACGGGTGGGGAAGCTATTCACGGTTTTGGATTGGCTGCTCAAGTGTATTTTGGACGCCCAATTGAAGAGTTACGGATAGATCAGCTTGCTATGTTAGTGGGGATGGTAAAAGGCCCCTCTTATTATAATCCAATGCGATTCCCTGAACGAGTAAAAGATCGTCGTGATTTAGTGTTACGTATGATGATGCAAGAGGATATTTTATCTCCTCGCCAGTATGAGATGGCAGCAAGTCGCTCTCTAGATGTAAAAAAGAGAGCATCGATTGCAACGAGGCAGCCTGCGTATTTTCAACAGTTAAAATGGGAATTAAAAGATAAAGCAGGAGACGCTTATCAAAAAGGTGAGGGTTTACGTGTATTTACAACCCTTGATCCTCTTTCTCAGCAAAAAGCAGAACAAGCAATAGAAAGAAAAGTGCCGCAATTAGAAAAGCGAGCAGGTAAAGGTCTAGAGGCTGCAATGGTGATAGTAGATCGTCAGAGTGGTGAAATCCGAGCTATGATCGGTGGTAGTCGAACTGGATTTGATGGTTTTAATCGAGCGATTAATGCTAAACGTCCAATTGGTTCTTTGGTGAAGCCGGCAATTTATCTTTCGGCCTTAGAAGAGCCAGATAAGTTCTCATTAGCAACCACACTCGATGATAAGGCTATTTCATTAAAAGGCAGTAAAGGGACAACATGGACTCCTCGAAATTTTGATCGTAAATTCAGAGGGCAAGTTCCTCTTTATTACGCATTTTCTCGCTCTTTAAATGTCCCCACTGTTAATTTAGGTTTGATGGTAGGTTTGGGAAAGGTTACCGATACTTTAGTTAAGCTAGGTGTTGATGCTCAAGAGATAAATCAAGTGCCTTCGATGTTACTTGGCTCAATAAATTTATCACCATATCAAGTAGCTCAAATGTATCAAACCTTAGGTAATGGTGGCAAGAAAGCTACGTTAACAGCATTAAAAGCAGTTGTTGATAATGAAGGTACTCTACTTTATGAGAATTTCCCTAGGTCTTCGAGAGTAGTATCCGAACAAGCCACTTGGTTAACCATTTATGGAATGAAGAAAACGGTTAGTGAGGGAACTGCGAGGTTTTTAAATAGTAAATACAGTTGGGCTAAATTAGCAGGAAAAACGGGAACCAGTAATGACTCAAGAGACAGTTGGTATGCAGGGGTTGATGGTCGTGAAGTCGTTATTACTTGGCTAGGTAGAGATGATAACAAACCAATGAAATTGACAGGTTCTAGCGGCGCTTTAAGGGTATACGCAGAGTATTTAAGTATGCGAACACCAGAAGTATTGCAATTACCATGGGCTGATAAAATCACAGCGGCTAAATTTAATATAAATACCAATAAAACATTAGAGCCGGATTGCTCAGGTAAAGCTCAATTACCTATTTGGGATGAGAGAGGGCAGTATAAATTGGATTGTGAGCGGAAAAATACACCAGCGGCATGGTTAACTGATATTTTTGGTCTTTAAATTTGAGTTTTTTTTGAAAGTAATTGTGAGTCTTTATGATGTTTGATGTTTTTTATCAGTATTTTGTCGAGCAAAACGTTATAAAAACAAGCATTCAGCATATATTTTCACCAAACGAACATTTATTTGTAATTAGAGGTTGACCTAAGGGACCAAAACCCGTTTAATACACCTCGTTGCCCGGATAGCTCAGTCGGTAGAGCAGAGGATTGAAAATCCTCGTGTCGGTGGTTCGATTCCGCCTCCGGGCACCATATTAGATTGTTGGTGCTAGTAGATTATTAACACGAGCAATAATAAATTAGTGTGCCGACTTAGCTCAGTAGGTAGAGCAACTGACTTGTAATCAGTAGGTCACCAGTTCGACTCCGGTAGTCGGCACCATTAATTCTCCTAGTGAGACGCAACACCTGTTCCCTTTTAGTTCAGTTGGTAGAACGCCGGACTGTTAATCCGTATGTCGCTGGTTCAAGTCCAGCAAAGGGAGCCATATACGAAAGCCTCGTCAGAAATGACGAGGCTTTTTTCGTTTTGGTGATTATAAAATGACGACTTATATTCATCATATAAACGACCAGAAGAACCAGTTTCCATATCTACTAGCTAGTGATCAATATGTGTCCAGTTATAAAAAAGGCACACTAAAGTAGCGTGCCATTTATTATTGAGTTTTGGATTAATTAACTTTTTACTCGAAATTTGTTTAACCAAGTCTCTAGGTCATCAGCTAACTCTGTTAATGTGTGAGTGCTGCTTTTACTTTCTGCAACAACACTCGCTAATTGCTGACCACTTTCTTCAATCATATTGACACGTTGAGTTATATCTTCACTGACGTGTTTCTGCTCTTCAGAAGCGGTGGCGATTTGATGGCTCATACTTGATATTGATTCAAGTGCAGTAACTATTTGCTGTAGAGCATCTGAAGCATGTTGAGATTCTGATACAGTACTCTTACTTGTTTCAGCACAGATTTTCATCGTTGAGATAGCATTGCGAGAACCTTCTTGTAGATTAGAGATCATTTGTTGGATCTCTTTTGTACTACCTTGAGTTCTTCCAGCAAGATTGCGAACTTCATCAGCAACAACCGCAAAACCTCGTCCTTGCTCTCCAGCACGAGCTGCTTCAATTGCAGCGTTTAAAGCAAGTAGATTTGTTTGTTCAGCAATATCACCAATGACATCAAGAACCTTAACAATACTATTTACTTCACTATCTAATTCAGCTACGGCAGTACTAGCGGTATTAAGTTGGCCTGCTAGCCCCTCTATATTATAAACCGTCGCATTAATTAACTCTTGAGTTCGAACGCTTTGTTTGTCTGCCTCGTCTGTATTGGTTGCAGTTTCTTGTGCTGATGCTGCAACATTATTTGCAGATGAAGACATTTCAGTGATTGCCGTTGCAATCATCTCTGTAGATTGGTGTTGGCTCTCTGTTAATTGGCTAACCGTACCTGCTCGCGAGTGTACATCTGATAGTTCTGACTTTAACGCTAACATTGATTGAGTTAGATGTTGAACTAGATCAGCTAATGAGATATTCATTGTTTGAACCGCTTGATAAATACTGCCTTCTGGTGCTTTTTTTTCAAACTGAGTTACGATCTCTCCTGCAGCAACTGTTTGAATGGCTGCATGGACATCACGAGGCTCTCCACCAAGTAATGAAATCATACGTTTCATTGAAATCATTAAAATGCTAAAAATTAAACTTGCAATAAGAAAAGCTAAACCAAATTGCCACTGAGCGGTAGACCAAAAACGAGCATTAACTTCAGTTTGTCCAATGCCAGTACCTACGATCCAATTCCAGTCTTTTGTTTTTTCTGCAATAGAGAGTTTCTCATCTATACTGCCGTCTGGCATTTTTAAAGACCATGTATATTCTGCAATACCATTTGGATTTTTATTTATAGCATTTTCTAAGATTTGACCGACACTTTTTCCTTCACTATCTCGAAATTCATGGAAACTAGTATTATGAAGTTGAGGGTCAAGAGGAGCAGCTAAGAACATTAAATTTTCATCAGCTACATAAACATACTCATCATCTTTATATACATTATTTCGCAGTATTGTAATTGTGAGCTCTTTAGCCTTACTCTCTTCAATTTTTCCCTGTCGAACCATTTCTTCCATGTTGTTAATTAAGTTATAAGTTGTTTGAAAGATCTCTGTAACTCGTGTTTTATTATCAATGGTACTTGCAATGCGTAATGTCCATAAACCACTTGCAGTCATTATTATGAGCGAACATAAAATAATAGTGGCAAGAACGTAAGATTGTGTTTTTAACTTCATGCTGATTTACCTCAAGAAGAATTATTTTGATATGAATTATGTCGCGTCTGATAAAATGATAACGGTGGAAAATAAAGATATAGTCAATATACCTTGTTTTATATAATAGTTGTTCTCTGAATGAATAGATCTAAATCACTAATTTGTGAGTAATATAAAAGTAGCTATGCCTCTTATATTTATCTACTAAAGTAATTTTAGGCCACTAGCTTTCATTTTCCATAATAATTTGTAGGTAAAATATACATTTTGATGGCTATATATACGAATTTATAGTTATTACATAATTAAAATATAAAAAGCTTGCCAATGTAGTTGAACTCTCTATAATGCGACCTCACTAACACGGAGAGCCCATCCCATAAGGGGTTAGCAATCAGAGTTAGTTAAGATGGTTTAGAAATTAAGTTTTAAATAAGTGCTTGACACTGAGACTTAAATAGATAAAATGACCGTCCTCTTCACTGAAAGGCTAGTAAGCTTTAAAAGTAGAAGAAAAGCTCTTTAACAATTTGAAACCTATTAATCTGTGTGGGCACTTGTGAGTTGATAATCACTAGTTTGCTTTTACTTTTCGAAGTGAATTCAAACAAAAATAATCAATGAACTGAG
>Ga0316197_10001110_pt1 | contig 19176 bp, 15 predicted proteins | sample OudBiesiAoxic_MG_FD_204939 | JGI IMG/M metagenome (GOLD analysis project Ga0316197, IMG submission 204939) | Coastal sediment microbial communities from Oude Bieten Haven, Netherlands - site A oxic | ecosystem: Environmental > Aquatic > Marine > Coastal > Sediment | place: Netherlands... | reverse complement strand
CGAGGCAGACGCCATGGTGTTCGACCACGAGACGATCGACGCGAGCGCCGACACGCTGTACGTCGATTGCACCGCGAGCGCCGTGGCCGGCAACGTCAACGATCTCACGCCCGTGTTCGAGCCGGGAACGATCAACCTGCAGATGGTCCGTCAGTTCCAGCCCTGTTTCAGCTCGGCGTTGATCGCGTTCATCGAGGCCCACGTCCACGACGAGGCCGAACGACAGAACATGACACGGCCGACGCCGATGACCGACACGCTCGAGGACTACCTCCGCGGTCTCGTCGACGGATTGCTCAACCAGGCGTCCTGGAACGGCAACGAGCAGGTTGCTGGTTGGATCAGCCAGTGCCGTCTCGACGGTTTCGGAGGTCTGATCAAGCAGGTGTCAGCTGCCGACACCGAGAAGATGGCAACCCTCGGCCGCATCATGGAAGCCGCCCCCCGGGCGGCGGGAAACCTCCAGCGCCTCGTGACCACTCCGAGCTAGGCCGCCGGCACCCGGTCGGCGATCGCGACCCGAACGGCGGGCGGGTCAGCCCAACGCGGCGATCGCAGCCGCGGTCGCCAGCACGCGACGCGCGTTGTCGACGTGCAGGTTCTCGATCATGCGCCCATCGACGGTGACCACGCCGCGCCCATCGGCGACCGCGTCGTCGAACGCAGCGATCACACGCTCGGCGTACTCGACGTCGTCGACCGAGGGCGCCCACGTGTCGTTGGCAGGTTCCACCTGGCTCGGATGGATCAACGTCTTGCCGTCGAACCCCATCTCCATCCCCTGGCGGCACTCGGCGGCGAAGCCGTCGGCGTTCTTGACGTCGTTGTAGACGCCGTCGAGGATCACCTTGCCGGCCTCGCGTGCAGCGAGCAGCGCAGTCGCCAGATGTGGCACGAGCGGATGACGGCCGGGGACGAGCGGCGAACGCAATTCCTTGGCGAGGTCGTTGGTGCCCATCACGAGCACCGCAACACGCGGGTGAGCGGCGATCGCGCGGACGTCGAACACCGCTGTCGGCGTCTCGATCATCGGCCAGATCTTCACGTTCGCAGGAGCGCCGGCAGCGTCGAGCAACCCCGACACCCGATCGACGTAGTCGACCGAGTCGACCTTGGGGATGACGACCGCCGAGGGCGCCGCGGCGCCGGCTGCGGCGACGTCGTCAGCGCCCCACTGCGTGTCGAGGCCGTTGCAGCGGATCGTCAGTTCGCGGTTGCCGTAGTTGCCCGACTGCACGGCGGCGACCGCCTTGCCCCGGGCGTCGGGCTTCGCGTCGGGAGCCACGGCATCCTCGAGATCGAAGATGATCGCGTCGGCGGGGATCGTCTGTGCCTTCTCCAGCGCGCGATCGTTCGCTGCCGGCATGTACAGCACGGAACGGCGGGGTCGCAGGTCATCGGTCGTGTCGGCCATGGCGTGATGCTCCTCAGAACCCGTAGGTGGCGGCGAGCTCGGGGTCTCGCTCGGACAGCGACCTGGCCAGTTCGACGACGACGTGGCACTGCTTCACCGATGCGTCGTCTTCCATCTTGCCGTCGAGCATGATCGCGCCGGTGCCGTCGCCCATCGCATCGATCACCCGCTGGGCATGGGCGACGTCGGCCGGATCGGGGCTGAACACCTTCTTGGCGATGCCGATCTGCACGGGATGCAGGCTCCAGGCGCCGACGCAGCCGAGCAGGTACGCGTTGCGGAACTGGTCTTCGCACGCAACGGTGTCCTTGATGTCTCCGAACGGACCGTAGAACGGCAGGATCCCGTTGGTGACGCAGGCATCGACCATGCGCGAGATCGTGTAGTGCCACAGGTCCTGCTGGTACGTGGTCCGATCGGCTTCGAGGTCGTCGCCGACGGGGTCGGTACGCACGAGATACCCCGGGTGCCCGCCACCGACGCGGGTGGTCTTCATGCGCCGGTTCGCCGCGAGGTCCGCGGGGCCGAGCGAGAGTCCCTGCATGCGCGGTGACGCAGCACAGATCGCTTCGACGTTGGCCACGCCACGGGCGGTCTCGAGAATCGCGTGCACGAGAAGTGGCTCGGTGAGGCCGGCCTTCGCCTCCAGCTGCGCCAACAACCGGTCGACGTAGTGGATGTCTTCGGGCCCTTCCACCTTGGGGATCATGATCACGTCGAGCGCGTCGCCGGCTTCGATCACGGCGGTCGTGAGGTCGTCGAGCCCCCACGGCGAATCGAGGCTGTTCACCCGCGTCCAGAACTGGGTCTCGCCGAAGTCGACGGACTGCGCCACCTCGACGAGGCCCGCCCGAGCGGCTTCCTTCTGATCTGCCGGCACGCCGTCTTCGAGGTTGGCGAGCAAGATGTCGACCGTCGGCGCGATGTCGGGCACCTTCGAGCGCATCTTCTCGTTCGACGGCGGGAAGAAGTGGATCATCCGGCTGGGTCGGAACGGGATCTCGCGGACGGGCTCGGGGGCACCGACGGCAAGCGGGCGGAAGAAGTCTCTCGCTGGACGCACGGTGCAACCGTAGATCTGCACCGCCGAGCGCACCAACCGCGCCGACCCCAACGAGGTGAGACGCCTCAGGCTGGAAGCTCGACGAAGTGGCCGCTGACAGTGACCAGCCCGTCGGCGGCCAACCCTTCGACGATGCGGGCGTCCATCGAATCGAGCGGCAGAGGGCCGTCGTGCAACGACCGCAAGACCCGGCCCCTGGCCTGGCGATCGCTTCCCTCGAAGCGCGCCTGGCGCGTGCTGACGCCCGCCGAGCCGTCGGCGGGATCGGGCGACGGACGCCCCGCCCTGTTCCACGAGCACACCGCGGCGAGCGGGCACGCTCCGCAGTCGGGGGTGGGTCGGCACACCACGGCGCCGAGGTCCATCAACACCTGGTTCCAGACCCAACCCGCTCCTGCGGGAACCACCTCGTCGGCGATCGTCTGAGCCCGTTTCGCGGTGAGCCGCTCCCCCGACGATCGGGCGAGCACTCGTGCGATGTTCGTGTCGACCACCGCCACATCGCGTTCGAACGCGAACGCGAGCACGGCTCGGGCGGTGTACGGCCCGATGCCGGGAAGCGCCAGCAGCGCGTCGAGGTCGTCGGGAAGCGTGCCGTCGTGCTCGTCGGCCACGACGGTCGACGCGGCGTGCAGGTTCCGGGCACGCCGTGGGTATCCGAGCCCTTGCCAGAGGCGCAGCACGTCGCCCAGCGGCGCCGTTGCGCACGATGCCGGATCGGGATAGGCGTCGAGGAACGCCTCCCACTTGGGGATCACCCGTACGGCCTGGGTCTGCTGGAGCATCACCTCGGCGACGAGAATCCGCCACGGATCTCGTTGGTGGCGCCACGGCAGGTCCCTGAGCCTGGGGACGCCCCAGGCGAGCACGACGCCGGGATCGATCATCGGTGCGGGCAGCCGTTCGAGTTGATGATGGCGCTGGACGCCACCGTCACATCAGTCGGCCCAGACGTCGGTGCCGTCATACGGGCGCCGCCGTTCGGGGGCGAACTCCTTCTTCCAGATCAGCACCTTGCGCTTGAAGTAGCACACTTCCTTGCCGTCCTGATTGAAGCCCTTGGTCTCCACGGTGACCACACCCCGATCGGGCTTCGACGACGACTCCTTCACGTCGAGCACCCGAGTCTCCGCGTGGATGGTGTCGCCGTGGAACGTCGGGAACTTGTGCTGCAGCGTCTCGACCTCGAGGTTGGCGATCGCGGCGCCGCTCACGTCGGGCACGCTCATGCCGAGCACCAAGCTGTACACGAGGTTGCCGACCACCACGTTGCGACCCTGCACCGACTCGGCGGCGAACCAGTCGTTGGTGTGCAGCGGGTGGTGATTCATCGTGATCATGCAGAACAGATGGTCGTCGTACTCGGTGATCGTCTTGCCGGGCCAATGGCGCAGGATGTCGCCAGGCGTGAAGTCTTCGAGGTATCGACCGAAGGGGCGTTCGAGCGTCGTCATGGTCGCGACGGTACCCGGGGAGGCGCCGGCCGAGGAAAGCGTCAACGTTCCGATCCGTCGACAGGCTCGGCCCTGCTCTCGGCATCGTCATCCGATTCGACCTCGTCGACCGGTTCGACCTGGTCGGGGGCATGGCTGGCCTGGCCGATGTCGCCGGCGTCGATGCCCTCGGGCAGCACCGTTGCACGCAGTGCCGGGTCGGCCAGTTCGTCGGACGTCGCTCGACGGCCACCGAGACGAAGTGCGAAGTCGATCCTCGACTCGCCCTTGGCCGACTCGGCCCGGGCGAGGTCGCGAAGCCCGATGAGACGATCGCGCTTCTCGATCTTCCACGGACCGACCCGCAACGATGCGTACGCGATGGCACCGAGCGCGATCGGCATCAGGTACTGCGCCGACCGGTACGTCGCGATCGCCGGCGCGGCAATGCGCCGGGGCACGCCGAAGCCGACCAGCGTCGTCAGGTAGGTCGCCTCGACGACGCCGAGCCCACCGGGAAGGATCGGGATCGCGGCGAGCACGTTGGCGAGCCCGAACGCGACCAACAGCGCTTCCGGGCTGAGCGTGGTGCCGAACGCCCGCAGGAACACCCACAACGAGGCGGCGTCGAGCAGCCAGTTGAGCAGGGCCCAGAACACGACGCGACGCATCAGGTACTTGTCGCGGGTGAGCTCCTCCAGCCGGTCGGCGACCTGGTGCAGCACGGCGGCGAACTTGTCGTCGTCGAGGTGGAGCTTCCGGGCGATCCAACGCACGAACCGCTCCGCTCGGCCCGAGCCGTCCATCACCCCGACCACGAGCCCGGCAGCGATCCCCATGATGACCACGCCGGCCACGGCGGCAGTGCCGTACGCAGGGTTGACGCCGCGGAACGGGATCGACACGATCAGCGCCGTCCAGAACAAGATGTTGAGCACCACCGCGGAGCCGATGCCCGCTGTGGCGAGCGCGAACCCGGCATCGGGCCCGGAGATCCCCGAGAGCGTGAGCAGCCGATAGCCCAACGCCGATCCGGCGGCGTTTCCTCCTGGCACGATGTTCGACAGTGCCTTGGTGCTCAGCTGGATCCGGAAGATGCGGGCGTTCGACAGCTGGTCGCCCGCGCTGCCGAGCGATGCCCGTGTGAGGAGCGAGTAGGAGAACAGCGCGGCGACCTGCAGTACGAAGCCGGCGGCGATCAGCGCGGGGTTGACGTCGCTGATCGTGTCCGCCGCCTGCCGGAAGCCGCTGAGCACCGGCGGCAACAGGAACACCGCCACGATGACGAGCAGCAATGCCTTGATGCCGAAACGGACCGGTCGGAGGCGACGCTTCGTCTCGGACGGCTCCTGCGCGAGCGCGGGGAGTTCACCGGTGGGGAGCACCCCTCGATCCATCTCGTGGGTGGCATCGTGCTCGGCCGCGTCGGATGCGCCCTTGCTGGTCTCGGTCACGACACGTCCAGCCTCACACCGACTCGATGATGACTCGGAGTCGATCGCGCAACATCGGGGCCACGTCGGCCGACGTCTTGCCGAGATGCACCAACACCAGCTCGCGCGCCGGGTCGACCACGAGGTACTGCCCCTCGTGGCCGTGAGCCGCGAGGCTGCCGGGCAGCGTCGGCCACATCCACCAGTGGCGGCCGTAGTCGAGCCCGGTCTCGGGGTCGCTTGCGGCCCAGGTGCGAGCGTGGTCGAGCCATCCGGACGGCACGATCTGCGTTCCCGCGCCGAGCTCGGTCACCCCGTCGGCGCGATAGAGCTCACCGAACCGTGCAAAGTCGCGCGCGGTCGCGTAGACGTAGGACGAGCCGACGAAGTCACCGGCGGCGTCGAACTTCGGCTCGGCCGACTCGATGCCGCACGGCTCGAAGAGCCGCTCGCGGAGGAATGCCCGGGTCGCCGATTCGCGGGCCTCGGGGGCGCCACCTGGGCCGCCGTGGACGACGTCACCGATGATGCGGGTGATGATGTTGGTGGTGCCGGACGAGTAGTTCCAGAACGTTCCCGGCTCGTGATCGAGCGGGAGTGCAGCGGCATACGCAGCGTGACTCGGGCCGCTCTCACCGAAGAGCATCTCGATGCAGTGCGACACGTCGTCGTCGACGTAGTCCTCCACGAATCGCAGGCCCGACCGCATCTCGAGCAGCTGCAGGAGCGTGATCGCTGCCTTGTCGGTGCCGTGCCATTCGGGGACCGGGGCCGGGTCGTTCACGTCGATCAAGCCGTCGAGAACGAGCACCCCGAGCGCTGCGTGCGTGATCGACTTGGCCATGCTCCAGCTGATCAGCGTGGAGTCGGACGCGATCTCGATGGGGGGTTGGAAGACGTTCTCGGGCTGTGTGCCGTATCGCTCAGCGATGACGCGGCCGCCCTGCTGCACGACGAGCGCGAGCGAGATGCCCTGCTCGACGGGGCGGTCGAACAGGTCGGCGACATGTTGCTCCAACACCCCTGCCACGGTACTCAGCACGCCGCCTCGCGAGGCGCGCTCTCCCTCAGGTGCTGACGAAGCTTCTCGACGAGCCGGCGTCTGCGTCGCCGTCGGGACCCTTGCCCTTGAACTGGCTCATGTAGAGCGCGTAGTAGAAGCCCCTCTCGGCCATCAGCTCGTCATGCGAGGCCATCTCCTCGATGGCCCCGCCATTGAGGACCATGATGCGACTCGACCCGCGAATGGTCGCCAGGCGGTGGGCGATCGAGAAGCTGGTCTTGTCGTCCATCAACGCTCGCATGCCGTCTTGGATCAGCTGCTCGGTGCGGGTGTCGACGTTGCTCGTGGCTTCGTCGAGGATCATCATCTTCGGCTCGGCGACCATCGCACGCGCGATCGTGATCATCTGCCGCTGACCCTGGCTGAGGTTCGCGCCGCGTTCGGTCAGCATCGTCTCGTATCCGTCGGGCAGCGCCATGATGAACTCGTGGGCGTTCGCCTTGCGGGCCGCAGCGATCGCGTCCTCCTCGGTCGCGCCCTCGCGCGCATATCGGAGGTTGTTCATCACCGTGTCGGTGAACAGGAACGCTTCCTGCAGCACGACGCCGATCTGCTTGCGCAGGCTCTCCTGCGTGAGGGTGCCGAGGTCCTGTCCGTCGATCAGGATCCTGCCGCTGTCGATCTCGTAGTACCGGGTCAGGATGTTGATCAACGTGCTCTTGCCGGCACCGGTCGGTCCGCAGATTCCGATGCTCTCGCCCGGAGCGACATCGAACGTGTTGTCACGGAGCACCAGGCTCCCCGGCACGTAGCCGAAGTCGACGTGCTCGAACTGGATGCGGCCGCCCTTGAACTCGTACTCGACGGCATCGACGGCATCACCCACCTCCGGGCGTTCGTCGATGATGCGCAGGACGCGCTCGCCGCCTGCGGATGCGTTCAATGTGGTCGTCACCAGGTTGGCGATCTGGGCCAGCGGCGACGACAACAACGCCGAGTACGACGAGAACGCCATCACGGTGCCGACGTCGGTCCTGCCGTTGATCACCATGAACGTGCCGGCCAGCAGTACGAGGACGTTCTGCATCAGGCTCAGCATCTGGGTTGCCGGGAACTGCATCAACGAGGCGAGGAAGGCCCGCGACCCGACCCGGTGCGCCTCGGTGATCTCGGTGACGTGAGCGTCCATGGCCCAGTCGTGGCGTTCCTTGCTGATGATCACCTTGTGCCCGCTGAGCGTCTCCTCCTGGAAGGCGCTGACGTCGCCGAGCACGTCCTGCAGCTTGGCGAACGCCGGCGACGCGATCCGGGCCACGAGATAGACGGCCCCGAGCAGCAACGGCACCGTCATCAACGCAACCACCGTGAGTTGCCAGTTCATGACGAACATCACGATCAGGATCATGAAGATCTGGACGAACGCCCTGATGATCTGGCTGACGGCGTTCGTGTAGAACAGCGACACGACCTCGGCGTCGTTGGTGACGTTGCTCGAGAGCTCACCCGGTGGGTTCGAGAAGAAGAAGCCCATCGACAGCGACTGCAGGTTCGAGAAGAGGTCGATGTTGAGTTCGTAGAGGCCCTGACTCGCCATGCGGGAGAACATCCGGTCCGACAACAGGCTGAAGAACAGGTAGATCCCACCGGCGATCAGTCCGGCGATGCCCCACGGATTGAGGTCGGACTTGTCACCGCCGTCGGTGATCACGTTCATCCCGCTGCCCATGATGAACGGGATCGCGATGAGGCCCAGCAGCGCGACGACGCGCAGCGCGACGGCGAACGCGAACTTGGCGCGCTTCGGGCCACCGATCATGTAGCCGAGCAACCTCGAGATCGTGTGGGGCCGGTATTCCAGTTCGTCGATGCCGGCTGCCGGTGCCGAGGCGCCGCTCACGACGAGGCGCCTTCCATGTCGATGCCTGCGATGACGCCGCCGCCGAGCTGCGACTCGTAGATCTCCCGGTACAGGCCGCTGCTCGCCATCAGTTGCTCGTGGGTTCCCTCCGCGAGGATCTCGCCGTCCTGCAGCAGGTAGATGTGGTCGAGATCGATCACGGCGCTGATTCGCTGGGCAACGTAGATCGTGGTGGCACCGTCGACGAATCCCGGGATGGCCGCCTGGACCCTCCCCTCGGTCGATGCATCCAGTGCACTGGTGCTGTCGTCGAGGATCAACACCGTCGGCTTCGTGGTGAGCGCTCGGGTGATCGAGAGGCGTTGGCGCTGGCCACCGGAGAAGTTGTAGCCACGCCGCGCGACCGGCGCGTTCCACTTCTCCGGGAGGTTGTCGATGAAGCCGTACGAGTCGGCGGCTCTCGAGGCCTCGAACATCACCGAATCCTCGACGTCGGGTGCCCCGAACTTCAGATTCGGTCGCAGCGGGCTCTTGAAGAGCACCGCCTCCTGGAGTGCGATCCCCACGATCTTGCGCAGCTGTGCGAGCGGGATGTCTCGCACGTCGACGCCGTCGATCGTGATGCGGCCCTCGGTGACGTCGTAGAACCGAGGGATCAGGTTGACGAGCGCCGACTTTCCGGCCCCGGTCGCGCCGAGGAAGCCGACCCGCTGACCCGGCTCGATCGTGAGATCGATGTTGCGCAGTGCCGGCGGGTCGAACGTGCCGTCGGCACGCCGGAACGCGAACGAGACGTTCTCGAACCGGATGCGCCCTGCGAGCGCATCCGATTCGACCGGCTCGACGCCGTCACGGTCGACGACCGTCGGCTCTGCCTCGTAGGCATCGAAGATGCGGCGGGCGGACACGTCGCCGCGCAGCACGAGCGGCAGTACGAGTGCGACGAGCGCGAGCGGCGCAACGGTCAACGAGAGGTACTGGGTGAACGTGCTGACGTCGCCGACGGTCATGTCGCCACCGCCGAGCACGTTGCGGCCACCTGTCCACATTCCGATGATGATCGCGAGCTGCCCGAGACCCGTGAGCAGCGGTGCCATGAATGCGACCCGCCATGCCGCCTGGAAGTCCGGAGCGCGGATCGCCGCCGCATTGCGGGTGAACTTCTCGATCTCGAGCTTCTCGCGGACGAACGCCTTCACCACGCTGATGCCCGACAGGTTCTCCTGCAGGGTGTTGCCCATGTCGTCGAGCCGTTCCTGGCGTTCGTCGTACGAGCGGCTGATCGCCGGCACGAACAGCGCCATGATCGCGACGACGAGAACGATCACGATCACCAGCACCCACACCAGCTGCGGGGTGTTGATGATCGCGAGCACGAGTGTCGTGAGCAGGATGAACGGCGCGAACGACCCGAGCATGATCGCGTACATGACGGCGTTCTGGATGTTGACGGCGTCGGCGTTCAGCCTCACCATCAGCTGGCTGGTCGGCCGGTGGTCGAAGTTCTCGAAGGAGTACCCCTGAAGCCTGTCGTAGAGCCGTCGACGGATCAGGAACGCTGCACCCTGTGAGAAGAAGACCGCCTGCGAGGCCGCGATCGCCATCGCTGCGCCCATCAGCAGCGCCAGCAGGATCATCTGCAGCCCGATGCTGAGCGCCGCATCCTGGTCGCCGGCCACCATGCCGTCGTCGACGAGCGCGCTGATCAGCGTGGCGAAGAAGACCGTCGCCATCGCAGCGATCGCCATCGCGAACTGCGAGACGATGAACCGCCATCTGTAGTCCTTGACGAGGGCGAAGATTCTGAGGAAGTCGGTGGGCATGGAAGCTCCTGGTCGGGCCGAACGGTCGTCGGATCGCCGATGTTGGCACATGCCGCGGCCGTCGGCCGCGGACGTCGGATGCCGGGAGCCGCCGGCGTCAGCCGCTGAGCCGCACCGCGAGGTCGGTGAGGCCGTCGACGTCGTGCACGTCGACCGGCATGAGCGGCAGTTCGATCACGGGCACGTCTTCTGCGAGGTCGGCGAGTGCGGCCAGTTCCTCACGTTCGGCCAGTGCCAGGTCGGTGAGCTCGTCGTGCCAGGCCACATGGTCGAGGAGCGGCCCGTCCTCGAGGCCTTCGAGCTCGGCACGATCGGCGACCGGAATCGGTTCGGGGACCGGATGGATCAGGTTGATCACGACGCCGCCGAATGGGAAGCCACCGTCGCGGAGCGCGCCGACGAGGTGCTCGGCTTCGCCGATCGCCTCTGCCCGCGGGCTCGACACGACCACGAACGACGCGGTGTCGCTGCGCAACAACACCGAGACTTCCTCGGCGCGACGGCGGAGCCCGGGTTCGATGTTGGCGAGCGACCGGAAGAACTCGACGGTGTCCTCCACGATCTGTGGGCCGGCGAGACGCCGCACCGCCCACAGGAACATCGAGGCCGCAGCGTTCGTGACCTTGGCGAAGGCGCGTTGTCCGGCCGTGAGCGCTCGATACACCGGGTGGCCGAGGAAGCCGATGAGGCGATCGGGAGCTTCGAGCAGATCGATCGCATGGCGCGATGGTGGTGTGTCGACGATGACGAGGTCCCAGTCACCGCTGGTGTGCAGTTGATGGAGCCGCTCGATGGCCATGTACTCCTGAGCGCCGGCGAGCGAACCCGAGATCGCCCGGTAGACGGGATTCTGCAAGATGGCGTCGGCCTGTTTCCGGCTCGTGGTCTGCTCGCGGACGAGCCGGTCGAACGTCGAGGCGGCGTCGAGCATCAGTGCCCACAGCTCGCCGTCGGAATCGGCGGCCACATCGGCAACGTGGTGCGGCTCGTCGGCGGCCGCGCCCTCGTCGAGACCCAACGCATCCGCGAGCCGCCGCGCCGGGTCGACGGTGACGACGACGACCTTTCGCCCGGCCAGTGCGGCCGCCAGCCCGAGGGCAGCGGCAGTCGTGGTCTTGCCGACGCCGCCCGGCCCACAGGTGACCAGCAGGTTCGCCTCAGCGACGACGTCGGCGAGCGATTCGTCGGTCGAGGCGCTCACGTCAGATCCTCCGCGTCGACGAGCGGCTCGACGAGCGCATCCGCCAGGTCCCCGAGTTGGTGCAGTGTGAGCCGTGGCGTCGGCAGCCTCGGCAGGAGCGCCATCGGCTCGCCGATCTCCGCGGCGAGCCGAGCGAGCTGGTGCCGCTGGCGCTCGAGGCGTGCCCACCCGAACTCCGCCGACGATGCGAGCGCCGCCTTCGTCGCTGCGGAGAGCTTCACCTTGTGTGACCGTGCCGCCATCGCCGGCGACTTCTCCAGCCCGGGCCGGTCGGGCCAACACCCGTTCGCCACCACGGGCAGGAGCGCGAGCCCGATGTCGCGTTGGAACTCGACCGCCAACTCGACCGCCTCGGTCACCGGTGTCTCTTCCGGCAACGTGACGATCATCGCCCGGCAGCGGTCGGGATCGCGCAACATCTCGTCGACCTCGACGGCCTGCTCGCGCACCGGACCGGATTGCACCACGTCGGACAGGCCGGTCGCCGAACGCAGGAACGGCGCTGCGTGGCCTGCTGGCGGGGCATCGACCACGATCAGGTCGGCAGCGCCGTCGCGAGCCAGTTCCTTGATCTTGCCGAGCACCAGCAGATGTTCGAGCCCGGGCGTCGCCGCGGCGACCATCGGCAGCGACGCGGCCGAGGCGGCGCGACGCAACACCCCACCGACGCCCTTCAGTTCGAGATAGTCGCCGAACGCCTGATCGGCCGGAATCGTCCGGCCGCGCACCTGGCCGGCGCCCTTGAGCTTGCGGAGGATGTGTTCGCGGTCGTCGAGTTCACGTCCCCCGAGCAACGGCCCCATGCCCGGACGACCGTCGACCGAGACGAACAGCACATCGGCTCCGATTCGAGCGGCGGCGAGGGCGTACGCAGCAGCGACGGTGGACGAGCCCACCCCGCCCTTGCCCGCCACGATTGCGACCTGGGTACTCGTGATCCAGTCGACGTCGACCATCGCCATTCACCGTACCGATCTCACACGCCGAAACACGCCGATGTCGCGGTGGTGTCTGACACCACCGTTACATCAGAAGTCTTCGTCGAAGCTGACGTCGCCCTCGACGCCGACCTGGTAGGAGCTGACGGTCCGCTCGAAGAAGTTCGACAGGCCCTGCACGTCCTGCAGCTCCATGAAGCTGAACGGGTTCTTCGACCCGAACTCCGGCCCGTAGCCGAGCTGTGCGAGACGTTGGTCGGCGACGAACTCGAGGTAGGCCCTGGTGTCGGCCAGGCTCATTCCGGGCACGCCCTCGCCCAGCACGTCGGCGGCGAACAGGTGCTCGGCGTCGATCGCCTCGTTGATCATCTCGCGGATGTCGGCTTCGAGCTGGGCGTCGAACAGCTCGGGCTGCTCGGCACGAACGGTGTCGACCACCTCGAACGCGAAGTTCATGTGGCAGCTCTCGTCGCGGAACACCCAGTTGGTGCCGTCGGCCAGCCCGTTGAGCAGGCCCTTGGAACGCAGGAAGTACACGTAGGCGAAGGCCGCGAAGAAGAACAGGCCCTCGATGCACGTGGCGAAGCAGATCAGGTTGAGCAGGAACTGCTTGCGCTGCTCGGGGGTCTCGATCTTGTCGAGGCTCTGGATCGAGTCGATCCACTTGAAGCAGAACTCGGCCTTCGCCCGGATCGACGGGATGTTCTCGACCGCGGCAAAGGCTGCTTCGCGCTCGCTCATGTCGGGGATGTAGTTGTCGAGCAGCGTGAGGTAGAACTGCACGTGCAACGCCTCCTCGTAGAGCTGGCGCGACAGGTACATCCGGGCTTCGGGAGCGTTGATGTGCTGGTACAGGTTGAGGACCAGGTTGTTCGACACGATCGAGTCGCCGGTGGCGAAGAACGCGACGAGCCGTGACACGAGGTGACGCTCGGCCGGCATCAGCTTGCGATCGAGATCGACCAGGTCGTCGGAGAAGTCGATCTCGTCGACGGTCCACGTGTTCTTGATGGCGTCGCGGTACATCTCGTAGAACTGCGGGTACCGCATCGGACGCAGCGTCAGGTCGAAGCCGGGGTCGAGGATGTTGGTCGGCCGCTTCGCTCCGACGGGCGAGGCGGACTCGAACTCGTCGGCGAGGCTCTCGCCGGGCGTGGGCTCGGGATAGTCGGTGATCGGATCGATGAGTGCCATCAGTCGCACGCCTCGCAAGACTCGGGGTTCTCGAGGCTGCACGCAATCGCCTCTTCGTCGGTGAAGGTCTTCTTGTCGGGGGCGGGCTCGCCGCCTCCGGTGGGACCACCCGCCGGCGGCGTCGGCGTGCTCGACGGCGCGGTGCTGGTGGTCTGGTTGATGCGGGTCGCCGGACGGCTCCGCAGGTAGTAGGTGGTCTTCAAACCCGCTTTCCAGGCATGGAGGTACATCGAGCTGAGCTTGCCGATGGTGGGCGTCTCCATGAACAGGTTGAGCGACTGGCTCTGGTCGATGAATGCACCCCGCTCGGCGGCCATGTCGATCAGCGCTCGCTGCGGCACCTCCCACGCCGTGCGGTAGACCTCCTTGAGCTCGTCGGGGATCCGGGGAACGTCCTGCACCGATCCTTCCGACCGCTTGATGTCGGAGATCATCTGCTCGTCCCAGAGACCGCGGGCCTGCAGTTCACGCACGAGGTACCGGTTGATCTGCATGAACTCGCCCGACAAGGTCTCGCGCTTGAACAGGTTCGACACCTGCGGCTCGATGCACTCGTAGCAGCCGGCGATCGATGCGATCGTCGCGGTGGGGGCGATGGCGATCAGCAGGCTGTTGCGCAATCCGTGTTCGGCGACGCGGCCACGCAACGTGTCCCAGTCGAGTTCGGCCGGAGGGGTGACCCCGCCGTTCGACTTGTCCCACAGATCGAACTGCAGGTCGCCCTGTGCGGCACGGGTTCCGTCGAACGCCTCGTGGGGTCCGTTGACCTCGGCGAGGTCGGTCGACGCCCACAGCGCATGGAAGTAGATGTGGGCGCTGATCGTGCGGCTGAGCTGCTTCGCATCGGCGGAGTCGAACGCCAGGCCCTTCTTGAAGAAGACGTCCTGCAACCCCATCAGGCCGAGACCGACCGGACGCCACTTGTGGTTGGAGAATTCCGCCTCGGGCGTCGGGTAGTAGTTGATGTCGATCACCCGGTCGAGGAACGGCACCACCTGACGCACGACCTTGCCGAGACGGTCGAAGTCGAACGTGCCGTCGGCGTCGACGTAGGCGCCGAGGTTGAGCGAACCGAGGTTGCACACCGCCGTGTTGGCCTGGTCGGTGACCTCGAGGATCTCGGTGCACAGGTTCGACAGGTGGACGACCCGCGGCGTGCCGTCGTCGTTGGTGCCGCCGGTCTGGTTGCACTTCTCGTTCGAGGCATCCTTGAACGTGACCCAGCCGTTGCCGGTCTGGGCGAGCGTGCGCATCATCCGCGAGTAGAGCTGGCGGGCCGACACCTGCTTCTCGTACAGCCCGGCCTCCTCGGCAGCGAGGTAGGCGCGCTCGAACTCCTCACCGAAGAGATCGGTCAGGTGCGGCACCTTCTTCGGGTCGAACAGGCTCCACTGCCAATCCTTCTCAACCCGTTCCATGAACAGGTCGGGGATCCAGTTGGCGATGTTGAGGTTGTGCGTGCGACGGGCGTGGTCGCCGGTGTTGTCGCGCAATTCGAGGAAGTCCTCGATGTCCGCGTGCCAGCTCTCGAGATACACGCACGCGGCGCCCTTGCGCCGACCGCCCTGGTTGACCGCGGCCACCGACGAGTCGAGCGTGCGGAGCCACGGCACGATGCCGTTGGAGAGACCGTTGGTGCCCTGGATCAGGCTGCCCTTGGCACGCACACGGTGCCAGGCGACGCCGATGCCGCCGGCGAACTTCGACAGCTTGGCGATGTCGGTGTAGCGCTTGTAGATGCCTTCGAGGCTGTCCTCGGGCGAATCGAGCAGGTAGCAGCTCGACATCTGGCTGTGTGCCGTTCCCGAGTTGAACAGGGTGGGGCTCGACGGCAGGTAGGCGAGCGACGACATCAGGTCGTAGAAGGCGACGGCTTCGTCGACGTCGTTCGAGAGCCCGCAAGCGACACGCAGGAAGAAGTACTGCGGCGTCTCGATGACCTCGCGGCGCGACGGGTGGCGGAGCAGGTACCGGTCGTACACGGTGCGCAGACCGAAGAACTCGAAGCCGCGGTCGCGGTCGGAGTCGATCGCGGCGTTGAGGGCAGGGGCGTTGGCGTTGACGAACTCGAGCACGTGGTCGGCGACGAGGCCCTCGGCGTGGCCGACTGCGATCGACTCGGAGAACCACGGGATGTTCTGGTTGCGGACTTCCTTGTCGACCACGATGGCGAGCAGGCGTGACGCGAGCTTGGAGTAGTTGGGCTCCTCGACGATGAGGCCCGCCGCGGTGCGGATCGAGAGATCGTCGAGCTCGCGTGTGGTGGCTCCGTCGGCGAGCGCCGAGATCGTGCGGGTGGCCACGCGCATCGGGTCGACACCGAGCAGACCCTCGCTGGCCCGGGCGATCGCGTTGACGATCTTGTTGACATCGACGGGTTCGAGGGCGCCGCTGCGCTTCTTGACGCGCATCCCACTCGCTGCAGGTTGGTTGGCCGGCGTGTTCTTCGAGGTGTCGGTCAGCGTTCGGGTTGCGACCGCACCGGTTGCCCCGTCCACCGACTCGCCGTCCGTGCCCTTCGTCGCTCCGACGTTGTCGTCGATCAGTGTCACCGTTGCGTCTCCCTGTGTTTCGAACTCGGTGCCCGAGTTCGTTGCGTTGAATCCCGCTGCGCCGTGCTCGATGCTGCGATGTGTCCGTCGTGTTGTCGTCGTGTTGTCGTGGTGTTCTGGTGGTGTTGTCGTGGTGTTCTGGGTGGTGTTCTCGTTGGCCCCGGTGGTGTTCGCGCCGGCCCAGACGAGTGGTCCGACCACCAGATGTCGTGTTCGGCTCCCCCAGGTGACACCACATCTCGTGGTGGCAGGGCTCGTAATTACAGCAGTGAAACTACGGGGGTGTCAACACTGCCGGACAGAAAACTGCGCGAACCACGCAATTTCTTCAGGACGCCCTCGCCCGGCGGCCTCCCGCGCGCCGGACGTCGGCGAGCTCGGCTTCCAGTCGCAGCTTGGCCCACACGTCGTCGACGTCTCCTGCGGTTGCGCTGATCACCTGCACGCCCCGCTCGGACCCCGTCGACGTGCCGACGAGCACCGCTCGGCCGGGGTCGCGTTCGGCTTCGGCGTACCAGATCGCCTCGACCTTGAGCAGTCGCCCGTCGCGGCCGCGGACGTTGTTCTCCCTGAACTCGAGCGTCGTTCGCCAACCGGCGCGCTCGAGGTCCCGACGATCGGGCTGTTCGAGGATCGCACCGTGCTGACGCTCGCGACGGAGGCGCTGGCGCTGTGACGGAAGTGTTCTCGGAGCCATGGACTCATCATGAACGAGCAGCCCTGTGGAGCGTCAGTCCCGATTGGGTGTGAATTGTCGGGCACCGCTTGGGGACAACACCACGATTCTGTGGGCGAGCTGTGATGCCGGCTGTGGGGCCGTGCTGCCCCTCCCCGTCGGGGCGTCCTCGGCCGTCAGAGCCCGGGGATCAGGTCCTCACAGGCGAGCACCGCATCGACGAACGCCGGGTCGCTCGGGTCGAGGACATCGAGCAGCGTCTCCCCGCTCGGATCCGCGAGAACGTCGGCGGCGGAGAGGTCGGGGATGTCGGCACCGTTGTCACGCAGGCAGTCGAACAATGCGAGTACCTGATCGAACTCGCTCTCTCCGACCGCGGGGAACAGGTCGTCGTCGGCCTCGTCGGCGCACGATGATCCGTCGGCGGGCACGATCAGGTCGACGAGGTAGTCGACCACCACCGGCTCGACGCACTCGATGCTGAGAAACGCCGTGTGCCCCTCACCCTCCACCGTGAACAGCACGCCCGACGACAACGACTCGGCCAGCTCGACCGACCATTCATAGGGAGTCGCCGGATCACCGGTGGTGCCGATCACGAGGATCGGAGCTGCCCCGTCGGCCGGGCCGAGAACCAGCGGATCGACCGGATCGGGGGTGCCGATGCAGCCGGTGCTGGCCCGCAGGAGATCGGCGAAGAGCTCCGAGCGCGCAGCAGCGGCCTCCGCATCTGCCCGCACGTCGTCGGCGGGCGGTCGCGACGGATCGTCGGCGCAGTTGACGAAGCCGTTGGCAACCTGGGAGTTGTCGTAGGAGCCGTCCGGCTGACGTCCGAGCAGCGTGTCGGCCAACGCCTGGAGCAACGAACCGTCCTGCGCTGCATCGGCGGCTTCGAGCCCGTCGGCGAGCAACGGCCAGAGCTGCGTGCTGTACAACGAGGCGACGACCCCCAGCTGGAGTTCGCCCGGCGTGAGAGTGCGGCCGTTGCCCGCGTCGAATTCGCCCACGTCGGCGATCTCCTCCACCAGCCGGTCGTACACGTCGCGAGCGGGACCTGCGTCGTTCAGCGAACAGTCGTCATCCGCGGCGCAGGCGGCGGCGAAGTTGCCGAACGCGAGGTCGAATCCGTCGGCTTGGCCCAGGTCGAGCTCGGCGAGGTCGTCGGTGGGCTTCACGCCGCCGTCGAGCACGAGGGCACGAACACGATCGGGAAAGAGTTCGGCATACGTGGCTCCGAGCCTCGTGCCGTAGGAGAACCCGACGTAGTTCAACCGGTCGTCGCCGAGCGCCGCCCGGAGCAGATCGAGATCACGCGCGGCGTTGTTCGTACCCACCCATGGTGCGAGATCGAGCGTGTCCGCTGCGCACGACGCCTCGTAGTCCTCGGCCTCGGCGAGCAGTTCGGCCCAACCGTCGTCGTCGCCGGATTCGAGCAGTGTGACCTCGTCGTCGAGGTCGTTGTCGCAGTCGAGGGCAGTACTGCGGCCGACGCCTCGCGGGTCGAACCCGACGAGATCGAACCGCTCTGACAGCTCCGTCGGCATGACGGCCGCCGCGTTGGCGAGGAAGTCGATGCCCGAGCCGCCCGGGCCGCCCGGGTTGAACACGAGCGATCCGATCCGGCCGTCGCGGTCACCGGTCGCCGGCACCCGGGCGATGGCGAGGTCGATGGATCCGCCGTCCGGTCGGGCGTGGTCGAGCGGAACGGCCAGCGTGGCGCACTCGAGCTGGACGACGGCGTTGCCCGCGTCCGGACAACCGGCCCAGTCAATCGATGCATCCGGTCCGGCACCGCTCTCGTCGCCGGACTCGCCACCGATGGGATTCGCCTCGATGGTCTCGACGTCGCCGCCTCCCGAGCCGCACGCCGCGAGGGCGAGCACTGCGGTGAGGCCGAGGGCCAACCTGCGCGACGTCACGCCCGAACGCTACTTGTGCAGCCTCCGGCCCCACCGTCAGCTCGGCCCAGCGCATGCGGGTGGGGCCGGATCTCGCGCAAGAGAACCGCCTGAGGGAGTCAGGTCCATTTCGGCAACGGCGAGCCCGGCGGAGCGAGCGCAAGTCCCAGCGCATCGGCCACCCCGACGGCCCGGCGGGCGAGGGCGGCGTGCTCGGCGCGGACGAAGCCGGTGCCGACCGAATGTTCGACGAACGCGAACAGCGACTCGAAGTAGCCGGCGACGTCGAGGAACACGGTCGGCATCGCCACCAGACCCAACTGCGTCCACGTGATGATCTCGAACGTCTCGTCGAGCGTTCCGAATCCACCGGGCAGAACGATCACGCCGTCGGAGAGCTCCGCCATCCGCGCCTTGCGCGCATGCATCGTCGGCACCACCTCCAGCGTCGTCACACCCTCGTGGGCGACCTCTGCTGCGACGAGTTGCTCGGTCATCACGCCCACCACATCGCCTCCGGCAGCCAGTGCCGCGTCGGCGACGACCCCCATGAGGCCCACGTGGCCACCTCCGTAGACCAACCGGTGTCCTCCCGCCGCGATCGCGTCACCGAGCGCCGCGGCCGTCTCGGAGAAGCGGGGGTCGCCACCACTGCTCGAACCACAGAACACACAGATGCTGGACATGCCC